>Ga0255754_10002073_pt1 | contig 15278 bp, 10 predicted proteins | sample 101ome_22_FD_179954 | JGI IMG/M metagenome (GOLD analysis project Ga0255754, IMG submission 179954) | Coastal salt marsh microbial communities from the Groves Creek Marsh, Skidaway Island, Georgia - 101412BT metaG (version 2) | ecosystem: Environmental > Aquatic > Marine > Intertidal zone >... | reverse complement strand
AGAGAGAGAGAGGCTGAAAGCGCACGAATGCGGGCGACCGCCGGGGGCGCGCCGGCAGTCTGCGTCGCGCGGTCGCGCGCACGCCTCGACGACGCGGCCGGCGACCGGCGGAACGATTCGTCGCTTCGGGTCGTCGGGCGGCTCCTCGAGACGAAGAAGGTTGGCGGTGCCGGGGTTTTCGCGCGACGTGGAGGGCGCGCGCGCGCGTTGATTTACGCGAGTCGGACGGCTAAATGATGGACGAGGACGCGTTCGCGCGGGTGGACGCGGAGACGGATGCCGGGGCGGGGGGTAACGACGACGCGATGGCGACGACGACGACGACGACGACGGGTGTGGGGGCGGTGTACGCTCCGGCGGTGACTGTGACGAACGCGGTGCCGATGGAGGCGTTTGAGACGGCGTCGGCGGGTCCGAGCCAGGAGCACAAGCTCGGGAAGAGGAAGCGCGCGGCGTCTGCGAAGAAGCGAGAGGGCGGTGGTATTGGGAAGAAGAAATCTGCGGTTGGATGGTGGGTAGACGATCCGAAACGAGGGCAGACGATATTGACGCAGAGACAGGTGGTGCAACTCGCGGCGAGGCTTCCGTACGGGTACGAGTACATGGGTCTGGACGGGCCGATCGGGTACGTATCGAGGAACGGGGTGCTTTATGGACGAACGCCTGAGGATGAGAAGCGAGCGCAGGAGGCGGCGGCGAGCGCTCAGCGAGGGATGGGTCGCACATCTACTTCAAAAGCGAGTCTCGCCGGAGAACGCAAAGAGGCGAAACGCCCAAAGGGCGGCAGCTCAAATGGCAAGTCAAACGTGCGCGGTGGTGCGCACGAAGGACTCCACGACTCTTTGTTTGATCACTTACACATGGATGCGCACCAAGGAGCGAATGGCGGAGCGCACGGTGGGATATTTGGCGGAGCGCAAGAGCAGGCGCACGCCGAGTTGTTCAAGCGTCCGGTGAGCTCGGCGCAGAGCAAGCGTGCCAAGGCGGAGGAACGAGCGAAGCGCATGGATCTTAGGAAGCGTTTATTGGAGCTTCAAACCCTGTTGACAAATCTAGAGGAAAGAGCCACATCGCTGATTGACGAGCGAGATGAATTGAGTCTCGCGTCGCAGCGCGCCAACGTTCACGTGCAAGCGATTGATTCCAAGAGAAAGACATCGGCGGTGTCTCGAGGGGTGTCACAGCTTCGACAAAAGATTAGTGCAAAACCTGATACGCAGATTGGTTTCGATACACTACGATACAGATGCCTGATTGAGGTGGTCCACAAGCAGTGTCTCACTGCGGTGCGGCAGCTCATCTCTCACAAGTGGGGCTTTCCTTTCGCCACCGCGGTTGACCCCGAAGCCTTAGGTTTACCCACTTACAGAGAAATCGTAAAGGAACCGATGGACCTTGGCACCGTCAAGAGGTTGATTGAGGACGGTGGCAAGTATGTGGTCGCGGAGGACGTTGATAAAGATGTCCGCCTGACTTTTGCCAATGCGATGCTCTTCAACGCCGAAGGCACAGATGTGCACACCATGGCCCGAGAACTCTTGCTTGAGTGGGAGGCAAAATGGGTAACTATTCAACAACGCATTCAAGACGTCGAAGCGTGTCTGCTAGTTGAACGTGAGTTGGCCGAGGCGAAGAACGACGCAGCCGCGCGACGAGCCGATGTGGTCAATAAGGAGAAGGAGTGCGCAAAGGCGATCGAGGCGCTCGATGTCGTGACGAACCAGATTCGCGAAGTGGAATCACAAACGCTTTCTCTCATGCGCCCGATCTTGCGAGAAGAACGGCTGAATCTGGCTTCCGACTTGCGAAGTTTGTCAGACGGCTTGAGAGTTGGAGCGGAATCCATCGTGGCAAAGAATACAAATAGTTGGGCCGCACAGGCCCATTTGGAAGATGTTGACGCTCATAATGACTTGACTCTTCATCTTTTGATTAGATACGCAAAAGCGATGCATCGAAGTCGTTTGGCTGTGGTTGCCGGTTGGTGTGGAAACGCGACTCCAGAGGTGTTGCTTGAAAAGTTCAAGCAAGAGCCAGAGGTTTCGGATCACACTGCCATGGCGAATTTCATGATTGGTCATCCTTTGGATGATGCGACGAGTGATTTTGCCATCCAGTCAATCGAAGACATGGATGCCATCCCTGATGACTTGGACTTTGATCCTTTGGCGTTTAGCGAGTTGCTCGACGGAGTGCCCCTCGATGTCGGCGACGACGCCATGGGCCTAGATCTCGGCCTTTGAGACCACGCTCGCGACGAACACGTCTATTTCGGCACAATCATATTATTAGGAAACGGCCCGATAGATATCATTGTATAGTATGAACGTGAGCACGTGATTGAAACACACCCACCTCACACGAGCCAACACGGATTACCCGAGTCGCGCCGGGAGCTCAACCTCACTCGTCCACGCGCTCGCAGGAAGCGCCCGCGCTGACTCGTCGAGACCAAAGAGAGCACGTAGAGACAGTCAAATAGAGGGTCAACATGGTGCTCGCGCTCCGCCCGCGACAGCGTGCAGCGGTCATCGAAATGTTGAATTTGACCCGTTCATCTTCGTCGGTTCCGACGATCGGGCTCGGTTATAGCGCCGAAGACGCGGACGAGGCCAACACGTACAAGCTTCTCGTGTTGGATAGATTTACGCACGACGTGATCGCGCCACTCGTGACGGTCAAGGACTTGCGCGAGCACGGGGTGACGTTACACCTGAGGCTCGAGCAAGACAGAGAAGAGATTCCCGATGTCCCGGCGATCTACTTCGTGCGACCGACGCCGGAAAACATTGCATCGATCTCGAAGGATTTTAAAAAGTCGCTGTACGATGCGTATCATCTGAACTTTGCGAGCACTCTTCCTGCGAGCGCGCTGGAAGAGCTGGCTACGAGCGCAGTGCGCAGCGGTTCAGACGGTCGAGTCAAGAGCGTCAAGGACCAGTACCTCGGCTACGTCTCGTTGGAAAACAACTTGTTCGATCTCGCCATGGAAGAGGGTTATCGTTTGTTGCACGATCCCAGAGTGGCTGAGAAGGATGTCGAGCGATTGATTGCTGACGTTACCACCGGCTTGATGAGCGCCTGCGTGACGCTCGGACAAGTCCCCGTCATCCGTTCTCAACGCGGTGGTGCCGCAGAGATGATCGCCAAAGAGTTGGATGCAAGAATCAGAGAGGCATTGAGCCAGAGAGACAGTCCGTTTGAGGGTGGCATCGGGTTGACCATGACTGGCAACTCAGTGCAACGACCGCTACTGTGCCTGTTCGATCGCAACTTTGACTTGACTGCCATGTTGCAGCACTCCTGGACGTATCAACCATTAGTGCACGACGTCTTACACATGAGACTTAATCGGGTCGACGTCGATGCCGACGGTACCGCTGGTGCTACGTCGGGTTCCAAGCCGAAAAGTTACACATTGGAGACGAGTGATCCGTTTTGGAAGGCAAACGCCAGCGCGCAGTTCCCAAAGGTTGCGGAAGAGGTGGAATCTGAGCTTGCCAAGTACAAAGAAGCCATCAAACGAGTCAACGCTCAAGCTTCAATGGCTGACGACGACCCGGATGCTTTGGGTAACAGTACAGCAAAGTTGGCTGACGCTGTTCAGTCGCTTCCAGAGTTGCAAGAAAAGAAGCGAATCATTGACAAGCACACAAACATTGCGACGGCGTTGCTCGGTAACATCAAACAGCGTGGTTTGGACGAATATTACGCCATAGAGGAAGATTTACTCGTGGGCAAGGGTGATAAAGTGTCCGTGATGAGCTTGTTACAAGCCACTGGTCGAGGCAGCGCGGAGGATAAGGTGCGTCTCGCCATCGTGTTCACGTTATCCGCCACGGAAGGCATCACTCAGCAAGATGCGGAAGAAGTGGAAGGTGCTCTTCGTGCGAGCGGTGCAAACACCGCAGCTTTAGCTTACGTGAAGCGCATGATGAGCCTCAACGCGAGCTTGAAGAATATGTCTGGCGGCACGCCAGACACCGGTGGTCACCGAAGAACTGACTCAAGCCAAGGTAACATCCTGGAGTGGGCCGACAAGCTCTACGGTCAAAGCGTGAATACGATTACCAAGGGGGTGAAGAATTTACTCAGTGGTGAGCGCGTCCTTCCCATCGCAGTCGCGGTCGACGCACTGATGGCGAACCAGCCGACTCCGGAGACGGCTGAATATTCCTACCTCGATCCAAAGGTGCCACACGGCCAAGCCATCGGCCCGCGCGAAGGCGATCCGGCTTTCCAAGACGGCGTCTGCTTCGTTGTCGGCGGTGGCAACTACGTAGAGTATCAATCCCTAGTCGAGCTCACGACGCGCGAGCGATCACACGTTCGCTCAGTCGCGTATGGCTCGACTTCGATTGTCACCGGCGAGAAATTCTTGTCTACGTTAGCCTCCTTAGGCGGCGCTTGACGCGTGCGTATGTAATAAACCATGGAAATTCTTAGTAAATATCCTTGCATCGTCTTCACTCACACCTGAGAGCGCGCACAGGCTGCCACTGCTCACCGTGCGCGTGAAAGTCTTTGAAAGACTGCCTTGCACCAAACAAGAACCACCACAGCAGCAACAACCGCATACATCGACGCGCAGACACGGCACGGCAGTCATGCCTCGCGGAACCCTGGAGGTGAACGGTGCGTGAGCATCGCTCGTGTACGCTCGATCTGCTCACTCAACCCGTTCGACGCGACGAAAAGACGAAAGATGTGAGAATCAAACGACGATCCTGACCTGTCAACTCTCTTCCTCGCGCGCAGTGTTGAGCGCAATCCGGCTCAGGGACACGCAAGTGTTCGGTAAACAGGATCCATACGTCGTGTTGCGATGCGGGGAGTCCAAGGCGAACCAGCAACGGACCAAGGTGTGCAAAGACGGAGGCACGGCGCCGACGTGGAACGAGCGCTTTACGTTCACACTCACCAACGACGAGACGGAAATCGATGTGAGAATATGGAATTCCAATACGCTCAAGAGCGACACTCAAATCGGTAGCGCAAAGATAGAATTAGATAAGGTTTTCAAGGAGGAGTACGACGATGTGGAGGTGTTGGTGTACGATTGGAAGGGCAGACAAGCTGGCGTGCTCAACATCGTCCTCACGTTCACCGCTTCTAGAGCACCAGTCGCGGCACCGGCGCCAGTCTCGTTGCAGCAGCAACAACAACAACAACAACCGCAACAACAATTTATTCTACAGCAGCAGCGTCACGCGCAGCAAACGATGCAATATCATCAGCCTGGCGTCACGGCGGGCGGTTACCACCCGAACGTCACCGTCGTCCAAGTTCCGCAGCAAGCGCCGGCACAACACGCACCGCAGTACGTGCCGAAACCTATTGGCCAGTACCACGAAACGAACGCTCACGGGGGTTACATGCCGCCGCCTCCTGGATGGGCGCCACCGGCGCAGCACAACGTGCCGGACGATGACGGGTGGGGCGTGTGACGAGGAGGAGACGAGACTTCGTAGCGCTGTAATATGTATCAACAAACCAAAGAGCGTCGGAAAGTAATTTAGATTTCATCATTTAAACTCAAACATCATTTAAAGCGGGCGACCGAACAACTTTTTGATACCGACATCCGGGGTGTCTTGCTTGACCAGGGACTCGCCGACGAGAAGCGCGCCGACACCGGAATCTTGCAACAGGTTGACGTCGTCAATGGTAAAGATGCCAGATTCACCCACCATGGTAATGTCACGTCTCTTCACTTCCTCACCGAGCGGACCGTTCATCAGATCCGTCGTCACGTTGAGGCTAACCTCAAACGTACCCAAGTCGCGGTTGTTGATGCCGAGCAAATCGATGGGGAAGTCTCCCTCCAACACGCGCTTCATCTCGCCGTACGTGTGCACTTCGATCAAGCACTTCATGCCGAGAGAGTGCGCAATCTTAATGAAGTACTTCAAGTCTTGGTTCGGCAACACAGCGGCGATGAGCAAGATGGCATCCGCGCCGTACTTGCGAGCCAAGTAAATCTGGTAGGCGTCGACGATAAACTCCTTACACAACAACGGGCACGTCACGCCAGCCTCACGGATCAACGCCAAGTTTTCAAATCCACCTTGGAAGTACTTTTCATCCGTGAGCACGCTCAGGCACGCCGCACCGCCGGCTTCGTACGCTTGCGCAATCTTCACCGGGTCAAAGTTTGGCTGAATCACCCCCTTGGACGGCGACGCCTTCTTCACCTCCGCAATCAACCCCGGTTGCTTGGTCTCCGCCAGCTGATCCTTCAACGCCTGCACAAAATCACGCGTCGGCGGCGCGTTCACGAGCGCCGTGCGCACCAACTGCAACGGAAACTTTTCCTTTCTCTCCGCCAGTTCCACATCCTTGTACCACACGATCTCCTCGAGAATGTTCCTCGGCCTGTTCTCCACGTTATCCACGCGCTCGCCGTTCTCATCCACCTTTTCAATCAAAAACTCAAACTGTCCAACCCCGAGTTCGTGCTTGTTCGGTCCTTGCGGCGGGCGGCGTCGGATGGACACCGCACCGTCTTCGGACATGTGCAAGGTTGCGGCGGTGCGCGCGCTCGAGCCTCGCGCGGTCGAAGAGGACACTCTTCTTCCGTTCGTCGTCCGAACGGCGCGGTGGTGCGACGCGATATCTCCCGCGGAGGCGTTCGCGGACGCGATCATCTTCGTCCGTCCGTGCGTCGGTGTTTACCGCCGTCGGCGTCCACGAATGGTTGGATCGATGGACCCCTCAATCGATTTCCTTATCGGGATCAACTTGACGAGTCATTACTCGTAAAACACGAGGGGGCTCTGTCGAAAAGTGTGAACCTCGGTTCGCTCGGACGCGTGTCGGCACACGCACGCGCGCGCGTACGAACGAACGAACGAACGAACGAAGATGTACGCGATGACGACGAACGTCCTCACGGTGGGCGGTGTCGCGGTCAAGGCGCACGCGGGTACGTCGGGTATCGATGCGACGCGACGACGACGAACGACGAATTGGACGACGAACGTAGAGGGTTTCAGTTGAGACTGACGGCAACGATTTTTGTTTGGTTTTTCACGTACGACGCAGCGACGACGCGACGATGCGGTGTCGTGAGACGCGTGAACATTGCGGCGAACGCGGGTTCTTCGATGGCGTCTTCTTCGACCGTCGTGGAGACGGAGACGGAGCGAGCGAGCGCGTGGGCGAGATTCGGCGCCGAGTACCGCAGACAAGGCGCGCTCGGCCGAGCGTTGGTCGATTCGAGTGATGCCGGCGCGAAGACCGCCGCCAAGGCTGCGGCGACGCCGTTGTTTACCCTCGCTGCGGTTACCATGGTGGACCGAAAGATGATTGGTCTCGTCACGCAATCTGTCGCGAGCTTTATCAAGCTTTACCTCTTGTTGCTCTTCGTCCGCGTGCTCTTGACGTGGTTTCCAAACGTCAACTGGATGCGTCAGCCGTGGACCATGTTGCGCCAGGTGACGGATCCGTACCTGAACTTGTTTAGAAACCTCATCCCGCCGGTGATGGGTCAGATTGATTTCACGCCGATTTTGGGTTTCATGGTGCTTCAGTTTTTGGCTCGCGTGCTTTCGTCTGGCGAAGCCGGCTTGGGCAAGTTTTAAGACGGGGGATGCATGATTGAACGTTTCGGCAAATATTTTGTAGCAAAAGCAAAGAAAGAATCTATTCAAAGGTACTAATAATCGTTGGTGTACAGTGCATCTAATCCTCGCGCGCGAGATGACGTCAAAGTTCGTCGTCGAATTCGAGAATGTGAAAGCGGTGCTTTCGCGCGTCGGCTCTCCACTGACGCGCGACGACGACGGCGCCCATGGCAAGGGTGAAGCAGGTGAAGACAGCCATCACGTACGTCGTACTTCGCCAGGTTTGAATCTGGGTGAGCGCGCGAGAGAGCTCGTCGAGAAGGGGGTTGGTTCCTTGATCGGCGGCGGTGTCTTTTTGGATAATCATAAATTTATCCAAAATGTCGCCGTAGCCAGATCCCGCTTGTTGAAACTCGCCGTAGAGATGCGTGCGGTTCTTAGCAGTGAGACGAACGTACCCGAAATCGTACAGGCTCTTCTCCGTAAAGTCGTGGCCCACGCCGTTTACGGTGAGTTTGGCGCCCGCCGTTCCGGCGACGACGGAGACAGGCGCGCTCGGCTCGACGTAGACGGCGATGCCTTCGGCGTCGAGAACGCTGTGCGCGACGCAGCCATCGTGCTCGTTGACGGCACCGATCGACTCCCACACACACGATCGTTGATACGCGTGGTTATGACCCCAGAAAGCGAGTGTGACGCCGTATTTTACCAAGAGCGGCCAGACGTAACGCTGAAGCTCCGCCATGACGGTCAAATCGCTCGGATTGAGCTTGCCAGCCGGCGGCGTGGGGCGATTTTCGGGCCCATCCGTGCTGTCGATCACGCCCGGCCTGTGACCTCCGAGGATGACCCACGGCGTGACTGATCGATCGATGCGCTGAAGCTCGTTTTCAAGCCAGGCAAATTGCGCCGAATCGGTGGAAAAGTCCACTTCGGTGTTCATCGAGACGACGCGAATCGACCCGAGCGTCACCGCCCACCAATCTTCATCCGGACTGACACGCGGCGTCGGATAAAGACGCGTCGCGGGAACCCCACACTCGCCTCCGCTGTCGTCGACGCCAAACAAATCGGGAGAGCGATTCGCGAGCCATTTATCTGGCGGTGTGTCGAGCTCGTGATTGCCTTGATTTGTCAAAAACGGAACACGCGAAGCGTAGCCTACAATTTGCGCCGCCCAATCATCCCACACGGACGCGTAACCCTTGGCATAGGATAAATCACCGAAATGGAAGATGGCGTCTATTTTACCCTCGAGCGCATCGCTCTCGAGCGCTCGACTCACGTTGAGCGCCGGTTCACCGTACGAATGCCACGTCATCGCGTCATCTGTGGATCCTCGGCCCATGTCGGCGTACAACCCGAGCGTCACCTCCGCATCCGGTCCTTGCGCCGGTGGGATTCGCATTTCAAATCTATCGCTCGTATCGTGATGATCGAGCACGTAATACTCGATGGTGTCGCCTGCGCGCACGCCCGTGACGTCCGCCGTGTGAATGTATCCTGGATGTCGAAAACCGAAACCAGTCGCCGGCTCGTCGCACATATCCTTTTGTTGATACGTCGTCGTCGACGCCGGGACGTGCACGAACCGCCCAGAGTCGCCACCGCCGCCGACGACGCGATACTTTAATTTAGCCCCGTGCGTGGCGTTTCTCCCCGACTGCCACGTCACTCGCACCGACGCGCCGTTCTTGTCCGCACCGATTCCGCTCCAGCTCGCCGGCAGCGTCACCCTCGGCCACGACGGAGCCAAGGGATCCATGAGCGCCACGCTCGCGCTTCGAGCCACCGCCCACGCCGGTACTTGCATGTGGTACGAATCCACGCTCGGCGTGCTCGGGGCGAAGAGCACGAAATCGTACGTCTCCTCTCTGTGCGTCAGCGTTTGAAATCGCACCGTCGCTCGACCGGTTCGCGCGTACTCGCCCGCCGTGGCTACGTCTAAAACCGCGTACTTCACCGGCGCCGTCTTAGTCACGTCCGCCCCGGCTGGGGAATATGCAGCTATGAAATGATCCGCAAACGATGCGTTCGGCGGCGGCGAACCACTCGTCCGTCGCACCGTCACCTCGACGTAGTCTCCCGACGAAGCCGACGTCGCGTTTGTTTCCACGACGAACCCATCCGTCCCGAACGCCCCACCCCCACTCGTCACCGTTCGCGCGTCTAAAAGCCTCCCGCGCTCCATAAACACCAACGGATTGTGTTTCGTCGCGTCCACGAACGCGTCTTCCCGCCCCGCGAGCGAAAAGAAACCGCCGTCGCGTTCAAACCAGTCATCCAACAGCGTCACTTTGTCGACCGAAAAACCCACCGCAGCGCCGCGCGCGATCGTCGGACTCAGCGCAACCGCGACGCACGCGAGAGCAACCACTCGCGTCGTCCATCCGCGGTGAGTTCGACGCGCGTCGCGACGTTCGCGCGCGTCCGGCGTCATTTATATCCCGCGAGCGTGACTCTAACGACCTCGCGCGGTGCGTTCGACGACTTTGAGTTTGACTCTGAAAAGTGGCTCTTTTTGAGTCATGAACGGTCAAGTGACCCCCTCACACACCCACAGGGCCCCCACCGAGCCCCTCATAAGATGTCGCTTCGACGCGCGCTGACGACGGCGTCGATCGCGACGCGCGCGTACGGCGCGCCGCGAGCCGTCCGTGAGTTACACGCATCTTCATGCGTCGCCCTCGGGGGTGTTCCCGAACGCGTCGTCGAGGGTACGGAGGGTAAAGATTATGATTCGGATTACCGCATGGGGCGTGCCGCCGGTGCGACGGTTGGTGTTCCGGGACCCGCGCCGCGGGAGAAGGAGGACGGGAAACGAGCGGCGGCGACGGCGACGGAGAGGCGGAGAATCGTCGTGCTCGGTTCGGGGTGGGGCGCCATCTCGTTCGTCAAGTCGCTGAGTAAAAGCGCGCCGTACGACGTGACGCTGGTGTCGCCCAGAAATTACTTTTTGTACACGCCGTTGTTGCCTTCGGCGGCTACGGGTGCGGTGGAGTGCCGGTCGATCGTGGAATCGATTCGACGACCGATCGCGGAGAAAGGGTATCAGTATTTCGAGGCGAACGCGCTGAGCGTGGACCCGGAAACAAGACGCGTGCGGTGTCAGGGTGTGGATAGAAAGAACCCGTTTAAGGATACGGATGAACGTCAGAGGAGCGAGTGGAAGACGTTTGATTTGGAGTACGATTACCTCATCACCGCGGTCGGTGCGGTGCCGAACACGTTCGGTGTTCCCGGTGTGCAAGAAAACTGTTTGTTTTTCAAGGAGATTTCTGACGCGAAGCGGTTTCGTAAGGAGGTGAATGAGAGATTTGAGTGCGCGAGCCTTCCGGGGATGCCCAAGGAGAAGGTGCGCGAGCTCTTGTCGTTCGTCGTCATCGGTGCTGGGCCAACTGGGACCGAACTCGCGGCGGAGCTGTACGACATGGTGTACGAAGATGTGGCGAAGATGTTTCCGCGCAAGCTCTTGGAAGATGTGAGCATCAAGATTATCGATTTGCAAGAACGCATCTTGTCGACGTACGATCGTCGCATCGCCGAGTACGCAACGGATTTCTTCAAGCGCGAGAAAATTGAGTGCTTGCTCGGTGCAGCGGTGAAGGAAGTGCGGGAAGGCACGGTTGTTATCTCTGACAAGGATGGTAGCAATGTGCGAGACGTGCCGTTCGGTCTCGCCGTGTGGTGTACCGGGATTAAACTCAACCCGCTGTGCGAGACAATCGTCGACTCCCTTCCAGAGGGATCGCAGGGTAATAAGCGATCCCTTTTGACGGACAAAAACTTGCGCGTTATGGGTAGCAACGGGACCATTTTCGCCATTGGCGACTGCGCCACGATTGAGCGTCCTAGATCCCTCGCCAAGGCGGAGGAATTGTTCCGCGAAGCCGCCTCGTGCGACGAGGACGACAAGTGCAAGGTTGAGCTCACCAGAATGGATGTCGAACGCGCGCTTCGACACGGTATGGATGAGTTTCCTCATTTGGAAGAGGTTGTTAACCGATTAGAAGAAAAGTTTCCACTCTTCACGCAGGGATCTGAACGCATGAATTTTGAACAATTCCACGTCATGCTAGAAGACGTCGACAAGGGCCTTCGCGCTCTCCCCGCCACTGCACAAGTGGCCAAGCAGCAAGGACAATACCTCGCCAAATTTTTCAACAACTGCGCCGCCGACGATGAGAAAATTCAACGCGGCAAGGCCCGTTTCGACTACGCGCACAAGGGTTCGCTCGCTTACATTGGCAAGAACGCAGCCGTGGCGGACATTCCAGGTTTCGCAATCGTGAAGGGCCTCGCCGCCGGTTTAATTTGGAAATCTTTCGAGACGCTGTCTCAGGTTTCCGTGCGAAACGTTCTACTTGTCATGTCTGACATGATTCGTACGAGAATTGTCGGTCGCGACGTGTCGCGAATCAACTAAGCATTAGCGCGTGTAACAGAAGATTTCAATTGAGTTGGCTTTTCGTAAACATTATGGAAAGGCTCCGAAACTACGTTGCGAGCGATGAATCGTGCACCCTCGGGGGGTGGGTGCACGTCCGACCGACCGAGGGATATATCTCCGGCGAAATCGTATCAAAGTACTGTTTACTCATATGCCGTAGGGGAAGTTCCCAACAGCCACAACGACGACACGCGAGCGCGAGCGCGACGGCACAAGAGGGACGCATCGACCGATCGGTTCTCTATTAGCACGATCGTGATTCAAATATCCGCTTTAACCGTCGTGTCCAGTGTCACGACGCTCTCGGTCGTCTGATAGTAGAGCGGTGTTTGCTCGGTTTGCTCGACAGTGAATTCAACGTTTCTTGATTGCACGCCGCGTCGTTCACCATGCCATCCCTCCCACAGGCATGGTATAGATTCGAAGGCGTTCTAGAGCTCGTCGCAGATCGAAAACTCCTGCTCGGCGCATTGTTCTTCACGTACGCCGCGACATGCGCCTCGTTCGTCGGGCTTTTCATATACTATTCTTCTCTGAGTGTTGAAGAAACGCTCGTTGGGGATGACTACAAAGTCGATGGATACACGTGCCGACCGTTAACCCCTGATCCAGAGTACGGACTGAATATAACCTACGATGAGTGCCTGGAGAAGCACTACATCGCGCCTACGATCGAAAACGTGGAAGTTTTCGGAACCTATGAGCCAGCGTACACCGACGCCTCAGAGTCATTCTACTCGTACGATGGTCCCTGGAACTTTTCGTATTACAGATCGTCGGAAGGCATGCTGAAGTATTCCATGTATACGATGACAGAATACCACAAACCTTTCCCCGAACTGACGAGTCAGATATACACATACAACAAAAAGTGTAAAGTGCCATACTACTTGAACGCAGAAGCAAAGGCAGATCATATCCCTGACGCTACTGCGTATCAATCCATGAAATGGGCGACGCACGAGACAGTCAGGCATGGGATGGCGTACGGAACAGCTTATCCACCCTTTGGTTTCGGAAATCGAGACTTTGACATCACTCAGAGCTGGCTAAGTGATCAGTACTGGAAGCAGATTGTCTTTTTCCCAGACAGCGCTACTGATTTTGTCTCCGAATGCGCTGGGAACTTTTCGTCAGCGATGCAAGCTGATTTGACAGCCAATGGTGCCTATGTATTTCCGCGCGGCTTCGGTCGGAGCATGAGTTGGTGGGCAGAGGCCAACTTTGCGGGAACTGAGTCAGAATTCCATATCACCATGGAGGACCGATCCATCGGAATGACACCTTTATACCCAAAGACGACCACCTTGAGCGCACATGACTGGCAAAACACTGTCGGTTTGACGAGGCACGACGCACACTCTTTCTTTGGACTCACCCCACGCTGTAGGTTTTACGAGAAGAAACTCGCCGTTGAAGCATTCGAGTTCATCTACAACCACTCTGACTGCCACCCTTGCGACAGCTTCAAATACGCTGCTCCATTCTTTTGCGTTCGTCGAGTGAAGAAATCGGCCGCAGAAGCGATTTCGCTCGCCGTGTCAAACACCATGGCTATTCTAGGCGTTTTGATTGCAGGAATACCGCCTATCATGGCTTTTGCACACAAATCCAAACAAGTTGGTCGGGGCCATGTGCGAGGGCAGGACAGCACTTCCAAGGCTCACACAGTGAGCACTTCTCAGATCCCTTGAGTTCGAATGTTTTATGCAAAACCACGACAACCTCACATTCATGGCTACTGTCGTTCGACGGCCAGCACATACTTTCGTGGCGATCCCAAAGAAGGAAGCGGATGGATAACGAACGATGCGTCGTGTGGGTTATTTTAACTTTTGTTTTACCGGTACCGGTACCGTATGTTTTATGTTAACAATATTGAGATTGAGCCCAGTTGTAATTGAGTTGAACGTTGATCACACTGAAAGAAGCGAGCAGATGCCCGCTCGCTTGTTTTCTTGCTTTCGTCACGAATCCATACTCATGATGTGAACAGTTTCGGTATCGCAATTACGTTCAAGCGGCTCATCGACCCGGCCGAACCTCGTGACTGGGTCCTATACCGCCACTCAACGCGCCCTGCGTGTCTTTTGTGTGGCCCTGTGATTGATGTTTGACCTCGAGATTTTACAAATGCCCTAAAAAGTGAGATATAATCGTTACGTCGAAATTACGTCCCGCTCGCGCTCTTCGGCCGGCACGGCGATGCGCACGAACTTGCTCGCGCGTGGCGCTCGAATGGACCACTCATTCGGGCAATACGAACCACGCGTACCAAAGAGCCCTGATAGTGCGCCAGCGTTCAGCGCAGTTTTGCATCCACGCCGCGTCGTGCACGGGCGGTGGGGTTACGAAGAGTACTCTCGGCACTCGATCAGCGCGCCGAACGAGTCGGATAATCTCTCGAAGATTTGCCTCGTACTTGTCCACGGGAACGTGTTGCACATTTCCAGCGGCGGAATTTGGGTCACACGCATCGTTCGATCCAAAGAGCACAGTCACGAGCACTGGTGCGGCTCCACTTGGAAAGACGTCATCCATGACGCACAGCGCGTGTGTCGTGTTATACCCACTATATCCGCGAACGTAAACGTCAGCAAATCGTCTAAACTCATTCGCGATGGCTGCCCCAAAGCCACCCTTCTCGAAGGAACGTTCGGTGAGAGAGTCACCAAACAATACGATGGTCTCCCGTCGCGCCGACGACGATAAATCCGCCTGCGTCGACAACGTACGAATCGCATCCGTCGTCGTCGTCGTCGTCGTCGTCGTCGTCCTTTTTTTTGGCTTTTTCGCCGGCGTCGCGCCCGCGGCTCGAGTCCTCGTCCTCTCTCCTGACCGTCATCCTACGCGACTCCGCCTCCGCCACCGCCTCCGCCCGAGTCTTTGCCGCCCTTCGCATGCACGGCTTGCAAAGTTTACGGTAACCCTCGTACTTTGTGCCGCGCTTGGCGTCGACGTTTGTATATCGCTGAGGTTCGTTCCAAAAACATGCTCTTTCGTGCCGAGTACCTCGTCCCGATGTTCCTTCGCCTTCAGTGCCGCTCGGCGGACGCACACCGCAACTCGAACAACCTTCGCATCGACACGTCACCGCTCCGCCGTCGAGGTCTGGCGCTTCACCGTCCGCGTCCTTGTCACGCATACTTCACGACGCGCAAACGTGAGTTGCGTCTCTCTGTGAGACTGTCACGATGAAGCTCGTTCGTTCGTCGCTCGTTCGTTCGTTGTGTCCTCATTGCTTGTCACGCACAACATGTGGT
>Ga0255754_10002063_pt1 | contig 15330 bp, 14 predicted proteins | sample 101ome_22_FD_179954 | JGI IMG/M metagenome (GOLD analysis project Ga0255754, IMG submission 179954) | Coastal salt marsh microbial communities from the Groves Creek Marsh, Skidaway Island, Georgia - 101412BT metaG (version 2) | ecosystem: Environmental > Aquatic > Marine > Intertidal zone >... | reverse complement strand
TTTTGCGTTGGTAGAATCGGGGCAAAACACACAACCCTTGAAGGCCTCAAAATGCACCTTCACGCACCCGTGCGCAGCGATTTGTTGATTTTGAGTTTGTAAGCTTCCCCGAAGTCGGTGAACTCGGAAGTAGGAAAAACACCTTACTTTCGACTCATGGAGAAATCCCGATTCTCTGAGACAAAGATCGTCTCTATCCTGGCCCGCCACGAGCGCGGTGAACGTGCTGTTGATCTGTGCCGCGAACTTGAAGTCAGCCAGGCCACCTAGGCGATGGGACATCGCCCATCAAGTGGAAGTCCAAGTATGGCGGGCTCACGGTGAGTGAGCTCAAACGCATCAAGGAACTTGAGCAGGAGAATGCCCGGCTCAAGAAGATGTATGCGGAGCTCTCGCTGGTCCATCACGCCTTCAAAGACGCTGTCGGGCGATCGTCGATCGCCCATAAAAGCTCTAGGCCCTGACGAGAGGAGGCGGTTGGTTGCGCACATGGCTGAAGAGCATGGCGTGAGCATCCGTCAGGGCTGCAGGACGGCAGTTATTGCCGACAGCACGTACCGCTACAAACGACGAGAGCGCAATGACGCTCCGATTATCGATGCGCTGAGCAAGCTCGTTGAGAAGCATCCTGCTATCGGCTTCTGGCAGGCACATCACCGCTTACGGCTCATGGGCCACACATGGAATCACAAGCGCGTCTATCGGGTCTACACGGCTTTGGGGCTCAACATCCGTCGCAGGGCCAAGAAGCGGCTTCCAGCTCGCGCCAAGCAACAGCTCTTCCAGCCTTCGGCTCCCAACCAGGTCTGGAGCTTGGACTTCATGCACGACAGCCCACCCCACCGCGGTGGGGTGGTGGAATGGGCGCACGTTCCGGATGCTGAACATTATCGACGACTTCAATCGGCAGGTGCTCCGCATCGAGACGGACACATCGCTGCCAGCCATGCGCGTGATCCGCGTCCTGGAGCAATTGGAGGAGAGCCGAGGACTACCACAAATGATCCGGGTTGACAATGGCCCGGAGTTCATCAGCCACAGACTGGACGTCTGGTGCAAGGAGCACAATATCACACTGGCTTTCAGCTAGCCGGGCAAGCCCATGCAGAACGCCTTTGTCGAGCGGCTCAACGGAAGCATCCGCCGCGAACTACTCAACGCCTATGTCTTCCGAACCCTCGACGAAGTGCGAGACAAAGCCTTCGAATGGCAACGAGACTACAACCATCATCGACCCCACAAGGCCCTCGGTTACCGAGCCCCCGTGGACGTCGTACCTTAACCTGAAATCTCTACTTTTGAGTGCCCCGAAAAATGGGGAAGCTTACACATGTTCCAAGCTTAGCGACGAATTACCTTAATGGAGCAAGCAGGATACCCGTCGAGCGACACCAGGTAGAGACCTGGTGTCATTCCCGATGTGTCTATTGTGGATTGTTGTGCACCTGCTTCGAAATCAATAATCCTAACGATTCTACCAAGGACATCGAGGATCTTCGCGCTGCTACCTCTGGCAAAGTACGTCTTGAGGTTCAAGCTGCCTGAGAAAGGGTTCGGGTAAGCCTGGATGCAATGCGAATGCCTTGGTTCAGAGTCAGTACTTGTCGAAGTGGAGGACTCATAGGCTCCCAGGTCCACGTTTCCGACCTGCACTCGCGGCTGACCATTGATGTCTAGAGGCGATGGCTCCTGTCTGTCGCCATCGTTGTCTATGTCTGCAAGGTCAGCAGGTAACAGGAAAGCGTCCCCAGCATCGATGGCCCCTGACGACGGTTGCAAGGTGAATTGATCATCGACTGTTCCAATGACACCATCCGGTCCCGCTGGATCGTTGAAAACTCCGGTCTCTAGAATCTGATTTCCGGAGACCGTGATTGCTGGATCAAGAGTCTCGTCGTGCAGAATGTTGGCAATCTCCATCGTTGAAGAAATCAGTTTGATGTCTTCGCTTTCCTGTGAGATACCTTGCAGAATCACGTTTGACATCACACCCTCACTGTCCAATAACGAGACGTGATCACCCTGGGCATTTGATGAGTTGGATACAAAGGTGGAGTTGAAATCGTGGAGGCTACTTTTGTAGACCCACAGGGCCCCGCCGTCAGCTAGCGGCCCGCATTCAGAGGTCTGATTCAGACTATGGTTGAAGGCATACACGTTGTTAATCGACGTGAGGCTTCCGTTCTCGTCCATGGCGATTGCACCACCAGCACATCTGGCTTCATTTGCGATGAACTTTGTTGAGACGACTACGAGGTGGGCGCCCCCTGAGTTGACAATCGCCCCGCCGTCTCCAGCATGGTTTGAGTGGAATGTAGACTTGGAAACAAAGACCGAGTCTGACTCTGAGCCCCACACTTGAAGTGCACCTCCGTCATTCGCTTCGTTGTATTCGAAGGTGCTGTTCTTGATGGTAGACTGACTTATTTGAAACGCTCCTGACTGGCTGTCTTCTGCCCGGTTGTATCTAAACTTGAGTGTGTCGAAGACACAGTTGATGGAGGAGCCGATCAGGTCGCCAACGTTGACTTCAATTGTTACTTCCCTGAATTGGCAAGGACCCAACGCCGCCACAGCGTGACTTGTAGCTCCTCGAATCGTCACTCCATCAAGTATTGTAGGCTCTTCCTCGGTGCCTTCGTACACCAATAGGAGCCTCAAGCTGTTGTCCTGGTATTCGGGGGCACTCCGGTCTGGTATCTGATTTTCAAGATCATCCCCATTCAAATCTCCTGACAATACCGTTTCAAGGAGAGGAGACGGGCGGTCCAACAAAGAGGCTTCGCCACCCGCGAATCCACCGTACACCTTGACACTTCCCTTGACCTCGAAACGGATCCCAGTGTCGCCAGGCGTGAACCCGATGCCAGCATCTGGCGTGTGAGCGCCTTCAGCAATCCAAATTTGATCGCCAGTTTCAGCCTCGGTGAGAGCGTCTTGAAGATGGACGAAAGCATCGGTCCAAGATGTGCCATCGTTCCCTCCGGTGGCATCGACATCGACATAGATCGTCGACTGTGCGATCGAGGGTAGAACGGAAATGGACAACAGGAATGTCAGGAATATATGCATAGCTAAACCGGTCATAGTACGGTCCAGCAAAACTGGTTTCCTCTTGAGAAACCGGCAAAAAGCCGCTGAGTTGTCTTATTTCGGGGCCAGTTGGTTCCCAAAAACCTAATATCCAATAGGTTTTTCAACTGCTTGTTGATTTCGTCCAGACTCGAAGAGATTCAAATTACTACTTCAACAGAAGCAATGTCCTAGTTTCTACAGTCTCTCCGATAACTGCTCTTAGGTAATACGCCCCACTTGGTAACAAATCCCCATCGAATGAAAACACGTGGTTGCCAGAATTCAACTCTCCTTTCTGCATATGCCACACACGTTGTCCCAAAGTATTTACAACAGACAATTCGACATTAGTCATTTTTTCTAATCTTATTGCAATACTGGTCTGAGGATTGAAAGGGTTCGGATAGATTTCCAAAGGCGAAGTGTCAGCCTCATCACTATTGCGCCCCCCGGTCTTACCCGCCTTCCCTTGGTTTGATGAATTTGAATCGCTTAGCGAACCCATTTCACTTGCGTAATAATCCACTGTATATGTCAAATGCTCAATACTAGATGGAGACAAAGATACAGTAGTTGTGAAGGCATGGTATCGATACAAATTTAGTAACTCTGAGTAGATGTGGTCTGCCGCAGAGGAATATCGACCCGACGTGATAAGATCTTCAAGCAACATTCTTGCTGATGTATAATCGCTAACCAAACTGAGGTATTGTGCCTGAAGTAAGTCGTAAGGATACTTGTCAGATTCATATTGCTCAGCGAGCTGTAAAAGTTGACCATCACCTTTCCGATTACGTGCTTTTTTTAGTGCATAACGAATTACTGTCATTATCCTTTCACTCGTTATCATCTCCTTCGCATGTGCAGGATCGGAAAGCGACCCAATCAAGCCATCAATATCTCCGGAGTAAGCACTTTTCAATAGCTCATCTTCGAAGTATTCTGAGGATCCACCTTCTAAAGTTACCGGTGGGTTTATATTCCCCTTGTATGACCCACATGTTGCCGTGCCTAAATTTGTGTATACAACATCGCCGCCTGATACCTCGTCGACATACGGGTTGTTACCACCTACGTAGTAACTGTACTGCCCATTCACGTAAGAATTGGTACCAGAAGCCCTGAGATGTAAAGAGCCTGATTGCCTACAAAAGTTTTGTTCACCCGTATACGCTACAGTACTACCTCCATAAATACTGGCGCCACCTTCAGAAATTATACCTTTGCCCTTAATAGTGTTGAAACCGTCACCTTCGGGATAGAGATAAACTTCCGAACTCGATAACGCAGTTATCGCAAACTCAGTGTTGTGGGATTGAATCGTACTGTTTTGAATCTCAATATCGCGGGCACTTCCAGATACCAATACGGCTCTGTAGTTTTTATTTTCAATGGTACTGTTTTTTACCTCTGCCCAGCCTCCACCGGTTACCTCCAATACATAATCATTTACATCGGTCGAAGACAGTTCAAAATCTAAAATAGAAAGGTCACCATTTACCTCAACAGTCGGAACATTAGACACATCAAAACTGACGCCTCCCCATGTATAATCGCCTGAAGGGATTACAATCTCATTAGCACCAGACACGTAATTCGAAGTATCCCAATGTGGGGCTATGAAGTAGCCAATATCAAGCATATTGGATTCGCAGGTCGAGTTAGAATCGCACCACATGTCGTAATCCCACGGGAAGACCCAGTCCTGACTGAAATCAAGTTCATCGGACACATCATTCGTCCAGGAAGCAGTATCGGGGTCCCAGACGCCCTGAATTTCAATCTTCCACTCTCCGCTTGATGTATATGTAAACTCGATATCGTTGGCACTGTGACTCCCCTCGTCGATGCAATAAAACCCTTGTGAGGAAGCGTCGTAGCCGTCCTCTGGATCATCATTTTCGCAAAAGAAATATTGAAATACTAAGTCATTGCTGCTTCCTTGTACATCAAAATCGATTTTGTAAACGGTATTACAGTCGAAATCAATTGCCCCAATTCCTGCGGAGTCGCAATTAGTATCGGCATCCCAATTAGTTTCTGCTCCTGATGAGTTTTTGTCAACAGTTTGCGGTAAATCACCATTTTCATCCGCCGGTGTAGAAGAGACTTCAATTTCAGCCGTAGCATGTTCGATAGTCAGAAATATTTCCACATCGGCTGCCGGCATTTTGTGTGCTCTTTGTTGTGCTAACGATTCAGAAGAGCAAAATAGAAGAAGTGTTGCGGTTAATACTGAAAGCGAGGTTTTGATTGCCTTTGAACTATTCTTGCATTAAGTAAGTAAAGCACACTATCGAAGAGCCCTTGGAAAATCAATACGCAGTCTCACGTATTCCGACCAATTTATGTTCATGTATTACATTATTACATGTGGCCTAACTCTAAAGTTTGTATTAACACCGTGTAGTGTCATCGTAAAATCTATTTGTTTAAGACTGTGAGCACGACTTTCTATCGCCTTTCTGGTCACAGATGTGGCGCTTGGGATTCCAAACGAAACATTTGCTGTAGATACAATGAAGCTCATCGCGAGACAGGCATAGCCCGCGAGACTGTACCTCCGGACTCATTCAGGTTGAAAGAAGCTCCGGCCTAGCGACACTGCTGGGCATGCCCCTGCCGGATGCCCACTGCCCTCCCCCTAAACAGCCCCTTACTCAGCGTCCACTGAATGCTGGGAGGAGCGAAGAAAAGAAACACCCTAAGCTCCTCCGGGAAATACTCCCCGCAATGCTCGGGAGGCTCTAGGTAAAGGGGGCCAGGGTCGAAACGGAGCTTGCCTTTCAACCGAGAGAACCCTCTCCCATTCTCTCGTCGCTTCGGATTCGGACATTGGGTGGTGAATAGTGTCAATAGTGGGCTCAGGGGTGTCCCTGGGAGGTAAATCGAGGGGAAGATCCGGAATTCGTCAAACTGGCCGTGTCGTCAATCCGGATGCAGGTACACGAGCTTTCTGGAGACAGCCTGCACCACCAAGAAGGCGGACCCAAGCAGCTGGAATGGTCTCGGGTGGCCAGATGGCGAAAACAATAAGTCACCAGAGATCGCCATGATCGCCCCCCAGGAGGCCTGCTAGGCTCTCCTGAGGACCGTCTGAAGCGACGGAGACAATCTAGGCCCATGGCTCCGCCAGCGCCACTCGAGGCCGTAGAGGGGCTCCTGGGGAGCTCTATCGGTCTGTACTCAGTGTTGGTCTTCACGAAGACCTTGCAACCGTCTCTTTTGGCCGCGATGATCAGCTCGGTGACCCACTCGGCTTCGGGGCAGATCTTCGGCTGACCATTGGCGGCTGATTGACCACCAATCACGATGGCGTCAAGCATTTTTAGGTCCGGCGTTTCGACTCGCTCCGTTAGCGGCTCGAACGAAACCCAGCGAACAACGCCAGGGTGCGACATCTTCAGCTTTCGAAACACATCGATGGTCGGGTCTAGTCTTTTCTGCGAATCCACTGAAGCCCCAACCCAACTATTACCGGGCCAGTCCTGATGGAGCAGGTTCTTGGGGTACTTGGTAAGAAACAAGAAGTCCCACTGGTGCTGCTCTCTGACCACCTTCAGAACTTCCTGAATCCACTCCTGAGGCACCCACGAACCGAACAAGTCAGCCATGGAACACACGAACACGTTCTTGAATCGCTGATCAGTTGACGCCTCGGCCGGAAGCGGAGTAGCAGCTGGCCGATCAAATCTGGCTGGATGTATCGTTGGACTGAAGTCATACGGTGCTCGCTTAGTCAGTTGCTCCGCGTAGCAGTACTTACAGCCGTGTTTACAGCCAGTAACAGGATTCCAGGTAAACCGAGCCCAATCGATTGAGTCGTTCTTCTGAATATTCATCTTGCCCGAGCTGGTCCCTGAGTGCTTCCGAATCTCATGTCGGAGTCTATCTGCATCCCACTCTTCTTCCTTCCACTTCTTCAGTACAACCCATGAAGGATTTGTGGAAGAATGAGAAATCTTCTGCGCCTTCTTCCAATCACCAAGCACTTGGCTAGTCCAAGCCTTGTTGATGCTAACTTCAAGATCAGAAAGGAGCGACGCATGGTCTTCTTCTTCGACCTCTTTGATTGCATCGTGGATCATCAACAGCCGTTCTGCTGTCGTTCCCCCTTTTCCGATCAGCCTTCCGATTCGGTCACGGGTCTGACCAGCATCAGGTAAGTTTGCCTGACCTTTACCACCCGCCGACTGCCGCTTTTTCGCCTTTGCCTTCTCGAGGTGCTCGTAGAAGTGCGCTTCCTTGGCTAGTTGCCAGTTGGTTTTGGTTCGCTGGCGGTTGTGTTCGAGAATGAGCTGCAAGGCTTCATCTTCACTATTGACGGTCTGGACCTGAACGAGTACCAGCTTAAGTCCGGCTTCAATTGCCGCCCGAACACGCCAATGACCTGAGAGGATATGGTTATCCCGGTCAATGAGGATCGGATCAAGGATACCGCCGGACAACCTGACGGATTGGACGAGATCATCAACCGGTTCATTTTCACCGTAGATCTCGGCGTTGCGAGGGTGCGGGACCAGCGTTTTCGGGTCACGCTTATTATTAGAAGTAGTCATGGCAGTTACCAATAGGACTGATTGGGGAACCGGCCTATCGGTTAGCCTGATTGAGACTACCTACGCGATTGGTATTGCCCTTGGACGGCCGAGGAAATCCTGTTGCAAACCCCTGTACTCACTCGGCTGCACTGCATCGCGCAGATTATGCAGCCACTACGACCAACTACGGTTAACAACAGGGGCGTCCAGCGGAGGGCCCATCTGCCACACAAGGTCAAGGCCGCAGCCTCCTTGAAGTTCCCGTGGAACGAAGGCACGCCTATCTTGGACCATCCTCCCAACCCGCACTCATGCTGAACATACGTAGAACACGCACAAAGACGCCGACTGTATGTTATGCACAAATAATTGTTATTTATATATTTATAACAAATGCTTACTCCTTCACATGAATGACTTTGGATCAGGAGGTTCCAGGTTCGAATCCTGGTAGGGCAACTGTGAAAGCCCTGCGACCACACCTTGGTTGCAGGGCTTTCTACATTTTACCAGCTGATACTTCGAACCTGGAAGCGTGCGAAGCACGCGGGGAAGGTTTGACATGAGGCCGCTAAGCGGCCGACTGATGAGCCAGCGGAGCTGGCGAACTACCTGGTAGGGCAACCATGACAAAGGGGCTCCCAGATCTCTCTGGGAGCCCCTTTGTCATTCGTGCTGGATAGACCTCCGACGGTTTTTTTCCAGCCGATCTCACACGGAATCAGGCAATGTCGGCATCAGACGGACTGATGGAGGCCGACAGGATACCATGATCTGGTTCATTTTGAGAGGGGGAACGGTAGTCTCTTTCGCTCAGCACCCGTGCCATCCAAGGCCTAAGATGAGCTGAGAGCTGTTCGAAATCGATCAGGAATGCATCGTGACCATCGGGAGAAGTAAGTACGGCCATCTCGGCTGAGGGCATGTACTGAACGAGTTCGTGCTGCTCTGACAGAGGATACAGGATATCTGAATCGATCCCGACAACGAGCGTAGGTTGCTTGATGTCTTTGAGCACCTCTGGATACGTCCCCCGTCCACATGCCACGTCGTGGGAATCCATCTGACGAGTAAGGGCGATGTAGCAATTCGCATCGAAGCGGGCAACAAGCTTTTCGCCCTGATACTGCAGGTAGCTTTCTACGGCCATGGGCTCTCCGGGATTGTCCTTCATTCTGGCTCGCCCGAAACGCTTTTCGAAGGAAGATTGAGATCGATACGAGATCATCGCCATCATTCTGGCCACGGATAGTCCATGCGCCGGAGGATCATCGGCTGGGTAGTACCCTCCCTTCCACTTGGGATCCGAGATGATGGCTTGACGCTGGGAAGCGCTCCATGCGATACACCATGCCGAGTGCCTCCCACCCACGGCAATCGGACAGAGCGCCTTGACCAAGTCAGTATGAAAGCCCCACTCAAGGACCTGCATACCACCCATGGATGCACCGATGGCCAGCTCCACACCCGAAATGTCCATGTCGTCGAGCACCCGGCGATGAAGAGCAACAGTGTCTCGAATGGAGAAATCAGGAAACGTCACTCCGTATGGCTCTCCTGTGTCAGGATTTGTCGTCACAGGACTGACGCTACCGTAGGGAGACCCAGCCACATTGAAACAGATCACGAAAAAGTGATCCGTATCCAATACTCTTCCTGGGCCCAACAGGGGGGCCCACCAGTCATCGACATCGGTATTGCCGGTCAGCGCATGACAGACAATGACGACATTGTCCCGGGACGCATTGAGCCGACCCCATGCCTTCCAGGCAACGGGGACCTGCTCGAGGTCCACACCTTTTTCCGTTCGGAACGAATCAAGCGTCGTAACGCTCATGCGTGTATCCTCAGGCTGGTACAGGAACCGTCGACAACGCTGCCGCGAAATCAGCTTTGATATCCTCGATGTGCTCGAAGCCGACAGATACACGCACCAGATCAGGTGTCACCCCTGCAGCTGCCTGCTCCTGCTCGGTAAGCTGTTGGTGGGTTGTCGATGACGGATGAATGACCAGCGTCTTTGCATCCCCTACGTTGGCAAGGTGACTGGCCAAGGTAACATTGCCAACGAAGGCGCGACCTGCTTCTTCTCCCCCCTTCACACCGAAGGTGAGTACGGCGCCAAAGCCATTCTTCAGGTATTTCTTGGCACGCTCATGATAGGGATGGTCTGACAACCCTGGATAGCTGACCCAGGAAACTTCCGGGCGGGAAGCCAGCCACTGGGCAAGCTCAAGCGCATTGTCTACCGAACGCTGTACCCGCAGCGAAAGCGTTTCAAGACCCTGGAGGAGCAGGAACGATCCGAACGGATTCTGGGCCGGACCGAAATCCCGGAGGCCCTCGACTCGAACACGGATAGCAAAGGCGACATTGGCGCCGAGAACACCCTCAGGACCAAAGGTCTCCCAGAAATTCAAGCCATGATAGCCGGGAGAAGGCTCCGTGAACGAAGGAAAGCGACCATTATCCCATGGAAACGTGCCACCATCAACGATGACGCCGCCAACAGTCGTGCCATGTCCGCCAATCCATTTCGTTGCACTGGCCGTCACGATATGTGCCCCATGCTCAAGGGGCCGAAACAGATATCCGCCGGCACCAAACGTGTTGTCCACCACGAGTGGAACACCATGGCGCTCCGCTATGGCTCCGAGTCGCTCGAAATCAGGAATATTGAAGCGCGGGTTTCCCAGCGTTTCAACATAAATCGCTTTGGTCCGATCATCAATCAACGACTCAATGGAGTCTGCATCATCCCCATCTGCAAAGCGCACGTCTATGCCGAGGCGAGGGAAACTGACTTTGAATTGATTGTACGTGCCGCCATAGAGAAAACTCGTGGACACAATGTTGTCACCAGCGCCGGCAAGCGTCTGCAGGGCCAAGAACTGAGCTGCTTGACCGCTTGCCGTTGCCACCGCGGCTACACCCCCCTCAAGGGCGGCCACACGACGCTCAAAAACATCCGTTGTCGGATTCATGATGCGTGTGTAGATATTGCCAAACTGCTTCAGGGCGAACAGATTGGCGCCATGCTCGGCATCGTCGAATACGTACGATGTGGTAGCATAAATAGGGACGGCGCGGGCGTTCGTGGCGCTGTCCGGTTCGTGACCGGCGTGGAGTTGAAGGGTCTCGAATCGGTGGGAAGTTCCGTTGGCACTCATGGGATCGTTCTTGGATGATGGTTCGATGGGACAGGCGCTTGCAGTTCGCCTGATAACCACTCATCCAGAAACAACGGGGCCCACCTGTTTTCCAATCCAGCCGGAACGGGGGAGGAGGTCATTAAAAAACCTCTTCCACACCGAGCGGCGGAAGAGGTCTGCAGTTCGGTCCGATGGACCGAACCCTTGACTGAGGTCAAGAGGCATCTCCCGCTCATCTTCCCTCGGTTGAGGTAGGAGTTGGCACCTTCCCGATCATACGTGGACGAGCGGCGGTTGCCAGGGCATCATTGGGCCTAATCCCTCTGCCCTTCTGGATGAGCTATTTCTATCACGCCGTGGCGCGAATGGGAATCGTTACCCATCTCGATCAGATGGGTTCCACTCCGACGCAAAAAGCGCCATCTCATTCCTGAAAAAGGCGAAAAATGGAAACGAGGACTCCGATGGCGCGTTTTCGCACCACCAATAAACTTCATTCCCCAGGTGCCATGAGACGATCCCTTTCTTTCCTCCCAACCTGTATTGTTGCTCTGAGCTTGTTGGTCCTGCCCAGCCGTGCACAGGAGCGCCCTGCTTCCCCCCGTGGAGAAGTATCCACTCAAATAGCCGGGTCCTGGGGAGATGATGGGTACGAGGGAGGCAAGTGGGTGATCATTGATTATGGACGCCCGATCCTGCGCGGACGCACAGGTATGTTCGGCGAGGGTGCCAACTACGGCCAAGCCGTCAAATCGGGCGCCCCGGTCTGGCGGGCGGGTGCCAACATGTCCACCCTGCTGACGACGGAAGCAGACCTGATGTTCGGCAACGCGCATCTGCCAGCCGGACAGTACACGCTCTTCATCGAGCCCGGAGCAGACAAATGGACGTTGATCATCTCCGATCACAAGGCCAAGCCGTCGGGAAGCTCCGACGCCGACGGAATATGGGGGGCATACAATTATGACCCGGGTAAAGACGTACTGCGTGCTGAGATGACGCTCTCGGAAGCACCGTTCAGTTTTGACCAGCTTACGTTTTCCTTCGTCAACATGTCCCAGTCCGGAGGCACGTTGGCTGTCATGTGGGAGAAGGAGCTCGCGACCATCGATTTCATGGCGCACTGAACGTGCCGACAAGTCCCGAGCCTGGCTTCCGCGGAATCTGCCCACGGTCAGATTCCGCGTTACATCTGTCGTGAATCGTAGGCCCAGTGCAGTAGTGCTTGCCGCTGACGAGGACGACACGCCCAATCGCCGGCTACACAGTTTTTCTTGAGCTGGGCTATGTGCCGGGTCATGGCTTTCCAGCGCTTGATCTGACGCTCATCATCATCGGATCGGCGGCCCATCCAGTAGCGACAGTACCACTGGAACCATCCGCGAGGATCCTGCTCATGTATCCAGCCCTTTTCAATCCAGTACGAGAGGGGCTTGGAGGCATCGACTCCGAAGAAATTGAGGGAATTATCCCGCCTGGCGGGGCTTAAACGCGCCTCCTCAAACCAGGCATCGGGGAATTCGTCCTGGCAGTCGGTCATGTATTTTCCACCGAAAATGCCCATCTCAAGCATGGTTGCGGGCGACAGCTCAGGGGTGAACTCAGGGTGGAAGCGCTCTCCGGCCGGCATGGTCAGAACGTAGGTGTAGCCCTGCTGCATGCGATCATGCACCGTTATGGTATACGGCCGGGTACCGGGGTCCGTCATGACGTATCTCTGACTGGTTGAAGGAGTCTTTCAGAGGGCAATGAAAGGGAATCCGTTACATGGTCCCGGACGCAGCCGGGCATCGGAGCGATATCACATCCAGCGCCGAACGCGGCGCTGGTAGCTCTCAAACTGTTCTCCGAACAAGGTGCGCAGGACCCGTTCCTCGGGTACGATCTGGAACCTGTTCATATAGGGAATGAAGAGGAAAACGAGCAGCACAGCCACGAGGCCCCCTTGGACGAGCGCCCAGCCCAGCAAGACGAAAAACATGCCCATATACATGGGATTTCGGGTCCACGCGTACATGCCTGTCGTTATCAGGCTTGTGGACCTGTGGGGCGCATGTGGATTGATGCTCGTCCGTGCCCGGTAGAATGAAACCACGCCGGAGGCGGCCACAACGAGACCGGCGGTAGCCATGACGGCCGCGAGCAGCTCAAGAGAGGGCGTAACGGGCCAGGAAAGCATGGGAATGTCCCCTGCCAACCAGACGCAGAGTGCCGTAACCAAACCAACCAGGACAGGAGGAATTTTCAGTTCGAGCCATTCCATGGATCCCTACTTTTTTGCGATCATTCCTTTGTGTTGTACTACTCCATCATGGCAGTAGACAGTTCCTGCCTTGTTTCGCCCGAATGTGCCAACATCATGAAGCGCACCTATTACGTGTACGTCATTGAACTGGACCCCGCGGTGCGGAAACATCGTGCGTTCCGCGAGGGCAATCCTGCCATGAGGCATACGATGCCCTGCGTGTACGTGGGCAGCAGCGTCAGATCGCCTGATGAGCGGTTCGATCAACACAAACAGGGGTACAAATCCAACCGCTATGCCCGCATGTACGGGCGTACGCTCCGACCGGATCTGTTCGAAATGTATAGCCCCGCTCCCTCCCGCCTCGATGCAGAGGAACTCGAGTCCTATCTGGCCGACCGCTTACGAAGCCAGGGGTATGGCGTGTGGCAAGGCTAGCCGAGGGCCAAAAGCTGCGTGTCTTCCCTGAAACGAAATACCATGGTTCCGGTACTCATGTACTGCAATTAACCATCACCCCATGATCATGAAAACCATCAAATACATTGCCTCCAGCCTCGTCCTGGGTTTGGGCGTACTTGTGTGGACGGCCTTCAACACCCACGACGATCCACCGGCCGTCGGCGATACAGCTCCCGATTTTACCCTGGTATCCAATGAGGGTACAGAAGTGACGCTGTCGGATTATCAGGGCGAATGGGTTGTGCTCTATTTCTACCCCAAGGATTTTACGAGTGGGTGCACGATCCAGGCGCGCGGTTTTCAGCGCGATATGGATCAGTACATCGAGCGTGGCGCCACCATCCTGGGGGTAAGCGTGGATGATGCCGAAACGCACGCCTCCTTTTGTGAGAAGGAAAGTCTGACCTTCAAACTGCTCGCCGATACGAAAGCGGCCGTTTCGAAGGCGTACGGCTCCGTGCGGGGCATTGCGAAGATCAAGATGTCCGCGCGCAATACATTCATCATCAACCCCGAAGGCAAGGTCGCAGAGGTTTTCCTGGGTGTCAACCCGACCCCGCATTCGGAAGAAGTCCTGGCTGCACTCGATCGCCTGCAGGCTTCCTGATCCATGGGGGAGGCACCGGACATTGTTATTGTCGGTGCCGGCCTCTTTGGCATATGCGCCGCTCAGGCGCTGAAGGATCGCGGTCATCGCGTACTCCTTCTGGATCAGGGATCGCCGCCCCATCCCCTGGCCTCTTCGACAGATATCTCGAAGATTGTCCGGATGGAATATGGCTCGGACGCCTTCTACATGCGCCTTGTGGAGGAGGCCATGGCCGGTTTTGACGTATGGAATCAGAGCCTCTCGCGGCCTTTCTACCATCAAACCGGCGTGTCCATGCTCTCGGGTCGACCCTTTTCAGAGGGCGGATTCGAGGCAGATTCCTGGGCGCTCCTTCAGGAGCGCGGGCACACGCCTGAGCGCCTTTCCTCGTCTGAAATCCAGAATCGATTCCCGGCCTTGAACCCGGAGACGTACGTGGATGGGTTTTTCCACGCCCGCGGTGGCTGGGTGGAGAGCGGCGCTCTTGTTGCTGAGCTTTTCCAACGGGCCATCGATTCCGGGGTGTCGTTCCAGGTAGCCGATGTCCGGGAGATCATCTCCGAAGACGGCCGTTGCCTTGGCGTGCGGTGTAGGAACGGAACGCGTATCGAGAGCGATCACACCCTGCTTGCATGCGGCGCGTGGGCCATGGGCATACTCCCGGAGCTGGCCTCTGCCATCCGCCCCACAGGGCATCCTGTATTCCATCTTCGGCCTGCGGATGGAACGCAGTTTGAAGCCGGAGTATTCCCGGTTTTCACGGCGGATATTGCCCGAACGGGATGGTACGGCTTCCCGGCGCACCCATCATCAGGCCTCGTCAAGATCGGTCGGCACGGTAGAGGCCTTACAATAGAGCCCCGAAACGGCGAACGGCGTGTTCACCCGGAAGACGAGCAGGCGCTGCGATCCTTCCTGAATGAGTCCATCCCGGCACTTGCGGATGCGCCCATCGCACGTACCCGGCGCTGCCTGTATGCTGATACGTTCGATGCTGACTACTGGATGGATCATCACCCGCGAATTTCCGGGCTCAGTGTAGCCACGGGCGGCAGTGGTCATGGCTTCAAGATGGCGCCCGTCCTGGGTACGCTCATCGCGGACATGGTCGAACGGCAACCGAACGACAGGCTGCACCGATTCCGATGGCGATCCATGGATGAAACGTCCCCGAAGCGTGAGGCCGCCCGCTACGACGGATAACTCCCATGATCATTGAATCGGCATATCGCGCAGAGGGATTGTGGCGTAACCCGCACCTGAATA
>Ga0255754_10002061_pt1 | contig 15346 bp, 15 predicted proteins | sample 101ome_22_FD_179954 | JGI IMG/M metagenome (GOLD analysis project Ga0255754, IMG submission 179954) | Coastal salt marsh microbial communities from the Groves Creek Marsh, Skidaway Island, Georgia - 101412BT metaG (version 2) | ecosystem: Environmental > Aquatic > Marine > Intertidal zone >... | reverse complement strand
TGAGTGTTATCGTAATTATCTAGTGCAAAATAATAGAAAGATTCTAATTGATGAACCAGGATCTACTTTAATAAGAGATCATGATGCCACTCATGTTATTTTTGGGCTTGATACCACTTTAGAAGAAGAATCTATGTTGGATTCTTGGGTCCTATGGGGTACGCAGTATAAATTTAGCTATTTAAATCAATATCGAAAACTTCCTCAACTAGAAGATTTTAGTAAAAATTTGTTTAAAGAACTTGGGATCAGTGGATTCTTTAATCTTCTTAGATCTGTATTAAGAAATAAAATAACAGTATTTAAAAGAACACGTAAAATGAGTAAGAAGTGGCCCTTTAGAGTCCCTGAAGAATACTTAGAAAAATCAATTTTAGACTTGCGGAGTGAGTATGGAATTGATATTTTAAGCTTAGAAGAAAGAACACCAAAGCGTAAATTAAAATGGAGCGGTAGTTTTTAAAAATGCCTGATATTACTTTCTTAGGATGGATCCATACAATACTGGGTATATCTGCAATATCTGTTGGAATTTACGAAATCATTAAAAATAAATACTTTACTATCAACAGCAGTCTCTCTCAGGTCTATTTTTGGCTTACTTTTTTCACAGCTATAACTGCCCTTAATATTTATAACCAAGGTGGGTTTGGAATTGCGCATATTTTAGCGATACTTGCCCTTATTGCGCTTTTTGTAGGCTGGATGACCGAGACTTTTGATTTGGCTGGTAAATATACAGCCCATTTGTTTACTTTAAGCTTTAGCTCTACATTTCTATTCCATTTATTTCCTGCGATTGCAGATTCATTAAGAAGGCTTCCCTTAGATAATCCCATAGCAGAATCGCTAACAGACCCTGTTATTTTACAAAGCTACGGATTTTTACTTGTATGTTTTCTTGGGCTTTTAATATACCAATTAGTTCTTATCAGAAGAGGGCATTTCTAAGATTTATTCTTACTATCCCAGTCACAGAGAGCTTTCAAAACAGGTTCAAATGTCCAGCCAAACTTAGTAAGTGAGTATTCAACTTTTGGCGGTACAAGATCGAAGACTTTTCTGTTTATTAATTTATCCTTTTCTAATTCTCTGAGTTGCTTGGTTAGCATTTGTTGAGTAATAGGACTTAAAGCTTTTTTTAATTCTCCAAACCTTAGAGGGCTTTCATGGAGTTTATGGAGTATAGTGATTTTCCATTTTCCTCCAATAAGCTTAATAGGTCGAGAAGTAGGGTTTAGAGTATCCATAGTATGTTTTTATTTAGTAGTATGAAAAAATTGTCTACTATATTTATTCATACAATAACTTATTATGTTACCCAAATATCGTTAAAATTATAAGATGAGCATTAATAAAACTATTAGTAAGTTTATTCTTAAATATTCGTACATACTCGTAATAATTTTTATGCTTGTGGTCTTGTCTCTGATGGCAAACGATTTATTTTTTAAATAATTTTTTCTAAGGGAATTCTATGTTACAGCTCACTTCAACCATTAAAGAAAATGCAACTCTAGAAATTGGACTCTCAGAAGTTGAAAAGCCAGTTCCAGGGCCAGATGATGTGCTCATTGAGGTACAAGCCACTCCAATTAATCCATCTGATTTAGGTACTCTTGTCGGTGCCGGAGATGTAACGACGATAAGATCTGAAGGAAGTGGTGTTAATACAAAGTTGATCATGGATGTGCCCCAATCAGTAATGTGGGCTATGAAGCCAAGAATAGATATCTCAATGCCGGTTGGAAACGAAGGAGCTGGTGTGGTGGTTGATGCTGGAGACAATGCAAAACATCTACTAGGTAAAGTTGTTTCAGGTGTTGGAGGGGGTATGTATACCCAGTACAGAGTCTTACCAGCTATGTCATGTATTGAAATGGGTGAGGGTATAACCCCAAGAGATTGTGCATCTAGCTTTGTTAATCCTCTGACAGCTTTAGGCATGGTGGAAACCATGAAAGCAGAAGGTCACACAGCTCTCATTCATACTGCTGCAGCCTCGAACTTAGGACAAATGCTCGTAAAGATATGTAATGACGATGGTATCGATTTGGTTAATATCGTTAGAAAAAAAGAGCAAGTGGAATTACTTGAATCTCTTGGAGCAAAATATGTGTGCAACTCTTCCGATGAAAATTTTAAGGAATCATTGGTTGAGGCAATTAAAAATACTAATGCTACTCTAGCTTTTGATGCAACAGGTGGTGGAGACCTTGCAGGAATTATCTTATCTTGTATGGAAGTAGCTGGACGCGCTAACATGACCGAATTCAGTCCCTATGGATCTACCCATCATAAACAGGTATATATCTATGGTGCCCTAAATCAAAGCAGCATCTCGTTTCCAAATAATCGTTCTTTTGGAATGTATTGGGGTGTAGGAGGTTGGTTGCTAACACCTTTTTTGGCGAATGCAGGGATGGAAAAGAATATTGAGTTAAGACAACGAGTCTCTAATGAAATCATGACTACATTTCATAGCTCTTATACCAAAGAGATATCATTGGTAGATGCCCTATCTTTAGATGAAATTATGGTTTATGCAAAAATAGAAACTGGGAAGAAGTATTTGATTAATCCTTCGTTATAGCATCAGTCTTTGGTTGGAGCTCAGATTTCTTGTACTTTATAGTCCAAGTGTGACGACATTTAGAACAATATACCTTAACGTCATCTGAAATAATTTCCTCATCCACTCTATTAAAACCTTTGAATTCCCATTTTTTACAATTAGGGCATCTATTATTTTTATAGTTTATGAATAATGTAATTATTATTACCAAAAATAAAACGCTAGATCCTGCACCCATACATTAATTCTATAAAGTATTTATAAGCGTTGTAAATCATTGATTAAAATTGATATAGATCTAAAATAACCTATTCATTATCGGAGAGATGGCAGAGCGGTTGAATGCACTGGTCTTGAAATTTTTCCCTAGCCTTTATTAACTAATCCCCAAAACTTTTAATCACTCTTATTAAGCCCTTTGTTATTGGCTTTATAGAGCGTCAGCTTTTTAATTAAAATTATTAAGAATTAATAGATATTAATAATCAGGGGGCAAGATGGGGGCAAATATAGGTTCTTTTTGTTATTACAACTATGGGTGATTTGTGACCTTTTTTTGTGCAGAATTAGACAATTTTTTTTAGGTATATATGAAAAAGTTCTATCTGATAGTACATCAAAAAGGGTCGGTGCTAAGAACAATGGGGATATATCAAATTATGAATATATATAAACTCTATCTCAGCACCTAAACTTATTTATTATTAATTTATCTCCACCAAGTCTTGCCGTTCCTCAGGTTATTTATCATTTCACTTCGAAGCTCACCCTGGACCTTCTTAAATTCATTGAATTGTTCTTTGGTAAGCATGTCATAAAGCTTTTGCTCTGTTTTGCTCTTAATCTCATCCATCTCGCTTTTGATGGTTCTAAGTAGACGGAAATTAATCTGTTCTCTTAAAACAGTTTGATCTGGATTAATTCCATGTTTCATCATCACTGCTAGTATCTTCTCCATATGCTCATGAATAATTGGTTCAAATTCTATTGACTGTTCATCTGTTAAATTAAGTCTATCTTCAAATCTTGAGACCATATCTTCTTGAGCCATGAAATTGAAGCTAATACCAATTAATATAAGACCGATTATTACTTTTTTATTTTTAATTAAATTTGTCATTAGTAGAGATTCCAACTTATAAATAAACTTGGAGTAAATCCGCGATAATTAACTTCTGTTTCAAGAATTTCACCTTCGAGAATATCGTATTCCGTATACCACTGATTTTTACGGTCATAGACATTGAAAAGAGATATACCGAATGTACCGGTACCTCCCATTAGCTCAAAGTTATAGGTAGCAGATAGATCAAGTCGATGATATGCATCAAAACGTTCCTCATTTTTCTTTCCAACTTCATATGTTGCAGGAAAGGTATCATCCGCTATACCTAAAACTTCTGTATAAGGCCGTCCGGTTGCATAAATAAAAGTAGATGCAAAATCCCATTCATTCCATCTATACATTAATACAGTTTTAAATTCATGAGTTGAATCTTGGTCAGCAAAATATGTTGTTTCTGAAACAGTTGGGAAATCATAAAGAACTTCACTATACGTATAGCCAGCCCATCCTGTTAGATCTCCAACATTTTTTTGTAAGAATAATTCAACGCCTGAGGCGGTACCTGATCCCGTATGAAATTCTTGATCCAGAGTAAGGGTTAATCCTGTACCGTCCTCATTGCGAACGGGTAGTGTTTGTTGTGTAAATTCTGATAGTCCTTCATATTCTTTATGAAAAAGCTCAATGTTTAAATCATAATTACCAAGATAACGAGTTGCTCCAAGCATGAAATGTTGTGCCTTGCTAACAGGTATATTTTCATCATCTGCAAGTGTCCAAAAATTACGAGGTCCTTCTTCAATACTCTGACGAGCAACACTTAAAGCAAATTGATGATAATCACCAAAAGCTGTTCGTAGTTGGGTTTTTTCATTTAATTCATATGCTATTGAAAGGCGTGGTTCTGTATAAATCTCATCATTCACATCGTAATGATTAATTCTAATTCCAGGAATAATTGTTAGCGCATCTGCAAAAATTTCATCCTCAAGATATAGGGTTGAGGTGGTAGCTTCATTATCATTCTCAAGAATAAGGTCACCATTTTGTATTAAAGAGAAATCAATATTTTGCTGTGCGACTTGAACTCCAAAGCTAATCGTATTCCATTGATTCAAATAAAAATCGTTTTCTATTTTCATGGTGAAGTCTTCAAGATTATTATCTTCATTGCTGCTAGATTGACCTGTTGTGGGATCATCATCCAAATCCTCATACACTACTTGCGAATCTATTAAACGATCCCGATAACTGAAATATTCAGAGCTCGATAAGACAAAAACTGTATTTAATCTATCACCCCATTGATGGGAGTATTTTGCACTTATTCCTGTATTTCCCCATTCACTAAGATCAATAGTATCTACAGCAAAACTTATTTCTTCTTCACAGTATGAACTGTATGCACCGCCAAAAGGACCGTTTCCATTGAAGAGCTCGCACAAGCGTTCTATGTTAGCGTTACCATCAATATTTCGAGAATTATCAAGCTCGTCAGCGCCATTATAGAAACTTAATGAAAATTTATTATCGTTCGGTAATCTATAGGTAAGCTTTGCATTCAAGTCATAAAAATCTGACTCTGGCTCAATTGAAAATCTACCCAAGGCAAATTGACCGGGTGTAGTAGTGCCAGCCTGAGCATTCTGGTCTTCGCCTGTAACAGACTCCAGTATATCGTTGTAAAGATCGCTTTGATAAGACTGACGACCCGTTAGGATAAAAGATCCTGCACCATCTGCAAAAGGTGTTTCAATCAAAGCATTAGTACTTAATAAACTGATATTTCCACCAATATTAAATTTCTCAGTATTTCCATCCTTTCCGGTGATATCAACAACACTCGACATACGTCCACCGTATTTAGCTCCAAATCCTCCTTTGTAGAATTGAACGTCTTTTATTGCGTTATTATTAAAAGCACTGAAGAAACCAAAAACATGGTCAACATGGTAGACCGTATAATCATCAAACAACACAAGGTTCTGATCTATAGTACCTCCTCGAACAACAAGACCTGATGAACTCTCATTTGAACCCGATACTCCTGGTAACAGTTGTATGGATCGAAAAATATCCTGCTCTCCAAGATTAGGTATCGAGTTTGTAAGTTCTGGCGATAGTGAAAATTGACTTAATCCTGATTGGTTAAGCATTCTTGAAGTGGCAGATCCAGTTACAACAATCTCTTCAATAAAATTATCTTTTGCTAATTTAAATAGGTTAATACTTAATTGTTTATCATCTTGACGAATTGTTATTTCATTTTTTTCATACCCCATCTTAGTAACCACTAGAATAGAACCAACCGGAATATTAAATATAGTAAATGAGCCATCTTGATTGGCAGTAGCAATCCGGTTTGTATCCTTGATTTGTACTGTTGCAAAGGGGAGAGATTCACCATTATCAACATCACTAATTTTGCCTCCAATTATGGGAACGACCTCATTTGCTGATAATGTGGATACAAGCATCATTAAGAAGATACCTTTTCTCAATTTAAGATTAATCATAATTTTTCCTAAAAATTTATTTGAGGATATTAGTAAATTGTTTTGATGAGTTCTTTTAAGAATTGTTAAGTCAAAGCACAAAGGCTATGAAAATCAAATGTAAGAAATAGTGACTTATTTACTGAATTAGTATCTTTACAATTCTTAAACAAATATTAAGAACTTTTTATTTAATATTAGGTCTAAAAGGGGTTACAGACAGATTTCACTCAACAATGAATTCAACCTTGCTCACCCCAATCAAATGTAAAATGAATATTCTTCTTGTTGATGATGATAAATCCTTCGCTAATGGACTAAAAATTTTTCTTGAAAAGTTTGGCATCAATACAGTTATTAAGCATCGAATTGCTAATGCTGAGGCCCAACTCAAAAAAATAAAATTTGATGTTGTCTTGTTGGATGTCATGATGCCAGAAGGTAACGGTTTTGATTTTTTACCAACTATTCGAAACATATCTGATGTTCCAGTAATTATGTTAACTGCGCTTGATGAGGAAGATGAGATGGTTAATGGGCTTAACTTGGGTGCGGATGATTACATTACAAAACCTTTTAGCCCAAACGAATTAATTGCACGCCTTAGAGCAGTGAACAGAAGACAATCAATTAATAAAACTATTACAGAAACAAAACTTGATGATCTGGAGTTATTCCCTAATCAATCAAAAATCAGTGTCGGTAATAAAAATATTTATCTCACAGAAGTTGAGTGTCATATTATTCATTTTCTTCTCAACGCAAATGATCACTTTTTAAGTCGTGAAGATCTTTACATCAAGGTCTTTAAACGTGAGATGTTACCCGATGATAGAAGTTTAGATGTACACATAAGCAACTTAAGACGTAAGTTAGGACCACATCCCAAAAAAGGCAATAGAATTCGAGCTGTAAGAGGAAAAGGTTACACACTTACAAAATAATGCGGAACTTAGTTTGGACATTTTGGCTCGCTTTGATATTAGCAATTGTTGGAACTTTTGTTACTAGCATAGTTCTAGTCAGGCAGTGGAATACTTACACAAATTTTTCTCAAATAGAAGGGCGGCCAAATTATCCTCTTCGAGAGCTTTCAAAAGAAGTAGAAATTTTACTTAATAATGATGGCAATTTAGAAAATGTTTTACTTGATAATCCAATTATCGAATTTGGGGATACATATCTTGTTAATTCCTTAGGTATCGATGTTTTAGATCGAACTCTCCCAGAGGAAATTATGATGAATCTAGATGGGCAATCTATTAGTCGGCAACCAATATTTTCTCAAACAATTAAAGCAAATAGTGGTGAGTTGTATACATTGATTTTTCGTTTTGACCTCCGCTCTCGACCCCTCTGGAATCTTTTTAAGCGGTTTGGACTTTACTGGGTATTTTTTGTTGCCTTTGTTATGTCTGGAGTTATTTCTTGGTGGTTAGCAATAAAAATAGTTCGTCCAATTCAAGACATAGCATTTGCAAGTGGTCTTCATGATGAAGAAGACTTCCTATCAAAAATTGATGAAAAAATTTTAAAGCGTCCAGATGAAATAGGTGAATTGGCAAGGCAACTTCAATTATCTGGAATGAAAATTCAAGAATTAATAAAAAAACAAAAAGATCTCTTAAGAGATGTGTCTCATGAAGTCAGAACTCCATTAGCACGATTGCAAATAGCCACTGAAACATTGCAATTAGATGCAGGTGATGAAAGGGCTTTGAATCAGATTAAAGACGAAATACTTATTATTGATCAGCTTGTACAAGATTTATTGCACTTATCGCATTTCGATCGACCATCTAAATCTCATCAAATTGAAAACTTTAAGGTTAATACATTAGTTGATGAATTCATTGAGAGATCAAAAATTCTTGCAAGTATAAAAAATCTATCGATAACATCTTCATCTACAAATACAAATAATGTTGATGTTAAGGGAAATAAGTTTTTGTTAGATCGAGCACTGGATAATCTAATGAGTAATGCGATTCGTCATTCTCCGAATAACAGTGAAATAGAAATTAAAACCGAAATAGATAATGAAAATTGTTATGTAAGTATTTCAGATCAAGGCGAAGGTGTGATCGAAGAAAGTCTTGAGAAAATATTTGAACCCTTTTATCGATTAGATACCTCACGTAATCGTGAGACGGGTGGCTTTGGTTTGGGTTTATCATTGGTAAAACAAATTGTTGAACTACATAAAGGCTCTGTTAATGCATTTAATCATCCAAATGGCCTCTTAGTTAAGTTATCAATACCTCTCGGCTGATCTGGAAATAAAAAGGGGCAGAATGGGGGGCAACTGCCTATTTCCTAATTTTTAATATCCTGTAAAATGCGGTAGTTACAATACGGAGAGATGGCAGAGCGGTTGAATGCACTGGTCTTGAAAACCAGCAAACCTTCGCGGGTTTCCAGGGTTCGAATCCCTGTCTCTCCGCCACTTTATAACAAATAACCCAAATCCACATTGCCTTTATTCTTCCATTTAATTTATTTAAATTAGGTATACTTATAGGATGTTTAGGAAAATTGAAGATGTAATATTGGCTTTTATTGCCGTGCTTACTATTGGCGCTGTTCTATTTGAATTACTAGTCATCTTTAACAAAGGCGTAATTGAATTAGCTGATCTCTTGCTTATGTTTATTTATGCAGAGGTTTTTGGGATGGTTGCTGTGTACTTTAGAAATCATGTATTACCAGTTTTATATCCACTGTTTATTGCAATTACAGCTCTTGCAAGATTAATTGTTCTTCAAGGTAAAGATTCTCAACCGGAACAATTATTATTTGAGGCAGGTGCAATTGTATTATTAGCAGGTGCTGCGTACTTACTTAAAGATATCAAAATATCTGTCGAAAAATCCTGAGGAATTAAATATGAAATATAAATTATCTTTATTATCTATTGCTTTATTGTTAATTCCATTGCTAGTAAAAGGCAATGATGCAGTGTTGATCATTGATGTAAGAACTGATCAAGAGTGGAGCAATGGGCATCTTGAATCTGCTATTCATATTCCCTTAAGCGAAATTGAAACCAAGCTTGAAACTCTATCAGAACATAAAGATTCTGAAATATATTTATACTGTGGAGCTGGTAGAAGAGCAGAGGCAGCTAGAACCATTCTAAGTGATGCAGGATTTACCAATCTTACTAATGCTGGCGGCATGAAAGATGCTAGCAAGCTATTAAACTCTAAGATCGTTAATTAATTATGTCCGAGGACAATTGGTTCTATGAACCACCCACTTTTTTAAAGCTATTAGGCTGTAATGGTTTTGACTACGATGAAGGATCAGACGCAGTGATTATGCATTTCGATGTTTCTAAAGAGTTTGCTCACACTGGTGGAACAATTATTCAAGGTGGTTTCATTACTGCGATGCTTGATACTTCAATGGGGCATGCTGTTGCCAATAAAATGGAAGGCAAAGCGAACTGCGCAACTTTAAATATAAGTGTTAACTTTTTAAGACCCGGTCGCCCGGGAAAGTTATATGCAAAAGGGTCTATTACCCAGCTTGGCAAAACCATTGCCTATACAGAAAGCAAGTTGTATCAGGACGATGTTCTAATTGCTACAGCTAAAGCTGTTAATAAATTAACAAGCTGGAAATGAACGACGATTTTAAACATTTCCTACAAACCATTGATCCCAATAAAGAGTTTGATAATGATAATGTGCCGGAGGCGCCTGACTATTCAGATGAAAAATTTTGGTTGGGTTTACCTCATAAATCATCTTTTCATACTTTAAGCCCGCACAATCATGAATCCAACGAAAAATACGATGTAGATGTTTTTTATATCCATCCCACTGGTTATTTTGGTACTCAGTGGAATGCTACAATAGATCCTGATACTGCTTGGGCAGAAAGATCTTCTACACATTTAGCTACTCAAGGCTCTGCTTTTGCTAAATATGCTAATTTTTATGCTCCTGAATACAGGCAAGCTACCTATTATTCTTTTTTTGACCTTTCAGAAAGCCCAAAACTGGCTCAAGATTTAGCTTATTCCGATATTGAGAAAGCTTTTGATTATTATTTAGATAATTACAACAACGGTAAGAAATTCATTATTGCATCTCATAGCCAAGGCTCTCTCCATGCTCAACGTCTCATATTTAATAAAGTCTGCCAAAACAAACTTCAAGCACAACTTATTGCTGCCTATATTATTGGTTACATCGTACCAACCAAACATTTTGATTCTTTATTTCCAGGGTTAAAAATTTCTAATTCAAGTTCTGGTCAACAAGAAATAATTTCTTGGTGCAGCGGTGTTGAGGGTTTTAGAAGAGTTCGTGCTCATAATATGTATTGGATCCCAGAAGGCTGGGTTAGAGAGGATATGGAACAGGATTTGATATGCACCAATCCATTATCATGGCATCAGGACAAGAAATGGCATGACAACACTGAAGATAATGCTGTGCAGTTAACTTCGACTTCACCAACTCTCACTAATTTTTATGCAACCAAGAATGCTTACCCTAAATTAGGGCTTCGTTATACTCGTTTGCAGGATTTTGCTGCTAGAGTATCCGATACATCTCTTTTAGAAATGAAAGGTGAACTCATCGATCATCTAGTTAAATTTACTCGCAATGGAGATCTTCACTCCTTTGATATTACGCTCTTTTGGCAGGCAATAGAGAATAATGTACTAGAGCGAATTCGTGCTGCTTAGCCATACATGAAGGTAAATTTAAGTTTAAAAATCTTTTATGGTATCGGAGCCTTTGCTAATGGTGTTAAAACCGATGCCTTCACTTACTTACTCTTATTTTTTTATGCAAACGTTGTTGGCTTAGAGCCAGCACTAGCAAGTTTAGCTATTTTAATTGCTCTTATAGTGGATGCGTTTACCGATCCATTAATGGGATTGATATCAGATAGAACATCAACCAAATTTGGTAAAAGACATCCATTCTTTTTATTAGCGGTTATTCCTGCTTGTGTATCTTTTTACTTATTATTCTCTATAAACACTGTAAATGCCTGGTCTCAAATTGAGCTATTTATCTGGATTCTATCTTTTACAGTTCTGACTAGACTTGGCATGACTATGTTTGAAGTGCCTCACAGAGCATTTGGAGCTGAACTATCTTCTTCCTATTCTGAAAGAACCTCTATTTTTGCATTTCGTGAGCAATTTACCTGGATTGGGGGTCTGACTAATGCGCTTTTAGCTTATGGTTTCTTCTTGCGTGATACCCCTGAATATATACCTGGAACTAGAAATCCTGAGCCTTGGGATGATTTGGCTTTAGTAGGCTCACTTATGATGGCAGTTACGATTTTGCTTTCATTTTTTGCCACATTAAAGTATTCAAAAATATCGGTTTCAGAAGCAGTAACTTTTTCTATACAGGAAATCTTAAAATCAACTAGAGCTGCTTTAAAGAATAAATCATTTAGGCTATTTTTCTTTGGATATTTATTTATTGCTATGGGTTGGGGAATGGGCAGCTCCCTTCAGCTTTATATGAATACGTATGTTTGGGAGTTTGAGTCTGCCATGATTACAAGCTTCCTATTCGTTTATTTTATTGCCACGTTTGCAGCTTTTGTAATAGTTCCTATATTGGGCAATCGTTTCGAAAAGAAAACAATTCTTTTATGGTCTATAGCGTTAGCAGGACTTGTTCATGCTCTTCCAGTAACATTTTATTTCTTAGGCTGGTTACCAGAAGTTGGAACTTGGGATTTGTTCTTTGCATTGGTACCTTTTGTATTTTTTGCAAATGGGCCATTAGCTGCTTCGGCTATAGTTAGAGAATCTATGCTTGGCGATGTTAGTGATGAGGTGCAACTAGAAACAAGCAAAGATCAACGAGGTTTGATGTTTGCATCCAGTTCATTAATAGGAAAACTTAATTCTGGTCTTGGTATTTTTCTCTCAGGTTTAGCTCTTCAGGCAATCAATTTTCCCAGAGGCAGTGGTTCAATACCATCAGCTGAATCAATAACTAGCCTTGCCTTACTCCAAGGGCCTTTTGTAAGCATCCTGCTGCTTATCCCATTCTTAATTTTTTCATTCTATTCAATAGATAAAAGAAGGCATCAGCAGATTCTTAATAATCTAGGAAAAACAACTTAGTAAATCTATAATCTATTTATGGCACTTTCAGAAATAGTTACTCTACTTATTTGGGCTTTTGGTATTTTAAATGTTGTTGAGCCTCTTCCAGGCTTCATTGGCTTAATTGGATCTGCAATATTTTGGCTTCTTTTAGTTGCTCACCTTATTGAAATTATTTACTTTTCAAAAACTATCAAAAACTCAGAAGATGGGTTATTTAAAGGATCATTGCTTACCTTGTTATTTGGTATTTTTTATATCAAATCTATAGAGAGATAATTTAAATGCAAGTTATTCCAGCGGAATCAAGTATTCCCAAAGGATCACTGGGCGTTTGGTATTTAGCATGGCCATCCATAATCACTAATCTTTTGTATGCAACCTCATCTATATTCGCTATAAAAATTGTGGGCAATTTAGGTCCCGATGCAATTGCGGCTACTGTGACAGGACAAAGAGTAAATTTTATTCTTCAGGCTATATTAACGGGAGTGTTGGCCGGTACTACCGCTCTCATTGCAAGGAATTGGGGAGCAAAAAAATATGAAAATGCAGCTGAATACTTAACAGCTACACTTCAACTGGTTATTATCATTTCTTCCATTTCAGGATTGCTTTTATGGCTATTTACAGACGAGATAGTAAGCATTTTCTTATTGGAAGATGAAGCACACTTGCTCTCAGTAGTATATTTAAAGTATTTGTCTCCTTTTTTCCCTTTTTTTGGAGCTGGTATTGGGCTAATCACTGCACTTAGAGCAGTAGGTGATGTAAGAACACCGCTTGCTGTTGCAGTTGTCATGAATGGTGTTGCTGTTTCTGTAATGTACGTATTGGTCAATGGTTATCTAGGTTTTAATTCTTATGGTGTTTTAGGAGCTGCTATAGGTAATGGTTTGTCTTTTTTGTTTGGCTTTTTAGTTTTATTCACACTTTGGTATTCCAATGTTTTCAAAATAAAATCTTCAACCTTAAATACAATTAATAAAGAGAAAATAATTAAAATCCTCGATGTTGGTTACCCCTCGGCATTAGAACAAATTGTCTTTCAAATCGGTATTACTGCTTTCCTCATCCTCATTGCAACCTATGGAACTAAGGCCTATGCAGCATATGGTATTGGTGTACAGTTATTATCGTTTGCATTTGTTATAGGGTTTGGATTTTCTATCGCAGGATCTACTCTTGTAGGGCAACATCTTGGAGCAAACGATCAAAAACAAGCCATAAGATCTGGCTGGGGATCTATGAGACTATCTATGGCATCCATGACTATTTTTGGATTAGTCATAGTAATTTTTGCTAACGAACTTTCATCTCTCATGGTTGATGACCCAGAGGTTATTCGTCTGACCGTATTGTTCATTTATCTTTTAGGATCTATGCAGCCTTTAATGGCTATTGAGTTCTCAATTGGAGGGGCGCTAAGAGGAGCGGGGGACACTAGAACACCATTTATCATTACGGTGACTTGTCTAATTTTTATTAGGGTATTGCTCGCATTATTATTATTTATTATTGATGCAAAAGTAGAATATATATTTGCAACTTTGTTGATGGATTATATCGTGAAGGGCGGATTATTCTTATGGGCTTATAGATCTATGCGATGGTTAGATGCTTATAAGTTTAACGAGACTGATTAAGTGTTTGTAAATAAGCATCACAACATCTTTGCCACAATTTTGTTTGTGTAGCTGTTTTCTTTTCAGAAGAATTATTGATAAATTCAACCACAATTGCAGTTGGCCGATCTTTTTCTGAAGTTCCTGAATTAAATTTAGATTGAAGCTTTTCTAACATAATTTGTTGTTTGTAGGCTTCTTCAGTTTTGCTTTGCTCTTTCCCAATAAGCATTTCAATTTCTACTACTAATTTCTTAAGAGTATCTGTATTTCCAGGATAAGATGTGGTTTGTATCGCTTGAGCAATAGAGTTATCCACCTTTAGATCTTTTAAGTTTGCATTTCCATCGTATGGAAGAAGTGATTTAAGCATCTCAATAGAATCAGAGATAATTTTTGCCTTTTCATCACTTTTAATAGATTCTAAAGCCTTTTTTAGATCTATATATTCTTTAGATTTACGAGCATTGGAGGATTCATTAAGAGCCTTTGCTGCGTCTTCTATAGATGAAGAGTCGTCTGCTTTCAAGGTGCTAAGAGCCTCACTCATTAACTTGATTTGTTCTTTTTGAAGGGCTTTTTCTTCTTCAAAAAACTTATCTCCAGCTTTATGGAATTCATCCCAGAGTACTTTCTCCGCTTTAAACCCAGCGGGTCCAATAGCTTTAAATTTTTGTTTGATATCTTTAAAAAAGGTTATGCCAGTATTTGAATCCTCAGCAACAAAATTCTTAACTTCTTCAATGAGGTTTTCTTTTAGTTGTTTATTTGTCTCCTCTATAGATCTAATAAGATCGAATATAGGTTTTCTAGCTTTAGAAAACTCTTGTTTTAAGGTTTTAAAGTCATTGTCACTAACGGGTGAGTAGTTTTGCCATTTTGTAAAAGCATTTTTTAGAAATCTTGATAAATATTGGATGCTATCTTTATTGTTGGATTTAGCGGCAAATTGATTAATTTCTTCAATAAGTTTTAGTCTATTTCGGGCATTATTCTTTTTTACTTCATTTAACTCTTCAAAAAATTCAGCGCATGGCTCCCAAGCTTTATCAATTAATTGCTTGAAAGATTCCCATTGGCTTCTTGAAGCAGATTTTGATGATTGATCGAGTAATTGCCATTTACCTTGAAGAGCATGAATCCTATTAGCCCTTTTTCTAGGAGCGAGATCACCTTTATTAGTAACTAGGTCTTTAGCTTCCTCAATAAGTTCTTCTCTTTTTGGATTTGCTGCATATGAGGAGACATCATCAAAATACTTAGACTGAGCGTGAATAAAATTAAATTTGTGTCTTAATTTATTGGGAATCTTTTCTAGATTATTAAAAGAATGCCTAATTCGACTAACTAATTTTTGACCCTCACGAATAGCACCTTCTTCAAAGTGCAATTCAGCTTGCTCAATTGATTTTAATATTTCCTTGTAACTTTCCACAAAAATAGACCGTGAAGTTTTATAATTATAGAGTAATGAATGAACGCATTCTA
>Ga0255754_10002045_pt1 | contig 15423 bp, 12 predicted proteins | sample 101ome_22_FD_179954 | JGI IMG/M metagenome (GOLD analysis project Ga0255754, IMG submission 179954) | Coastal salt marsh microbial communities from the Groves Creek Marsh, Skidaway Island, Georgia - 101412BT metaG (version 2) | ecosystem: Environmental > Aquatic > Marine > Intertidal zone >... | reverse complement strand
GCGGATCAACCCTGCTGATGATTAATTCTCACCAGCCCCTGACCGGCCCCGTCTCCTGGTACGAGGCACATCTGCAAAGCGGTGAGGGCCTCAACGTGATGGGGGGCATGTTTATCGGCGCGCCCGCGCTGGGCGTGGGGTTCAACGGATTTCACGGCTGGGGTGCGACGGTCAATCAACCCGATCTGGTAGACGTGTATGTACTGGATATCGATCCCGAGAACGAAAATCGCTATCGGCTGGACGGTGAATGGCAGACGCTGGAGCAATTCGACATCCCCATCAAAGTGCTGCTCTGGGGCTGGCTGCCTTGGACGGTAACGGAAAAAGGCTATCGGTCAGTCCACGGCCCCGTGATGAAGACCGATCACGGCACCTATGCGGTGCGGTATGCCGGGATAGATGAGATTCGCCAAGTCGAGCAGTGGCTTGCCATGAGTGCCGCACGCAGCTTCGAGGAGTGGCGCGCGGCTATCGCCCTTCAGCACATTGCCAGCTTCAATTTTGTCTACGCCAACGCCGAGGGGACGATCCATTTTATTCACAACGCCATGATGCCGAGACGCGCGCCGGGGTGGCGTTGGGATCAGTACCTTCCGGGCGATCGCAGTGATTTAATCTGGAACGATTATCTCTCGATGGAAGAACTACCCAGCGTAACCAACCCACCCTCGGGATACGTTCACAGCGCCAATCAGTCCCCGTTTCAGGTTAGCTCCCCGGGGAGTAATCCTCCCATCGCTGAATACCCCAAAGAGAGCGGCTGGCCCACCCGAATGACCAATCGTGCCGTCAGGGGTTTGGAGCTACTCGAAGCCGATACCGCTATCAGTCTCGGCGATTTCAGCGCCATCAAACATGACAATGCCTATTCTCCGCGCTACCGGGGCTATGCGTATCTGCGCGCCATCGCCGATCTGGAACCTCAGTCTGAAGATGAGAGCACCGCACTGACCTTGATTGCCAACTGGAATCTGCATACGGACAAAGCCAATCAAAGTGCGGCCTTAGGCGTCTGCATTTTACTGACGGAGTGGCAAGGAGAGCGCACAGGCGAGCCACTACCAGAACCCCGCGATGCGCTGCGGGAATGCATGGATTCGGTGCAGTCTGTCTCAGGTCGGCTGGATCCCGAATGGGGGACAGTGCAACAGCATGGACGCGGAGACCGATTGTGGCCTGCCGCTGGAGGGCCCGACACCCTGCGGGCAATGTATGCGGAGCGACTCGATGAAGACGACCCCTACCTGACAGTGGTGGCAGGTGATGGCTTGTACTACCTCATCGAGTGGACTGCCGATGGCGAGCAGAGCGTCCTCGGGACGCATCAGTATGGTAGCCAAATGACCAACCCCAAATCACCCCACTATCTGGACCAAGCGGAAGCTTTTTCTATGGAGAGGATGAGATCACCGGGGTTTCGAGCCGAGAACCGTACCATGGGCAGTGGCAAGTACACCGTCTCCAATGAGTAATCCACGTAAAAAAATAGCCAAGTGCCCAGCAGCAATGGACATTACTCGGGCGCAGTCTGGCACCGGACAATTATTGCTGTCTGCAACTGCCGCCAATACACATTAAATGCGGATAGCAACCTCGTAGGCTTCTTTGGTGGTTGCAAGCAGTGACCTTGGCGCCCGGCAATCGCCCACGGCAATGACGTCCACACCGGCCTGCTCCAAGGGCTTCTTTAGTTCATTGTTGGGTAACCGAGAACTCGCATGCGTCAGCGCGACAACATCATCAATCGTCTCAACCGCACCGCTATATACGTTGCGCAATTGCAGCTGCGCGTCCTCCAGAGTATCGAGGTTACAGGGTTCCACATTGCAGATGATCTCTATACCCGCATCATGAAGTCGCTGGTATATCCCCTGCCGATTGATCAGCGAAACGTCATGACCAATGCGCTCTCTGGCCGTCACAATCGTTACCGCCGTAAAACGGGTCGACAACCGCTGGGCAAAAGCGTAGGTCATCTCCGAATGATCCTGATCGACAATGACAGCGCGACCCTCGGTGACGTCGCTGCGCCCCTGAAGCGCCGCTGCCATTTCTCTGAGACTTGGAATCAAACCCGACGCAGCCCACTCGTCGCTCAACCAGTGGGGTCGCCCGCTACGCGAGCCCGTTGCCAGAATGACCTGATCCGGCTCCAGAGCAAGAACATCCTCTACTCCAGCGTGCCGGCCGAGCGCAAATGTAACCCCATGTCGGATCGCCATGAGATGCTGGTAGTCATACACGCTGGATAAATTCTCCCCGCCGGGGAGGCCCGCATGGAGCAGCGTCTTGCCACCGATGCGGGCAGAGTCACCGAGCACAGTGACGCTATGACCGCGCCGCGCCGCTGTGTGTGCGGCCTCCAAAGCCGCCACACCCGTGCCGACGACAACAATCTGTTTGGGCACAGAAACCTGCACGGGCTGCCAGTCGTGCTCGTCGGCACTGCCCACCCGGGGGTTGTTATCGCAGGCCAACCCCGCCCCATCGATGATGCTACGCCAACAGGTATTGCAGGAGACGCAATAGCGAATGTCGGCTTCGCGCCCCTCCTCACATTTCTTGGGGAATGCGGGATCAGTAATCAGCGGGCGCCCCAGAAAAACCAGATCCGCGGTGCCGTCAGACAACGCGGTTTCACATTCATTGGGGTCGGTAATGTAGCCAATGGCCCCTGTGGGAATCTCCGGCGCAACCTGCCGCAACGCTGCAAAATGTTGCAGATAGGGATGCCGCTCACCGTGCGCATCGGGCAAATGCTTGTATAAGGAGCGTGCATGCGCTCCCCAGACCCAGGTCCAGCTGTCAAATTCGGTGCGCTGCTTTGCCATCAACGCCGCTATATCCGCTGCGAGGGCAAGATCAATACCGCCGGCCACACCATCATCGGCAGGTAGCTTGAGTCCGATGATGAAGGGATAACCACATTCTGCGCGAATCGCAGATACCAGCGCACTTAAAAAACGTCCGCGCCCCTCCAAACCCCCTCCGTATTCATCCTGTCGTCGATTTGACCAGGGAGAGAGAAACTGGTGGAACAGGTGACCGTGTCCGGCGGAAATTTCAACACCGGCGAAGCCGGCCGCCTGTAACCGGGCGCACCCTTTTGCCCAATCGGCGATCATGTCCTCAATCTCGGCCACGCTAAGTTCAGCTGGGACGGTCCAGCTGAGGTCATCGGGCAAGGCGGAGGCACCTACAGCGCCGTCATTGCGCCCCACTGAATGGCGTCCCCTGCCGGAGTCCTGCACCTGCCCCATCAGCAAGGCGCCTTCGCCATTGACGATATCCGCGACGCGTTTCAACTGATCCATGCCGGCATCGTCCCAGGCACGCAAACGGCTCCCTATCCGATTGTGGGCAGTCATGGCGATCGGCTCAGTGATGATGGCCGCTGCACCACCCGCGGCTCTCGATCGATAATAGTTCAGCAGTTTTTCGGTCGGGGCATGATTGACCACATACTGGGTGACGATGGACGCATGGACAATACGGTTTCTGAGGGTATAACCGCCCAATTCAATCGGGCTGAACAATCGCGGGTAATGGGGATTAGTCATGGCGCTCGCTGAACAACCAATGCGCTAGGGGCTGGCGTCATCTTCAATCGATTCTGCGCCAGTGCCACCGGCACCCAGCTGAGCAAGCACCGTCTCGATCAAACGCTGCCGTTCTGCGCCCAACACCGCCTCGTCAGCCCCGGATAACCGGTAGCGTTCAATTTCACCGGCCATATCGATACCCTTCCCCTCCAGAACCCGCTCAGCCAGATAGAGTCGCTCGCTCAGAGCGGACATCTCTGAGGTAAGCCGCAGCACGCAACTCAACAGCTCGTCTACGCCGTCGGCCTCAAAAAACTGATGCCTTTTTCCGCGCCGTTTGCGGGGGATCCTGCGCGTGCTCATGGCTCAGCGCTTCCAGGCGCCAAAGCCGTACCACCGAGTCCCTTTCGGATCCATGCGGCCCGTGAGCGTGTCAAAGGTGTTACCGCCCTGAATCGCTTCGCTGAATGCAGCCTCACCGATAAAGGTATATCTCGGCATCGTGGCTTCGACAAAATCGTCTGCGCTGAATCCCGCATCTATCAACAGCTGCCGATAGTCTTGCTTACGGAAGGTACCGTAGTAGGGCTCGTTGTTATAGGAAGTATCCCAGTTCATATAAAAGTTTTCGTAGTCCGGCATGGCGTTCATTGGCGGCAACTCCATCTGCCATAAAATGCCGCCCGGCTTGAGCACTCTGAACGCCTCTTTCAAATAACGTTGGATATGCTTTAGCGGGAGCTCGTGCATGAACATGGAAGAGAACACGACATCGAACTGCGCGTCCTCGAAGTTCATATCGGTGGCATCCATTTGCTTGAAGTGCACGGCAATGCCCAGAGACTCCGCGCGAGCGTGGGCATAGCGCAGTACAGGCGCTGCCGCGTCGATCGCCGTAACTTCAGCCGCGGGATACGTCTCCGCCCAGGGAAGCGTGTTGTGCCCGATGGTGCAGCCACAATCAAGAATCGACGACGGCGCAAAATCGGGGTACTTCAGACGAAGGTAATTTGACAGGGTCGTGCCGATATCGTCGTGTCGTTTGCCGAACTGGCCGAAAGCAAACACGTCGATTGAGTTGTCGTATACGGCGCCGGCCGTTACGTCGTTCACGGCATGCTCGGCGTGGTAGCTCCCCGGCGACAAATGGACATCAATGCCGGTCACACTCTTGGGCAAAGGCAACGATGGGTTAAGGGTTAGAGTGCCGAGCTTTGCCGGCTGTGACGCTTTTTCGTTGAGCACTTCCAACTCGCGGTCAACGGCATCACTGACTACGTCAAACACCATCTCCTGAGCGGCAGTTCGCACGCTGCTGTAGGCCTTAAAGGGAAATTCCGTCTTTAAGGCCTCGTGGATCGCCTCAGGGGTGTCAAGCAGCGACCCCGATTTGGCATGTTCGGGCTCGACAACGTGCTCAAAGTGCTGGCGCAGATCACCCGACATCCGCTGCAACACATGGGACCTTAAGGTCGAGACAAAGGCTCTCCGCGAGCGGTCCTGCTGGGTGAGAGATACAGCCATGTCGTGGTCGTGGGATAGACTCATTTCAGCCTCAATAAGTTCCGACGTTCAGCTTTGATGATATGTTTAAGTATCAGAAGTAAGCAAGGTTGAGGCCCACGCGGAGGCGTCGAAGGCATGATTAGCTGCCCGACGCGACAGCCCAACAGCTAGACCGCAAATTTACTGAGTTTAAGGAGTCACCATGGCCACTATAGTTGTCCTTTTCAACCTCAAAAGCGGCGTCGACCGGGATGAATACGAAACTTGGGCGCGCAGTGTGGATATCCCCAGCGTCCGTCGACTCGAGGGATGCGGCGGATTTGATGTGTTGCGTAGCGAACGATTGCTGAACGGCTCGTCGGAGGTGCCCTATGCCTATGTTGAGCTTATTCATGTCGAGGATATGGATGCGTTCATGGGCGCCGTGGGTGCGCCGGCTGCACAAGCCGTTGCAGCTCAGTTCAGAGAGTTTGCGGAGGATGCAACATTCATGGTGACCGAGTCGATTGAATGAAAGGGCTCTCAGGAAAGGTGGCGCTGTGCACGGGCGCAGGTCGGGAAGGCGGACTGGGACACGGCATTCTCAAGCGCCTGGGCGAGGCGGGGTGCCAGCTCGTTGTGTCGGACCTCGACAGCATCATGACAGGTGGAGGGACGCATGCCCCGAATGACAACCCGGTCGTGCGCGACCTGATCAATTCGGGCTATAACACTGTGGGCATTGCCTGCGATGTGTCTGATGAAGCCTCGGTTGGTGCAGCAGTAGAGGGAACCGTCTCGCACTTTGGTCGTTTGGATATTCTCATCAATAACGCCGCCATTGGCGACATCATCAAGCCACTGACCGAACTGAGTTTGGAGGAATGGCAACGCGTCATCAGCGTGAACCTCACGGGAGCCTTTCTCTTCACTAGGGAGGCGGCGCGAGTGATGGATCATGGCAGTAGCATTATCAATATTGCGAGTCAGGCTGCCAAAACAGGGTTCAGACAAATGGCCCCCTACGTGTCCTCAAAGCACGGCATGATCGGACTGACGCGCACTGCGGCGATTGATCTCGCGCCGAAGGGGATTCGCGTCAATGCCGTTTGCCCAAATCATGTCACGACCACGATGGGCAAAGCCCAAAGCGAATATTTCTCCTCTTTGCGGGGGATGGAGCCTGAGGTCTACCGCGCGCAAATTGCAGAGCGGGTGCCCTTGGGGAGAGTAGGCACGCCAGAAGATACCGCCGCGGCAGTGGCTTTTCTCGCCTCTGAAGAGGCCGCCTTTATCACGGGCGAGGCGCTTAACGTCAGCGGAGGGGAAGAAACCCACTGAGCGTCACATTTCGCTAGCAACCCCCAGTCGCGCAAAGTGAAGGGTAAAGCACTCGACTGACCTTTCACGCGCCGCGATGAGCAGGTGCTTATGGGTCACTCTCGAGTGCCGGAGCCGATGGCAATCGCTACTTTCTCATGACAGACAACATAAGCGGTATCATGCTGCTCTTTTCAAATTTCAGGATCCAGTCATGAACGGGGCCGAATCTTTAATCAACGCATTGGCTGATCACGGCGTCGATGCCTGTTTCGCCAATCCCGGCACCTCAGAGATGCAGTTGGTAGCCGCGCTCGATAAACAGCCTGGAATCCGCGCGGTGTTGTGTTTATTTGAGGGTGTGGTGACCGGCGCTGCCGATGGCTACGGACGCATGGCAGACAAACCGGCGCTGACACTGCTCCATCTGGGCCCGGGCTTCGCCAATGGCATCGCCAACCTCCACAATGCGCAGCGTGCGCGCTCCCCCATTCTCAATATGATCGGTGATCACGCAACTGACCACCTAAAACACGACGCGCCCCTCACCAGCGATATCCGCGGGTTTGCGTCCCCGGTGTCACGGACCTATTTGGTGTCCGAGAGCGCGACCACACTGGCCCAAACCGGCCTCGACGCCCTCGCGGCGAGCCTCGAACATCCGGGTAGCATCAGCACTTTTGTGGTACCCGCCGACCACGCCTGGTCTGCGATAGAGCCACAGCAATACCACCTCCCCGAGAGTGCCACGGTGCGCGTCAGTGACGACGTTATCCATGCAGCAGCAGAAGCGCTTCGGAGTGCCAACAAGAGCTGCCTGTTTCTGGGCGGCAGAGCCCTGCGCGAAGAGGGCCTCGAGCAGGCAGGGCGCATCGCCGCGGCCACTGGCTGTCGCTTGATTAGCGAGACCTTTTTTGCGCGACAGGCGCGGGGGGTCGGACGTGTGCCCACCGAGCGGCTAGCCTATTTTGGTGAAGCCGCTGCGGAGCAACTCGCTGGACTGGACACGCTAGTGTTGGCGGGCGCGAAAGCGCCGGTATCCTTTTTCGCCTACCCCGAGAAACCCAGTGTGCTTGCACCTGATACGGCCGAGATAACCGAACTCGCCAACCCGGAAGTCGATGTGGTCGACGCCCTGACACGCCTCGCAGACGCACTGGAAGCACCGGGCCAGCCTGCAGTGGCCGCCGAGGGAGCCCAATACCCGCTAGTGGACGGCCCAATCGACGCCGGGGAATTGGGGAAAGTCATTGCCAATCGTCTGCCTGCTAACGCGATCGTCTGTGACGAGGGAGCGACGAACGGGCTGGGCGCTTTTTTGTTGACGGCCACTGCCGCACCCCACGACTGGCTGACACTCACGGGCGGCGCGATCGGCCAGGGTTTACCTCTGGCCATTGGCGCGGCGATCGCCTGCCCGGATCAAAAAGTGTTGGCGCTGGAAGCCGATGGTTCGGGTATGTACACCGTGCAAGCATTGTGGACCATGGTGCGCGAAGCACTCGATATTACGGTGATGCTGCTCAACAACGGCTCTTACGCCATTCTCAACATCGAGTTAAACCGGGTCGGTGTTGAACAACCGGGCCCGACCGCGCTGTCGCTACTGGATTTGACCAACCCGGAAATCAACTGGACAGACATCGCAAGGGGAATGGGCATGCAGGCGACCCGAGTGACAACGGTGGCCGGGCTCGATGCCGCAATGGCCGAAGCGATGTCAAACAAAGGACCGTCGCTGATTGAGGTCATGCTATAGCGCTACCCGATGTGAAACGACTGACGGTGTGCCGGCACCCTCAACCGGCACCCTCGACCGGCACCCTCGACCGGCACCCTCGACCGGCACCCCCTACTAGTGGCGGCGGTTTTACCGGACCAGGCGAGCGCACGCGCCGGATCCCGATCAACTTGCCTTAGTTAAAGTGCTCTCCCGCAGCGATTTTTTCCGCAACAATCGCGGGCGCATTGAACCGCTCACCGTACTGACTCGCCAGCTCGGCACAGCGCGCGCTGAACCGCTCGAGCCCATAGGTATTCACGAACTGGATCAGACCACCGGTCCAGGCTGGCGCGCCAATTCCCATAATCGAGCCGATGTTGCCGTCGGCGACGGAGCGCAGCACGTTGGTTTCAAGACACTTCAGCGCCTCAATCACCTGACGAAATAACAGTCGGTCCTTAATGTCCTCCTCGGCAACCTGCGCGTCGGGTTTGTGATAAAGGTCCATGAGCCCCGGCCAGATTTGCTTGCTACCGTTCTCGCCGTACTCATAAAAGCCGCCACCGTGGTGGCGCCCACCGCGACCGTGCTCACCGACCATTGTGTCAATCACGCCGCGGGTCACAGAGCCGTCTCCCCAGTTATCCAAGACACCCATGTCTTTCCAGGTCGCCCAGGCTTTGCGAGACAACTCCAGACTGACCTCGTCGTACACTGTCAACGGCCCCACGGGCATACCAATCGCCTTACCGAGATTATCGATCTGAATCGGATGCACGCCCTCGGTCAGCAGGTGCACCCCCTCGTCGAGATAGGTACCAAAGGTGCGCGAGGTAAAGAAGCCCAGAGAATCATTGACCACAATCGGCGTCTTGCGGATTTGCTTGGTGTAATCAAAGGCCTTGGCCAACGCCAGATCACTGGTCTTCTCGCCCATGATGATCTCGACCAACGGCATTTTGTCGACGGGTGAGAAGAAGTGGATACCGATGAAGTTGTCGGCATTGGCACTGGCCTCAGCCAGCTGCGTAATCGGGAGCGTTGAGGTATTGGAGCCCCACACACCGCCCTCCGCGAGGTGCGGTTCGAGCTCTTTGGTGATGTCATGCTTGAGCGCCATATTCTCAAACACCGCCTCGATGATGAGATCACAGCCGTCCAGATCGCCGTTCTCCGCAGTGGGTTTGATTAAGGCAAGGGTCTGCTGCGCCTGCTCCGCTGACATGCGGCCCCGCTCCACCCGCTTATTGAGCAGATTTTCACTGTAAGCCTTGCCCTTCTCTGCCGCTTCCAAAGAAATATCCTTGAGCACCACCTCAATGCCCGCCATGGCGGAGACATAGGCAATCCCCTGCCCCATCATGCCGGCGCCAAGCACGCCCAGCTTCTCGGTCTTTTGAGGCGGGATGTCTTTGGGTCGCGAGGCCCCGCCGTTGATTTGATTGAGGTTAAAGAAGAAGGTGTTGATCATGTTTTTGGCGACGGGCGTCAGCGCGAGCTCCGTCAGACCGCGGCTCTCAATGCGCATCGCCGTGTCGAAGTCGACGCGCATGGCGGATACCGCCACATCGAGAATTTTGACTGGCGCGGGCAGCAGACCGCGCGTCTTCTGCGCAATCATGGCCGACGCAACGGGCAGCATCTGTGCAACCGCAGGATGGTTGGCGTTGCCGCCGGGGATCTTATAGCCCTTGGTATCCCAGGGCTGGGTGCACGCTGCCTCGTTGTCCTGATTTTCGGCAATCCATGCCTTGGCCCGCGGCATCAAATCATCAAGACTCTCCACGGTCTCATTAATCAGGCCCGCTTCTTTGGCCTTGGCCGGCACCACGCGTTTGCCCTCAATCAGGTATTCGTTCGAAGCCATGAGCCCCATGAGATAAATGGCTTTGACCACACCGCCGCCGCCGGGCAACAGCCCCAAAGTCACCTCTGGGAAACCGAGCTGCACGGCCTTGTTGTCCCAGGCAATGCGGTAGTGACACGCAAGCGCCAGCTCCAAACCACCGCCGAGTGCCGCGCCATTGATCGCAGCAACCACAGGCTTGCCCAGCTTCTCGAGACGTCGGAACTCCGCCTTAATCGCCTGCGCTTCGTTAAAGAACATCTCGGCACTGTCAGGGGTTACCTGACACAAGGAGTTCAAATCGCCACCGGCGAAGAACGTTTTCTTGGCCGAAGCGAGTACCACACCGGTCAGATCGGACTCGGACTCAAGTTTGGCGACGGTATCGCGCAATAACGGCAAGAAAGTCGAGGACATGGAGTTGACCGGGCCCTCCATATCCATCGTGACTGTCACCACACCATTGGCGTCTTTGTCGTAGTTAAATCCACTCATCTCGCTTTGCATCCTTATCCCTGACGCTCAAACACGCTCAATAATTGTCGAAATACCCATCCCGCCGCCGACGCACAGCGACAGCATGGCGCGCTTGGCATCGCGCCGCTCCAGTTCATCGAGCACCGTGCTCACCAGGCAGCCGCCCGTGGCGCCCAGCGGATGCCCCATGGCGATCGCCCCGCCGTTGACGTTCGTAATTTCGAGATCGAGGTCGAGATCCTGCATGTAACGGAGCACCACCGAAGCGAAGGCCTCATTGATCTCCCACAGATCGATATCTGCCGGCGTCAGACCCGCCTTGGCCAGACACTTCTTCGCCGCAGGGCCGGGACCCGTCAGCATAATGATCGGATCAGTCGCCAGTACCGCAGTGGCCAATATGCGCCCCCGTGGCTTCAGCCCCAGATCCTTGCCTGCTTTTTCACTGCCGATCATGACCGCACTGGCGCCGTCGACAATGCCCGAGGAGTTGCCCGGGGTATGCACGTGATCAATACGATCGAGGGTGTTGTATTTGGCGAGGATGACGTCATCAAAACCCAGGCTGCCGGGCATCTCAAACGAGGGCTTCAAACCCGCCAGCCCCTCTACTGTGGTATCGGGCTTGATGAAATCGTCGCGCTCCAAAATGGTAACACCGGTGCTGTCTTTGACCGGCACCACAGAACGATCGAACCAGCCGTTATCGCGGGCGTTGGCGGCGCGCTGCTGCGACGTCACCGCATAGCGGTCGACGTCTTCTCGAGACCAACCCGCCAGCGTGGCGATAGTGTCGGCGCCAATGCCCTGCGGAACAAAACTGGTCTTGACGGCAAAGCCCGGGTCGCTGGCCATAGCGCCACCGTTGGACCCCATGGGCACGCGAGACATCGATTCGACACCGCCCGCCACCACGAGATCTTCCCATCCGGAGGCAATTTTCTGCGCGGCGATATTGACCGCCTCGAGTCCCGAGGCACAAAAGCGATCGAGCTGCACACCGGGTACGGATTCATCCCACTCCGCATTTTGCACAATCATTTTGGCGACATCCGAGCCCTGCTCGCCCACCGGCGAAACACAGCCCATCACGACATCGTCAACATAGCTGGTGTCGAGATCGTGGCGCTTTTGCAGCTCAACGAGCAAACCCGCCGCCAGATCAATCGGTTTGACCTCGTGCAACGTGCCAGAGGATTTGCCTTTGCTGCGCGGTGTCCGCACTGCGTCATAGATATAGACAGGATTGGGCATGTTTCACCACCTGAAGAGTTGGATTGGGTAAAGGGCCGCATATGATGCGGTATCGGCAACTGTTATGCCATAACATTTTCGGACGCAGTCTCCTCCTCGGGAACCGGGCACTCCCGGAAGCCGAAGCAGTCCTCTACACTACCCGTTGGGCCAGATTGCTGCGCTGCGCATTGAGCGAGCACGGTAATCAGTTTTTCGACCGGGACCGCGAATGCTTTCGTCAGATCACACCATTTTGAGCAGCTTGCTGGAGGCACTCACCCAAGGCGAGCAACCGTGGCTTGTCACGGTTACAGGGACCATCGGCTCCTCTCCTCGACCGGTCGGCTCATTGGTTGTATTCCGCGCCGACGGATCGCAAATCGGCAGCGTCTCGGGAGGGTGTGTCGAGGAAGATTTAATCGAACAGCTGCTGGCAGGCGCATTCCATGGTCCTGCTGTGCATTTCACCGAGTACGGGGTCAGCGCCGAGGACAATGAGAAATGGGGCCTTCCGTGTGGCGGGCGTCTGGAGCTCGCCATCCAACAACTCGACAGCGAAGATACCGATTGGGTCGCAGGCGCGCGGCAGGCGATGGTTGAGCGACGCACAGTGCTGCGCCGTGTCGATTGCATCAGCGGTGAATCGCTGCTGAGTGCCACCGACCGATTCACCACCCTCGAAAAAAACGAGGAGTGCCTTGCCCATTGTTTTGGGCCACGTCAGCGGTTGTTGCTCGTGGGTGCTGGGCAACTGGCGGCTAACCTCAGCACTTTGGCGCTGGCGATGGACTATGAGGTACTCCTGACTGATTCCCGGGAGTGGGCATTGGATCAGTGGCAAGGACCCGATATCGAGAAAATTCTCGGTTTGCCCGACGATGTGGTCAGGGAATACGGCAGTGATGAGCTCAGTGCGGTAATCACATTGAGCCACGATCCCAGAGTCGACGACATGGCGCTGATGGAAGCGCTGGAATCAGCCGCATGGTACGTTGGCGCGCTCGGGTCGGTGCGCACCACCGAAAAACGCATTGCGCGGCTACTCAAATTGGGCGTTGAAGAAAAAGCGCTGGCGAGACTGCATGCCCCCGTGGGGCTATCCATTGGCTCAAAAACCACCATGGAAATCGCGGTGTCGATCATGGCGCAACTGACACAACTGCGGCGTGACAAAGACAGAAGCAACCAGACAAAACGACGTGCGCAATGAATAACGCCCTCGATCAGACACTCATACTGCTGCAGGAAGACTGGGTTATCTATGCCCTACCGCTCTTCTTTATCGCGCTGGCCATTGAATGGACGGTGGCCTGGCGGAAATGCCTACCGCTTTATCACCGGCAGGACTTTTTTGCCTCGATGGGTGTCATGCTCATTACAGTGGCGGTAGACCTCATACCCAAGCTACTTGGCGTCATGTTGATGTTTATCTGCTGGCAGGCCTCCCCTTTCCAAGACGTGGTCAGTCGGGCACCGCACTGGTGGGTACTGCTGTTTTTCCTCGATGACCTCACCTATTACAGCTTTCATCGCGCCAATCACGAAGTCCGGATCATGTGGGCGGGGCATGTATCGCATCATAATTCCCAGTACTACAACTACGGTACGGCGCTGCGACAGGGCGTCGGTGAACGTGTCATCAAATATCTCTTCTGGTGCCCACTGGCCCTAGTCGGATTCGATCCGGTGATGATCGTGACCATGATGAGCCTGAGTTTGATCTACCAATTTTGGCTCCACACCGAGACCGTGGACAAAATGCCCGCTTGGTTTGAATGGCTGTTCAACACGCCTTCTCACCACCGTGTCCACCACGCTTCAAACGTGCGATATCTTGACCGCAATCACGCGGGCGTTCTGATCATTTGGGATCGACTGTTTGGCACGTTCAGCGCCGAGGTGACCGAGGAGCCAGTGCGTTACGGATTGACGCGCAATATCGACAGCTTCAATCCGGTGAAGGTGTCTTTTGGAGAGTACGCCAGTATCGCAAGGGACATCCGCCGCAGCTCAGGCTGGCAAGACGCCCTGCAGTATCTATTTTTAGCCCCGGGATGGAGCCACGACGGCGAGGATAAAAGAGCCAACACGCTCCGCGCCGCCGAGGGACGGTGAAGATAAGCAGCGCTCGCCTACCTGCACCCGGATCTAGCGCACTTTATTCGTAGCGATCCTTTAGTACAAAGAAGGCCAGCGACAACAGCATCGCGCTGAGCGGGATCGCCAGATAAACGCTGTTCAGGCCGGTGACGTCGTGTAGCGTAATCTTGCCGAAATCAAGCGGCGCCAGCAGCAGGGTCTCCATCACAGGGTAAGCCATGGCAAATATCGCCGCGCCCACAAGACCCCCAATCACAGTCGCTATCGCATCCCATTTGCCCTCAGAGGCGCCCACTACGCATGTGCCCGGGCAGTATCCCGATACCGCCCAACCGATGCCGAAAATAATGCCGCCTAATGCGACGCCACCCAGATAGGCCGGCTTGATACTCAGGTGCGCGAGGCCGTTGAGATCAAGGAGGTAAAGCCCCAGCGTTCCGACACCGATCGCGGTACACATCAACTTGATGATCCACATATCCTTCAGCAACAGCGTCCCCAAAATACGGCGATAGCTTGTGGCGCCACCCATATACAGAATCGCACCAAAGGCGCAGCCAATCAGAAATCCAATGGTTAAAGTGCCCATGATTTACGCTCTCCCACGGTAGAGAATATGTGCCGCCAGAATCGCAGCGCCAAAAGTGCACACGCCAAAAACAAATGAACTCACCGCCATTTGCGATATACCGCTAATCATGTGGCCACTGGTGCACCCCCCCGCCAGACGGGCGCCGAACAACAGCAACACGCCCCCACCAAAGGCCGCAAGGTAGCGCTTACTGCGAGAGTTACCGAAGGCCGCTTGCCACATTGCCGGCATGGATCCTTTATCTGCATCTGGCTGTCGCGCGCGCAGCAGTCGCGCACAAAGGAAGCCGCCGGCAAACATCCCCAGTACCAACATGCCGCCATAACCAATACCCCAATCGGATTTTTCTCCGTACTTGGCAAGATAGGCATTGGACTCAGCGGCTTCCGGGGCCAGCGAGTGAGTGACAAGAGCATCGGCGACAACAAACTGTGTTGACACGCCCAGTGGTTGCACCAGGTAAGTCGCGAGGATAAGCAGTAATCCCAGCGCGATCCCCGCGACCTTCCATGAAATAATGGCTTGTTGTTCCTGCATGGGAACCCCCTGTGTCTTTGTGAGTACCGCTCAGTTCACTGGCAATAACCAGCACATAATTCTTATTGGAATAACCTTATTCCATTTTAATTTTTTTGCAATGCTTTTTTTACGGTGTCGAGCATCGTACGCCGAGAGGTGAATGGGTCCTCTTGCAGGATTTTCTGGGAATAAGTCGAGAAAACGGCTGATTTAGCGAATGTTAGGCACATATAACACCATTTTCGCGCAGATTCATTGCCCGAATGAGATGGCTGGCGCCCTGACGTCGACTCAGTCGGCCGTACTCAATCCGGCGGGTGAATGCAGGGTGCCCACAGGCTAAGCCGCGGGCCGCCAGCTGCCGTGAAAGCCATAGGGAATACGATGATCCAGTCTCGCCGTGGCGATAGGCCCTTCTGCGACTGCCGTTGCGTCGAGCACCACCAGCGAAGATGCCTGGCGCTCGGCATCGTAAACAGTGGCGAGCAACCATCCCTCCCCCTCGGCGTCACCACCCGGGACAAAGACCGGCTCGGAGACGCCGTTACCCGCACCGGCGTCCCATCTTTGCTCGCGACCC
>Ga0255754_10002034_pt1 | contig 15484 bp, 13 predicted proteins | sample 101ome_22_FD_179954 | JGI IMG/M metagenome (GOLD analysis project Ga0255754, IMG submission 179954) | Coastal salt marsh microbial communities from the Groves Creek Marsh, Skidaway Island, Georgia - 101412BT metaG (version 2) | ecosystem: Environmental > Aquatic > Marine > Intertidal zone >... | reverse complement strand
AAGCAGACAAATCATCTATTCTCTCTTTACCATTTGTTTCATAAATATCAGAAGAGAATCTTTCATCTACTTTATGTATAGAAATATTGTACTTTTGTAAATAATTAATAAACTCATCTACTAAATCTGTCATTCTGTTTTTTGAATTATTCATTCCAATGGGATAACCAACAATTATTTTATTTATTGAATAATTTTCTATAAATGTATCAATTTGTTTTTGAGAATCGGTTTTCTTTTTATCTATTACATCTACAGGTATTGGAATGCTTGTTTTAGTAGTTCTCACAGCCAAACCTAAATATCTTTCGCCGTAATCAATGGCTAGTAAGTTGTTCAATTACAAGTTCTCTTGTAGAAGCGAAAGCGATGTCTCCAAAGCATCATCAATAGAATATTTTTGAGGGCCACCACCAATTGAGAGGTTTTCGTCTTTTGAAGCACCTCCGCCAAACAATTTAGAAAGTTCTGTTACAACTGTAGAAATATTTAAGCTTACGTTTTCCTTAGTACTTCCAACTATCGATGTCTTTAGACCTAAGTCTGAAATTAATAAGACTACATCAATATCTGTTTCCTTTATTAAATTAATAGCTAAAGTTCTTAATTCATTAGGACTTTCTACATCTATTGTATTTATATATGTTTTAAATCCTGAAACGTCTTGTGTGTTCGATGATGCCGAATTGACAATATTGTTTAATTCAAGTTTTTTGTATCCATCTAATTTCAATTTATATTCTTCAAGTAACTCGAGTTGTGAATTTAATTTTTCTGATATTTGATCTTCAGATACCTTTAATATATTTGAAACAGATTTGTATGATCTGTAAGCATTGCTTAAAAATTCATATGCTTCAAAGCCTGAAAGCATTTCCACTCTTCTTAAATTCGAACCAATAGATGATTCGTTCAGAAGAACTATTAAACCAACATCATGTGAATTAGAAACGTGTGTCCCGCCACACAATTCTTTTGAGTAACTACCTATACTTACAACTCTTACATCATCATCGTATTTATCACCAAAAAATGCTAAAGCCCCTTCTTTTTTAGCATCATCAATATTCATAATCTTTGTAGATATATCAAAATCGTTAAATATTACTTTATTTGATTCTTCAAATATATGATTCAACTCTTCATCACGTACTTTTTCAGTATGGCTAAAGTCAAACCTAAATTTTCCTGGTGCAACATTTGAGCCAGCTTGCGCAACATGATCTCCTAAGACATTTCTTAATGAAGCATGAACAATATGTGCCGCACTGTGACTTTTAGAAACTGCATTTCTGAACGCACTGTCAACTAAAAATTTAACGTTTTGACCTTTATCTAGGTTTATTTTATTAACAACTACACCAACAGCACCGTTACTTGATTGAAATACATTTTTTACTTCAATTGTTTGATTGTCAATAATTACGGTACCTTTATCAGAAATTTGTCCACCAGCTTCATAATAAAACGGGTGTTCTTTTCCAAACAATATAGTTTTGTCTTCATACTGTTCAATGTGATAAAGTTCAGACTCAGTCTCTAAAGTATCGTATCCTTTAAATATATTTTCATCTACTTCAAAATCTTCTATTGATGTTGCTGAAGAGTCTATTTTTTTAGATTTTTCTTTATGCTCATCAAAGTATTTTTTAAACATTGAATCATCTAAGTTTATATTGTTTTCTTGACATATTTCTTTTGTTAACTCATAAGGAAAACCAAACGTTTCGAATAAATAAAAAGCTTTTTTTTCAGTTAGTTTATTTTTAGATATTAAGTCGTTTATTTCATTAAGACCTTTTTTGATTGTTGAATTAAATAAATCTTCTTCTGTTGAAAATAATTTATGGATCTTACTTTTTTGATCAATTAGTTCTGGATATTCTTGTTTATACATATCCACAACAACATCAATCAGGTAAGACAATGAAACATATTCATCACATAATTGATTATTAGCTCTTACAGCTCTTCTAATAAGTCTTCTTAATATATATCCTCTGCCTTCATTTGTTGGTACAACGCCATCTGCAAGCATGAATGTTGTTGTTTTTATATGATCTATAATTACTTTTTCAAATTTTGGATTAGTTCTATCAATCTTAGTTTTTAACTCGCTGATTAAAGGTGAGAAAAGGTCTGTATCAAATAAGGTTTCTTTTTCTTGAAGGATCATTGCAATTCTTTCTAAACCCATTCCAGTATCAATATTTTTATTAGGAAGTTCATCTATGACTTGAAAAGGTTGGTCTTGTATTGACTCCATAAAGACTAGGTTCCAAATTTCTATAAAACGATCTTCTCCACCACCAATAGGACCACCGTCTTCACCATATTTTTCACCTCTATCAATAAAAATTTCTGAACATGGACCACATGGACCTGGAATATTCATATGCCAAAAATTATCTTCATTTCCTTTTTGAATTCTTTCTGCAGGTACGCCAATATCATTTATCCAAATATCTAATGCTTCTTGATCGTCTTTATAGACTGTGAACCATAATTTATCTTTATCTACGCCAAGTTCTTCTGTAATAAATTCATAAGAATATTTGATAGCTTCTTTTTTAAAGTATGAACCAATACTAAAATTTCCAAGCATTTCAAAGAATGATAAATGTCTGTCTGTGTCTCCTATGATATCTATATCAACTGTTCTTACGCATTTTTGTGAAGAGACCATATTCGGGTTATCAGCTTTTTTGTTACCTAAAAAATAGTCCTTTAATGGAACCATGCCTGCAGCAGTAAACAGTAATGTTTCATCTATTGGAATTAAGGATGCAGAATTTAATCTTTTATGATTATTTGCTTCAAAATATTTAAGAAACTTTTCTCTTATTTCTGAACTATTCATCTTCTATCAATTCAATATTGTACTCAAGTAAAGTATCTGAATCTATCTCTGATGGTGCATCAGTTAGTGGATCTTGACCTGATTGTGTTTTTGGAAATGGTATAACATCACGAATAGAGTTTTGATTTAAAACTTCAGCTACTAACCTATCGATACCTATTGCAAATCCAGCATGTTGTGGTGTGCCATAAGATAGAGCTTCAATAAACCAACCAAATCTATTTTGTATATCTTCTTCACTTAAACCCCATTTCTGAAGAACCAAAGTTTGTATTTCTGGATCATTAATTCTTTGTGATCCTGAGCCAAGTTCAACACCATTAAGTACCAAATCGTAATGTAAAGCAATTGCATTTTCAGGTTCATTTTTAAATTCATCAGTATTCATTGGAGATGTGAAAGGATGATGAGACGGTTGTAAAACTCCATCTTCTACTTCAAAGAAAGGAAAATCTTCAACCCAAAGAAAATTATAAATATTGTCTGTCTTCTTTGTACCAACAGTTCTTCTAATAATATCCATGTAAGGTGCGATTTGTTCAAGAAGTCCTGTTTGAAACAATAAAGTACCTTCTTTATATGATTTTATTTTGCTTAATTCATCATCTTTAAGAAATTTAGTTAAAGGACCAAAAACTTCATTTTCGACTTTAAACCAACCTAATCCGCCAGCACCCATTTCCTTAATTGTTGAATCTAAATCGTCTATTTCTTTTCTAGTGAGTAACTTGTTAACAAATAATCCTTTTACAACACCGTTATTTTTTAATGAATCAGCAATAAATTTGATATCAGTATTTTGAAAGTCATTAGTTAAATCTTCAATTACTTCATTAATTCTTAAGTCTGGTTTATCTGTACCATATTTATCTAATGCTTCTTTAAAAGAACAAACTGGAAATGGTGTATTAATTTTTACATCATACGCTTCCGAAAAAATGTGTTTTACAATTTTTTCTATATTATTTTTAACTAATGTTGGATTTGCATCGCTAAATTCTAAATCTAATTGAGTAAATTCAGGTTGCCTATCTTTTCGTGAGTCTTCATCTCTATAGCATTTAGCTATTTGGTAATAATTTGGAAACCCTGACATCATAAAAAGTTGCTTATACATTTGTGGTGATTGAGGTAAAGCATAAAAATTACCTGGTGATTTCCTCGATGGAACCAAAAAATCTTTTGCTCCTTCAGGAGTAGATTTTATTAATGTAGGAGTATCGATTTCTAATATGTCTAATTTATTCATAATGTTTCGAATGCTCTTAAAAGTTTTAGAGCGAGTTACTATGTTGATCTTCATTTGTTCTCTTCTTAAATCTAAATAACGATATTTCAATCTAATATTTTCATCTGTTTCTATAGAATCTTCTATTTGAAAAGGCAAAACTTTGCTTTTGTTTACTACAGTCAAATCACTAACTAGTATTTCAAATTCTCCCAAGGGAATTTTGTTGTTTTCAAGCCCTTTATCTCTTTGTTGAAACACACCCTTAACAGAAATGTAATATTCATTTTTTAATGATTCATTTATACCTGAATCTTTATCAAAAACTAATTGAATAGTGCCAAAAAAATCTCTTAAATCAATAAAAGTAAGACCACCATGGTCACGTATGTTGTCAATCCAACCATATAAATCTTCTATTGAATCACCTGATTGTAAATTGCTTAAATTGTCTATTTTCATATCAAATCTCTTAAAGTATCAATATTATATGGAAATGTTTCTTTCGAGTTAATTAATTTAATAGTTCTCTCATTACAATTTATAACAATATCGGATTTGATATTAACAGCATTTTTGTATTGAGTATTTTCCTTACTAATTCTTACAGGAAGACAGTGATTTATATTATTGTTAATGAGTTCAGCTGATACTTCATTTATAGTTTCAATAGTTGAGCCAATTAAAGAAATTTTAGTCGCTTTACTATCATTAGTATCTATTAAACTCATAAGCCTATCAACTCCAAAAGCTACTCCAACTCCTTCAGAATTTCCTAATTTTAATATTTGTGAGAGTTTGTCATAACGACCACCACCACCTACTGCTAGCCCATTTACTTTGAATTCAAAAGTTAAATCATTGTAGTAATCTAACCCTCTTACTAAATTTGAATCTTCTACATACTGAATCCCTAAAGAATCTAATTCCTTTTTTAGCTGTAAATAATTATTTGTAGAGTCGTCATTTAAAAATCCCAAAATAGAAGGAGCTTTATTTATTACTTCTCTATCTTCAGGATTATTAGAATCTAATACACGTAAAGTGTTGTTTTCTAACTTATCTCGACTATCTTCGGAAAGATTTTCTTTATTTGTTTTTAAATAGTCTAATAATTCAGTTACATATTTAGCCCTATCATCAATCGTACCGATAGAATTTATGTGAAGATCGGCATTTATCCCTAAACGATTTAAAAATCGAATAGATGATTGTACTATCTGTATATCTGAAAAAATATCAATGGTACCTATTATTTCAGCGCCTGCTTGATGGAATTCCCTATATCTATTCTTTTGAGGATTTTCATATCTGTACATTTTGCCAAAATATGAGTATTTCTTTGAGTCATTTTTATAGAACTCATTATGAAACCTAACAACACTTGCAGTACCTTCTGGCCTAAGAACTAATTCACGGTTACCTTTATCTATAAATTCATACATTTGTTTAGTTACAATTTCTGAGGATTCACCAATTGATTTTGTAAATAATTCTTTATGTTCAATTATTGGGAGTTCTGTATATTCATATCCGGATGAATTAAATGTATTAAGAAATGTATTAAGTATAAACAAATATACTTGAGCATCTTCACTGTGTATATTGCGTGTGCCTTTAACTTGTTCAATCATTCAATAACTCTCTTAAAGTAATATTACTATTCAATATCTCATTTACTTTTGAATATGGACCGTGACCAGGAAACACAAATAATTCCTTATCAAAATTTAAAAAAATATTATTTAGTGAATCTTTCATTTCGCCAATAGAACCTCCGTTTAAATCAGTTCTACCAATTCCATCCTTAAACACAAAATCACCTGTAAATACAATTCCCAAATTTGGAAATTCATATGAAACACTTCCCTTTGTGTGACCGGGATTTTTATGAATTCGTAAAAAATCAAATTCATGTTTTTCTACATCTAGAATTTCCCCTTTATATTCATTTACACCTGTATCGTCTCCCATAAACATTTTTATTTGATCTTGTGGGTTTCTAGCCAAAAATTCATCTTCTAAAGAAAGATATTTACCGTAATTGAATTTTTCCATACCAAGAGCATGATCAAAATGTCCATGGGTAATTAATGCTCCCATGATTGTTAAATTTTCTTTATTTACATATTCAAGTGCATTTTCTAAGTCAGGAGGTAAATCAATAAAAATACATCGTTCATCATTATAAGGCTTAACAATATAACAATTAGATGTAGTAAAACTAGTAAAAGTTGAAACAGTATTCATCAGTTCTTACCAGGAAAAATTCTAGATGCTTCAAAAACACTTTCAATGTTTTTAGCATCTCTTATAATTTCCTCTAATTGTTTATTATCACTTATTTCAATTTGGAATAATAAACTAACAATTCTTTTACTACTTGTAACAGATTTAGCAACCAGTATGTTTCCACCGTTATCAGATATAGCTATTGTTGCATCTCTTAATAAATAGGGTCTATCAATAGCTTCTATTTCTAACCAAATTATAATCCCAGTATTTGACTCAAAAGCCCAAGATACATCTATTATTCTTTCACCTTTTTTTGAATCAATTTTGACATTAAGACAATCTGATCTATGAATTGAAATACCACTGGTTATGGTAACAAAGCCTAAAATGTCATCTCCTGGTACTGGAACACAACACTTAGCCATTCTTACTTGGATGTCATCATATCCTTCAACAATAACTAAAGATGACTTAGATTCTTGAGTTGTTTCTGCAGAATAAAGGTCTTCATCAGTATTTATTTCTTCTGGAAAAGCTATTTTTCTTAGTTTGTTGCCAATTGAATTTATACCAGTGTTGCCATTGGCTAAGTTCATATACAAACTTTCAATATTTGGAAGTTTTATTTCTTTTAATAATTCATCTAGTAATTGATCTTTGGAATAGCTTTCTAGTATTTCATCATTTGTATCAAGCCATGAATTTAGGATTGTTTTTCCCTTTTGAATGTCTTCATTTTTTAATTGCTTCTGATACCATTGTTTTATTTTTGATCTAGCTCGAGATGTTTTTACAATATTTAACCAATCTCTACTAGGACCTTTATCTTTGTCATTACTAGTAAGAATTTCTACTGTATCACCTGTTTTTAATATTGAACTTAAATTAGCTAATTTTCCATTTATTTTTGCTCCAATTAATTTTTCACCAACTTGAGTATGGATAGCAAAAGCAAAGTCTACAGGTGTAGATCCTGAAGGAAGTGAAATTACATCACCACTGGGTGTTAGGCAAAAAACTTCATTTTCATAAAGATCTAGTTTCATATGTTGTAAAAATTCATTCGGATCTGGATATTCATTTGACATTGTTGAAAGCTCATTAGTCCATTTAGTTAAATCATCCGATGGTTTTTCTTTGTACTTCCAATGTGCAGCTACTCCAAATTCAGCACGGTAGTGCATATCATGTGTTCTAATTTGAATTTCCATTTTTGAGCCTGTCTCTGTTAATACAGTTGTATGCAAGCTTTGATACAAATTAAACTTTGGCATTGAGATAAAATCTTTAAATCTACCTAGTACAGGTTGAAAATTTGCATGTATTAACCCAAGTATTGTATAACAATTTTTTACATCATCGGTGATAATACGAATTCCAATTAAATCATTAATTTCACCAAAGGACATACCATTATTAACTATTTTCTTATATATTGAATAGTTGTGCTTTGGCCTTCCATAAACTTCTGCAGAAAGCGAGTTGTCATCTAATAATGTTTTAATAATTTTTGTTGATTCTTCAATTTGTTTAGATCTATTAGGATTACTTTGTTTCAGCAAATCTTTAATTTCATTATTTTGTTTGTCATAAAGTATTTCAAATGATATATCTTCTAATTTATGCTTAATAGTTTGCAATCCTAATCTGTGTGCTAAGGGTGCGTAAACATATAAAGTTTCGTTTGCTATCTTTTCCTGGGTCCATTTCTTATGAAATTCTATTGTTTCGATGTTATGAAGTCTGTCAGCAAGTTTAAGTATTAAAACTCTTATATCTTTGGACATTGCAATAACCATTTTTCTTATTGCATCTGCTTTTGCTTCTTCTCTAGAGTTGTATTTGATTTTGTCTAATTTTGTAACACCATCAACTAAATCAGCTACTTCTTTACCGAATGTTTTTTTTATATCTTGATATGTAATATCAGTATCTTCAACTAAATCATGTAAAAGAGCTGCTTTGATTGTATCAATGTCAAAATTTAGTTCTGCAAGATATATCGCTACATGAAGTGGGTGTGTAATGTATTCTTCACCAGATTTTCTTTTTTGACCCTGGTGTCCATTTTTTGCATATAAAAAAGCATTATTAATTTCTTCTTGATCTTTTTCAGAATATAAACTTAATAGCTTGTCAGACAATTCTTTTACATTCATTGCTTTTGATGCTGTAACCATACTTATATGGTAGTAAATAATTTAATTTTTAATTATCTTTGACAAAAACGGAACTGTTACAAATATAGAGCTATACGTTCCTGAAACAATACCTATCAATAACGGTATTGCAAAATCTGATAAGTTTCCTTCAATACCTAAGTAATTGCCAACAAAAATAATAGAGAGAATAGGAATTGCAGATGTCAATGATGTATTAATACTCCTCATGAGAACATCGTTAAAAGTTTTGTTTAAGATCTCAGAAGTTAAGTTATCCCTTTTAAATGTTCTTTGAGAATCTTTTAATTTGTCAAAAAGAATAACTGTGTCGTACAGTGAATATCCTAAAATTGTCAATAATGCAATAATCGTCGATGGAGTAATTTCTAATCCAATTAACACATATATTGAAAAAGTAATTAACAAATCATGCATTAACGCGGCTAAAGCAATTAAAGAATATCTATATTCGTATCTAAATGAAATCAAAAGAGCGATTATTGATAAAAATATGATTAATGCTCGGATTCCTTTGTCAGTTATTTCAGCTCCAAAAGTAGGTCCAACCCTTTGGAATTCTATTTCATTTTTTTCTACATCAAATTTAGTAGAAAGATAATTTAATAATTCTGTTTCTTTTTCTTGTGTTGACTCTATAGCTCTAAAAATAATTGTATTGGAATTGTCAAAAGTTTGATATCTTGCAACTTTTAGTATTGTATTGTTCATTACATCATTTATATCTTCATCTGAATAATTTGCATCAAGTTGGTAAGTTGTACCACCTGTAAAATCAACTGATAAATTAAGCTGTGTTAAACCAAAAATTGAAGATAGCAAAATAGCAATGAACAAAATAAATTCGATCACGAATATTTTGTAGAATTTAGATCCTAAATTTTTAAAATCTATATTTGTAGTACCTAAAAATAAATTTTTAAACATTTTCAAAATCCTTTTGTTTTAATGGAAAATAACTTCTCGGATTTGTTGATATAGAACCAAAAGCTGGCACTGCGTTCCTTATAAACAATCTTGTATAAAACAAATCAAAAACGGTAGCTATACCTAAAGTAAGTGCAAATCCTCTAATTGGTCCAATTGCTAAAATATATAAGATAACAGCAGCAATAATAGATACAAAATCAGCAACTAATATAGTGTTCCATGCTTCTGTAACAGCTTTTTCTGCAGCAAAACTAAACGATCTTCCAATTTTTAATTCATCTTTTAATTTTTCAAATATAACTATGTATGAGTCAGCTGTAAGTCCAATTGAAACGATAACACCCGCAATACCTGCAAGTGTTAATGTGTAACCCTGGTACTCGCCAAGTAGAGCTATTACTGAATAAAACAATGCCCCAAAAGAAGCTAATCCTAAAATTGCAATAATCCCAGAGAGGCGATAATAAAACAATAAAAATATTGATACTATTACTAAACCGACCAAACCAGCTTGTAAACCTAAATTCAAAGTGTTTTCACCTAATGTTGCAGATACTTTTTGAATTGAGGATCTTTCAAATGCTACAGGTAAAGCACCATATCTTAAAATAACTGCTAGGTTGTTTGCCGATTCACCTTGATCAGTATTACCCATGGAGATAGCTGCTGTTCCACCAGTGATTCCTATTTCTGGATTAACGTCTAAAGCTATTCCTGGTGCAGAAATTACTTGACCATCTAATACTATTGCTAATTTTCTTTGTTCACCAAAATAAGAAGCTAATCGTTTAGTTAGATCAGTAAATTTATCTGCTGATTCATCTTTTAATACCAGTTGTACAATCCATTCATTCTGAGGGTATACAGCTAATGCGTCATCTATATCACTACCAGTTAATTCTGCTGGACCTAAATGGTAAATTACTGGAAAACCATTGTTTAAGGAAAGTAAATAAGAATCTGTATTTGGGTTGTCATCAATTGTTAAACCGGTCAAGTTATCTACACCTTGAGGAGCTTCGATTATTGGGTTCTCGGGATCATCAGGATTTTCTGTAATAGTTAACGCGGGTGAATATCCTGTTTCCAATGATGAAGCTAATACAGGTCTAAAAGTCAACAAACCTGTAGTTCCGACAGCTTCTATCGCTCTCTCTTGGTCAGTTAATCCAGGTAGCTGAACCAAAACTGAATTTTCACCGCTTATAGAAATTTCTGGTTCTTGAACTTCACCAATAGCAGCAATTCTTGTTCTCATAATCTCCACTGCTTGTTCTATTAGCTCTGGATCAGTGCCTTCTTCTGCTGTTAATATAACTGAAACCCCGCCTTGTAAATCAAGACCTAATTTAGGTTGAATTGAATTAATAAATACAAATGTAAATAAAGCAATAGAAATCAAAGGCAGTAGAAATAGTTTGAATAAAGACTTCATTTATTTGAAAGAAATATTAGATTTTAATATTTCAATTTCCCCTTTTTTAACAACTAGTGTTACACGATCATCTTTTATATTTGTAACTCTACCAAATATGCCAGAATCAGTTATTACATCATCTCCTATTTTTAAAGCATCTACATAATTTTTATGTTTTTTTTGTCGTCTTCTTTGAGGTATGTAAAGAACTACATAAAAGATTATAAATACTGTAATAAGTGGTAGTAACGCTAAGAAATCATTCATTTAAAAATTCCTTTTTATAATTATCAAAATCTGATTTTAATATACTTTCTTTCACTTCGTTAATAATAGTTTCTGTTTGATGTAAATTATGCAATGTTAGATAATACCAAGAAGATGTAGGTTCATTAACCAGTAAATGTCTTAAATATGATTTAGAAAAATTCATGCAAGATAAACAACTACACTTGGCTACTAATGGGTCTAAATCATTTTTAAACTTTGAATTTTTTAAGTTAAAATATTCACCTCTATTTATTATCTTTCCATGTCGCGCAATTCTTGCAGGCCAAACGCAGTCAAACATATCAACACCTAAATCAATCAGCTCTATCATTCCTTTTATGTCACCCAGACCCATTACATAACGGAGTTTATTTTTGGGTAAAATTTCATTAACAAATCTAACTATTTCTTTACGTTGAATTCTTGATTCACCAATCGCTAAACCACCTATTGCATACCCATCAAAATTTAATTTAATCATTTGGTTCGCAGAAATTTCTCTCAAATCTTTATGCATTCCGCCTTGGACAATACCAAATAATGACTGATTGTCGTTTTTATGTATTTCCCTTGCTTCTCTAGCCCAATTATTTGTTATATTTATTGCTGAAAGTTGTTCAGACTTTTCTTTATTTGTATCAATTAATTGATCTAAAATCATAGCAATATCACTATTTAGAACATTTTGTATTTCCATAGAAAGTTTTGGTGTCATTAAAAATTTAGAACCATCATAAACGTTTTTAAATTCAATACCTTCGTCATTTTGTTTATTTGGTATAGACCATCCTTGAAATCCACCTGAGTCGGTAAGAATTAAATTATTCCAATTTATGAATTCATGTAGACCACCAAATAGTTGAATTGTTTCCAATCCAGGTCTTAAATATAAGTGGTAAGTGTTTCCTAGTAATATTGGGAAATTTTTCAAGCTAGTTAATGGAAGTGACTTAATAGAACCTCTCGTTGCAACAGGCATAAATATTGGAGTATTAAAAGATTTGTTATTTATACTTATTTCATTTACTCTTGCTTCCCCATCAGTAGCAATATTGTTGAATTCTATAGTGTTCATTTATATTCAAATAATACTGCATCGCCAAAACTTAAAAATTTTAATTTATTATTAAGTGCGTATTCATATAGTTCTTTCCAACCTTCGCCATATACATTTTCAACTATTGACAATAAGGAACTCATAGGTGCATGAAAATTTGTAATTAAAAAATTTGGTATATTAATTTTTGTATCCGGTTTTATAAATAAATCTGTAGTTCCACTTAGATTATTTGATGTGTACGCAGTTTCAATTGCTCTGAGTGAAGTAGTTCCAACACAATATATAGGTTTTCCTTTATTTTTAAATTCTATAATTTTATTAAAATCATCTGATGTAATACTGTACGTTTCTGAATGAATATTATGTTCATTTAAATTAGATGACTTCATAGGTTTAAAAGTGTCTATATTTACATCTAAATTTACAAATGCAAAATCATTTGATTGTTCCAATTTACTGATTAATTTATTTGAAAAATGTAATCCAGCAGTAGGCGAAGCGACTGAAAAACCATCATCAGAAAACTCGTTATTATATTTTTTTCTCTTTTCAGGATCATCTTTAATATATGGGGGTAATGGAAGAATGCCGTATTCTTTAATTAAATCATTTACTTGAATATTAAATTTACAAATAAATGAGTCCTGTTCTTTGTTTAGTATTTGAAAGTTAAAATCTGTTGTTTTGTAAAATTTATCAATATTTTTTTTATCTGTAGATTTAATCAAACATGATGCTGTGAAATCATCAATAATTTTTAATATAAATATTTCTAGTTTTCCACCAGTTAATTTAGATGTAAGAATTCTTACTTTTTTAACTTTAGATTTATTAAGAATAAATAAAGAATTGGTTGGTACTAATTTAGGCAAATCACTAAATGAATAAATATTTCTTGTGTTTGCAATTAGAAGTTTTGAATCTTCAGGGTTTTCATATGGAAATTGATTAATTGCACTAAAAGGTAGCGTGTAATCAAAACGATCACTCATGAGTTACTTGTTTAATAATTTAACAAAAAGATCATAGGACATCGACACTACTTCAGGAATGCCATCGTTTGTTCTCCTTGAATTACCATCTTTACGTTTTAATTTTTTCCAAAACAATACTGTATTTTCATCACCTGATTTTTCTATAGCTTTATCTAAAGATTGATGAACATTAAGATTTTGTCTTGCTTTAGCCTCAATAAAAAATTCTTCTTCGTTAACAAATAATTGTATGTCACCTAAATCTTTAGAACCACCTTCGGCAAATCTTTGAGATTTAAATTTTTCATGTTCATTCAATCTATTAACAATATTAGTTTCGTATGTTGTACCCTGTTTTTTTGCTTTATTTACCATATAGATAAATTTTACTTTTTTTATTCAGAAAGTAACGTTTCTAACTCTTTTTCTTCAATATCAAAATTTGCATATACCTCTTGTACGTCATCAAGTTCTTCTAGTGCGTCTATTATTTTAGAAATGCTTTTGAATTGGTCAGCTGTTATATTTATTCCAATACTTGGTATGTATGCAATTTCTGCATTAGATAATTTGAATTCTAAATCTTTTAACCCTTCATTGATTGTTTTAAAATCTGATGGATTAAATTCAAATGTTATGCTGTTGTTAGACTCAACAATGTCTAGACATTCATTACTAATTGCATAATCAATTAATTCATCACTATATTCATCAAATTGAAATATTGCTTTTCTTTCAAATAAATAATTAACACTTCCAGGTGTTCCCATTGAACCACCATGTTTAGTTAAAGTAGCTTTAACATCAGCTGATGTACGATTTTTATTATCAGTTAAACAATTTATTAGAATGGCAACACCATATGGGCCATAGCCTTCATAAGTAAGTTCATAAATTTCACCTGTATCTAAATTTCCATCTACTCTTTTTAATGCTCGTTCAATATTGTCATTTGGAACTGAATTAGATTTTGCTTTTGATATAGCTTGGTATAAAGAAGCGTTGTTAGAAGGATCTGTCCCACCATTTCTTGCAGCAATTTCAATCGCTTTTACAAGTTTTGCAAATAATTGACCTCTTTTTGCGTCATTTGCTCCTTTTTTTCTTTTTATAGTTGACCATTTAGAATGACCCGACATATTTACCTTCCTGAATAAACTGTTTTAGCCAATTTAGATAATACTCATCATTTGTTAATTCTGGATGGTACGTAAAAGAAACTACATTTTTTTGTTGAACTCCTACTATTTCATCCATATGTGTTGATAAAACATTTATTTCTTTTTTATCATAATCAACAATTTTTGGAGCTCTAATAAAGCAATAGATATCATTATTGTCTAAAAATTTAACACTTCCTTCAAAAGATTCATTCTGTCGACCATAAGCATTACGATGAACGGTTATAGATATATTAGGTATGCATGGAGATCCATCAATGATTTTATTAGCTACCAATATAGTTCCTGCACAAGTAGTCAATGTAGGAACACCTTCTTTAATCAAGTTATCTATATTAGTAAATAAATTATTAAATGAATTTATCTTTCTCATTGCTGTTGATTCACCACCTGGAAGTATCAATGAGTCAACTACATCTAAATCTTCTGGAGATTTTATTAATGTATAATCTAAACCAATATTTTTTAAAGATTTAATGTGATCAAAGAAACTACCTTGTAGAGCAAGCACACCTACATGCATCTACCAACCTCTTTTTGCTAACTTTTCTTCTTCCGTTAGTGTATCTATGTTGATACCAACCATAGGTTCTCCTAAGTTCTTAGATACTTCAGCAAGTACTTTAGGATCGTTAAAGTTAGTTGTTGCAACAACAATAGCTTCTGCACGTTCAGTTGGATCACCACTTTTGAAAATACCTGATCCAACAAAAACTCCGTCACAACCAAGTTGCATCATTAATGCTGCATCTGCAGGAGTTGCTATACCCCCAGCTGCAAAATTAACTACTGGTAACTTAGCTTCTTCTTTAATTTGTTCCAAAATATGAAGTGGAGCACCATATTTTTTTGAAATAGCAACAAGTTGATTTGTGTCAGAAGCTAAAACTTCATTAATTTCATTAGTAATTGTTCTCATATGTCTTACAGCTTCAATAACATTACCAGTTCCTGCTTCACCTTTAGTTCTAATCATAGAAGCACCTTCAGCAATTCTTCTTGTTGCTTCCCCTAGACCAGTTGCACCACAAACAAATGGTGTCTTGAAGTTATTTTTATTTATGTGATTTACTTCATCTGCTGGAGTTAAGACTTCAGATTCATCAATAAAATCAATACCAATTGATTCAATTATTTGAGCTTCAACAA
>Ga0255754_10002032_pt1 | contig 15492 bp, 10 predicted proteins | sample 101ome_22_FD_179954 | JGI IMG/M metagenome (GOLD analysis project Ga0255754, IMG submission 179954) | Coastal salt marsh microbial communities from the Groves Creek Marsh, Skidaway Island, Georgia - 101412BT metaG (version 2) | ecosystem: Environmental > Aquatic > Marine > Intertidal zone >... | reverse complement strand
TTCCACAACTTTACAACCGCCATTAATAAACATTAACACCATTCAAACACCGAGTCAACCGACCGTTCCACAGCCATCGCCAACACCTACTGCTTATATTTTACCCGACAATCCACCACAATTACAGCCAGTCTCTATACAACAACAGACTATATCACCCACTTCTATACAACAATCCATTATGCAGCAAAAACCGGATCCGCCTTATGGTATTTTAAAAAATGGCAAAAAACCACTGTTTTCAATATACAATAAAACATTAAAAAAACCAACAGACTCGCATGCCCGCACCACTATACAATCTGCTCCACCTATCATAATGGATGATGACATTAAAATAAATACGGATACATTTGCCGAAAGAAAGGAAAAATTAAATCAATTAAAACAACAAGTTGCAGGCGACCGTATACCCAACCAAGTCGGATTTAAACCAAAACGAGGTAAAACGCTTAAAAAAATGAAACAAATTTCAACCACCACCAAGCGATTTATACATCTTGGTAAAAAAAATGGAAAAGTTGGTGTTTTAATTAAAAATCAAAAAACACGCAAAAAAATATTAAAAGATTCAAATACATTGAAAAAGCGACCATTAAGTAAAATCAAAGATTACTTAAGAAAACACAATTTAATTAAAATAGGATCTACTGCCCCTGAAACAATTATTAGAAGTATATATGAAAATTCATTTCTAGCAGGAGACATTTACAATAAAAATGTAGACACCTTGCTGCATAATTATTTGGACAAATAATTCAAAGCAAACCATTTAAAGGTTTGAAACAAATAAATATATTACAACACATGTCAAAATCGAGGGCAAAGGCACCTGCTAAAGCAACAACGAAAACAACATCTAATTCCGATGAAGAAGATTCTTCAATGATGGGTGAATATTTTCAAAAGTATAAAGAATATAAAAATAAATTTGGAGAGAAAATGTTTTTACTATGGCAATGTGGTAGTTTTTTTGAAGTATATGGTATTAAAAAGGATGGTATTACTGCTAATCAATTGCTTGAATATTCGCGCATATTAGAATGTCGAGTTGTAAAAAAAGGAAAATACAACAATCAACCACTTGAAATGACTGGGTTTACTACTTGTAAGCCACTGCAGAAATATGTGCCTAAATTGTTAGATGAAGGATATACTGTAGTGGTATGGGAAGAGTATGGTGAAGAAATTGTAAAAAAACGCAAGGTTAGGTTGCGCAGGGAAAAAGGAATTTTCTCTCCCAGCACAAATATTGATTCTAGTAATCGCAGAATATCTAATTATTGTTGCGTGGTTTGGATTGAAAAATATGATAAAGACGCATTTAATAAATTTCCATATTTCCATTGCGGTGTAGCATTGATTGATAATTTCACGGGAAAATCGAAACTATTTGAATTTCGATATGAAAACAATAACATTCATAATTCTACTGCTTTTGACGAATTGGATAGAATAATTTCCATTTACAATCCAAGCGAAACCATATTTATTCACAATTATGAAAAACAACATAAAATAGACGATATAGTTAATTTCATTGATTTAAATTCCGATAAAATCCATATGATTTCTCTTTTAGAACAAGGCGAATTAAACAAACAAGCAAGAAACTGTGAAAACGAACCGTTTCAAAAAGCGATATTTGAAAATGTATTTAACATTCCTGATTACAACTTTTTTATGAAAAATACTCAAATGGATGTGTTTATTCACAGCACCTATGCATACTGCTTTTTACTTAATTTTATAACACAGCATAATAAACAATTGCTAAAATGTATTAGCGAACCTGTATATGAAAAATCAACCGATAGCGTGTATTTGGCTACTCATTGTTTAAAGCAACTAAATATAATTAATACGGAACAATCTACTAATAATAAGTATTCATCTGTATTGAATATGATGAATCGGTGTAAAACCGCGATGGGTCGGCGAAAAATGAAAGACATCATACTTCATCCATCTACAAATATCGCCTACTTAAATAATGAGTATCAAATAATAGAACATATTATCGATTTAAACAACATCTCTCCCAATTTTATTGATGACACTAGGAAAAATTTAATCAATATTCATGACATTGAAAAAATATACCGTAAAATCATTTTAAATATTATGAAACCTAGTGAATTAGTTTTGATTTATTATTCCATAGTATCGTTTCGTAAAACATGTGATCGGTTATTAAAAGATGAAGATATTTATAATTATATACACAACAAAACAAACGGCGAAGATATCATTCCGTCTATAAACACATTAATTTCATTGTTTGAAGAAACATTAATTATTGATAACTGTAATGAAGACCCGAAAACGGTGGTCAATATATTTAATAGGGGATTGTATGAAGATTTAGATCTTTGTGAAAAAAAATACATAGAACATAAACAACAGTTGGATACTATACAACAGTTTTTAACTGGATTAATAAAAGATCCAGTGCGAACTCATTCCACTGAAAAATATGAAATATATATGCAGCTAACATCAAAACGGTGTGAAAAATTAAAAAAAAGCATTGAAGAGTATTTACTAAAATATGCACCGAAAGGAAAGGAAAAAAACTTGTTGCTGTCTTTTAATTCGGATTATGATGGAAAAAAAGTAACATTTGAATTGGATTTACATAATTTTAAATACTCGACCGGAACATCTGGAAACAAAAAAATAACCAGTCCTTTGCTAAATCAATTATACATTAGTATGATGCAGGATGTCAGCAATTTAAAAGACTTAATGAAAATTTATTTTAATAGGTTTAACAACACATTAAAAACTTACTATGCGGAATTTACAAATATTATTACAAATGTTTCTAATGTAGATATTGTATTTACAAAATCATATTTAGCAGACAAAAACAATTATTGTCGACCAGTAATTGAAAATCAGTATGAAGATGTGTCCTATTTTAAAGCAAAAAATATGCGACACGCGCTGATTGAACACATTAATAAAGAAGAAGCGTATGTTCCCAATGATGTGTCGTTGACCACTGATAAAAATGGCATTTTGCTGTATGGAACCAATGCCGTTGGTAAGTCTAGTTTAATTAAATCAATTGGAATATCAATTATTTTAGCTCAAGCGGGTATGTTTGTTCCTTGTAGCGAACTTACTTACTACCCATATACTTCTATATTTACTAGAATACTAGGAAATGATAACATTTTTAAAGGGTTAAGCACATTTGCGGTAGAAATGTGTGAATTAAGAACCATTTTATCAAATTGTTGTGAAAATAGTTTGGTGTTGGGTGATGAATTATGTTCCGGAACAGAAATTGACTCTGCTGTGTCTTTGTTTGCTAGTGGTGTTAATTACTTGTGTAATAAAAAATCTTCTTTTATTTTTGCCACTCATTTTCATGAATTAATAAAAATCCCTGTAATTCAAGATTTATTAAGTAGAAATTTAATTATGTATCATATGTCGGTTCAATATGATAAATCAAATGATGTGTTGGTTTATAAAAGAAAATTGGAGAAGGGTTCTGGTGAGGGCATGTATGGATTGGAAGTATGTAAATCTTTAAATATGCCCGATGATTTTATAGATTTAGCATATACTATACGCATATCAAACAAAAACAATAATATTTTAACAAAAAATAAAAGCAAATACAATTCTAATATCATAAAAAATCAATGTGGTATGATGGATTGTGAAAATATGGCAGATGATATACATCATTTAAATCCACAGGAATATGCAAATAAAAAAGGGCGATTCAAAGACAAATGGTTTCATAAAAACCACTCCTCTAACTTAATACCAATATGTAAATCGTGTCATAATAACATTACAAAAAACAAGATAGTTCATAGAAAAACAAAAACAAGTAAAGGCATGGCTTTAATCAAGGAATAACTGTAATAAAAATATGATATTATCATATATGGCAAACATTTTAGGAGAAATTATTAATTCAATAAAAGCAAAATGGGGAGAGATAGTTGTTGGAGTTGCTTTAATTATTATATTATTATTGACATTATCATTGTATGGATTTTCATTTAAAAATATAAACGGCGATAAAGGCGATGACGAAGATAAAGAAAAATCAGTGGATACAATAGAAATTATTTATGAAGGAATGACAAATAAATTTGATAGTTTGTGCGATGAAGAAGATTTAGAAAAGGTTTGTAGTGATTTAGGTAGTGGTCATGGAAAGCGATATTCATGTAATGTAGCAAAATGCTGCGTATGGGCTAAAAATAAAAATGGAGAAGAATGTATAGAAGGTGATAAAAGCGGTCCAATGTTTAAAGCCGATAAATCAAATATGAAATACGATGAATACTACTATTTAAATAAACGCTACAAACTGTAAATGATTGATTATTAAACAATAAATTGATTTAAAATTATTTATTAATATTATTATATATTAACAAATAATGATTATACCTATTAAGTGTTTCACATGCGGAAAAGTGTTGGCAGACAAATATCTATATTACTGTCAACGAGTCAATGAAAAAAAAACGGCATTGGGTATGGATAAAGACGATGTAATTTATATGACGAAAAATAATATTAAGAAAACGCCTGAAGGAGAGGTAATGGATGAGCTGCATTTAAATAAGATTTGCTGTAGAAGACATATGTTAACCCATATTGATATCTATTAATGAATATTTGTAGTTATAGTATAGTTATAATATAGTATAGTATAGTTATAATATAGTATAGTTATTTAAAACAACCATTTCCAATAAATAATTATTTTATAAATGATTTTTATATATTTTTATATATAATGGTCAAATCAATATTGAGAAAAAGCACAAAAGGCAACCGTAGAAATAAACGCAACCACACCAAGCGCGTTCATTTTAACAAGTATAAAAAAGTGAAAACATTTAAGCGTAATCAAACAATTAAAAAGCGCCGAAAAACACAACATAAAAAGCCGAAAAGTAAACACCATCGCGCAAAAACGGTAAAACATACAAAAAGCAATAAGCGTCATAAAAACAAAAAACATCATCAAAACAAAAAGCATCGTAAAATGTTGAAAATGAAAGGTGGATGTGCTGGTAATTTGATGGGTCAAAAAGTAACTGGTGTGCCATTAAATCCCCAAGACTATCAACATCCAGAATATACTAATTTAAATTCAAATGTGCCTTATCCTTATTCGGGAGGACAAAAAGGAGGAAGTATGTGGGATGAATTAGGTCTCGGTGATATTCCATTAATGAACAATACTATTATTAATAGTGGTAAAAATATGATTTCAGCGATTACCGGGGGTGATGCCGTAGCATCTGCGAATCCAACTGTTCATCCAGCTGTAACAAAAAGCATGGTTGAATATCCAAAGCAAATTGATATAGGTAGTATGCACGCCAAGTCTTTATCGTCTGCTATTTCGGCCGTTGCAACAGAGTCAACAGCTGCTGCGGAATCTAGTTAAAGTTTCAAACCCGTCCTTATTTTACACGCATCCTTAATTTATACCCATCATAATTATCTAGTGTACTATTATAATGGATATTTTACGCATGTTAAATAAATTATGCACGCCAGCACAGGTATATTTAGCAATATCATTGGCTTCTGTTATTGCCATGTTGCTTCAAAATTGCCAAGATAATTCAGTATATAGAATTGGAAATATGGTAGTTAAATCGCCATGCCATAATTTAGCGTTTTTCGCAGTTAAAATTCTGTATATTATGTTATGGACTTGGTTACTTAACTTATTATGTACAAAGGGATTTACATCCGTATCATGGTTATTGGTTTTATTACCAATTGTTGGTATGTTTGTATTGATTGGAATGGTGTTTTTAATGCTTAAATAATCAACCGCATCCTATTTTTACACATTCAACAACATCTCTCCCTTTTCAACACAATAAAGACAATAAATAAATAAAAACAAATAAAATGTATAAAACAAATAAAATGTAAAATACAAAATGTAATTTACATTTTCATCAATAATAAACTTTAAAATAATAATCTAAAAAATTCATTATAGATAATATATAAGTATGGATTCTATATCATGGAAAATCATAGATAAAATGTTTAAGGAAAATCCGAATTTCCTAACGAGTCATCATTTAGATTCATATAATAGATTTTTTGACAGCGGTATTAAAAATGTATTTAAAAACCAAAACCCTATGAAATTTTACAGAACAAAAGATGAAAAGCACAAAATCTTTAAACATAAGGCGGAGATATATTTTGGCGGTAAAAATGCGGATAAAATCTACTATGGCAAACCAATCATATATGATAAAGACGAAAATAAAGAACGACAGCATTACATGTATCCAAATGAAGCACGCATTCGAAATATGAGTTATGCGTTTACTATACATTATGATGTAGATATTGATATTACAATTTTAATTGATAATAATTCGGGAAATGAAACAAAACGCGATAAAACAGATAAACATGCGGGTATACCATTAAAATACGATGTGCATGAAGAAACCATTACTTTGGAAAAAATATATTTGGGTAGATTTCCAATAATGATGCAGTCTAACTTATGTTTTTTAAAGGGCTTGGAACCCGAGGCTCGTTTTAATTTAGGTGAATGTAGAAATGACATCGGTGGATATTTTATTATTGATGGCAAAGAAAAGGTAATAATGACGCAAGAAGGAAGAGCGGATAATATATTATATGTAAAGGATAGTTTTAATGATACATATAGCCACGCAGCAGAAATACGATCCGTATCAGAAGATTATTCCAAACCAATACGAACATTATCAGTTAGAATGGTCGCACCCCAAGTTACTTCTTCCAATCAACAAATTGTTGTAAATATACCCAATGTTAGGAAACCGGTTCCATTATTTATTGTTATGAGAGCATTAGGTGTCATATCAGACAAAGAAATTATCCAAACTTGTTTATTGGATTTAAATAAGTATGATTATTTAATAGAATATTTTCGACCATGCGTCCATGATGCCGGAATTATATTTACGCAAACACAAGCCTTGAAGTTTATTGCCGAATTAATGAAACACAAAACGGTTAGTCATGCGTTAGATGTGCTTTCTTCTTATTTTATTCCACATATTGGAGAACTTAACTTTAAAAGCAAGGCGTTTTATTTAGGATACATTGTTAAAAAATTGCTATTGGTTGTCAACAAAAACGAATTACCAACTGACCGGGATAGTTATGGTTATAAAAGAATAGAAATAGCAGGAACATTAATATCTCAATTATTTCAAGAATATTATACAAAGCAATTAAAGGAAATCTATTATTACATCGATAGTAAATTTTTCTATGAATCTAAAAATGGAAAAACATATCATGGTATGGATTTTAAAAACCTTATTTTAAACAACGAAAATGAAATGTTTTCAAAACGCACTGTAGAGGAAGGGTTTAGAAAAGGTTTCAAAGGAAATTGGGGAGCAGAAGAACATACCAAACGATTGGGATTGGTGCAAGATTTAAATCGTCTGTCTTTTTTCTCTGCGTTATGTCAATTAAGAAAAACTAATCTACCAATTGCGGCAGATGGGGCTAAAATTGTGGCACCACGATTACTTCATGCTACACAATGGGGGTATTTATGTCCACTCCACTCACCAGATGGAGGCAATGTTGGTTTACATAAACATTTATCTACTTCAACCATTATTACAAGTGGAACCAGTGGAAAACCATATATTAAATTGGTTAGGGAAATGGGTATGAAATTATTGGAAGAATGCTCATATAAAGAATTGTCCGTATTTACTAAAATATTCGTAAATGGAGCATGGATCGGGGCAACATCTCTCCCTCTTGACATCTTGAAAAAGTTAAAATTAATGAAACGCAACAATGTTATCAACATTTATACAAGTATTTCATTTAATGCAAAACGAAACGAAATTATCATATGGACAGATTCGGGAAGGCCATGCCGACCGTTGTTTTATACAATGCTAAACAATGAAAATATGTTAAGTTATGAACGCCCTGAAATCATTGAAAAATTCAATAAAAACACCATATCATTTCAAGAAATTATAAAGGGTTTTGGAAAGTATTCTGAGTTTGAAAATGTAAATGTTAATAACTCGGCTGCGCTTGAACGACAAAGTGCGGTTGTAGAATATGTAGATACAATTGAATGTGAAAGTAGTTACATTGCAAAATCTACTATGTCTAGAGATGAATATGCTAAAAATGGTGTAACTCATCAAGAAATACACCCATCTTTAATACTTGGTGTGATGGCAAATCAAATTATTTTCCCAGAAAACAATCCATATCCTAGAAATGCGTTTTCATGTGGTCAAGCAAAACAAGGTGTATCATTGTATCATAGCAATTTTAGAAATAGAATCGATAAAACATCGTATCTTTTAAACTATGGTCAAATTCCATTAACAAAAAGCAAATATTTAGATTATGCCACAAAAGAGCAACATGCTTATGGAGAAAACGCAATTGTTGCTATTATGTGTTATAGTGGGTTTAATGTAGAAGATGCGGTTATTGTAAATGGTGGTTCTCTTAGTCGAGGGTTGTTTAGAACTACTTATTACAATATGTATGAAGACTATGAAGAAATGAAAAATGTAGGTAATTCGTTGGTGGATAAGCGTTTTATGAATATTGAAAAAAACAATGTCGTAGATTTGAAACCAGGATATGATTATTCTAAATTAGATGAAACAACTGGGTTAATTCGTGAAAATGAGCCGGTTACTGAAAAAACGATTATGATTGGTAAAACACAATTGATGAGTGGCAGCACCGATGAAGTTACTTATAAAGACGAATCGGTTGTTCCTAAAAAAGGGCAAGTAGGATATGTAGACAAGTCATTTATTACATCGGGAGAAGAAGGAAAAAGAATAGCTAAAGTTAGAATTAGAGGGGAGCGTATTCCTGCGATAGGAGACAAATTTTGCAGTCGCGCGGGCCAAAAAGGAACCATTGGAATTATCCTTGATGAAAAAGACATGCCTACCACAGCAGATGGTATTCGACCGGACATAATCGTAAATCCTCATGCTATGCCTAGTCGTATGACAATTGGACATTTGGTAGAAACCATTACTTCAAAAACAGCCGCGATATATGGTGGATTTGGTAATTGTACGGCTTTTACACAACAAGGACCTAAACATGAATTATTTGGAAAATCATTGGTCGATGCTGGTTTTCATTCTACTGGAAATGAAATACTATACAATGGTATGACTGGAGAGCAGCTAGAAACCGAGATATACTTTGGTCCCACTTATTATCTACGATTAAAACACATGCCCAAAGATAAAATTAATTATCGTGCGACCGGTCCTAGAACATTATTAACACGACAAACTGTTCAAGGTAGAGCAAACAACGGGGGATTACGAGTAGGGGAGATGGACCGAGATTGTATTATTGCACATGGTTTAAATTACTTTTTAAATGAATCAATGATGGTTCGCGGTGATGAATTTTACATGGCTATTTGTAATCATAGTGGAACCATTGCTATTTATAACGAACGCAATAATTTGTTTATAAGTCCGTTTGTAGATGGTCCAGTGAAATTTGTAACGGACATTAATAGCGATATTAATATAAAAAATGTTAGTAAGTTTGGAAAAGATTTTAGTGTGGTTAGAGTGCCATACGCATTTAAATTATTGATGCAAGAATTACAGGCGATGAATATTCAAATGAGAATTATTACCGAAGACAATGTAGATATGTTAACATCATTAAAAGAAAGCGATAATATTGTAAGACTAACAAAGTTTAATGATTTGGAAGAGATAGCAAAGGAAAATAAAAGTAATATATTGAAAAACAAGAAAATGAAAAACATTAGTTTAATGGAAACCGAACCATCTCCTCCTATACAAACAAATCTTAATATGTTTCAACCCAGTGATTTGGAAGCACAAGGAATGGATGGTGATTTAGGATTTAACTATAAATTGCAACCAGGTGATCCTGGTTATGTATTTCCAACCGCCGATATGATGTCTACTGGTGAAAATACCGATGAAAAAGACCCTTGGGCAGATGACTGGTCTCCAAATAACACATCACCTAAAAGTGAGTATGTAGCAACCTCTCCAAATTGGAGTCCAAATGATCCTAACGCACAGCCTCGATTCTCAATATCAACTGAAAAATCAGAAGGTTCACCCGGATATTACAAACCAGAAGGATATGTGGCCACCTCTCCAGATTGGGACCCAAATGACCCTAACGCACAACCGCGATTCTCGACTTCTACAGATAAATCCAATGTTTCACCCGCATGGCTTCCACAAAATTATCAAAACACAGATGGTGATTTTAAAAGAAAACCAGCAATATATGATGATGATGAAGTGCCACAAAATATTATGAATGCACCATCTCCATCTTTAGATATGGAAGAATACGAAGACGACGACGATGAAGACACCGCTAAAAAAGAAAAAATAACAATTATAAATGAAAGTGATGTGGGAAATGACGACCTTGAAATATTGTCAGCTCCTTCACTAAATGAAGTGGATAAAGATGAACCGCAAAATAGCGATGACGAAGATAGCGGTGGTAAAAAAGGAATAAAAGTAGATTTGTAAATCGAGTCATTGTGTTGTATTGTGTTGTGTTGTATAATAATATAAAATTGATTTATTAAAATATATAAATAAATATCTATATATTTTAGATATGACTACAATTAAAGAAAACAGTTTAACTATATCAAATATTTATAAATCAAGGAAAATTATCCTTGAGTTATTAAAAACACGGGATTATGATGTCGATGAATGGAATGATTTTAGTATTAATGAAATACAATCAATGCGATCAAACAATCAATTGGACATGCTTTTAAAACATAAAAATAATGGTAAGAAAATCTATATTAAATACTATATTGAAAAAAAATTGGGAAAATCGCATGTATATGATTATGTAGATGATATATTTAGCACTGAAAACATTTTAGGTAAAGACGATGAACTCATTATATTTACAAAGCATAAACCGAATGATACATTAATTCATTTAATGAAAATGATATATGAAACCGATGGGCATTTTGTTAATATTTATCATATGAAGCAATACTTATTTAATATTTTAAATCATGTAATGGTCCCTCCACATAAGGTATTAAGTGATAATGAAAAAACAGACATTTACAATAAATATAATATCACAAAAGATAAGGAGTTGCCTGAAATAGACCGTTTTGATCCAGTGGCCCAAGCTATTGGATTGCGACCAGGTGAATTATGTGAAATCACTCGTTCCAGTCCAACCTCAATCACTACTAAATTTTACAGAATTTGCACACAATAAAACAAACCATGATATTAATAAATCAACCACTACAATAAATCAAAGAATTATTATAATACTTATATTTTTATTATATGTATTATATAAAATAATATATTATGAGTAGTTCCATAGATAAATCAGATAAAACGGCATTAAATAATACAAGAGAAGTATTAATATGTAATTACAGCAATTCTATAGTATCGGAAAAAAAAAGCGATATTGAAGACAATGAAAAAAACATTAAAAAGTTTAAAAACGATATATTAAAAGAGATCGCAAGTATAATAGGTGATATAAATCAAAACCAAGTTTCTTTGGATAGTGTCATTAAAGATAAATTAGACATATCTGAAGATTATAGAAAAAAACTAAAAGAAAACGCATCAAAGCATTTGGCAGGCACACAATTAAAAAAAGATATTTATGAAGAAAATACAAGACATACAATAAGTTTAGTTTACTATATTTTAGGAATGGGATTTATGGGTTATTATATATTTAAGTTATTGAAAAAATAAACTTCTATATTGTATTTATATGATTCCCATTAAAAATGTATTAAATAATATTGCTAGTATTGTTACTAATGCCAATACAGATGAAATAAAACATAGCAATCATAACTTAAACCAAGGAAATGTATTTTTAATTAATAAACAACATTTTAAAACCCGACGATTTAAGCCTATAATAGAAGGATTTGATAGTACCGACCGCGATAATTTAGCTACCAAAATCAATGATTTATCAACATTGGAAAGTAAGATAGAAGCCCTTGAAGACAAAAATAAAAAAAAATTTAAGGGAAAGGCTACAAATGTAAAAGATAAATACGGTAACATTTATTATAAAAATTTAGACGGAGATTACTACAAATATAAAAATAGCGCCGGAGACAACACTTTTAAACCCAATCATATAAATTTTCACCCTTCTTGTCCTAAAACCGCCCCTATATTTCAAAAAGATGTTCCTTACCCAGTTGGTAATATTGATCCAACCGGTTTATCTGTTTTAGATGACAGCAAATGTATTAAATTTCAAGACAGTGATCTTCAAGATTTATATATACAAAAAATTACATTTGAAAGAGAAATTAAAGAATTAAAAGAAAAACAGCGCAACGCAAACACACAAGATACAAGCACAATTACATACTTAAAAAATTTAGAAGCCATTAAATTAAGTGACAAAGTAAATAAGTATAATGAATTGGCAGAGAAAAGTAAGAAAATCGCAGATGACATTAACTCATTTGATACATCTCGTGATGAATTTATGAAAAGTGTAGGGGCGTTACAAATACAATATGGTGCTATTGGGATCACTACGATTGCTTTAATCTATTTAATGATAAAAATGATGTCAAGTAACAAAGAATAAACTAATAGTTCGGCTACATCATGCAAAATAAAACAATTGCCATAACTAATATATTTTAATTTCAATAGTAATTATAATATATTTTAATTTCAATAGTAATTAAAATATATTATAAATTTATATTAAATGACTACCAAACAAGGATTATTATATAATAAGAAAAATGAAAAATATATAGAAAATATGCAACAAAGACCGGATCCAATGGAACACGCCAATCAACAGGCAAATCCGTTTATATACCAAAAAGCGGCCGAGAAAAATGTAAAATTTGCAGATGAAGCTTTAACCGAATGTAAAAACATGTGTGATGCCAAATTTTCAAACGATGAAAGAGAAGCATGTTATTTAGGATGTGATATAAAAAATAACGCGTCGTCTGCAGACGATTTGTCGTTATTTGATAAAAGGTCTATTAATAATCCATATGATAAAGTCCGAAAAGAGATTAAAAAAACCGTAGATAAAACAAGTGATAAAAAAGTGTCTAGTGCATATAAAAAGTGGGACCCACCACATACATATGGATGGATTAGTAGGAGCGTGCCATATTATTACACTGCTTATAAGAGTTCGTGCTATTGGAGTTGGCGGCGATTTAGGACTGTCTGTAAACGGATTCCTAATAGAAAAAAAGGGTATAGAGAAGTAAAAAGATGGGGTATTGTTAAAAAAGGCAAACAAACACCTGTACCTGCTGTATGGGAAAAATGCGAATGGCAAGAAACGCATAAATATCCCGAAGAAAATGTTGGCACATTTAGCGAACAAGTAAATGTGGGTAGTTGCGGCGATTTTATTACCGATAAAAATATACCAGATGGAAACCCTGAATATTATCGTGATTATAGTAAACATCAATTAGAAACGGCTTGTAAGGCTGGAATGGATAATTATGAAAGAAAAAATTGTGTTGTAAATACATATAGTAAAACGATGAGTTGCACTGGAAAAACAAAATATGGCTCTTTATTACAAGACAGTGAAAACTTAGACCAAGAAATGACAGAATACAACAAATTTATCTATGAGACACCGTCTGCTGTAGAAGGGTTTTCAAATGCTTGCAAATCAAAATGTAGCGTCTTTATTGAAAACCCTAATCGTGTAAATAGTGAAGATATGAAAGAAGATAACGAGTGTTATAAATGCGAAGTTGAAAACAATGCGTTTATTAGAAACGATAAAGCGCGTGATGAATGGTTAGACAATCTTTTTTACATAGCAACAAAAAATGAACCAATGGAAATGCAATTATCCAAATTAAAACAACGATATGGCGATAATAAAGATACATTAAAAAAATTACATCATGTAGACTTTTTAGATAATAATAAAGAAACCGGAACCTATGCTGATTTAAAACAAAAATATAAAATAATTTATGATAAATTAAATTCAATGACTTACTCAGAAAAGAAAAATGCTACAATAAATGCTTATTTAGAAGATATGGATAAACGAACACCCCGTAAAAATATGGAATATGGATTATGGTTGGGATTATTAGTAGCTGCTGGAATTACTACTGCTACATTAATAAAAGATTAATTTATTATTTTAATATATAAAATGAGTGGCAATAATGATCAAAATTCAAATAAATTAAAAAACTATATAGATGAATTAAATGCCGAATGTAATACTATGACACCCGGTCTTGAAAAAACAAAATGCGAAACTATTGTAACAAAGCTTACAGGCATAAATAAAAGCCAAATTAATAATGAAATAAATGAAGTTAATGACGCAAATAAAGATACAACGGTCAATTTAGCAGATAAAAAAACAACTGTAAAAATAATGAATGAGAAAACAAACAATATACAACAACATATTGATAATATTAAACAAGAAAGATTAAATAAAAAAAGAGTAGTTGAAGCAAGTGAATGGGAATATGACCGTTATACTTCTCATATTTACATTTTAAAATTTATATTTTTTACTTTAGTAATTATCAATATTATTTTATTTATTAGAAACCGTCTTGGCATTATACCTGATGCTATTGTTTTTGGGTTGATTATTTTAATCGTTGCAGTTATGATATTTAATGTTGGAAAAGAAATCATGTTAAATTTAACAAGAGATAAATTTGATTATGATAAATTTAAACAAACTTATGGAGATGAATACAATAGCAATGACGGAAGTATTGGTGTAGATTTAAAAGGAAAGTCGGGAAATATTTTTAAAAGTTGGATGTGTGAATCATTTGTAAGTCACGAAAATAAAAGCAAAAAAGATACATTAAATAGACATACTTATTCATTTATTTAATTGACATATCATAACATATCATAACATATCATAACATATCATAACATAACATATCATATCATATCATAACATATCATATCATAATATTAACATTATAATTTATAATATTAATATTGTTAATGTTATTTTTATTCTAATGAATGTATAAGATAATAATGATAAATAATATAGATAAAGCAGTTCAAGCATCAAAAATAGAAAAAAAGAAGCATGAATACTATAAATTAAAAGAATTACAAGAAAAATTACCCAAACGATTAAAAAACGCAGAGATTGCTTATTATAAAGAAGGTGGATGTAATTTAAATGATCCAAGTGATACAAAACAATGTGGTTTAGAATATTATTTAGATATAAAGAAACAGGAACGAATTAAAGCATTGGAAAGTTTTACAAATAGTAGCACTAAAAATGATGAAGAAGCCGAAGAAATAAATAGCTACAGTTTCTTTGATAATCTTAAATTAAGTAATTTGTTTAATAAAACAGTGGAAGGTATGAAAGTGATTGACAATGGAAACGCTTGCGATTGGA
>Ga0255754_10002025_pt1 | contig 15530 bp, 7 predicted proteins | sample 101ome_22_FD_179954 | JGI IMG/M metagenome (GOLD analysis project Ga0255754, IMG submission 179954) | Coastal salt marsh microbial communities from the Groves Creek Marsh, Skidaway Island, Georgia - 101412BT metaG (version 2) | ecosystem: Environmental > Aquatic > Marine > Intertidal zone > Salt... | reverse complement strand
GACCCCACCGCCACCGAGTCCACCGCCACCGAGTCCACCGCCACCGAGTCCGCCCCCTCCCTCACCGCCGCCACCCTCACCGCCACCCTCGCCGCCTCCCTCGCCGCCGCCTTCTCCACCACCTTCACCACCACCTCCACCATCGCCGCCACCCTCACCGCCTCCCTCGCCACCGCCTTCTCCACCACCACCCAATTTTGATTTCGCCAACACAAACTCCGATGGGTTCATCGATAAGACCGAGTTCATCGCATACGCTATGATGCGAACTAAGTATTCCGATGCGCGCATGATCATACCAGAGGAATTCTGGAGCATTCTCGATAAAGACGGTAACGGTGTTTTGAGTGATGGTGAATTTCATCGGGCGGTGCACGCTTTTGACCTTGGAATTATTTATGGTACCCCGTGGCTCATCTATGAGATCGAGGAGACTAAAAATTTGAAAGAGTTTCGCGTAACGTACGCGTCAGATGTCGATGCAAAGAAAGCTCTATTTGCAGTCGTTCCTATGCAGAGTTCAGTGATGCCGTATTCGCGGGAAGCGTGGCAAAAATGGTACGACGGAATGTCGAGAGACTACGGGTTATCTTTTGCCCCTGTCGTTGATGCGAGCGAAAAATCCTTAAAAAGTTCTCTCATATCTTTGCAAGTTGATAAACTTCCGGAGACTGCCAAGTTTGCCATGCCTCTGGCAACGCTCTCGAATGCAAAGATTGAGCTCAAGTCGCACATCAATTTATCCGAGCGCGTCCTTTTTTCTGATTCTACGCACGGCATCGCAAGGAAAATGTTTACAGACAGTGTCGAAATACGAGCCACCAAACAGCTCCCGGATGTTGTTCATGTATTCAACAACGATCAAGCAGCCGCTGCAACTCTCGATACTCCGGATCTATCGAGTAAATCCTCTGATACAACCGATACTTCGGAATCGGCATCTCTCGGCGCAAAAGGAAAGGTTTCCAGCGCTAGCAGCAATTACGCATGTTCCCCGACGCCAACAATTGCGCATGCCAGTGTTGGATCTTGTGCCATCACCGATGATACAGTGATGCCTGTTACAGTGATGATTAGATTTCCCGGTAGTAGAACGCAGGATTACGTTTGCGGCTTACCATTTGCAAACGTGTATACGACTGAATTGGACGCTAATGGTAACATAAAAGACAGTCAAGCCAAAGCGACAGCGTACATTGCCGATGATTTGGGCCGCATGTATCTCGCTTTTACACCAGGAACGTCTTGGAAAATTGAAGTTGATTACGAAACGCACATTTTATGTTACGGAGGCGACGATTTAAGTTCCGACTCGTGCCACCAAAATGGTAACGGCGAAACGAAGCCAAGTTTTAACTTAATGAAAGTCCAAGGCGGAGAGACCGTTATCTTCCTCGATCAAACCGAGCGCTGGGTCGATATTGGTCTTTATGCAGGCGCGTGCGATACGCCGTACGAAGGTTACGAGCTAATGATCACGCCTGCAAACGGTTGTGGAAGCTCAATTACCGTATCTGATACTAATATTAACACTGATGCGGCATGGTCTACTACTAAAGTCATTACGACGGTAGACGATCCTACGAAACCGAAAAAATTACGTAAATGGCCTTACGCCGCGATGGATTACTACATTCAGCTCGAGACTGCTCCAGATGTTAGTTCCTTGACGCAAGACAAAATAAAGTTGGATAAAACAGATAATACAGGTGTAACGTGCAAGCCACCTGGGTCGAGTATCATGGAATTCTTCAGAGAGAGAAACATGCTCGTGCAAACGCTCATGCTTCTGAAAACCACTGATACTTTGGAAGGTGTTGACGTGAAGTACTTATATCATGGTTGGTTTTGTGCTACTCCAAGCTTTTCAGATCAGGCAAGTTCATCATCATACGCTCCTTTTACTGAAATCGGACCAAATAATAAGTGCATTGGTGATGCTAGTGATACGCTGCCCTTAACGAAGAAGCATTTGATTGGAAAGTCGACTAATGATTTCACCATTAATTCAGAGGCAAAGTACGTCCGCATGAAAATTTTCGAAGCGCACTTGATACGTAAAGATACTATCGAATACTGTTCAGTTTTTCAATCAAGTGACAACAGTAGGTTGGGAGTTGAAGTGCAAATCAAACAAGATATCGGTCCCCAAGCGACAAATAAATGCCATTCAAAGAATGAGCCTTCGGATACATGTAAATTTACAAACGTTGATGCAGACGGTTTGTTGAAGTTCACGAGTACTGATTCCTATTACACAGTTTCATCGTTAGATGCGGAACCAAATCTCGTTCCTCCGTACCGACGCACTTTTTTGGCGAGAATCAATCGCAACGATGGATGGTCTGTGGCTAATCTAGAAGTCAAACGCGAGCTTGTCACTATTGCATCGAAAACGCGAGGTGGAGGTGATCTGACGCAAAGATATAACAGTGGAAGCAAATTTTACGCCACTGCTCCCATAAAAGGCTTGGTATACACCTGCGTACACGACCCGCCGGGCGGAAGTTCGTACGCTTCGATTGCACAGGGAACAAACATACAAATGGAGGTTGGATTGGCGTTAAGTCGCTCCTCTACCAGTAGTTTCTCTCAGAGTAACGGTGGTGGAGGTGGAAGTTCTATTTCTATTAATGTAAAACCAAATCTGGGAACCGCGTATGTAAACGCCGAGGTTGAAATTAACGTAGATGCTGCCGACTTGGGTGAAGCTCCATTTCATGAAGGCAAAGATGATTCCGCTTGGCAAAACTATGGCGAAAATCCAAATCGTCGTCGTCGTCGTCAGCTGATGGCAAAACCAATACCAGCAAAACCAATACATTCCACATTTTTGAAAAAGGGGACAGGGCAACACGGGAAACCGGGTAAGAAGTACAACCCTCGCGCCGAAATGGAAGGGAAAGGAAAAAGTACGCAAGTAAGTGGTGTTGGTGGTGGTGGTGGTAGTGGTGGTGGCGGCGGCGGCGGTGGTGGCGGCGGCGGCGGTGGTGGCGGCGGCGGAGGAGGTGATGGCGTTAAACCAAGCGTAGTCAAAAATGATGTTACGCACGTCAAAACACGCAGTCGTAACGCCTTAAGCGCCTTAAGCCGTCTTAAAGCAAGCGTAGACAAGAATGAAGGTTCAAACGACAAAAAGACCGGTGAGAATAATTTTCGAAGGACAAGAAGCCCTCTTTACGGCAAAGTTGGTGAGCTCGGAGATGAAGAAAAGGAAAAAGCAAGCGCAAACATTGGTGCCTTAAAGTTCAGCTATCACTACGGGACGAACACCGAAGTGGAGTCGCCTACAATCACGGCGTCATCGACCTCTGACAACGGCTGGGACTTTTCGATGACGCTCAATCGAAATTTAGAATCGAGTCAAGATCCCGGACTGCCTGGTCGCCCTGGCGACGTGATTTTAGGCGGAGGCTTTGAAATTGTCTACACTCAAGCAGATATGGTTGACATCCAAACAATAGACGTACAACCACAATGTCTCGAAGTTTTTACGACCATTGAATGGCAACCTCGAAAGCCAACATCGTACGCCGTCTCTGTATTTACGATCGAGGAAAAAATTATTAAAGAACTCGAAAGTTTGAAAACAGACATGGATAATCCTAATATTAAAGTTAAAGACATAAGCATAACAAGCATTTCTGGTACCTCGGGTTCCGCGACTGAGGATCACATCAAAAATGTGTGGAAGAGCAGACTCGAGTCTTCGATACAGGATTGGAAAAATACGATCGAATGGACGAGTCCGGATTTTCATCCCGTTCCTCCTTCTGACAATACTGAAGCTAAAATTCAAACCCGGCAAGGTACCACACAAACTGAGATAGATAAATACACCAAACCATTCGACGCAGATGAGTCCGTCTTTGGCGCGCTCGCAAAATCAAAAATCGACGATGCGTATGGAATATATGCTGAGGATAAATCAGATGATGATTTTGAATATATGAAAGATATCTGGGACGATATTCCAATGGGCACCGAAGTGCATGCAAACAGAGAAAAAGTTGACATCGGAATTGTCGCAGGCGGAACCGGACTTCACAAAGAAATGTACAACCTGGCAGAAGCCGATAACCTCAAGGACAATAAACATGGTATAGAGGAAGAAAATGAGGAAATGGTCACGGATATTTTTGATAAAGGGGATGATCGTTCAACTTCTTCATGGAAACCTTCGAAGGATAAATACATCGAGACGTACGCAAAAGATTCTAAGAAAAATGGTAAGAGTTTATTCGAATCTACCGAAAATTCAACTTTGTTCAGTCGTGGTATGAGTAAGGGCGCATACGATAAGCTGCCGACCGAATTAAAGAGTGATTTAGAGTCATCTAAGACGAACGCGTATGCGACCATGAATATGATTGACGCGTCCGTATATGGTAGCGAAACAACTTTTAAATTTGATGATCCAGTAAACTCAAAACCGAAGTGGGATGATGGAGGTACACCTGAAAAAGTTTATCTAACGTTCTCCGGTGGCGGCCACGTCTTACAGTTTTCAATGGTAGCTTCAGATAATATCGATGGTTACGGTTACGAGTGGTCGCTTGACACTGACGCCGCGATTACAATTTCTGATAGTTACGCATGGGGAGTATCTTTGATCAGTTTGGACAAAACAAACACATATTCAAGTTCAAAGTCAGGTTCGGTTCAACGCGCCACGGCGTGGTCAAAATACGGCAATTTGGAAACATCATACGTTTTAGGGGATCCCGATCCTAAGGACAAATTTGTCATTCAAGTATCGTCGGATGTACGGTTCGGCACTCCTTTTTTCACAACGATAGGAGGCGCTTCGAAATGTCCGGGAGAACCCGATACGATCTGGAGAGAGTCTGGTGTGATACTCGATCAAACGCCTTGGTCTGCGGGTGCAAATAATCTATTCATTCCACCCGATTCTTCGGCATTATTCGATATTATAATTACGAATGGATCGCCGTATCGCGAAGCCGTGGATTACGCGTTACTACTGACAACTGGTAGCAGTTACACGAAAGATTTTGGAGGCAACATGTTAGACCTTACCTTCAGTATTAATGGTGATCGTTTGCGACCTTTTGGCGAGCCAATATCACTTAGTAGCATCGAATCTGTCGATGAAACTACTGGGGCTTTAAAACATTCAATGCTCAGTCTTAAAATTTACAAGGGTGATTTTGAGCACTCGTACTCTAGCATCGGCGTGAAACTTGTTTCTGCGTGCGAATGGGGGTTAGCTTCGGACTGGCTGTACCGCGATCCGATTTCAGACGAGTCGTTCTTGGGTGATTTTAAATGGGAGCGAAAGTGCCCTCTCGTGACGTGGGATAAAGGCACGTACAATGATTTCTCCAGTTTTGTCGCGAGCAGAAAGGACCCGCCCTTCTTGAACATCACTTTGATGAATCCAGACCCGATGAATTTATGGACCTCGGACCGCTGGAAACCTTCTGGCCGTAGAAGAATGAAAGAGGGAACAACGCCAGTCGAAAGTGAAGATCAAGTTGTCGGCTGGGATGCAAAAAAGAACCACTTGGTTCACCCGAACGTCGAGTTTGTTCGCCTGCAATGGAGAAAAACCGGTGTTGGCGAGTGGATAAATGCCTGGGATGTCGACTGGAGCTCCTGGTCCTCTGCTGAAGCAGGAGTCACGAAAAATTTTGAAAACTTCTTCAAAAAGTACTCAAATGATGGAAGTGAAGAAAAGAGACGGAAACAAATGCAAGAGCTCTTCAAGCTCGACGTGATTACGGAACCTGATTTGCAATGTGCCACTTCTCGAGGTGCGGGTTGTTCTCTCAAATGGAACTTAGCGCGACAGTATTTCCTCAACGGTTTGAAAGATGGATCGTACGAGGTACGCGCAAAAGTCTTTTGTTCTGGATACGATTCATTCGCAACGAGCGATGTTCGCGGCAGCGTCACCGATGAGAATTTGAGTTTATCTGTTGATGTAACGCCTCCAAAAGCGGTGTCTACGTCTACCTTGGACCGCATCTTTTCTGTCGAGTACACTGAACCCATAATATGTCCCCAGCAAAAGGCGTCGGCAATGACCTACTCGATCGCTCGCGAAAAGGATTGCGCCGGCGTGGCTGTCCCCGACGATAAAAAAACGATAAGTGATGAGCACGTTTTCTTTAATTTCGGGTTTACTTGCATGACTGGATCTTCTTTATCCCCCAATTCCAAACTTGTCGTTGAGTTCCCAGAAACCATGAAGATGCACGATGGAAAATACTCGACTACGAGCGGTGTCTACAGTGTCACCGTAAATGCTAACGAGGGTGCTTCAAAGCTAACCGATACCGGAGAAAATCCGGCGCGCAAGCAAACGTTTACGGTTACTATTGGTGACTCGGAATGTGCTCAAAGTCTGAAAGGAACTCCGAATCTTGGGGATAGTTCTTCGAACGACACCATAGAGCGTGTTTTTACCGCACGGCTCGGGGAGCAAACGCGTCCAATGCTCGGTGCTTCCGCGGTGTCGTATTTGGAAGACAAAGTATCCATTCTCTTTGGTTTCTGCGCGACGATTTTGATCACCGCTGGCATCGTATTTGTCGCGATGTCACCGTCAAGAAGTAGCAAAGGAGATGAAGACCAGAATTGGTTGCGTAGTAGCGGACGACGCGGCCAAAGAAATCGTCCGGACGTGTCGTCGCGAGAGGTTGACAGGCTCGTCGATGCGTCACAAAAATTGTACGGTTCCGTTATTTGAGCGTCATCTAGTATTTTGTTATTGCTAAAATAAAGATTACACACTACTACTACAACAGGGTACTACTACTATTTTTATCATACTACTGTATTACTTGCCGAGCGTAATAAAAACTTTTCATGATAATACACTATTTTTTCAGCTTGCTTTTGCGTTGAAGTAACGTACACGCCGCACGGTTCCCGATTTCATCCTTTTTTCGTGCTCTTCTCGCCTTAAAAGAAAAAAGGAGAGCCAAACGTGCCATTTTAGGGTTTTATAAAAACCCTAAATTTTATCCAATCGCAAAACTAATCACGAAAGGAAAAACAAGAGGCAGAGATTGGAGAGATTTTTGAGCGCAAAAACTGGACTCACGTTTTTTGTGTCCAGTTTTTTCGCACAGAGAGCCCAAACCGGAGAAGAGGCGAAGACCGAAGAGAGCACGGGGATAAAAAAAAAGAGATTACTCCTCTCCCGCACAAAAAAAATCCTTTGCGTACGAGGGGGTTCCTTTTTCTCTTTTCAAACACACTTTCACCCAAACGCACGCGCGCGCGAGAGAGAAAGAAAGAAAGGATTAGGAGCGAGCGGCACTCTTTTACCACCACCACGTAATATATATAATACATGTCGCGAGTAGTGCGCACGAGTTCCACTTCCAGTGTCTTCGCATCCAGAGGTTCGTTTTTTTTTTCTTTTTTTTGTTGGTGTTGGTCTCTGTTTTCTCTTCCCCGCTGCTGCTGGTGCTCGGGAAAGAGAGAGAAATCAATCGTTCGTTAGCTCGAGAGCGATGAGATGCGTGCGATTGCGAGGAAGCAAGCGAGCGCGAAGAGAGAGAGAGAGAGTGAGAGTGTGAGTGAGTGAGAGAGAGAGAGCGAGAGATGCGTTGCTTTTTTACTCTCTCTCACGCACAAACAAGAGAGACGAGAGAGAGAGACGAGAGAAGAGAAAGAGATTACCCAGAAGAGAGAGAGAGATCTCTTGGTCTCTTCGGTCGCGTTATCTCTCTTTTTTCTAGATTTTTTTTTTTTGTGTGTTCTCTGTAGGAGAAGAAGAGAGCGCTTTCAACTTTTGCAAGAGAGAGAGACAGAGAAGAGAGAGTTTTTTTTTTTCCCCTCCAACTCTTCTTCTTCTTCTTCTTCTTCTTCTTCTCGTTCTTCTTGTTCTTCTTCTCGTTTGCTCCAGTCCGCGCTGCCGCTGCTGCTGGTCGTGGTCGTGGTGGAAAAAGAAGAAGAAGACGAAGAAGAAGACGAAGAAGAAGGAAGAGGTCTCTTCTCGCGAGATATTGAAGTTGATTTTGTCTCTTTTTGTTTTCTTCTTTTTCTTCTTCTTCTGACTTCCGAATTTTGATTTTTCTCTCTTCTCCGGTAACAACAACAAACAAACACAGGTCGCGCGGCGTTGAGAAACAACAACAACAACAACAACAACAGCGCGAAATACAGGACGACGACAATGACGACGACTAAAAGAATGAAACCATCTCCGGCGGCGAGAGCGGTGCTCCAAACCGAACAAAAAGGCGCCTTGATTAGTTCCACCGCGGAGTGGAACGCTTTGAAAGAACACGTGAAAGACATCGAGAAGACGCATTTGCGCGATTTGTTGAAGGATTACAATCGATGCGAGAATTTAACGCTCGAGCACGACGGCGTGTACGTTGATTACGCGAGGCAGAGAGTCACGGAAGAGACGATGGAGAAGTTGTATGCGCTGGCGAGAGCGAGTGGCGTGAAGGAGAAGATTAACGCCATGTTTTCCGGCGAGGCGATCAACTCGACCGAAAACAGAGCGGTTTTGCACGTCGCGACGAGAGCGCCGAGGTCGAAGGTGATCAACGTCGACGGGTCGAACGTGGTGCCGGACGTGCACGATGTGTTGGACAAGATTAAAGACTTCTCGGACCGCGTGAGAAACGGCGAGTGGGTCGGACACACCGGTTTACCGTTGACGGATGTCGTGTGCGTCGGGATTGGCGGGTCGTTTTTGGGGCCGTTGTTTGTGCACACGGCGTTGAAGACGAACCAATCGCACGCCGCGGACGCGCAAGGGAGAAATTTGAGGTTCTTAGCCAACGTCGATCCGGTCGACGTGGCGAGAGCTTTGAACGGTTTAAATCCGGAAACGACTTTGGTGGTTGTCGTCTCGAAAACGTTCACGACGGCTGAAACTATGTTGAACGCGAGAACGGTCAGACAGTGGATCATCGCTTCGTTAGGTAAAGAAGCCGTGAGCAAGCACATGGTGGCGGTATCGACCAACTTGAAGTTGGTCAGCGAATTCGGCATCGACCCGAAAAATGCGTTTGCGTTTTGGGATTGGGTCGGCGGGAGATATTCCGTCTGCTCCGCGGTTGGCATGTTGCCGTTGGCGTTGCAATACGGTTTCAATACGTGCGAACAGTTTTTGAAAGGCGCGTGGAGCATGGACGAACATTTTGCAACCGCGGAATTTGAAAAGAACTTGCCGGTGACGCTCGGTTTGATTTCCACGTGGAACGTCTCTTTCATGGGCTGCGATGCCAGAGCTATTTTGCCGTACTGCCAAGCGCTCGCTAAGTTAGCGCCGCACATTCAGCAAGTCGCCATGGAATCCAACGGGAAAGGCGTCACCATCGACGGGACGCCGGTGGATTACCCGACCGGGGAGATTGACTTTGGGGAGCCCGGTACGAACGGCCAACACTCGTTTTACCAGTTGATTCACCAAGGTCGCGTGATTCCGTGCGATTTCATCGGCGTGATTAAATCTCAGCAATCCGTATACTTGAAGGGTGAAATCGTTTCCAACCACGACGAGTTGATGTGCAACTTTTTCGCGCAAGCCGACGCGTTGGCTGTTGGTAAAACGCCCGTGGAATTGAGAGCGGAAAATTGCCCGGACACGCTCATCCCGCACAAAACCTTCACCGGTAACCGCCCGTCGTTGTCGATCATGCTTCCCGAATTGAACGCGTACACCACCGGACAACTCTTATCGTTGTACGAACACCGCGTCGCGGTGCAAGGCTTCGTCTGGGGATTAAACTCCTTCGATCAATGGGGCGTCGAACTCGGTAAGGTTTTAGCGACGCGCGTCCGAGCGACCATGCACGACAAACGAAACGAGGGGAAAATGTTGGACTCCAGCGACGGATACAATCACAGCACGGAGAGAATGTTGAACAGATACTTGCAAGGTAAAGCGCAGTTGAAATACGACACTCCGAGCGACGTGTTCCCGTGCGATTTGATCAACAGCGAAGAGTGCAGACCGCCTTCCAGCTACGCTTAATTTAATCGCGCGTGCGCGCGAGAAAGAGAGAGTCAGAGAGAGTCAGAGAGAGTAAGAGAGAGAGAGAGGAAAAAGAAAAGATGTCTTTTCGAGAGACAAAAAAAGTCGTCGCCGGCCGCGAAGAAGACGTCGTCGAAACAAAATAATAGAAACAGAGAGAGAGAGAGAGAAAGAAAGAGAGAGGAACAATAGGAGAGACGGATAAAGAGAGAGAGCGAAAGAGAGAGAGAGAGAGAGAGAGAGAGTCATCCACACGTTGAAAACTTTGTAACAGCATCATCACACAATCATAAAACAACAACAACTCAACAACGCACCAACAAGTAAGAAGAAGAAGAAGAAGAAGAAAAATATCTTTCACCCGCAGAAAAAAATATCTTTTGAGTGAGTGTTTGAGACTTTGAGTTCAAAAAAGTCCAATTCGCACGTCTCAAAGAGGTTACTTCATTCGATTCGGCACGAAGGCGCTTGCACCTTGGGCTTTTTGGTTTTATTTACACATAAACGCATAAAATGTTCGCTTCTTCTTCTTCTTCTTCTTCTTCTTCTTTTCGCGATCTCCCTCTTCTCTCTCCAAATTTCGCGAGAAGAGGAAGAAGAGGAAAGACGTCGAGAAAATGCATCGACAATCTCGACGTTTCCAATTCCAATAAAACTCATCGTCGTCAACGTCGTCGTCTTCGCGGCGAAGAAGTCGTCAGAGCGACCGCGCGGGAAGGAGAAAGAGAAGGAGACGTCCTCCCGGCAGTTCAGGGCATGTCCCGCGACCCGTGCGATTCGTTCGAGTGTAAAGGCACGTCTCCAGCCGTGGAGGGAAGTTTACGACAAATCGCTCGCGATATGCGAGACGGGAAAGACGCCAACCGAAGCGTCGTTCCGTACGCGAAGGATGTTCGATTTTCGGACGGCGCGCGAGCGTTTCGAGGGAGCGAAAAATTCAAAAAGAGCAACTGCGAATTGAACGCGATATTTGGAGGAGGCGGCGAGAAGAGCGGTGGGAACAACGAAGAGAAGAAGTTTACGAGCGCGGTGGATTCGATTAACGTTCAGCCGGGCGGGAGCGCGGCGAAGATTTTATGGCGGATAGAGAGTAAGGACGGGAACGCGAAAGTGAACGTGGAGACGACGTTGGAGATGAATTTAATCACGGGGAAAGTTTTATCGCAGGACGATCAGTGGACGTTCGTGAAAGGCGGGGAGATCATCGAGTCGAAGAGGAAAGCGTTGGCGGTTCCCGATAAGGTTGGGAACGCGGTAGATGAAATCATGCGAACCGTGGACGACGCGACGAGAGCGGTGAGCGAGTTAGTCAATAGCAAAGAGGGAGGAGAGGACGATTACGCGGTCGATCCGAACGACCCCATGAAGTTTTTCTCCTACGAGAATAATCAAAATCGAAACTTGAGCGAGTTTGCGCTGCTCCTCGCGTTGCTGTTTTTGATTAGTAAATTGTACGAACAGGTTTCGCTGCTCAAGTGAATGACGTTTTAATAATATATATTAAGTGTAATAAAGATCCGATTCGAGAGTGAGGACGAGAGATGAATTTCGCGCGTGCGAGAGCGAGAGAAAGAGAGAGAAAGAAAGAAAGAAAAAAATGTCGGTGTGACTCAATTTCTGATGAACTAGTTTCGTTTCTCTAGAGAAATGCTATCGCACGTGTACACGTCGTCTATATCTACTGCGATTCAATAATGATACCTACGCACTACTTTTACTCTTCTCAAGGAGTTTTCTGTCCGTTGTTTGTCTCTTTCAAATTCGCCGCTTTTTGATCTTCTTTCAACAGCAAACGTTTCTTCGGCGTGGGAAGCTTGTTGATCTCCTTCGTGTTTCCGTGCTCGGTTTGCGCGACGAGATCTTCTAAGAATCTGCCTAAATCGTTATCGGTCGATTCCATGAGCGACCCTAAGATGGCGTTTGCCGTTTCCATCGTGTCCTCCGGCTTTTCCATCAGCTCGGCGATTTTATCGAGTTCCAACTCAGTGACGCGATGGTGACCAAACTCGTCGTCTTCCTCGTCCTCTTCCACGTCTGAAAACGCGAGCTCTTCTCGTTCGACGTTTTTATTACGCTTCGCTGAATTCGTCATGGTTGGCGTAGGATTTGGCGTTCTGCCCGTCTTTTTATGCAACGTTCGCACGATGACATCCGCGATTTTCTCTCGAACGTTCGCGTCGTCTAAAGATTGCTTATATATCGTTTGCTTGTGCTTGCGTTGCGGCGCCGCTTGCTTCTTCTTGTTTCTTCTCTCTCCGGTTGCGTTTGTATTATTCGTGTGTGTCGCTGTGGCGTCGTCGTCGTTGTTGTTGTTGTTATTATTATTATTATTTTCTTCTTCTTCTTCTTCTAATGGATTTGCCCCCGCCGCCGCTAACGCCAACGCTTCTGCGGCGTCGATATCTTCGTCCTCTCTCCTCCTCTTTCTCCCATTTCCTTTCGCGCCTTCTCCTACTGCTAAGATATCAACCACGCCTTCGCGTCCATCATCGTCGTCGTCCTCATCTTCCTCCTCGTCATCGTCAACCTCTTCTTTCCTCAAGTTCCCGAAAGCTTCCTCGCACTGTCGAAATATCATCTTCATCGGTTCGTTCGTGCTCTTCTTCCTTCTCCGCTCCTTCGCTTTCATCGTCAAAAACTCACTCATGATCGCGCGCAAAGGTTTCACTCGCGGGAGAAGACGGACTAAAGGGGAAGGAGAACTTTGTTGCTCTGAAGTAGAAGTAACCGTCGTCGTCGTCGCGTTCTTCGCTCCTTTTCCCAATCCGTTCAGCATTTGCACCAATTTTTTCTTTCGCATCACCATCTTCGTCTTGTTGTTGTTATTGTTGTTCTTCTTCTTCTTAGTGTTCTCATCAAAATCATCGTTCTCATCGTTCTCGCCTCCCATCGAGTTCATCTCCTTTCTCAGTCTCCGCTTCATCTCTCGCATCATCTTCTCCGCCGCCTCGCCGTAGTCGTTCGTTTGCAAGAACGCGTACACGAGAACGAACAAATCGAAATCCGACGGTTCTTTTTTTTCTCCATTTTTCTTCTTCCTCTTCTTCTTCAAAATACCCTCTTCTTCCTCTTCTTCGCTCAAAGTCTTCTGTTTCTTCTTCGTTCCGGAAGAAGGTGGCGCGGGAGCGGGAGCAGGAGCTGCTGTTTTAAGGTTCTTCATTTTCTTCCGACTCTCTCTCTCTCTCTCTCTGCCGCGAGAAAGCGCGCGCGGACGTGCTCTCTCTGTCGACTTTTTTTTTAGTAAGATTTATGGAGCTTTAATTTTTTGTGTTTAGGGTTTCAGACTTTTTTTAAGACACACGTGTTTCTCCCTCGGGTCGTTCTTTTTAACTAGATACACTTCACGCGTCAAAAAGAACACAACCTCTCTTTTCTCTCTCTCGCGTGATACGCACACACTCGCGCGCGCGCAAATAAATTCAGCAGAATACACGTACCCGCACGCGTTTGAACCCCCCTTCATTCACCTTGTTTTTGAGAGAGTTGTCGTTTCTTTTTGTTTTTGAAACGAACGAAGAAGAAGAAGGAAGAAGAAAAAGATTGTAAAAAGAAATCATGAGCGGGATGATGAGAAGAAGCGCGAAGATTATGTTGACGAGGACGATGACGACGACGAGTTCGGCGTCGCGATGGTTGTTGGGAACGACGATGACGACGAATTCGAATTCGAATTCGATCCCTTCTTCGCGGAGTTTATCGTCGTTTTCGTCTGCTAGTAGATCATATTCGTCGTCTGGAACAACAGGAGAGCAACAAGACGTGGTGATTATCGGTGGCGGTCCGGGCGGGTACGTCGGAGCCATCAAAGCTGCGCAGCTCGGGATGAAAGTGACGTGCGTGGAGAAACGCGCGACGTTGGGCGGGACGTGTTTGAACGTGGGGTGCATTCCGTCGAAAGCGCTTTTGAACGCGTCGCATAAGTACGAAGAGGCGAAGCACGGGATGGAGAAACACGGGATTTCCGTGGGCGGGGACGTGACCATCGACGTGTCGAAGATGATGGCGCAAAAGATGAAATCCGTCGGCGGTTTGACCAAAGGCATCGAGGGGTTGTTCAAGAAGAACAAAGTCAATCACGTGGTTGGGTTTGGGAGTTTAGTGGATAAGAACACGGTGGAGGTGACGAAGGAGGACGGGACGAAAGAAACGATTTCGACGAAGAATATCATTTTGGCGACTGGGTCGGAACCGGCCAAATTGAACGGCGTGGACGTGGACGAGAAGACGGTGGTGACGAGTACCGGGGCTTTAGAGTTGGAAAAGGTTCCGGAAACGATGGTCGTCATCGGGGGAGGCGTGATTGGTTTGGAGCTCGGTTCGGTGTGGTCGAGGTTAGGTGCGAAAGTGACCGTGGTGGAATTCGCAAAGGTGATTGGCGGGAACATGGATAACCAAATCCGAACGACGTTCCAAAGAGCTTTGAAGAAACAAAAGATTGATTTCAAGATGGAAACGGCGGTGAAAAAAGCGGAAAAAATGGCAGACGGTAAGATTGAATTGACCATCGAGAAAGTGGGCACGAAAGAGGAATCGAAAATGATCGCCGACGTCGTTTTAGTGAGCACCGGGAGAAAACCGTACACGGAGAATCTCGGATTGGAAAAACTCGGGATTAAAACGGATAAGATGGGGAGAGTGGAAGTGAACGTCAAAGACCACACGTGGGAGACGAACGTCCCTGGAATTTACGCGATCGGTGATATCATCGCGGGACCGATGTTGGCGCACAAAGCCGAGGAAGAGGCCATCGCCGTGGTGGAACATTTGTCCGGCAAGGAAGGCCACGTGAACTATGACGCCATCCCGTCGATCATTTACACGCACCCGGAAGTCGCCTGGGTCGGGAAAACCGAGGAGGAAGTCAAAGAGGCGGGGCTGGAGTACAACGTCGGCACGTTTCCGTTCGCCGCGAACTCCAGAGCGAGAACGAACGACGACAGCGAAGGGATGGTGAAGTTCATCTCGTGTAAAAATACCGATAAAATTTTCGGCGCGCACATCGTCGGTCCGCAAGCGGGCGAATTGTTAGGCGAGTGCGTCTTGGCCATGGAGTACGGTGGGAGCACGGAAGATATCGCGAGAACCTGCCACGGCCATCCGACGTTGAGCGAAGCCGTGAAGGAAGCTGCGTTAGCTACTGGCGGGAAAGCGATTCACTTTTAAAAAAACATCGAAGAAACCAGAGCGAGTAAATATATAAAAAAAGAGAAGAGAGTTACTATATATTGTGTAATTAAAACCAAAATCTACGAGTGCGTATGTGTTTGTTTGTTTGTTTTTATTTGTGTGTGTGCGTGTGTGTGTGTTTGCGCGCACGCGCTGCTGCTGTTCTTCTGCGTTTCTATACCGTTAGTATTACTACGTGTGCTATAAACTTCTACGCGCTTTTCCGAAGAACAGGAACTTTTCTCTTCTTCCTATTTGCTATGCGCTCGAACCGCGAACGCGTCGAGCTTTGCCTTCTGTATGTGAAAAGAAGGCGCGACAAACGCCCCGCAATTGCACCGTTCCCCGGACCACGCGAAAGCCCCAATTTTAGAGCGACATTTTGGACAGTGGA
>Ga0255754_10002006_pt1 | contig 15605 bp, 4 predicted proteins | sample 101ome_22_FD_179954 | JGI IMG/M metagenome (GOLD analysis project Ga0255754, IMG submission 179954) | Coastal salt marsh microbial communities from the Groves Creek Marsh, Skidaway Island, Georgia - 101412BT metaG (version 2) | ecosystem: Environmental > Aquatic > Marine > Intertidal zone > Salt... | reverse complement strand
CCTGCACTTGCGTCTTGTACACTGTTAATAACTGGTGCACTATTTGTTAGTGTTGCACTAAGCCACCCTGTGCCGTTACTAATGTATAATTTGTTAGTACTTCCACCTACCCAAGCAACGTCACCGTTTGTTAGTCCTGTAGTTGGCAAGTTTAGCGGACTGTCGTATGTTGCTGTAACATTACTAGCAAAACTAGTTGTGTCCCACTTAACACCATCCCAAGTATATGTTGCACCATTTATTACTGTTGTGTCGCCATTGCTCGGACTATCTGGAAAGTTTACTGCCATTTGTTATCCTTTTAATGATCCTGTTGGTGGTGTAAAGTTAGCGGTGTATCTAGCTAGGCCTTTTGTAATACGCACATCTTCTAAGTAACCATTGTAAACGATATTATACACTCCACCAATATGAGCTCTAGCTCTATTGCTTAAAGTTATGTTAGATGCAAGGGCGGCCCACCCAGCAGAGTCTATAGTACCATCTATAAATAATGCAACTTGACTTCCCGACTTAACAAATGCTAAATGATGCCAAGTGTTAGATGTCAATTGACTACTGTTTCCAAATAAATTTTTATTTGAATTAGTTTGGGAAAAATCAATAATAGCTAATCTTGAGCCGGATTCATAAATTCCAAATCCAACTTTACCGGAACCAGTTCCACTATCGGTTGGACCAAACGTAATAAACGAATTATCTGCGGACACATTTGAAGTATAAGCCCAAAATTCCACAGTCCAATCTTCAGATTCTGAAATAATTAAATCATCCATTTGAGCTGCTACATAATCGCCAGTACCATCAAAGTAAATAGAACTACTAGAGTACTTGGTTTGAGTTGTACTTGCTGTAGTATCTCCAACTAAAGTTAATAATTTACCACTGCTATCATCCCAAATACTATTTTTATTAGTACACGTAAGAAGTTGTGTGTTTGTAATTGCTGTTAGTGGTTCTGTTGGTGGTGTGAAATCGGAGGTGTAAACCGCAGATGAAACTACTCTTAAATCCGAAATATAACCACTGTGTTGTAATGTATTGGTGAAACGGTTCCCAATAAATACAGTATTACCACCTAAAACATTTGTTGTGTAAGATAAGGAACCAGAGGCTGTACCATTAACGTAAACAGTTAGTGTGTTACTAGACCTAACAATTGCCAAATGCGCCCAAACTCCAGCACCAATTGCATTACTTGTTTGAATTTGAATTTCACCTGAAGTGTTATTATTTGTGTAGTGGATTAAATTATCCTTCCAGTAAAAAACAGGGTTATAGTCATTATTGTTGGAACCACGGAAATCAACAAAATGAGAGTATGTGGGGGTTGCTGTTCTATACACCCATCCCTCTACAGTAAAATCACCTGTACCAAAAGCAAATCCAGCATCTGAAGGAACAGTTAGATAGTCGCCAGTTCCATCAAAATGGACTGATCCGCCATGCGAGGATTTAATGTAGGAACCATGCTCGTATGGGCTGAACAGTCTTTGCTCTATTGCTGTGTTGATAGTAATTGAGCAATCATTCCCTGATACATCTTTTAGGTATGGCTCGCTACAAATAAGTAATGCTGTGTTGCTGTCTACTGTTAGTGGTTCACTAGGAACAGTGTATGAGCCTGTATAAACCGCATCACCATTCGTAAATCTAAGATCACGAACATAAAATTCATTAGTACATGCAACGTTACCTGTAGCTGTTGCACCGACACCCAACTTTGCCGTGCCTGATGAGGACATTGCGGTGCTATTTGCAGTCGATGCAACGACACTACCATTCACAAGATAACGATATGTAGTAGTGTCCCATGTAAGCGCAAGGTGGTTCCATTGATTTGCTGTTAATCCAATAGCTACGCCACTAAATACATCCCAAGAACCACTATCACTTGATACATATACACTCCCACCGTTTCCAATGTAAAAACCATCAACGCCGCTGCCAACATTCCAAGTAAGGAAACTTCCGTTTGGAACACCATACACCCACATTTCAAAACAGAAGCCACTGCTAGACATTGTTTGAATTGCTGTATCATCAATGACTAAATAATCACCTGTTCCATCAAAATAGGTAGAATAAGTCTTCGGATGATATGGTGTAAATGCTGTAGATGTTATATCACCATACTCTGTAACAGTTAGGCCATTAGTAGAAGCATCAACTTGGTTGTCTGATGACGATGCATTTGCTTTTAAAAGTAACGTAGTGTACTCCGAGTTAGCAACAGTGAACTGCAAGCTAAACGAATTAACGTCAGTTGCAATATTAACACCATCACTTGCTGTAAAAGTTAAACTAAATGTACCAGCATATGCTTCTGTTGTAGTAGGTGTAATAGTAAACACATTATCTGCTTGACTTACTGTTGCAGTTACTCCGCCTCCATTGGTTAAACTACCTGATGTTACACTATAAGTCCAAGTAATTGGTAATTCTTCTGGGTCAGCGGCTGTTAATGTAATTACAGTAGGTGTTCCGTCAGTTGCTAAATTATAACTACCTGCGCCTCCGCCTGTAATTGTAGGTGCTGTATTGATAAGTGCAATATTATACCAACCTGTACCATTCCAAATATAAAGTCTATTATTACCCGAAACAAATGCTTGCGCACCGTTTGTTACATTAGTTAACGGTAATTCTGCTAAGGTTGCGTATACTGTAGTTCCACTGCCACCACCACCAGATGGATTAGATATAACCCATTGTGAATTGTAATATATGTATGTTTCTAATAATTCACTATTGAACCACATGTCGCCTTCAGTCGGACTATTAGGAGCTGTAGTAGATACGAATGTACTATTACCAGCGCCACCAGATGGATTAGATATAACCCATTGTGAATTGTAATATATGTATGTTTCTAATAATTCACTATTGAACCACATGTCGCCTTCAGTCGGACTATTAGGAGCTGTAGTAGATACAGATACGCTAGAACTACCGCTACTTGCTCCAGATCCAGATCCAGCAGGTCCAGTTGCACCTATTCTGCCACCGACACCGACCCATTGCTGTGATCCACCGTCATCATAATATATGTAAAATGAACCAGTACTTGTATCAAACCATGTATCTCCGGGCTGCGGAGATCCTGGTGGGTTATCTGTTGATGTTATAGAACCGCCAGTACCACCGTAAGTGATTTCGGTACCCGCAACATACTGTTTCTTTAATCTATTATCCCATTTAAATCCACGTGTTCTTCTTGGCATATCTTAATCCTTTACCCTATAACTTCAGTTGTCTTTACTATTGCTGTCCATTTAAATGTTTTTGACGCTTCGCCCGTAACAGTAATTTTTAATGAATTATTAATATCATCCGCTGTCGCATCAACTGCTAATACAGCATTATCTGTTGCCACGATAACTTCATATAAGTCACCAACATCTTCTACTGTACCAGCAAAGTTATCTACTACACCTTTAATAGCAAATCCAGCACTTTCATTAATAGCATCTGTTCTACGAGCTACGATTTGTATATCATAGAACATTGTCGCATTTGTTGCTACTGGTATTTGGTTGTTAAGTGTCCCACCAACCCATATTTCAGTTTCAGTAGCATCTGTTGTAGTTCCATACAAAACATATTGTTTAGTATAATTTTGAGCGTCACCATGTACAGTAACATTACTCGCTGTACTTGATACTGTTACAGCACCATTAATTGTGCCGGTTACTGTTAAGTCTCCGGGTATAATTATGTTGCCATCTTCATTGACACTTAATCGTGTGGCAACTCCTGAACCATCGTTTGTTTGTAATTTATATGTAGCTTTGGCTGCACTAGTAGAATCAGTTTCAAAAATATGCGATCCCATTGTTAACCAACCTGAACCATCATATCTTTGAGCGTCTATTCTTAGTAATTGGTCTCCCGCTACAGTAGCCGCAGGAACATCAGAAGATCCTCTAGACTTTCGCCCAATAATATCTGGACTGTCTGTGCTATCGTCATACTGCTCTACTACGATTTGAGAACCCGATGCAGCATCGGAACTTATATGTAGTGAATGTGCTGGGTTTGTTTCATTAATACCTAGATAACCATTGGTAGTGTTTATAGATAACGCACTTGTAGATGTAAGTGTGCTATCATCTGTATCTACAATTACAAATTCTCCAGCACTGCCAATCTGCGTATTAATATAATCTTCTACTTTTTGGTCTGTATAATATTCATTTGTGCCTTCAATTAAGTTATCTGTTGTCCAGCCTGTTAAGTTTCTCGTATTCGTTTGTAGCGAGTTACCCATATAACCATGTGCTGTACATTGATAATGAAGAACTGCGGGTGTACTGTCTGTAATTGTTATTTCAGTATAAGCACCTGCTTGGCCTGGTGTACCGTTAAATGTAACATTGTCTGTATATGCAGTAGTTTTATCTGCTTCAAAATAAAATGCTATTGGATGACCACTATTTGTTGCATCTTCTTGTATAAATCTGTAGGTTCTACCCGGAGTTAATGTTAAGAATGGAGACTCTAAACCATTAAAAACATAACCACTGGATGATCCTGTACCATTATATCTATGTGCTGTTGTTTTTGCAGCAACTGTTACTACATAGTTTACAGTTGCGCCTGCGCCCGGAGCAATAAGAGAATTATATCCTTTGATATAATTTGAAACATCTATATTTGATGTAGTGATATTTGTTCCATTCACATCACCATTTAAAACTGCTGTTCCTTGTCCGTTATCTACATCAAGTATTAATGTGCTTCCAGTTGCATCATAAACATCACCGTTGTGATTGCCATTGGTTGGACCATAAAATGCTGGTCCACTTATATCTAAAACAACACTGCCATTACTATCAACAACATCACCATAATATGTTGCTTGTGTAGTACTACCATCACCTGCATCTAAAATAATACTATTTGTTGGATCTGCCACATTCCATACTATTTGTGTTCCATATGTGTTGCCCGGCTGTGGGTTAGCAGTCAAATATGCTCCAACTCTTGCGTCGGTATAATAAAGGTTAGTGGAACCTTCAGTTAATTCATCTGTACTAAGTGGTAAGTTCGCATATGTAGATCCATCATTAGTAAATGTCCAGCGGTCTGTAGTTTCATTCCAAGCAATTGCTACATTTGTTTCTGTGCCACGTTCAATTTCAATGCCAGCATCTTGTGATGGCGTACCAGTTTCGTCATTGTTAAGAACAATAATATTGTCTGATACTGTAAGTGTAGCAGTGTTAACCGTTGTTGTTGTTCCATTGATTGTTAAGTTGCCGGTAACAGTTAAATCATTATTTGCTAAAACATCACCTGTGAATGTTATTTGACCTGTACTAACTTGTAAATCAATATTAGCACTATTATGAGCAATAATGTCTAAACCATTACTGGTTTCTAATACCGTATCGCCTGTACCATGAGATAAAATGTGAACAGATTGATTTGATGCTGCTGAGAATTTTAGATTACCTGAAACGCTGTCTTCTTCAATAATCTTTGTACCGCTCATATATATTGAGCCGGGACCTACATAAATATCTTTCCATTGATTTGTCGGAGAACCCAAGTCATATGTAACATCTGCTGAAGGTATGATACTAGAATCAAGAGAACTTAGTAGTGTCTTAACATCAGTGTCACCATATTCATCTGCTGCTACAAATACGCTGTTAGCATTATCCCAAACTAGAATTTGACCATCTGTAGCAGGTGTTGATAAATCTATATCTGTTAAATCTGTAAGAGCAGAAACACTACCACCAGCTGCTGATGCCCACGTGCTACTAGCAGTTCTAATCTTTATTTCGTTTGAAGTCGTATCAATCCAAATATCACCCTGTGATACTGAATATGTCGGATTTGGATCGGTGGTACCCTGAAATATTGTAGTACCTTTTCGTCCAATCTTAAAATAAGGTACACTTGTACCCTTTGCATTTAATGTTACAGCCATCTTTAGTCCTCAACGTCTATGGTATTAAAAAGTCAGAGAATTAACTCTGTCGTTAAGTTTTATTATAATATAATCTATTTATCTTTTCAACTATAAAAACAAAAAAAGGGCCCGTAGGCCCTTTTCATTATTAATTATGTACGTAACATTAAAGTGCTTTGTACTCGACACCAACAATAACAGTACCAGTTGTTGGGGATGCAGAAGCACCACCATTCTGTATTGTTGCTGTGATTGTTGCACCACCAGCTGATGTGACTTCATAACCTTGGTCGATAATGAAGAACCCTGTTTCAGAGATATCTGTATCTAGCGCACCAACTAGTGTGTTAGTACCATCACTAATGATAAGTTCATCAGCACCTACGAATGCTGTTGTAATCTTAATTGTGATACGTGATACATAATATGTCTGACCTGTGATATTCTTCAGTGTACCAACTGTAAAGCTAGAAGAACCATTCGCTGTGAATGTCTGACGAATAAAGTTATCACCATTAGCATTAATCTGTGAATCAACATAGTCTTTTGTAGCAAGAGCTTCTGGAGCCGCTGAAGACATATCATAACCAGATGGTGCTAAAATGATACCTGCGCCTTTTGGAGCAAGTGTCAAGTTAACGTCTGTGGATGTACCAGCTGCTGCTAGTTCTAGACCACCTGTGCCATTTTTGAATTCAAAGTTATCTGCTGCTGTTGAAGATGTTTCTGTGAACACCGCAATAGCTGTATCGTTTGGTCCTAAGATTTCAACGTTACCGTCTGTTGCGCCACCTATACCACCTTTAATGATAACTGAGCCAGAGATAAATCCACCTGAGCCGTTACCGCCTTTAAGGATTAGGTCACCTGCGTCACCAGTGCCAGTGTCACCACCTGCAACTGTAAGGTCTGTATCGTCTTCACCTTGTAGAAGCGCCTCACCTGAGTCACCTACTAGGAAAACATCACCGCCATCTTGACCTTGTAGATACAAGTCAACGATACCAGAGTTAGCTGCGTTCTTAGCTGTAACTGTTACACGACCTGTGCCGTTTGTTACTTCTAAGTACTCACCTGTACCTGATGCCATGTTAGATGTGTTGATTGTTGCTAGACCTGTTGAGTTACGTAGTGTACCCACATACTCATAACCTAGAGCACCTGTTGCGTCAACTACTAGAAGTTGGCGATCAGAACCGTTAGTTGCTAGACCTGTACCACCGTTTGCGATTGGTAGAGTTCCAGAAACGTCTGTTGTTAGAGCTACTTGCGCATAACCTAGAGCACCTGAAGCGTTAACTTTTAGTACTGTTGAGTTTGCGCCTTTTGCTAGTTCTGATACTGTTGTACCTGTACCTGACATAATCATTAGAGAATCATCTGCGAATCCTGATGTGTCTGTACCTGTACCACCGTCTGTTGTTGCGATTGTACCACTTAGCTGGAAGCTAGATGATGTGATTGAACCAACGTTGATGTTTGCGCCATTTGATGACCACTCATCTGCTGTTTCATCCCAGTACCACTTAGCATTTCCGCCTACTTCTGTACCACGATTAACTTCGATGCCTGCGTCTTGTGTCGCTGCACCTGTGTGGTTTGAGTTTAGAAGTATTAGGTTATCTTCGATTTCAACTGTTTCTGATAGAGTTGTTGTAACTGCACCTGAAACTGTTAGGTTTCCTGATACAACTGCGTCACCTGTTACGTTCAGTGATGCTAATGTTGTTGCACCAGCTGCTAAAGTATTAGCACCAAAGTCACCAGCTACACCGAATGTTGCCGTTGTATCTGTTAATGTTACTTTAGTAGATGTTGCGTTATCATCGATACCTGTTGATGCGAAGTTTGAGATAGTACCACCATGTACTTTATCACCTGAGATTTGGTCATTTGCCAGTGTAAGTGTACCCGAAGATACGTCTAGCGTTTTACCTGTACCTACAGTGATATCGTAACCAGAGATAGTTGAACCAGTTGTACCAATTAATGATGAATCAGAAATTGTACCACCGTGTACTTTATCACCTGAGATTTGGTCGTCAGCGAATGATACTGTAGAACCACTAGTATCAATATCAATACCTGTGATTGTACCGCCTGTGATGTTAACATTACCTGATGTTAGGTTTGTGAAAGTACCATTAGTTGCAGTAACATTACCACCGCCAATTTGAGCATCATCAGTAGTTAGTACTGAGAAAGTACCTGCTGCTGAACTGTTGGCACCAATAACTGTACCGTCAATGTTACCACCGTTAATGTCAACTGTTGATGTTGTTAATGAAACGCCATCAATTGTACCACCGTTAATGTCAACTGTATCAGATGTCATTGTTGAGAACGTACCAGCTGCTGATTGTGCTGCACCGATGATGAAGTTATCACCATTACCGCCGTTGATATCAGCATTTGATGTATTCATTGTTGTGAATGTACCGATACCTGATGCGTTAACACCGATATCTGTACCATCAATAGAACCACCATTTAGATCAACCGCATCTGATGTTAGTGATGAGAATGTACCAGCTGCTGATACTGCTCCACCAATTGTTGTACCGTCAATGTTACCACCGTCGATATTAACTGAGCCAGATGCCAATGAGTTGATTGTGATAGAACCGATTGTACCACCTTCAATAGAATCACCAGAGATTTGGTCATTTGCTAATGTTAGTGTACCTAATGATACATCTACTGTATCACCTACTTCTGCGGTTAGACCACCAGTAACAACACCATCTTTTAGTAGAACACCATCAACTGTTACACCAGTTGCTGCTGTTACTTCGTTGATTGTATCTACTGCTAACGCACCTGAGAATGTCGCATCTAAACCTGAAATATCATCAGTAATAGAAATGCCATTTCCAGATAGTGAACCGATTTGATCGGCTTCGATACCTGTCATCGCTAGGTTTGAAACTTTAAGGTCTGCTAGGGTTGCACCTACTTTAAGTTCAAAAACATCAGTTGTTTCGTTCCATAGTAGTGTAGCATTATCTAGTGTACCACGATCAATTTCAATACCAGATGAACCAGCTGTAACACCCGCACCTGTTTCACCATCGTTTAGTGTGATAGTGTTATCAGTGATTGTTGTGTTTGTTGTTTGAATTGATGTTAGTGTACCAGAAACTGTTAGGTTACCTGCGATAGAAACATCATCTGAGAATGATGCTGTCGCCGCAGATGCTCCAGTATAGTTGTAAGTACCTGCTGTCATACCTAATACATCTACTAGTGCTGTACCACCATTTTCTGCTAGAACTAGATCGCTGTCTGCATCTTCAATTTTTAAGAAGCCACCATCATCAGACGCAGTTACACCCGAAATGCTGTAACCATTAATGTCTTGGATGATGTCTGCTAGTGCACCTGAGAAATCAACTTGTTGACCATTGATCAAGATTGATTCTGTTGTTGAGCCACCTGCTGTAATGTTTTGTGTAAAATCATACGCAACTACTCCGCCTGCTGAGCTGGTAGTGGCCTCACCAAAGAATAGTCTATCAACAGTCGTGGATTTTTTAATAGTCAAACCTGCTGAAAACGTCCCACCAAAAGATGGTATAGTACGTGCTATAGCTGGCGCTGTTGAATAAGACGCAGAAGTTATATCTTCTAGTGTACCAAGTGCTATCTGAAGTATACCATCAGTAGAATCTGCAACATAGAAAGCATTACCATCTGGGTGAAGATCACCGCCCAAGAAAACACCTGTACCTACAGTGCCACCATTTGTTAAGTCAAAACTACCTGCTGCTACCGCAGTAGATATATCCCAAGCTGTACCTAGGTTATATTGATCAATTGTTTCTGTATTTCTTTCAACAAAATACACTTTGGTACCTGTTGAATTGAATGCTATACCAGGTGATCTACTTCCTGCTTTAGTAAATGTTTTAGCAGGAGTTGATACGATTGAGGTGATGTCACGTGCTGTACTTAAGGTATACTGGTTAACAGTTGTACCCATTGCAAGATACAATTTAGTACCATCACTACTTAGTCTCATCCCGTCAACCCAAGTTGGAAGCCCAGACAGCAAAGTATCTTGGGAATTAGCCGTATCGACATTAGATAAGTCAAACGCAGCACCAGTCAATGGGAATTCAAAAATTCTGATAGTATCTGGATGTGTATGGCCAGCTGGTTGTCGTGCCAGCATATAAACTCTACTGCCATCGCCTGCAAAATCATGTGCTACGACAGTTTGATCTAAGAAACCAGTTAAATCTGTTGTTTCTGTATTATTTACAGCAAGAGTAAATGTCCCATCCGCTGAACCTGCAGTTGATGGACCAGAAATTGTACCAGTGTGGCTTGCTGCTACTGGTGTTGCATTTGCTGGTGATAATGTCAACATTGTTGATGTTGCATTATCATCAATACCTGTTGATGCGAAATCTGAGATTACACCACCATGTACTTTATCGCCTGAGATTGAGTCATCATCAAGTGTTAGAGTTTGACCAGTCATGTTAACGTTAGTACCACTAATTGTGCCACCTGTAATAGTAACATTGGCTGATGCTAAATCAGTAAATGTACCAGCTGCTGCAGTTGTACCACCGATTACAGTACCGTCAATTGTACCACCATCGATATCTGCTGAAGTAACTACTGTTGAAGTAAATGTACCAACGTTTGCTGTTACGTTACCGTCTTTTAGTAGAACACCATCTACAGTAACACCAGCACCAACAGTATCTTCATTGATTGTGTCAGCATTCATGTTTGGTGATGTAACACCCGCCACATTAATACCTGCTGCTGCATTGATTGGCGAGTTAAATGTAATATCACCGCCACCTGTAGTTGCTTCAACGGTGTCTGTTTTTAGACTTGTTGTAGTAACTGTTGTGAATGTACCTGCTGCTGGAGCACTTGCACCGATAGTTGTACCGTCAATGTCACCACCATCGATATCGACATTACCTGATGTTAGGTTTGAGAAAGTACCTGCTGCTGATGTTGTCGCCCCGATAACTACGTTATCGATTGCTGAACCTGCTGCGCCGTCTACATCTAGTACACCGTCTACGTCAAGTGTTTTGCCTGAGCCAACTGTGATATCGTAGCCTGAGATTGTATTACCTGCGCCACCTAGTAGGTTAGCTGAGTCAATTGTACCACCTGATACTTTGTCACCGTTGATTTGGTTATCTGCTAGTGTTAGTGTACCGCCTGAAATGTCAATTGTACCACCTGTGATGTTAACATTGTTAGCATCTTGTGTTGCGATTGTACCTAGTCCTAGATTTGTACGTGCTGTTGTTTTACCAGAAGATGTTGATGCTTCTGTACCTAGACCACCGTGTGTTAATGGAAGAATTCCTGAAACAGCATTTGAACTTGCTAGGTTAACTGTACCATAAGTAACACCACCTGAACCGTCTGATTGTAGAACTTCACCTGTTGTCGCTGTACCTTTGATTGTTAAATCATCATTTCCGTTAATTTCAATAAACGTATTGTCTACATTTACATTAATTGTGTTTGCTGATTTTGAAAGACCAGCACCTGGTGAAATTTGACCAGTACCTGTGAACTGTGAAAATGTGATATTTGTTGAACCAACAGTAACAGGACCGTTAGTTGTACATACAAATCCTTGGTCTGAGTTTGCTGTACCTTCTTCTACGAAGAAGAATGCACCTACGAACTCACCTGAAGCATCCATATCTACAGCACGTGTTAGTGCTGCGCCTGCTGATGAGAAAACGTAGATACCGTTTTGTGAAGGAGTTGCCTGATCTTTTAGTAGAACACGATCACCGTTTGCTAGTGAAACACCATCAAGTGATGATGGAGCAGAAGATGTGTTTACGTCTGTTGTTGAAGCTGCACGGACTGAGTCTTTAACATCAAGACCTTGAGCAACAGAATCAACGTAACCTTTACTTGCTGCGTGTGTATTACCAGTAGGATCAGCAACATCTAAGTTTGATAATGTAGTACCGTCTGTAGTAACTTTGAACAGTGAGTTACCAGTATCATAAACGACTTTACCGCCGCCTTTACCATACTGTACTGACTGCCCAATACCTACGATACCAAAATTCTTAATTGTAGCCATGTAAGTTTCTCCTATATAATAGCTATAAAAACACTAATGCCTAAGGCACTTGTGTTATTTTGGTTAATAATTTTCATGAAAATTTATCCGGAAGAAACATCAGATAAATGTAGAAGATATCTCCTCTACATTACTATTTATGCCATTGGATGAGTTGCTTTTATACGTATGTTACCGTTACTTTTATCTGACCTTGAGTAGCACCCAAGTGTGATAAATTTGCTTTTAGTTCAAGTTCCGTATTACCTGTGTAGTGAAAATCAGGATTTGTCGTGTATGATCCAGTAGATTCTAAATCGTTTTCTACATCACTCATTAGTCTTTCTGGTTCTGCTGCTGTTCCAATATCTAATGATGGGATACCGCCAGTATATCCTGTCAATGGTGTTAACACTTCAACTAGAACACTTACTACACGTGAGTTATCAGATATTCTACCTAGTGTAATGTTTTGTGCTGTACCAAATCCTCCAATCGGACACGTAAACGTGTGTGATAAAGAATTAGCATCAACTGCAGCACTATCTTGTGTCGCAACAAGAGACCACTGTGTTCCATCCCAGAAGTAAAGACCCCATTCTCCCTCGCCAGTATCTAGTACATAAGCACTGTCACCTGTCAGAACTGAAGTTAATGCGTCACGTGCTGCTATATCTGTAACAACGGTTGTTCCCGCTTTGCGTACACCTTGTTCGACATTAAGACCGATAGCGTATGATCCATTATGACCAGAAATAAGACCGTAATCGCTTGTAGCAGAACCTGTTATATTTTTTAGAATAATCTCGCCGCCATCTTCTCTGCGTAACTGAAGAACTGCTACACCTGTTGCACCAGGATATGATAAAGCCAATGATGAAATAGAATTCATACCAGCAAAATTACTACCGTTTGCGTCTGCTGTGACGTTTACGATAGTAATAGCATTACCTGCAGATTCTAATAAAACAAGATTACCGTTTGATTCCGCAGCAGTTATTCCAGAAATATTGGCTGCATTAATATCTGCTGCCATATCAGACGCAATCGCAACAGGCATCCCATAAGCTGCCTGACCTGCTGTTGTTGTGCTAAAGTTAACAGCCTGTCCATTAATAGTAGCAGAGAATGGAGGGAAACCGCCGACTAGACCGTAAGCAGAACCATATGTACCTGTATCTGATTGTACTTCATTTGGTGCTGGACTAGATTCAGCAATAACTTTATGATCTGAGGTTAATGCGTTAATATCTTGTACAGCATCAGCTACATTTACAACCCCTAGTTGACTTGTAACAAATGTTACTGCTGTTCCGTTTATTTCTAATACATCGCCTGCTGTTGCTTTCCCATTTGTAACTGTTCCTCGAACTACACTTTCTACCGCATTTTTTATTTTTAAGAAAATTGCAACACCAGTATCTGTAGTAGTTAGTTCACCTGTACCGTCGATAGCCGGATATATGAAATCGCCAGGATTGCCCGGTAGTCCTGGTACAAAATCAATAACACCATTTGCTGGTCTTAACAAGAAATTGTTTGGTCCAGGACCAGGGTGTGTAACTGTACCTACTAATCTATCAATATTTTCACCTGACGCAACTTCAAATTCACCAGTTGTTTTATTCATACAAATAACGTCCCCTTCATCAAAACCATGCGCATCTTGGTGTAGCATATAGTTGTTTGATGGGTTTAAATATTTAAAACGGGAATCTACATTTGGATAAAAGTCTGAAGACACTGTACCAACAGGAAGAGGATCAATCATAGGACTACCATCTTCATTAAGTTGGAATACAACAGCACCACCTGGAACAGCGAATATACCTGTACCTGATGCTGAACGGAACGTGTTATATCTTAATCTATCTTCTACTTGACATGTAACAGTGAAAGCTGTTTTTGCTGAAATTGAAACAATTTGAAGCGCACGACCATCTGTAGCACCTGCGATAAAGTCACCTACCATAATATCGTAACCGTTGAATAAGAAAGGAGTTCTAGTCAAGTGCGAACCATGATTTACAGTAGTGACTGTCATGGTTATCTCCCAGCGATATGTTTTTGGGTTTTGCCCACTTTCCCACCATTTATCTCCCTGGCCATCATCATGTGGCCACGAATCTAAGTTCGTTTGTGTCGTGACTGTAACTGGTAATACCTTTGCTGGGACATTTAAGTCTATAGCACTTGTCTTATAGTTAATCATTTACTTCAAATCCTTATTAAATCATAGATATAACGATCCAAGCATGTGTATCAGTACCAAAACTTCTGTTTGCTCCTGTATCTGCCTCTCTCAATGTTAGCGAAAGCGTTAGTGAACCTAGTGTACCAAATGCCACCGGTGATCCTGGACTGCCCCCACCCGCTAATGTTCTTGTTGCAATGTCTTTGTTTAATGGCATAATAATGTATTCATTTGTTAATCTTGAGTATCCATATATTAGTACATTTGATGGTGGGAAACTATATCCACTAAATGTAATATCAGTTTCACCACTGTTAGCATCAACGATAGTAGCAGAAACACCACTTGTCGCATTACTAATACTGGATAGTGAGCCATTTGTTGCGTAATTTAGCTTGAAATATTCAACGCTTCCGCCACCGCCACCGCCGCCGCTAGAAGCAGCTTGTGGTTCCCAGTTGTTTGCTGTACCGTTCCAAGTTAGAACGTCACCATTATTTGGTGTTGAGTTAGAAACGTCCCCTAGGTCACCTATAGATTCAGTAGATAAGTCTACTGTGCCACCGCTTGCTGCTACAAACTTAGTTCCATCCCATTCTAAGAACTGACCACTTTGAATACCTGTAGTATCAACATCGTTTAATTCGTTTATCGATGAAGATGACAAGTTAGCACCGCCACTTGGTGTAGTTGGCTCCCATTGTGATCCTGACCAACCTAGAACTTGGCCTAGTGCCGGAGCTGAGGCTGATACATTGTTTAGTTGACCAAGTGCTGCGTTAAGAGATACAACATTAGAGTTAATCTGAATGCCAGTACCTTGAGTATACACATTATGAGTTAGTAACCCACTCGCATCTGATAATTGATTTACATCGGATGGTATTGTTGGCTTATCAGTTAAGTCATTATAAGAACCAGAGAATGAAGAACCACCACCACTTACTGTTGTAAATGTAAATCCACCGTTACCGTCTGTTGTTAATACTTGGCCTGCTGTGCCATCACTAATTCCAGTTAAATCAGTTAATTCAATTCCTTGAATTGTAGTACCTGTAAAGTTTACAGCTCCGCTAAATGTAGTTGTTTGAGCTCCACCACTGTTTGTAAATACAACATGAGTTGCTTTACTTCCACTACCGTTATCAGATTGGATGTACATTGGTTGGACAGTATTATCAGTACCAACCCAGTAGTTAGTTTTAATTCTACCGCCACCATTTGATCCGACTGATAGAGTACCATCACCAGATGTTGAGAACGTTAGTTTCGCATCACCTGCGAATGCGTTACTATTATTAAATTGTACTTGGCCAGTAGAACCTCCAGCTGTAGCACTCGCAGTTGTCATATCAGGAGGAGTAAAGGTAAACACACCAGTTCCACTATTATATACTAGTGAACCACCAGCCGATGCTGCTGCA
>Ga0255754_10002003_pt1 | contig 15618 bp, 17 predicted proteins | sample 101ome_22_FD_179954 | JGI IMG/M metagenome (GOLD analysis project Ga0255754, IMG submission 179954) | Coastal salt marsh microbial communities from the Groves Creek Marsh, Skidaway Island, Georgia - 101412BT metaG (version 2) | ecosystem: Environmental > Aquatic > Marine > Intertidal zone >... | reverse complement strand
TCTCCCTGACCCCTTGAGGGTCCTGAAGAGCCGTCCAAGACTAGGACGTTGATAGGCTGGGTGTGGAAGCGTTGTAAGGCGTTGAGCTAACCAGTACTAATTGCTCGTGCGGCTTGACCATATAATCCAAGTTATTTGTAGGGAACCTCCTTGCCCTTGTGGCGGGCGAGGGAAACTCAGAAGACTTTCGGCACCTCGTGAAAGCGGGGTGGTTCGAATCCCGAGCTAAGTGGCAACACATAGCCTGGCGATGAGAGCATGTTGTGATCAAGTCATAGTGTGTTGTCGGCGTAATCACCCGACAGATTCAGCTTCGATTTACCGCCCTATTTGAATGGCCCTTAGCGTGCTATTTGCCATTCATACCAGTTTGCCTGGCGACAATAGAGTACTGGAACCACCTGATCCATTCCGAACTCAGCAGTGAAACGGTGCATCGCCGATGGTAGTGTGGGGTCTCCCCATGTGAGAGTAGGTCATCGCCAGGCTTCTAAAAAAGAAAACCCCGGTCACAACGTGACTGGGGTTTTGTTTTTTTGGGAAGCGTGACCCTAACTTTCCCGCTATGACCGAGCGGAGCTCGGTTCATGTGATCACGTCTGCACCGAAGGTGCGGCAGTGAATGCGCCGCGGGCGTCGCGGAGCGATCGCAAGCACTGCTTGCGACATAATGAGGTCATCGCCAAGCTTCTAAAAAAGAAAACCCCGGTCCGTGTTGGCCGGGGTTTTTCGTTTTAAGTCCTAGTTGCTTCAAGACTGCATATCGTCAATTCCGTGGCGCTGGTATTCTTAAAAAATGAGCACTAACTACGATTCTTCCCTGCCAGAGCTGGCGATCAGCGTGGTGCTGTTTCATAGCGATTTAGATCAATTTGACCGTTTACTGGCCTCGTTGAGCGATGCTGTGCTGCTTAGTCAATTGGCCGTCGTGCCTGTGATCTGTGTGGATAACAGTCTGAACCCCGACTACGCTCTTCGCGGTCGCGCCATTTGTGATCGGTGGCAGGGCATCGGGGGTCTCGTTATCGATTGGGTTAGTGCTACGGTGAATGGTGGATACGGGGCCGGTCATAATATCGCATTGTCGCGGGTCAACAGCCGATACCACCTGCTCTTGAATCCCGACGTCGAACTCGACAAAAGTGCGATTAGCGAGGCGTTGCGACTCTTGGATAGTGATCCGGGAGTTGCATTGCTAGCGCCCGTAGGGTTTAGCTCTCATGGGGAGCCGGAATATTTAGCAAAGGCCTATCCTTCTGTTTGGGTGCTGGCTTTGAGGGCTTTTGCGCCTCGTTGTTTTAAACGCCTGAATGTGAAGCGCCTGGATCGTTACGAGATGAGGCAGCGCGATGACGCTGATAATGTGCGGGCCATTGTGCTGGCGTCTGGCTGCTGTATGTGGGTCAGGCGTGGCGCATTGGATCAGGTCGGGGGCTTTGATGAATCGTATTTCCTGTATTTTGAGGACTACGATCTATCGATGAAACTGACGCAACAAGGAAATCTCCTCGAGAGTCAGGCGGTCAGAATCGTCCACCACGGTGGAGACGCAGCGCGCAAGGGCTGGCGACATATAGGTTGGTTTATTGCCGGCGCCGTTCGCTTCTTTCGACGCTGGGGTTGGCGTTGGTTCGGTTGAATTGCGTGGCGTGAGATACTGATGATATCAGGACAGGAGCTAACGACGTGACGGGCACCCTCGAGACCGCTTCAGAGAAAATGGTTCAAGAGGAGGCGGCGCGCCGCGAGTTGCTGACCCACCTTGGCGTGACGCCGCTGGTCAGTCGCTTCGATCCCGTGGGCGCGATGCCAGCAGCGCGTTACGTGATGCCCCAGTCAGCGCACGTTGGCGGGGCTGGGGCTCTGGCAAATACTCAGTCGCGGCCGGGCCCAGGTCTGGGACAAGGTGAAAATGGCGACGCGGTCGTCAATACAGACAGTGAGATGCAGGGCGGTCATCTGCGCGCCTTGTTGCGTGATGACCACCCTGGGATTTCCTCCCCGACAGGTGACGAGGTCGATAGCACCCCCAGTCAGCCCACAGATCCCGCTCCAAAGATGGTTGAGCAGCGACTGTCGTTAGTGATAGTGGTCACTCAAGACGTGCTCTGGGTCGAGCAGCTCCATGATCAGCTGCTGAGAAACGAACAGTTGCAGTTGGTTGCCGCAATGGCGCGGGCGATTCGTGGATCCTCGGTGAACTGCGAGCACCAGCAATTCGATTGGCCACCCGCTGGGGGCCTGAAAATGTCTCAAGAAAATGGCTTGGAGCAGATGCTCTCGGGATATCTCCAGCGTCTGGTGGCGGATAACCAATCTCAAGTGATGATTCAAATGGGAGCGGTCGATGTGTTGCCGGTTTTATCTCTCCCCGTGCACCGCATTCCCGCGAGCTTAACCATGTTGCAGGAACCCGAGACCAAACGCGACGCCTGGTCCGTGCTTAAATTGTTGGTGCGATCCGGCTAGCAGATCATGGTGCTAAACACACTGACTGCTGCGCTGGCGGAGGCTACCTTGGGCGCTCTGTATCTTGAGGATGCCGGCGGCCCCTCGCTGGGTTTTCTCTCAGGGTTGCTGGCGCAACCACAGTATCAGGCGTGGGGCCTGCTGGATAACGGAGGTGTTGTCGCGGCCATCTGGTACCAGTGCGTGGATCAGCAGGCGGAGCTTCTCGATTTGCGCGTTGGTCGGGCGGCGCGACGATCCGGTTACGGCGGCAAACTGCTCGGGGATACCTTGTGTCTGATCGGTCAGAGTGGTGTGCGCGCTGTCGATTTAGAGGTGAGAGAATCCAATACGCCGGCGAGATCACTCTATGCAAAAACGGGTTTTGAGATCACCGGTCGGCGTCGGGACTATTACTCGCTTCCCACGGGTGAGCGAGAGGATGCACTGCTGATGTCCCTGATATTGCAGGTGGCGGAGAAGAAGCTGGGATGAATATTGTTGAAACGGATTACTGGTGTCTGATGTTACCCCCTGAGTGGTCGGGCGAGCAGGAGGACGGAGTGATCAGAATTACCGACCAGGACGGTATTGGCGAACTTGCGCTGACGACGCTAGTGAGAGACGCGAATGAGGTAGGCACTAACACCGAGACTGCCTTGAGGGAGTTGGCGGCAAGTGAATCTCCCGAGGTAACGGATTGGACCTCTGCTCACTACGGTGCGTTTGTGGGGCTCGAGGGTTGTTTCGAGGAAGACGGCACCCAAGTCAGGGAATTCTACCTCGCTTATGGTGAGGCGCTTCTTTACGTCACCTACATCTGTGATGTTGATGACGCGGGGATGGACGACGCAGCAATTGAGGAGATTCTCGGGACGCTGGTCGTGGGAGATGCGCTCTCCCTCCATTGACGCGCCGCGTTAATTCAGCGCAGGCCGAGCGACGCCTATGACACCGATCCCGTAACCCTGACGCGCTTGCTGCCGACGTTTTCTAGCCCGCTACCCGCTCGAGCCCTGCGCTGAAGAGAGAGGTCGATCTGGTTCTTGAGCGCGATCAAGCAGCCGGTCACCAAAAATGCACCTGGCGGTAAAATGGCGACCAAGAATGGATAGTTAACAGAAAATATCTCCCATCGCCATTGTGCGGCGTCGGGACCAAAGAGCAGTTGCATGTCGGCAAACAGAGCACCCGTTCCCAAGAGCTCCCTGATCCCGCCCAGCAACACGAGCACCAGCCCAAAACCCATGCCCATGATGAATCCGTCATAGATCGCAGCGGGTAGTGGGTTCTTTCGAGCAAAGGCGTCGGCTCGACCCAGAATAATACAGTTGGTGGTGATCAATGGCAGAAATATCCCGAGAATCTGATATAGCTCATAGCTGAAAGCCTGCATGAGTAACTCGGTGATGGTGACAGCGGCGGCAATGATCATGACAAACACGGGGAGACGGATGGTGTCCGAGACCACATTGCGGATCAGTGACACCGCCGTATTCGACACCACCAGTACGAACAAAGTTGCGGCGGCGAGGCCCAAGGCGTTCACCGTGGAGGCGGTTACGGCGAGTAGAGGGCACAGACCGAGCAGCTGCACTAGAGCGGGGTTGTTCTTCCACAATCCATTCAGCGTGAGCTGGCTATACGAGGGTTGAGTCATGGGTGATCAGCCGGCGTTTCAAACAGGGTTGCCTGATTCAATTCAGCGTACTCCAAAGCGCGTCGCGTCGCGAGAATTACGGCGCGTGGGGTTACGGTAGCCCCTGTGAATTGGTCAAAAGCGCCACCATCTTTGGAGACGCTCCACTGACTGAGGGCGGGGTTATCGAGACTGCGGTCATTGAAACCTAAAATCCAAGGTGACTTGCGCAGGTCTACCTTGTCCCCTAGCCCCGGCGTCTCCTTGTGTGCCACCACGCGCACACCCGCAACCGAGCCGTCGCTGCGAACACCCACCAGCGTTCGAATATCCCCACTGTAACCGTCCCGCGCTGTGGCGGGCAAAATAACGCCCACAACGCGCTCCCCTTGGCGAACGCGATACCCTTGCCGCTCCTGTCGCAAACCCAGCAGTGACGTTTCAGCTTCAAGTACAAAGGTATCGTCTACCAACTCGTTGTCGTGGGTATCTTCTGGGAAAATTTCCATCAGTTGCCGCGCCTCAGCACGACGCTCAGCCAACTCGATTTCCGATTGTGTGCTGAGGTAGGTCCAGCCGATCGCCAACGAAGTGATTGCGGCAAAAAAGGCCAGTACCATCCCGCCGAGACCTATGGAAGCAAGCCATTTCATGGCGTCTGTTTCCGCGTGCCGTACACCGTGGGCTGGGTGTAGTGATCGATAAAAGGCGCACAAAAATTCAAAATCAGTACGGCGAAGGCTACGGCGTCAGGATAATTCCCCAGCACGCGGATGAGATACACCAGCAGGCCGATGAGCGCGCCGAAAATCAGTCGTCCTCGGTTCGAAACCGCAGAGCTCACTGGGTCGGTGATGATAAAGAAGGCGGCAAACATGGAAGCACCGCTGAATAAATGGAACAGGGCGCTACCACCGCTCTGTGAGCTACCACCGTCAAAGCCCATCAGTGCACAAAGTGCCAAAGTTGCCAACATGGCAATGGGCGCGTGCCAGGTGAATACCCGTCGGTACAAGAGCCACAGCCCCCCCGCGAGGAACGCCAGATTGACTTCAAACCAGCCCACCCCCGCCCAGCCCGAGAGTTCCGGCCGTGTCTTCATGAGGTCGTCAAACAGCAGGCCCGTATTTTGGCGCAAAAGATCCAGAGGCGTTGCCCCGGTCAGCGCATCGATACTGCCCGGTAGAAAGACCCGTTGCAGGGCTTCAGCGATGCCCGGCACCGCGCCCAATTCGCGGGGTACTGCCCAGCTACTCATTTGCACGGGAAACGAAATCAGCAGTACCACGTACCCGACCATGGCTGGGTTAAAGGGGTTGTACCCCAGACCACCAAACACCTGTTTACCGAGTAGCACTGCCGTCAGCACCCCGATCACAATCAGCCACCATGGGGCATAGGGGGGGAGGGCAATGCACAGGAGTGTGGCGGTGACCAGCACGCTGAGGTCGGATATCGCTACCCGTGGGTCACGCCCACGCAGGGCCATTACACCGTACTCCACAGCCAGTGCCACAGAGCCGCCCAAAATGAGATTGATTAGGGTCCCTGGGCCGAAGAACCAGGTCATGACCAGAATGCCGGGTATCGTTGCCAGCAACACGTCCCGCATCACTTGGGAGACCTTTTTCAAGCCGGACGCGTGGGGTGATGTGACGCGGAGCAAGCTCACTGTTGGGCGTCCTGCTGTGCTTTTTTGGCTTTTGCGCGCGCGATGGCCGCCTGTACCGGGTCTACCCCGCCGTTATCCGCTTGCTGTTGTGCAGCGGCTTTGCGCGCGGCGCGCTTTTCTTCGCGGGCGGCGGCCTCTTCTGCGACGCGCTTCTCTCGTGCCTCGAAGCGGGCTCTCGAATTGTCAGACCGCGCGCGCTCCTGCTCACTGTCGCGAATTTGACCTTTGGCGGCGCGATAGTATTGAACAAGTGGAATCTGGCTCGGACACACATAAGCGCAGGCACCGCATTCAATGCAGTCGAAGAGACGATGCTCAGCCAATTGCTCTTGATCTTTGGCGCGGGCATACCAATAGAGTTGTTGTGGCAGGAGCGATGCCGGACATGCCTCTGCACAGTGGCCGCATCTAATACAGGGCCTCGGTTCTTCTGGCAGCGGCAGTTCTGCCTCAGTGGGCGCCAGCAGGCAATTGGTGATTTTGGTTATCGGGGCGGCCAGATTGGATACCGCGAAGCCCATCATCGGGCCGCCATGGATGACGCGTTGCTGCGCCTCTGACGTCCATCCTGTGGACTGTAGCAAGTATCCGATGGGCGTCCCCAGGCAGGCGAGGGTGTTGCAGGGTTGAGATAACGCCTCTCCCGTCAGCGTGACGATACGATGGGTAAGTGGCTTACCGTCGACAATGGCCTCTCGGACCGCCACCGCAGTCCCCGGGTTCAAACACACGATACCGATATCGGCCGGGATACCCCCTGAGGGCACCTGCTGGCCTGTTAGAATTTCAATAACCTGTTTTTCACCGCCAGAGGGATATTTGGTGGGGAAGCTGGCCACTTCTATCGATGCGCCCGCTTTGGTCACCGCGGCTTGCACGCGAGCGATCGCCTCTGGTTTATTGTCTTCAATGCCGATCAAAATAGCGCCGGCGCCAAGAATGTGGGCCAGGATTGCGGCGCCTTCAATGAGCTGATCGGCGAAACATTGCATCAAGGTATCGTCGGCAGTGATGTAAGGCTCGCATTCAGTGCCATTGATCAAGAGCAACTCAATTGGGCGCTTGGGCCCGGGTGTAAGTTTTACGGCGGTAGGAAAGCCCGCGCCGCCCATGCCGGCAATGCCAGCGTCACGCACCCGTTCAGCCAGCGCGGCGGGTTCACATTCTTGCCATTGCGGTGTACCCGTGAGTGCGACCCATTGATCCAAACCGTCGGTTTCGATCTCAATGCAGATATCCTCGAGGCCAGAGGCGTGCGCGATGGGTCTAGACTCGATCGCGCGCACGGTACCCGAGGTCGGCGCATGCACTGGAACGCTCATTACGCCGTTGGCCTCGGCCAGCAACTGGCCTCCGAGGACGGTATCGCCAGGCGCCACAACAGGCACTGCCGGTGCGCCCAGGTGCTGCCTCAGTGGGATTACCAATCTTGGCGGTAGCCCAAGGGAAGCCAGCTTTCCGGGCTGCGATAGCCCTTTGCGCTCGGGGGGATGGATTCCCCCGTGAATATCGTGGAGCACTCTCATGCGGCTGTCCGCGCCGCAGCGTCGGTCGCAATGACCTCTATCGGGCGGAACCGATCCGCAGGGAGAGGCCAATGCCAATAGCCGATGCCCTGTTTTCGTGGGATCAGGTCAATACAGTCGACGGGGCAGGGCTCCAGACACAGGTCGCAACCGGTGCACTCGTCCGCAATCACGGTATGCATCACCTTTGCCGCGCCCAAAATGGCGTCGACCGGGCACGCCTGGATGCACTTGGTGCAGCCGATGCATTCGGCTTCACGAATCCAGGCGACCACCGGTTCTTTTTCCACTCCGTGCTCGGCATCAAGGGGCTGGGGCTCAACGTCGAGAAGGTCGGCCAATGCCTGAATCGTTTCTTCGCCACCCGGAGGACATTTGTTAATGGCGTCTCCCTCCGCGATGGCTTCTGAGTAGGGGCGACAGCCGGGATAGCCACACTGGCCGCACTGCGTTTGAGGCAGTAGCGCATTGATCTGTTCGCTGATGGGGTTGCCTTCCACTTTGAAGCGGATCGCCGCGTAGCCCAGGAGTGCGCCAAAACCGCTACCCAGCAGGAGCAATGCCGCCAGTGCGGCGAGAAGCGGTTCATTGGTTAGCCACTGCACCATCAGATCAGACCCGCGAAGCCCATAAAAGCGAGGGATGCCAGCCCGGCGGTGATCATGCCAATAGCAGCGCCCTGAAAAGGTTCAGGAATGTCTGCGACGGCCAGTCGTTCGCGCATGGCCGCGAATAATACCAATACCAAGGAAAATCCCAGCGCCGCCCCGAGCCCGTAAAAGAGCGACTCGATGAAGGTGTGGGCTTGATTGATATTAAGGAGTGCCACCCCGAGCACTGCGCAATTAGTCGTGATCAGTGGCAAAAACACGCCAAGCACACGGTGCAACAGCGGACTGGTCTTGCGCACGACCATCTCTGTGAACTGCACCACCACCGCAATAACCAGAATGAAGCTGATGGTGCGAAGATAAGCCAAGTCCAGCGGCAGCAGCAGGTAGTTGTAGGTGAGATAACTGCAGACCGAGGCCAGAGTCAGCACGAAGGTGGTCGCCATGGACATGCCCATGGCGGTTTCGAGTTTGTTGGAGACGCCCATGAAGGGGCACAGGCCGAGAAACTGTACCAATACAAAATTATTGACCAAGACCGCACCCACCAGAAGCAGCGCGATATCACTCAGCATGTCATCCCCCGCGGTGAAACAATCGACTCACACCCGCAATAGTAGGCAATATATCAGGTGTCTGACAGGAAGTATGTGTTGGTTCAGGCGCTTGTCTTGCTGGCCTCGACCATGGCCGCAACGACCTCCGCATCGACCCGCTGCAGCAGCGGTTCAAAGGGCGCCAGCGTGTGATTGACCAGCGGCGTCTGAAGGGCGGTCCAATCCAGAGAGGTTTGCAGAAATGCCTCAGACTTTTCCGCCATCAGCGGCAACACCGGCTTCAGATACGTGGCCAGTGCACGGAATAAATTGATCCCCACCGAGCAGACGGCTTGCACTTGCTCTGCTTGCTCCTCGTCCTTGGCCATCACCCAGGGTTTTTTCTCGTCTATGTACTGGTTGGCCTTATCCGCCAGCGCAATGATGTCGCGCATTGCTCGATTGAACTCGCGCGCCTCATACAGCGCAGCGATGTCGCTCCCGGCCTCAATGAAGGATTGCACCAGCTCGGGTTCGGCGCATTGGGCGCTCATCTTGTTGTCAAATTTCTTGCGCAAAAACCCGGCGCAGCGACTGGCGATATTCACCACCTTGCCAATGAGGTCTGAGTTCACGCGCTGCACGAAGTCATCAAGATTCAGATCGATATCATCGACACCGCTGGCGAGCTTGGCGGCGAAGTAGTAGCGGATATATTCGGGGTCCAGATGCGCGAGGTAGGTCTCCGCGAGAATAAAGGTCCCGCGGCTCTTGGACATTTTGACGCCATTGACGGTCAGGAAACCATGGGCGTAGACCGCGGAGGGTTGCCGGAGACCGGCACTGTCGAGCATGGCCGGCCAAAATAGCCCGTGGAAATTAACGATGTCTTTGCCGATAAAGTGATAGAGCTCGGTGTCGCCACCCGGGAGCCAATAGCTGTCGAAATCATCTCCGGTCCGCTCACACAGCACCTGATGACTCGCGATATAGCCAATCGGAGCATCGAGCCAGACATAAAAATATTTACCGGGGTGTCCGGGGATCTCAAAACCAAAGTAGGGGGCATCTCGACTGATGTCCCAGTCCTGTAAGCCGGCCTCCAGCCACTCCTTTAGTTTGTTGGCGATGGGCCGCTGCAGCTGATCGCTGTCTGTCCACTTGGCAAGCAGGGCCTCAAAGTGGGTCAACGTGAAGAACAAGTGATCAGACGCCTTGTCCACCGGTGTTGCCCCGGAGAGCGCCGATGCTGGGTTGATCAAGTCGGCGGGGGTATACGTGGCACCGCAGGCCTCGCAGTTATCCCCATATTGATCGGCGGCGCCGCACTTGGGGCAGGTCCCTTTGATAAACCGATCGGCGAGAAAGAGCCCCTTTTCCGGATCAAACGCCTGCACGATCTCGCGTATGGCGATATGTCCGCCCGTCTCGAGTCGCTTGAAAATCGTCTCTGACCACTGTTGATTTTCCGGCGAGTGCGTCGAGTGATACTGGTCAAACTGAATAAGAAACCCGGCCGAGTCCTGCTCATGCTTCGCTTTGATAGCAGCGATGTGTTCTTCGGGTGTGCGTCCCGCGGCCTCGGCCGACAGCATAATTGCCGTGCCGTGAGCGTCGTCGGCGCAGACGTAGCGACAGTGGTTGCCCATTGAGCGCTGAAACCGAACCCAAATGTCGGTTTGTGTTTGCTCCAGCATGTGTCCCAAGTGCAGCGGCGCGTTGGCGTAGGGGAGGGCCGATGTCACCAGTATTTGTCGCGGAGAGCCATTCATGGTGAGAGGGGTCGTCTAGGAAAGCCGCGCAGTCTACCGGATTTTTGGCGATTTCGCTGTGCGCGGGTGATCGGATGCCCCGCCTCCCGCGGTATACTCACGTATCCATAAATTTCGAGGAAAATTTTGGTGTCAGCTTCTCACCACGTGGTCGCTGTGGCTTCTGGAAAGGGCGGAGTGGGTAAATCAACCGTGACAACCAATCTGGCGGCAGCGCTCATGCAGCAGGGTTTGGCGGTCGGCTTGCTCGATGCCGATATTTACGGCCCGAGCCAACAACATATGTTGGGCGTTCCGGAAAACACTATCCCTGATCAGCAGGGGGGAGAGTTTCTGCTGCCCGTGGAGGCACACGGGCTCAAAACCATGTCGATGGGTTATCTCAGTTCCGCCAAAACTCCGATGGTGTGGCGCGGGCCGATGGCCAGTTCGGCCATGAGCCAGCTTCTGGAAAAGACCCTCTGGGGCGACATTGATGTACTGCTGGTCGATATGCCCCCGGGCACTGGCGATATTCAGCTGACCCTCGCGCAGCGGGCAATATTATCGGGCGCGGTGATCGTCACCACGCCGCAGGACATTGCCTTACTCGATGCCCGCAAAGGCATCGAAATGTTTCAGAAAGTTGAAGTACCGGTATTGGGACTGATCGAGAATATGGCCGCCCACGTCTGCAGCGGCTGCGGTCAGGTCGAGCCGCTTTTCGGAGAAGCAGGTGGTGAGCAGTTGGCCGAGCAATATGGTGTACCGGTGCTGGGTCAAATACCGCTCGATCGAGCCATCCGGGAGCACTCGGATCAAGGCCATCCAATAGTACTGGCAGACCCCGAGGGCGCCATCGCGGCGGTATACCAGGCGGCGGCGCTAAAACTGACGGCCGCTTTAGGGCAACAGCAGCCGGCCCCCGCGCCCATTATCAGCATGGGCGAATGAGAGCCCCGCATACGCGCTGAGCAGACAGGAGAACAGACGTGAGTATCAAATCAGATCGATGGATCCGACGCATGGCAGAGCAGGAGGGCATGATCGAACCCTTTGCCCCCGACCAAGTGCGCATGGACGGTGATCGTCGACTGATTTCCTATGGCACCTCCAGCTATGGCTACGATGTGCGCTGCTCCCGCGAATTTAAAGTGTTTACCAATATCCACTCGGCTACGGTCGATCCCAAGCACTTTGACGAGAACAGTTTTGTGCACGTTGAGGGGGATGTCTGTGTGATTCCGCCCAACTCTTTTGCGCTAGCCTGTACCGTAGAGTACTTCCGCATTCCGCGTAACGTACTGACAATCTGCTTGGGTAAATCTACCTACGCTCGCTGCGGCATTATTGTGAATGTCACCCCCTTGGAGCCCGAGTGGGAAGGGCATGTCACGCTCGAGTTTTCCAACACCACGACGCTACCCGCCAAGATCTACGCAAATGAGGGCGTCGCGCAAATGCTGTTTTTCGAATCCGATGAGGTGTGCGAAACCAGTTACGCGGATCGGGGAGGGAAATATCAGGGCCAGAGAGGCGTGACACTACCCAAAGCCTGACCCAACCAGCTTGAGATTTCGCTTGCGCTTTTCTTTTTTAACGCGGTTCAGGGGGTCTCGGAGATACCCGCGATTGGCTGGTCGCCAACCACACCACTGACCAACTCAATGACGGTTTTCGAGCCGTTTTCGACGTGTTCAGTGCGAACCATCAGAAAGGTGTGGTCTGTCGCGAGCCAGGTGTCGGATTGCCGTTTTTCGGGATCATCGCGACGCTCCCGATAGTGCAGGGTATTCAGCGGCCCAACGGCGGTGTCGATCATCACGGTTTCAACTAATTCGAATTCTTTCGGTTTGATTCTCTCGCCGTCCACCACTGATAGCGCCACGAGCTCGGGAGGCGTATCTGCCCTCAGAAGGATTAACCGCCACTGCTCCTGGAGACTGAGCCGATCGAGCACATCCTCGGCCCACGGGTGATCGGTCCATTTTTTTTTGCGCAAACTGCGAATGACCCCAGCGCTCTCGTCGAAAATCACTTCTCGCCGTCGCTTGGTGATGCCGCTGAGCTGATATACAAAATGGTCGCCAACCACGCGGCCGTCTTTCACCGTGAAACTGGCATTCTCACTGAGTTTGATAAGAAACGTTTTTTTTCCAGACTGACTGAGCTGGTACTGCCCCGCTTGCTCGGTCAGGGTGCGAGTGAGTGTGACGTGCATGCCACTCACCGTGGTGTCGTATTCCGCGCGGTAAGTGGGCAGCGCGGGATCGGCGGCGGCAAAGCCACTCAACTGGGTCAGCAGTGCCAGAGCCAGCGAGTGTCGTAGCGTCACCTGTCTCCCTCCCATAAACAGCCCGTTAGCGGCACGGGGTTGTCATCTTTGTACAGAAGATTATTCCTGAATGACAGCTTGCCGCTCAGGTGCCAACTGACCGCCTCGGGGTAAATCTGGTGTTCCACTTGCAATACTCTGGCGGCCAGCGTCTCGGCATCATCGTTTGCGTGAATAGGCACCCTCGCCTGTAGGACAGGTGGGCCACCATCAAGTTCCCCATTGACATAATGCACCGTGGCGCCCGCGTGCGTATCGCGATTATCCAACGCCCGTTGGTGCGTATTCAGGCCGGGATAGCGCGGTAGTAGCGACGGGTGGATGTTCATCAGACGATTTTCGAAGCGCGCGACAAACTCAAAGGTTAAAATCCGCATGAAACCGGCAAGCACCACTAGGTCGGGTGAGGCAGTTTCGATGGTTGCCGCCAGATCCCGGTCAAACGCTTCTCGGCTGGCATAGCGCTGGTGGTCTATCAACGCTGTTTCAATGCCTGCATCTTGCGCAATCTTCAAACCCCCTGCCCCAGGGCGATTGGCAATGACCAGACTGATATCACCACCTAAGCTGTCGTTGCGGCTGGCTTTGAGCAGGGATTCGAAATTGGAGCCCCGACCCGACAGCAGTACTGCAATGCGTTTGGCGTCAGACATTTCAGTCGAAGTGCACGCCCATCGCTTGATCAGTGATCATCCCGAGTTCCCAAGCGGCAATCCCCTGTGCTTTCAAAACGGAGCGCGCCTCGGCGGCTTGGCTGGGTGCGACGACGATAATCATGCCGACCCCGCAGTTGAAGGTGCGCATCATTTCTGTATCAGTGATGTTGCCCCCCCGCTGCAACCACTGAAAAACGTCTGGGAGTTGCCAGCTATCCCGGTGAATCAATGCGCCAAGTCCCTGGGGTAGTACGCGGGGCAGGTTTTCCAAAATGCCGCCCCCGGTAATATGCGCCATCGCACGCACCTGCAGGTGTTTCTGCAACGCGAGCAAGGGGCGGTTGTAGATCACCGTGGGGGCCAGTAATGCCTCTCCGAGGGAGGTGTCGCCGCAGGGTTGCCGCGTATCATCGCCCGTGCGCTCCAGGACTTTGCGTATGAGAGAGTAGCCGTTGGAGTGAGGGCCGCTTGAGGGTAGAGCGAGCAACAGGTCGCCCGCTTCGACTTTGCTGCCGTCAATCAGCAGTGATCGTTCCACAACCCCTACGCAGAAGCCTGCCAGATCGTAATCCTCTCCGTCGTACATGCCAGGCATTTCAGCCGTCTCACCACCTACCAGCGCGGCCCCAGCGAGCTCACAGCCCTTGCCAATGCCCGTGACCACTGAGGTAGCGATATCTACATTGAGTTTTCCAGTGGCGTAGTAGTCAAGAAAGAAAAGCGGTTCGGCGCCGACGACGGCAATATCGTTGCTGCACATTGCGACGAGATCAATGCCGATGGTGTTGTGAATGCCGAGATCCATAGCAAGGCGCAATTTTGTGCCCACCCCATCGGTGCCCGACACGAGCACAGGTTCGGAATAACCCGGCGGTATGGCGCACAACGCACCAAAGCCACCCAATCCGCTGAGCACTTCCGGACGACGCGTCGCTTGGCTGACATGCTTGATACGCTCAACCAAAGCATTACCCGCATCGATATCCACGCCCGCATCGCGGTAAGTCAGCGAGGATTGCGGATCATTTGTCGTGCTCATACGCTGTTCCTGAAGGCAGTGGTGCGATAGTAATGTGCTCAGTCAGCGCTGGAAAGTAATGAACGGGTGTTTGGGGGATAATGCACCGGTTTTTGGCAACAGCTAAGCGATACACTGCACACTTTACCCCATGATGGTATCGGTATAACGGGCATCCCATGTTACTTCCACCCAGCCACGGTCAATCTCCTCGGAAATCACAGCGATCGCGTTTCGCTGGGTGCTGGATTCTTCTGATCTGGTTGACCCTGAGTCTGATGAATTCAACCCACAGTGCGCCGGGCGATGAGTTAATCATCCGAGTTGCTGTGGACGATCGCAGCGAATCCAGCATTGATGCTGCCGCGCGTGAAGCCTTTGAGCGCGCATTACTCCAGCGATCTGGAGACAAGCGCTTGTTGGAAGATCCGGCAGTGCAAGCCGCGTTGGCCTCGGCCCGTGCCCAACTTTCTTTGTTTCAATTCGAGCGAGTGCAGGGCGTCACGCGCTTTGTGGCGCACATTGATCTAGCCGCGCTGGAGCAGCTGATCAGAAAGGCGAATGGGACACTCTGGGCCGAGGAGCGACCACCGATTCTGCTGTGGTTGGTGATTGACGAGGCTGACGGCCGTCGCTTTGGCAATCTTGCCGAGGAAGACGCCCTGTGGGAGGCGATGACTCTGGAGTTCGAAGCGCTTGGCCTAAACCTGCGCAGACCGCTCTATGATTTGCCCGACGAACTGTTGGTGTCTCCCGAAGCGCTCTGGCAGCGCGATTTTGGCGCGCTCACCGAGGCTTCCGGGCGATATGGAATGACCCATTTGTTACTGGGTCGGATTATTCGTCTGAGTGAGGGTCGAACGATAGCCGAATGGGTTTACTCAGACGGTACCGAGGAGCACTCGAGCACGGTGCAAGCCGATTCGACGCCCGCTCTGGTCGAACCGGGCGTGGCTCTCGCGACCGCCCAAATGCGACTGCGTTACGCGGTTGAGCTAACGGGTGCGGCAACGCAACGTTCACTGATCATCTCTGTCAACAACGTCATCGGTCTTGAGGATTACAAAGCGGTTGTCAGTACCCTGGAGAGCATCCAAACACTGGAGCGAGTGCGCACTGTAGCAGTGGACGGTGACACTTTGACGCTGGAAGTCATTGGCGTCAGCGAGCCCGAGACGCTGATCCGGTTGATGGCATCGGTTAGCGCCTTTGAGTGGCAAGTATCTGATCCCGAGGCCGGCCTTGAGCTGCTATGGCGAGGTTTCTGATGGGCGGGATCGACTGCTTCCCCTCCAACGCAGCGGATAAATTATGACCCGGGGCGCCCAGATACCCTTGCCCATGCGACGAGAGGACCTCGCTACCTGGGGAAATTGGCTGAGTCGATCGGATACCCTGACCTTGGAGCGCTGGTTGGGTGCCGGTT
>Ga0255754_10002001_pt1 | contig 15629 bp, 10 predicted proteins | sample 101ome_22_FD_179954 | JGI IMG/M metagenome (GOLD analysis project Ga0255754, IMG submission 179954) | Coastal salt marsh microbial communities from the Groves Creek Marsh, Skidaway Island, Georgia - 101412BT metaG (version 2) | ecosystem: Environmental > Aquatic > Marine > Intertidal zone >... | reverse complement strand
TCGGTGAACGCACACTCGGTGTGTTTTGGACATGGAGAAGCGCAGGAAGGAGCGCGAACGCGGGTCATGGGCGAGTCCGCCCGCGAGAAAAGCGCTCTTTGCGAACGACAACAACAACAATACGACGAACACGACTACGCAGTGGGGACACGCGTTCGATACGCCGATGGGTAAATCAACAAACGCGACGGCGACGAGGACGCCGGGGGACGGAGAACCCATGCGAAGAAACTGGTCGTTCGGCGATGATGATGAAGACGACGATGAACTTGGATTGAACGCCAACGCCAATGCGAAACGAAAAAATCGAGACGGTGAAGACGACGACGGAGATGCGAATGCCGCGTTCGAAGGACCGAGAGGGGCAATGCTGGCGACGCCATCGTCGGCGTCCGCGTTCACGAGAGCGTTGAATGATGCTTCGAATTCGGGCAGCGGCGCGGCTCGTTCGACGAACGCGGCGGCGTTTGAATCATTGTATTATCATCGAGCGACTGCTGGGACGATGTGTGGGAGATCACCGGAAGACGTCAAAGACGATACCGGAGTGTTAACGACAGCGCGTCCGCTCGGATCGCCGACGCCGATGCGGCTGTCGGGATCGCCGCCGGCGCCGCCGAAGAAGAATCCGGCGTTGGCGGCGCACGCGGCGGCGTACGGATACACACCTTCGATGGCGAGACTCGTCGTCGAAGCGGACGAACCGTCGACACCGGCGTTTGCCGGACCGTGTGCGATGATTCCATCCGCGCTCGACGCTGCGCTGGGTATACCGTCGGTCGATGGAGCGACGGTGCGGACGTTGATGACGGGGGCGGAACGAGAAGGCTTGGTGTTGATTGATTGCAGGTTTCCGTACGAACACGGTGGCGGGAGGATTCGCGGCTCCGTGAACGCGTACTTGCCTGCGGACGTGCAAAGGCTCATGCACGCGCGCACACTCGCTGGGATACACGGGGTGTACGTATTTTACTGCGAGTTTAGCAGCGAGAGAGCGCCAAAGATGTGGCAGCATGTGCGGAATTTGGATCGGCGCGACCACGTGGCTGATTACCCTGCGCTCTCGTTTCCGCAAGTCTACGTCCTGCGCGGCGGTTTTGACGCATTTTTCGACGAGTACAGAGAGTGTTGCGAAGGGAACAAGGTGAGCATGTCGGATCCGCAGTACGCCAACTCGTGTCGGGAGTACGGCGCGATGTACCGGGAAGCGTGGATTGCCGCGTCGCGAGCGAAGAGCATGGCAGACGTCGACGACACGCCGTACGGACGTCGGCGATTCGCACCTGAATACTCGTAATTTGTTTAATCGCGCGTGTTTGCCGAGCGACAATCGTTGTCTGTACGCCACTGTAATGTAATATCATCCTTTGTTGTATACTAATAAACGCTACGCGCGCAAAAAATCAACGCTAGAGCGAAAACGACTTGCATTTTCCGGCGTTCGTGCCCCAATCGTAATGTGCGTACGAAATCTTCAATTTCCTCGCGACACGACCGTCTGCCAACGCGTCCTCTATCGCCTTTCGAGGGTCATCGCGAAGAAAGGGCGCGACACGTCTGAGCACTTCCTCCGGAGTTGCGCCGAAATCACACGCATACCAACGCAAAATTTTCGACATTTGAATCTTCGGTAACGCCACCTCGACCGAGCCATCGAGAAACGCGCGCGCGGCGATATCGAGCTGCGCATCCACCTTTTCCGCGCCGTACGCACGAATCGGCGGGCAAGAATTCGCACCGCAATTAAGCGCGAAGTGGATCCGCGGATCGAGATGCGATAGCGCAAATCGTAATCGACGATCCGTCGACTTGAAGTGTCTCTTCGAAAACATGGCGGACGGAGTCGCCGCATTGGATCGCAGCAAACCGTGCTCTATGTCATCGAGTGTAAAGAAATCATTACCAATGACGTAACCGACGTTGCGATAAAACTTGACTCGGCTCGACGTTGATTTGGGTACGCCAAATTTGACGTACGCGTGCTTCACCGCAACGTTGTACACATTTAGAAGAAACGCCTTGCGTGCGTTCTCATCCGCCAACTCGCCTTCGTCGAGACGAATCGCACGAAAGCTTTGGGTGAGATTCTCAAACTCGGCAAACTGTGCGTCGCGACCGACGGCGACATAATCCACCAGACCCGTCGATGTGTCCGTATGCAGATTTTCGACGACGGCAAAAGCACTCTTTAAATACCCCGCCGCATCCACCGGGTGTTTAGGCGCCACCAGTGTCACCGCGTCGGATTTACCGCATGGATTCAGCGCCCCCCGCGGATCCCGCTTTACCTTGGAAGTGGACGCCGTATGCGTTTCGGCTGACGTGCTTTTTCGTTCTTCCTTCTCAAACGCGTCCGCGCGCGTCGACCTCGACCGGCCCATTAACGACCTCGATGTCGACACCCCACGCATCGGATCGTCCCACTCCTCCTCCGCCGGTTCTCTCAGACACGCCGGCGGTTCAAACCTTCCCACGACGACGGCGCTTCCTCCTTCTCGTTCGGCGTCGCCCACTTCGCCCGCCTCGCCCAACACCGCCCGCGTCAACTCGAGCGTCCTTCCCATCGCCTCCACCTCCTTCACCCCACCCAGCGCGACGTCGTTCGCGAACAACGTCGGCGTGGCGCACCGTCCGAACGTCAACGCCGCCAATCCGCGCTCGCGTGTCGCGCGCGCGTCCGTCGTGAGCGCACCCAGAGGGATGACGCGCGCGATCTCACGAGAAATCCCAACGTTTTCGAGCGCGTGAAGCATCGCGCGCGCATCCGGGTCCGCCGCGGATTCGACGACGAGCGTCAATAGAGGTGCCTGCGACATGTGCGCGTGCGAGCGCGTACGCGCGAGAGCGACGTCGAGTGGCGAAAGTTTCAAGTTGAAATTGAACAACGAGCGCACGAGAATCACCATACGCCGACGCACCCGCGCACGAGAATCACCATACGACGCCGCAAACGCAATGTCGACGAAATCACACGGGGGGCGTTTGACTTTACGCGTGTTCCACGCGTTGCGTCGTCCGACAACCGCCGTCGTCGCCCGACGCGCGCGCGTTTCGAACTCGTTTCGCGCCGATTCGTCTTCTCTTCGCGCGTCCGCGTTGGGCGACGGAACGCGCGACTTCGACGCCGAACGATCGAAGGTGCGATTGGAATCCGCGCGAGACGGTGCGACGGAATCTGATGATGATGAAGAGACTAGTGACGCCGCGCTCGCGGGTGCGGTGGAGCCAGATGCGCGCGTGTCTCAGGGGATTCTCAGCGTCTCGGTGCCGACGTCGCACGGAGACACGGCGCGGGCGGCGTTTGCCAATCGCGGGACGGCGGAACTGTTCGAACCGGCAAAATCAGACGCCTTGCTTCGTGGGAAATTTACCGACGAAGACGTAAACGTGGACGAGGAGGCGATCGCGGTGGCAGCGTGCGAGGCGAAGATTGAAAAATGCTCGAGAAGGTGCCCGCACAGCGACGTCGTCATGTTGCAAGCGTTTGATTTTCTCTCGGCGACGCGAAAGGATTCTCCCAAGACGTACTACAGTCGATTGCTCGATCGGGTGGATTTCATTGCGTCCCATGGGTTCACGCACGCGTGGTTGCCGCCTCCGCAACTTTCCGTCGACGAGCAAGGTTACATGCCTCGAAAATTGTACACGCTCGATGGATCTTATGGTTCAATGGATGAATTGAAGATGTTGATTCGAGCGCTCAAAGAGGCGGGCGTAAAGAGCGTGTGTGACGTAGTTTTGAATCATCGATGCGCGGAAAGTTACGACGCGAACGGAACACCGATCGCTTTCGCTTACGAGGTCTCGCCAGGAGGAGAACCGATCGATTGGGGTGCCGAAGCCATCGTTCGCAACCATCCAAATTTCCCAGGAACGGGATCCGTCGACTCGGGGGAGTCTATTCCCATGGCGCCAGATTTAGATCACACCAACGTTGCCGTTCGCGAGGTGCTCATTGAGTGGCTCGAGTGGTTGCACGACGAAATCGGGTACAGTGGGTTTCGTTTCGACTTTGTGCAAGGCTTTGCACCAGAATTTCTAGAGGAGTACGTCCGAGAAACCGTCGGGAAGGAAGCATTCTGCGTCGCCGAGAACTTTGTTGGGATGAGTTGGTCGGGCTCCGTGCTCGAATACAATCAAGACAAGGCGAGGCGGGTGCTGATGGATTGGTTAGCCGCCACGCATGATAGCTCGGCGTTGTTTGACTTTCCGACAAAGGGCATTCTGTCCGAGGCTGTTCGCCGACGCGAGTTTTGGAGGCTCATCGACGCGCAGGGCAATCCACCAGGGCTCTCAGGTTGGGCGCCGCAAATGTCGGTGCTCTTCGTCGACAATCACGACACCGGATTTCCGCAGAACCATTGGCCGTTTCCACTCGATCGTCTCGCCCTGGGGTACGCGTACATTCTCACCCATCCTGGCATTTGCTGCGTCTACGGTCCACATCTGTGGTGTCACGACCCGGAGATGTGCTGGCCAAAATCTCTTCCGGGGGAAATCAAAATGCTCATGCGCATTCGAGCCCGCGCCAAGGTTTGTTGCGAGAGCAAAGTCGTCATTCATCGCGCCGATGCGGACATTTACGTCGCCGCTATCGACGATACGCTCATCGTGAAGCTCGGCCCGCGCTACGACGTACCAGACGACCTTGCGCCGCATCTCTTCGACGGCTTCGATCTCGCGACGTCGGGGATGGATTACGCGGTGTGGATGAGACAAGATTTGATTGAAACGCCCTAGTAGCTACAGCGAGCGCTACGCGAAAAATGTGTTTACGAAGAAGCGACATTTACATGCTCGCGATGCGATCGGAGACTTGGTCTTTGTTCGCGACGAGGCGTTCGCATAAGTCTTTCGTGAGCGTCACGCCCTTTTGACCCGGAAGCTTTACACCATTCTTTTCATAGTACTCGCGGATGTTTAAAAAGATCGTTCCCTTGTACTTGCTCACCACGGCGCGACGCATCGGGGAGAGCTCTCCCAACACGACTTCTTGTCCCGTGCTCTCGCACTGTTCGAACGCGTCGTGCGCGCCGTCAATCACGCTTTTCAGCGCGCTCCACTGCGAGACATTGAGCGAGATGCCCTTCTTTCCCGGTCTATACTCACCTTCGCCGCCAGGTTGGTAATACTCGCGAATGTCGATGAGCGTGTTTCCGTTCCATTTGCGAACCGTCACTCTCTTCGTCGCCGAGAGCGCGATAACTTCATCTTGAACGGGAACCACGCCATCCAGGGGTGCCGCTGTTACTGTCGACGACCCCGGCTGTGCCGACGCCGCGCCTCCTACCGAACCTCCTCCTCCTACTGAGTTCACCGGCATCGAGCTTGTCGCCGCTCTTGCGCTCACCGTCGTCGCTTGACTACTCGCCACCGTTGCCATCGTCCCCGCGTTATCCGCGATAAACCACCTCGGTCGACCACCATTCCCCGCCGACACCTCTTGCGTCACCGTCCCTCGCTTCATCAACGCGTACAACACTTTGTTCACGGCGCTCTTGTCCTTTTTCAGAAACGACGCAATCTCCTTCGCGTCTCCGCCTTCCTCACCCAACGCCCTCACCGCGGACAACAACTTATCCTCGCTCACAGCCGTCGCTGGGGACCCAGGTGGAAGTACGTCGTGCACCGCCCTCGCGCGTTTCAGCAGCGTCGGCGACATTGGTTCATTTGCGCTCGCGTCCCGAGCTCGCTTCTCGACGCGCTGATCCTCCTCCTCTTGTTGCGCTGACTCCGCCCCCGCGTCAGCCGGAATCGTCCTTAAAAAAGCATCAATCTCTCTCGACACAATCGCCGCATCCACCTCCGCCTCGTCGTCCCCGAACTCCTCTCGCAACGCGTCCCGAACGCGTTCTCGAACGCGTCGTTCCGTCGTCGTTTCCAAATTCATGCTCGGCAACAGAATCCGCGTCTTCAAAGCCGTCGCGTCCGCATCAAACGTCGTCACCGCCGACATCTCGACCGGGTTTCAATCGTACAAAAATTACCTCGGTGTGATTCGCGCGCGCGGGGGAGCTTTCGGGCGTCGCGTCGGTCGCGGCGTCGCGCGATTGTGACGCTTTGCACCGCGCTCGCGAGCGCCTCGTCGTCAGAGCAAAGCGCGCTTTCGACGCGCGTCGAACACCGACGAACGAAGGAACGGCCCGGGCGGGTGAGCGAACGGGGTAAAGAATCGGTGCGGTAGACTCGCAGTCGGGATGTTTGCGCGACACCGAACGGCGGCGACCGCGGGCGCGCGCGCGGCGGTTCGAAATCTTTCGTGGACGACGTCGACGTCGTCGTCGTCGAGCGGTGGTGCCTGGATGATGACGCCGGCGGTGCGCGGTGTCGACGCGTCGACGCTCGCATCGACGCGGGCGTTCGGTGCGTCGGCGAAATCGGGATTCTCGCGCGCGGCGGCTTCGTCCGCGACGTCGTCGTCCGCGGCGTCTTCGTCTTCGTCGTCAACGATGAAGAAGGAAGCAGGGTTGTTGCGAAAAGCCGCGACGGCAACCGCGGCGCTCGTCGGTTTTGCCGCCGTCGGTGCGGTGTCGGCGACGATGGACGCCGCGGTGACGTCTCCGATGGACGCCGCGCTCGGAGGACAGCGCGTGACGCTGTACCAGTACGACGTCTGCCCGTTTTGTAACAAGGTGAAGGCTTTTTTGGACTTTTACAAGGTGCCGTACGACGTGGTTGAGGTGAACCCGATGACGAAGAGCGAACTCGGATGGGTTGAGGATGGGTGGAAGAAAGTGCCGATCGTTATGGTGGGGGATGAAAAGCTGAATGATTCGAGCGCGATCGTCGCCGAGTTGACGAAGAGGTTTGACGCGAGTGGGTCGAGCGCGAAGGCGGGCGGATGGTTTGGAGGGAAAAAGTCCAAGGCGTACCTGGAACGAGAGGAAAAGTGGATGAAGTGGATCGACGATCGGTTCGTGCACGTGTTGACGCCAAACATTTATCGGACCTGGAACGAGGCGTTGCGATCGTTCGATTACATCACGCAGAGGGGTAACTTTGGGTATTTCGAGCGCGAGTCGGCGAGATGGGTGGGCGCGGCGTCCATGTACGTCATCGCCCATCGTGTGCTGAAGAAGAGGCACAACATCGTTGACGAACGCGCCGAGCTTTACGCCGAGTGTGACAAGTTTGTCGAAGAGGGCCTGGCCGGGAAGAAGTTTTGTGGCGGTGACGGTCCGAATAACGCGGATTTGTGCGTCTTTGGCGTCTTGCGGGCGGTCAAGACTTTCGAGACGTTTACCGACGTCATGGAGAACACTTCCATCAAGCCGTGGTACGATCGCATGGTTGACGCCGTCGGTGAAGCCTCGCGCACGGATGGTATCCCGAATTAAACGCAAAGCGTCGAAAGTACGGCGCCACTACATTTGTTTTAACATTACAACAACACGCTATTCATTCAATCAATCAATCATTCCGAAGTCGGCTCGACGTGCCTCTCCGCCCACGACGCCGGCGGCATCGCCCCGCAATCTTTAAACGCGAGATACGACCCGAGAACGTAGCGACCGATCGGAGTAAAATCCCCGGGATCGCTCGCGAGCGTCGCCGCGAGCTCATCTAAAGGTTGAAACTCTCCGGTGGCCACCTCGCCATCCTCAAACGCCAACTCGGCATCGTCTCGAAGCAAAACTTCGAAGCACGCCCCCCATACCCGCATGTACTTGTCCTCGTACGGAAACTCGAATAGTTTCACCACCATCGCACCCGCCGCGGCGTCCGATCCGAGCTCTTCCTCGAGCTCTCTCGACATGGTTTCTTCATATCCACCGGTTTCGCGCGCTTGACAGACGCCGCTCGTGACGACGTCTAGCGCCCCGGGCCACACATCCTTCAACGCGCTCCGTCGAGTGACCAAAATAGACATGCCCGCCAAAGACGACGCCTTATAATCATCCCCACTGCCGTCGGGTCGTCGTTTGAGCACGACGGCAAAGCTTCCTCTACCGAGCGCTCGCGTTGAAACGGTTTCGCGCCGTGAAGCTGAACCGACGACGACATTCTTCTCATCCACGTGCACGCAAAACTCCTCTGCGGTTTCCGACGAAGACGTCGACGCCACGCATCGTCGTCGTCGCCCTCGCGTCGTCGGCGTCGTCGTCGGCGGCGAAGCGTTCCTCTGTTTGGTAAAAAGCGCACCGAAGCGTAACGCGAGCGAGCCGTGGACGACGCGCATGCGATCGATGAGAACGAACGAACGAAAGAAACGATGAACGCGGATGAAACCGACCGATGGGATGCGAGCGAGCGAGACCTCGTACTCCCGCGACGAGTCTGGCTCGAACGGCGTCACAGAGTGAAGTTGGAAGAATAAAAAAAAGATGAAACGAAAGTTGGCTCCAACGTCACTCTGTGTCGCCGCGCACATCCATACGTCCGATGCGTGCGATGATGCACGCATCGACGACGACGACGACGCTCATCGCGTCGAAACCGTCGTCGCCGGCGGCGCTGTCGCGTAGGGAAAAAGGAAGAATCAGTCCAAAGAAGAGATTAGTTGCGACAGTCACGCACGACTCGCAACGTCGCAACCGTCTTCATGCGCGACTGTACGCGTCTCGATCGTCGTCGAACGCGCGTCGCACCGAACATGCTTACGTCATCGAGCCCTTTCACGCGATTGTGGGAGCGAGAAAGGCGCGCAGGGTCGTCGGACACAGAGACTTTGAAGAGTTGCAACGCGTGGACCGAGAGCGAGGCGCGGGTGGCATCGACACGCTTCGAGCGGCGCTGGATCGAGAACGGATCGCGCACGGCGCGGCGAAGGATGAGTTGAAGCGCATGCAGGCGGCGTACGCGCCGGATCACGAGGTTCGGGCGGTGAAGGCGAAAAAGTTGCGTTTGAAGGATGCCGTTGTGGCGTTGGAGCGCGAGCTCGAGGCGGCGGAACGAACGACGCCGGTCGGTGAGGGAACGTACGGGAAGGTTTTCGAAGGGAAAGACGCGGTGAGTGGCGAGGCGGTGGCGGTAAAGATTGAGGACGTGGCGTCGAGTGGGGTGGAGATGGACGCTGAGAGTTTGTTGCGACGAGAGTACGACATTTGTAAACGCGTGCATCGCAGCGCGCCGAGATGCTTTCCGAAACCGCGTTACTTTGGCCGACAAAACGTCATGGGAAGGGAATCGAGAGTGTTGGTGATGGATATTCTCGGTCCCAGTTTGGAGGAGATGTCGATGCGCGTGAATGGTGGGATTGGGTTTTCGAGCGTGACGACGGCGAGAATTGCCAAGAGGTTGTTCTCGGCACTCGAGGCGATGCATCGAGAGCGCATCGTTCACGGCGACGTCAAGCCGGATAATCTGCTCACTGAGCGGAGAAAACCAGACGGGAAAATCGGCAGCGCCATAATGCTCGTGGATTTCGGTGAGTCGATAGAGGTGAGCGAAGAATACTTGGCCCGAGCGAAGGACACCTTGGTATCGCAAGACGGTTGGAGAGGCACGGTGCTCTTCTCAAGCGTCAACGTCGACGCCGGGCACAAAATCTCGATGCGAGACGACCTTGAGAGCGCAATCTACACCTTGGCTTACCTCAGAACGGGTAGATTACCGTGGTCGCACGAACTGGACGAGTTCGACGGTGAAATCGACATTCGCTCGCTGGCCGACGCGAAATACGCCGTCGCCGACGGCGCGTCGCTCCTCACCCCGTACGGTGTCTCCGACGTCCCGAGCGACTACCGCGCCGACATTTCATTCTTTGACGCTGTCTTGCGTCACGCACGAAACCTGGCGATAGACGACGAGCCGGATTACCGATTCCTCGCCGCCACCGTCGCCGAATGGCGAGCCGACGCAACGCAGCCGTACGACTGGATTTCACATCAATCCTCTCCGTGACGACGCAGAAATCTCCCCAGTCGGCGAGGGAGCGGATGAAACTTTAGCACTTTACTTTCACGCGCACTTTGTATCACTGTAATTGTACCAACGCACGACGACACGATTCGACACGAACTCGTCCGCCGAACGCGGTTGTCCTCACAACGCGTCCTCCAAACCGGCAATCACACCCATGTCGCGCTCAGCCTTCTCCGAGCGCGCCGAGGCGCTCGAGACCGCCTTTTTAACCCTCGCTCGAGACGCGAAGCTCCCGATCACCGCAGAGACGTCCTCGAGCGCGCTCTTTAGCGTGGAGAATGCGTTGAAAATCACAGAAGACTCTGAAGATCCACTGGACGCCGAGGACGTGAAATGCGTCGAACACGCGTTCCATCGAGCGTGCGTGACGCTTCTTCGAGAGGCGCAATCGATCGGTGCGCGTCCGATGCGGTTACTAGCGAGCGCGAAAGCGACGGCGATGGATGACGCGGAGGATGACGCGTTCGAAGGCGAGGGCGCGGAGGATGCGTTCGCGCGCTCGGCGTTGGCGAGGCTCTTTGATCACGCGTTGATGCTCGCGGAGACGTCCGTGACGGGTTCGTCGCCGTTGTTTACGATAATTGAGACTGTGGTCGAGTCGTGCACAATCAAAGGGGCTGCGGACGCGCTGGGTTGGTGTGAGAAGAGACGAGAACGGTTGAAGGCGCCGGGCGTTTGGAAGAAACTGCCCACCATGCGAACGTTTATAGCGTTGATGAAACGTTGCGTCGGACGCGGGATGAAGGACGCGGCGGTGAAAGGACGCGTGCACATACTGTTGTATTGGTTTTTGGGCGTGAGCGATCGCTCTGGGTTGAATTTATCGGGGGAGTGTAATCCAAACGTGACGCAGATTTTTGAGCAAGAGGAGTGGGTTCGGAACGAAGACTTTGATGGCGAAGCGATGGAGGATGAGGATGTGCAAATTAAGATGGAGATTGATGCGTCAGGGAAGGATAAAGATGCCGTCGTCGTTGATGATGATGACGATGTCGGCGGCGGCGACGCGATGGACGCCGACGAAGAAGGAGAGGATGCCGTCGAGTTTCATCGCACGTTCTGGTCGCTTCAACTTTTCTATCAAAATCCACCAAAGACGATGATGAAGGATGGTGCATGGAACACGTATTCGGTTTCGTTGATCAAGGTTCTCGAAAAGCTGGAGGCTGAACCGCTCGGGGAATCGGCTATTATGATTTCAAAGGCGGATGATTCGGAATTGACGCAACTCATCGGTTTGCGATACTTGACTGCGCGTCGCCTTTTGCCCTTGCAGCTCAAAGATTACGCTTTCCGACGCAAGTTTTTGATTCAGACTGCGCTCTTTCTCGATTGCGTTTCCATAGAGAAGTATGCGAGTCACGTGGTTGACGACGACGTGAAAGAGTTGATGGAGCGAGTGATGAGTTTGTTAGGAAAGACGGGACCCGACGCGGAGCGAGTCGCCGAGTACATCGCATTGACAATAGAAGACGAAGCCAACTGGCGCGAGTGGAAAGAACAAGGGTGCCCGTCGTTTGAAAAAGAACCGATTGATCTAGAGAACGCGCCGATGCCGCCGAATTACGACATTAAATATTCGGCGTGGCCTCCAGATCAGTACGCCGTCATGAAGGAGGAGTTTGAGAACGATCCGGTGCATCTCCATATGAAGGATCTGGCCCGCTTCATGGACGGGGAAGCGGTTGATTTATTTTCCTCGAAACCCATGACAACAGAGAAGTTTCTTGAGCCTTGCCTGGAAGAGATGGATCCAGAGGCGCAAATCGAGGAACAATACAGAAAGGTGAACGACCCCGTGTTTCGATGGAAAGCGATGCGCCTGATCTCGCAGAGCCACATACATCTCTTCCCGAAGCTGGCCGCTGAAGGACTCGAAAGCGTCATACCAGACATTCTCGGGGTACCTGATCCCCGCCCTCCAAAGACAAGGGCAGAGGAGGGCGACGGCAAGGGTGGCGACGAAAGCGAGAGCGCGTTCGACGATCAAGAGCTGCCCCCAATGGAGGACGAGGACGAAGAAGAGGAGGAAGGAAAAGAAAAGAAGGCAGCTGTGGAAGAAACGAAGCCAGTCGAAGTAAAAGTCGCCGAAACAGTCCAAGAGCAAGCGGTCGAGAACACCGCCGATAAGATGGAAGTCGATGACAATTCCACGCAAATGAAAGACGCGCCGCAAACCGCCGCCGAAGAGAAACCGGTCGCTACGGGAAGTCCGGAGGAACGAGCGCCTCCTCCAGCGAAAACATCTCCGGTGGAAACGAAACAGTGCGCTGAGAACGATGAAAAGTTAGAGGGTAAAAGAACTCCTGGTCAAGAGCGCCAAGGCAGTCGAGGCGGCAGAGGCGGCAGAGGCGGCAGAGGCGGCAGAGGTGGCAGAGGACGCCAAGGCGGTCGTGAAGGACGCGCCGGACCTCAGCGCGATCGCTCGCCTCTTCGCCCTTCTCGAGGAGAGCGTCCGCCACCGCCTCAGCAGCAGCAAGCCCGTCAACCACCGCCGCAGCAACGGAGACCACAGCAACAGCAGCAAGCTCCGCCTCCAGAGCAAGCTCCGCAAAGACAAGTCCGCCAAGGCGGTCGCGGCGGTAGATACGCGCCACCACCTAGGCGAAACGATCGTCAAGGGTGGCAGCGCGACAATCGCGGGAATCAACATCAGGAGGCACCACCACCGAGACAACAACAGCTCGGCAAGCGACGCAGAGATGACGACGACGGCCAACAGTCGGCGCCCGACGGCGCTCGTGGGCCGGTTCGCGCGCGCGGAAACCAGGGCCAGCGATATAATAGGTACAACAATAGAAATAGACGTTAAATAATGTACATGTTTGGTAATCGTTACAAACTACTACGGTACGTAGAAGAGGATGGACGTTCAGTTGTCTTCTTCGTCTTCGCCTTCATCTTCGCTGTCGTACGCCGAAAAGAAGCCCATGTCGGGTCTTGGATTGGCGCTCGGCGCCTGCTTTTCCTCAGAAGGAGGAACAACGCGTTCAGACGCGGGATCTTCGTCTTCTGGGTCGTCCTCAACCGGTGGAAGCGTGGCGAGCGTCGCGGCGCGCTTGTCCACCACCGCGTCGTCCACCCACGGAAACATCCAAAACGGTTCGTCGCGTCCTTTGGCCCCCGTCAAGAAGTCATTGTTGACAAAAAATCTGAAGAGCTGCAAAAGCCGAGACTCGTCTCTTTTAATCTCCTTGTTCAAAAGTTTCTTGAGCAACGTCTGCGGATTACCCGGATTACCCGCCGCGTCGGCGACTGTTTTACCGCCCGCGTCCACCGCTTCGTGCCGAAACGGACACCTCGCACCGGCTTTACACCGACCTCGCGCGAAGAACCGACACTTTTGACCGCTATTCGGTGCCGATTCGTGCTTGAAGTCACACGCGTCACCTTTGCGACACCCACCCTGGAGCCAAAATCGGCAAACTTTCGTCGCATCCGTCTTCGTCTTCGTTTTTGTCTCATCCGCCCCCACCACCTCCTTCGCTTCCGCGCCCGCGCACGAATCCGCGACACCCTCACCGTCGTTCCCGATTTCCTGAGACGCTTCAAAGTGCCCCATCTCTCTCTGTTTCGCTAAAATTTCCTTCAACCGCTCCCTCCGTATCTCTTTAGCCCGTTGCGCCTCCTCGGTGGATTCCGCTTCGCGTTTCGCCTTGACGTTTTTGTCGCTCGGCCAATGTTTCGCGCGTTCCTCCCTGTACCTCCTCACATCCTCCGGTAAACTCGACACGTCCACGGGTGTCAACGTCGGCATCTCATCCGCCGTCGGAAGCGTCGTCGTCTTCGATCGTCGTTTACCCGTCGTCGTTACGTTTACGCCGCCAGATTTCCCGTCGGCTTTGTCGTCGGCGCCGCGAGTTTCCTTTGACCCGCGACCGGGTCGCCCTCTCCCACCACCACCACCACCACCAACACCACCACGTGCGTCGTCGTCGTCATCATCATCTACACCCTCTGCACCACCACTCCTCGGTCGTTTTCCAACTCTCCCACGCGTCGATACCGATCCCGAACCGTTCGGCGGCGCTCCGGATACCCACGCAGCCGTCGTCGTCGTCGTCGTCGTACCTCCACTCGCACCGATCCCGTACGCGTTCCCCGACGCCGTCGACACCGACGGCGCCCCTGGAACGACGTAACGCGTCATCGGCGTCATCACCGGCGCACCGCTCACCGTCCCGACCGTCGGTACCGGCGCGCCCGGGACGAGGTAACGCGCGACCGTCGGCGGGAGAGGCATACCGTTGGGCTGTGTGCTTCCGCCGGGTACGTACGCCGCCGCCGTGAACACCACCGGCGGCGGCGGCGGCGGCGGCGGCGGCGCTCGGCGACGCGATGCGCGTCCGTCGTCGTCGGGCATCATCGCGCGCGGCGTTCGAGCGTCGACGAGTGGAGCGCGTCGATCGATTCGTCGATCGATCGATCGAATGCACTTTTTCAGACCCGAGGGCGTCTGAATCAATCAAACAGAGTTCGTTTCGATCGAGCGGCGCTGGATGCCGGACGACGGTGACCAATGATTGATAAATATGTAGTATAACACCGTCTGATTGCTTTAAATGATGTCGTCGTCGTCGTCGTCGTTCCGCGACCGATCGAGTTTGCCCGACTACGCTAGGCGACGACGCCGAGCGCGCGAAGCCTCTCCTCTTGCGACGCCACGGTTTCCACGCGCGCCGAAGCGATCGCTTCTAAACCGGGAAGAATCTCTTTCGGCGCCGTCGCGCGCCAATCACCGTGAATGACGTTTGATTCCACCGCGCGCACGCCCTCGACGGCTCGAGCCGCCCCGGCGACGGTCGCCGGCGGCGGTTTCAGCGTCAACCCGCTCGCCGGCTTTTTCGGCGTCGTCTTCGACCCGGCGGTGTGCACGACGACGTTGAGCACCGTCATCGGTCTCAGCGCCGACTCTGGTCCGGGCGAGTACGCCCCGTACGTCAGCGCTTCCTCGCCGAATCGCTGTCGCATCGCCTCTTCGTCGTCGTAATCGATACCCGCGCGTCTCGCCGCCTCTGCCAACGCCAAGCCTTCGACGCACACGTCCACCACCTTCCCGCCTTCAATCTCCAACCACGCGTGCGCCTTGGCCCCACCCCGCGCGCTCGGCGAGTACCCACACCGCAATTTCACCTCCCGCCCGACGCGCTGGCGGCCGTCACCGCTCGAACGCCCCCCCCGCGCCTCGTCCTCCTCGTGCGCCCGAATCGCCTCTCTCAGCGCCGCGCACACGTGTCCCGGCGCGTCCTCCATCCCCGGCGTTTCCGCCACGACGGCCACGCACTCCGCCGCGAGCGCGCACACCACTCGATCTCTCAGCGGCATCGTCGCCGACCGTCCCGCCACCGCGTTCGCGGCGTCGCTCAGGCTCGTCGGCGTCGTCTCGCTCGGGCTCGTCGACGCCGTCCCGCTCCTTCGCACTTCCCGCTCCAACGCCGCCAAGACGTCCGAAGACGCCGAAGACGACGACGACGCGTCGACGCGGCTGGTTCCTCTCCTACAACCACCGCACCCGTATCTTCGTCCTCGTCGTCCCGCACCCATCGCCGCCATCGCCGTGGCGTCACCGACGACGACGCACCATCCGCGCTCCATCATCTCTCGTCGTCGTCTCCACACCGAAGAAACGAATTCGATTTCGATTTGAAAACTAGTAAACCACTCGAGACGACGACGACGACGTCCTCTCCGACGCGCCCGGCTCGTTCCGTTCCGTTCCGTGACGAACGAGCGCGACGTCCCAAACCGACCGACCGACGCGCGCG
>Ga0255754_10001996_pt1 | contig 15649 bp, 11 predicted proteins | sample 101ome_22_FD_179954 | JGI IMG/M metagenome (GOLD analysis project Ga0255754, IMG submission 179954) | Coastal salt marsh microbial communities from the Groves Creek Marsh, Skidaway Island, Georgia - 101412BT metaG (version 2) | ecosystem: Environmental > Aquatic > Marine > Intertidal zone >... | reverse complement strand
GGCTAGTTTTACATCAGCATCAAAAAGAGATGTATTTTTGGTCATATTAAATATCATAGGATACAGCTTTATCTTTTGATATGGTGTAATAATTAAAAAAAATGTTTTGTTTTTTATTTTATTTTCGATTTTGAAAAAATTATTTTGTATAAGTTTTAGTTTTTTGGGCGGTTTTTTTGTAAATGCACAAACAATTTGTGTTACGACTTTAAAATCATTGAGAGTCTCTTGACATAAAAACTGTTCTGGATCTTTTAAATGAAGTGTAGCATACTCAGTGTGATTCTGCTTTGCACCACTTATGGAGAGTTCTAATCCAAAAAGATTAAAACTTAACAAGGAGAAGAGTATAAGTTTAAACACTATATCTTCTCCTTATTGTTATGTATTAATACCCACTATTGTATACAAATGCTGTGATAAATTCAAGCAATGGATTTAGTGCTAGAAAAGCAAAAATAGTTCCTAGTGCTGCAAAACCGATTATTGATTTTAATGCAAGTGTTGAGTTAGATACATATACATATCCATCGTTATCAACTACAGGCTCTTTCATAAACATATAGACGATAAGTTTCAAGTAGTAATACCCTGCTACTGCTGAATTTAGTGCCATTATAAGTGCTAATACTGTATATCCAGAAGTTACAGCAGATGAGATCAGATACAGTTTACCCCAAAAGAGTGCAAATGGTGGTAAACCAGCTAAACTTAACATAAATAATCCCATAACAATAGCTGCCATAGGTGAAGATTTAATCATACCTGCAAACTTCTCATACTGATGATCACTTCTTTGATGATCAGGTAAATGTTTTTGACGTGAAATCCATAACATAGCAAATGCACCAAGATTAGTGAAACTAAATAATACCCAATATAAAAAGAGCGCTGAGTTAGATTGTGTAGTTCCAATTAAAATCGCTGCCATTACAAATCCAGCATGAGAAATTGATGAATACGCTAACATTCTTTTTACATCTGTTTGCACTAAAGCCCAAATATTTGCTAAAGTCATTGTAATAACCACTACTACATAAAGAATGATCTCCAACCAAACGACACCACTGTGGATTAAAAATTCAAAGATACGCATTGCTACTACAAATACTGCTATTTTAGGTACGATTGACATAAACCCTGCCATAGCTGCACTTGAACCTTCATACACATCTGGAGCCCAAGTATGAAATGGAATTAATGATACTTTAAATCCAAGAGCTGCAAGCATAAAAACTACACCTACAAGGACATAACCCATATCTGCATATCCGTTTGCTGCTAAGACATTTGCAATTTGATTAATTTCAACTGACCCAGTAAGTGCATAAAACACCATCGAACCAAATGAATAAAACCCTGCCGCTAATGCACCCATAGTAAAGTATTTAACAGCTGCTTCAAATGATTTATCTCTATTGTGCATAGCAATCAGAGTATATGTTGCTAATGATGCAGTTTCAAGACCAACGAAAATTAAAATTAACGAATCTGTCGCAACCATAAATTGGAACCCAGAAAGCATAAATAAAAATAGTGCAAAAAACTCTGGATATGCAAATTCGTGGAACCTTTTGTGACTTAATGCTAAAGGTAAGAATAGCATTGAAGCACCAACAATGATAAGTTGAGATAGAACTGCCAACCCATCTATGAGCATCATATCAAAAACACCCATTATCGTTCCATCACTTGCAAAAGTTCCAGCAGCTGATAATAATGCATTAAAATCTATAAACAAAAAGAGTAAACTAATCGCTACATATAAAGTTTTGTCTAATCCACCCTTGATTATATCAATACCGATAATTAAAAGTGCACCAATTATTGGAATCAACATTGGCGCTAGAGTCATTAAATTTAATGACTCTAATGAAATATTTACTGGCTCTAACATTAGTGTGCCTCCTGAGTTTTACTGATCTCAACTTTACCAGCTAAAGTAGGAATTCTACTTTTTGCTTCATCTGTAATAGATTTATCATGCATAAGCTGTACAATTGACTCAACTGAGTTATTGATAGGCTCTAAAAGTGGTTTTGGATAAACACCTAGCCAAATTGTTATTAATGTCAACGGAATAAGTGCAGTTAATTCTCTTTTATTTACATCTGGTAAATCTTTGTTTTCTTCAATTGTAACATTTCCAAAAAACATCTTTTTATATGCACTTAACATATAAATAGCTCCAACTATAATTGCAGTACCTGCCAAAAGAGTCAATATATGTGATTGCTGATAAAATCCAAGTAATGATAAAAATTCACCAACAAAGTTGATTGTAAGTGGCATACCAACAGATGCCATTAACATTACTCCAAAGATTGTTGCGTACTTAGGCATAACAGATGCTAAACCACCAAACTGATCCATCATCTTAGTATGACGTCTATCATAAATAACACCAACAAGTAAGAATAGTGCACCAGAAACAACACCATGACCTATCATCAAGAAGATTGAGCCTGAGATACCCTCAACATTTAATGCAAATGTTCCTAAAATAATTACACCCATGTGTGATACAGACGAGTATGCAACAACTTGTTTCACATCTTTTTGAGCATATGCAACCATTGCTGTGTATACAATCATAATAATTGCAAGTACTGCAATCGGATACATATAAAAAACTGATGCATCTGGGAAAAGTGGTAACGAAAAACGGATAAAAGCGTATGTACCCATTTTAAGTAAAATAGCCGCAAGTATTACAGAACCAATCGTTGGAGCTTGACCATGTGCATATGGTAACCAAGTATGGAATGGAAACATTGGAACCTTGATAGCAAAACCAATAAAAAATGCTGCAAATAACCATAGTTGAAATGACTCTGGTAAAATTAATCTATACCAATCAAGTAGTGCAAAACTCCAAACACCTGTCGCTTGATAGTAAAAGTATGCCATAAATAACATACCCACCAACATAACGAGTGAGCCTGCAAACGTATACAAGAAAAACTTTACAGATGCATAGATTCTAAGCGGTCCACCCCATGCACCAATAATATAGAGCATTGGTACAAGCGAGAGTTCCCAAAAGATGTAAAACACAATAGCATCTAAAGCAGCAAATACACCTATCATAGTCATTTGAAGCATTAAAAGCGTGATGATCATATTTTTTACATTAGGTGTCTCAGTTAAAGATGCAATACCGATCATTGTAAAAAATGATGCTAAAACGATTATAAATAATGAGATACCATCTACACCAAGAAGATAGTTAATCCCAAATGCTTCAATTAATGGAACCTGCTCCATAAACTGCATACCAGATACATTTGAATCAAATGAGAACCACAACCATAGTGAAAGTGCAAACTCAATAGTTGCAACAGCAACACCATAAGCACGGATACTCTCTTTATTGATCATAAATCCTAAAATTCCAGCAAACAGTGGAAAGAAAATTAAAATTGATAATATATTATCTAACATCTATTAAACTCCTAAACTTGATAAGCACATTTTAATCTCATCAAGATATTTTACAGCCAGTCCAAAAACTACTGCTAAAGATAGTAACACAACCATACCTGATACCATCCATTTTAACATCGTAGATAGGTTACCACTTTGCATAGTTCTTGTATTTTCACCAGTTGAATACAGTACATTTGCTATACCATCAACAGTAGCATCAACAACTTTCATATCAACTTTTTCCCAGAAAACTGTTGATAACTCTCTGTATGGTTTTACAAGATATTCTTCATAAAAATACGGGATGTAGTACTGATTAATAAGTAACTTGTAACAGAATCTTCCTTCCATGTCACTAGTTCCATCTGGAACTTTAACACTTGGAGACATATATTTTTTATATGCATATGCAATTGATAAAAGAACTATAAGGTGTGTTCCAATAACCATTGTCCAATATACTGCTGCACTATGGATATGGTACTCAGTTGCAGGAAGTAAAGCTGTTACCATCTCAACATACGTTCCTTTTAATGCAAAACCACCAATAATTGCTAAAACTAAAAGTGGTGCCATAGCTACAAGCATAAAATTATATGCTTCATGTGGGTGAAATCCAAGCGCTGTATGACGATCTTCACCGTGGAAAATCAATGCGATAATTCTAAATGAATAAAATGCTGTTAATGCTGCAGTTAGCAATAACACTGAATAGATAACATAGTGCCCATCAATAAATGCAACTTCTAAAATCACATCTTTTGAAAAGAATCCAGCAAGAGGGAAAATACCTGCAAGAGCAACAGAAGCAACAGTCATCATAATCATTGTCCATTTCATACTCTTACCTAATCCACCCATTTTAAATGGATCTAACTCATCACTCATAGCGTGCATTACATTACCACCACCTAAAAATAGAAGTGCTTTAAAGAAAGCATGCATCATAAGGTGCAATAAAGCAACCCAATATGCACCTAAACCAGCTGCTGCGAACATATACCCTAATTGTGAAAGAGTTGAATATGCGATAACTCTTTTAATATCACGATTCACTAATGCCATTGTCGCAGCAAAAATTGCCACAAATGCACCAAGACTTGCTATAAACAAACCAACATTTGGGATAAGAGCATAAAGTTCATTTGAGCGTACTACCAAATATACACCTGCTGTTACCATTGTAGCTGCGTGAATCAATGCAGAAACAGGAGTTGGACCTTCCATCGCATCTGCAAGCCATGTATGTAATGGAAACTGAGCTGATTTCCCCATAGCACCAACAAATAAGAAAATACCAATCCAAGTAAGCGTTGCTGTATCAAGAGTTGGAAATATTGCAAAAGCTTCAGAGTACTGAAGTGTTCCAGTATTCCAATACACTAAAAAAATACCGATCAACATACCAAGGTCAGCGATACGGTTCATAATAAATGCTTCATTTGCTGCCCATGTTGCACTCTCTTTGTGGTACCAGAATCCAATAAGACCCCATGAACAAAGACCAACACCTTCCCATCCAATGAAAAGTCCAGCGAAGTTATCACTCATTACAAGAATCAACATTGAAAAAACAAATGCTGATAACCAAGCAAAGAATCTGTTAAAACCTTTATCGTGATCCATATATCCTATCGCGTACACATGAACAACAGTTGAAACAAGTGTTACAACCATCATCATGGTGATTGAAACTTGATCAACAACAAAACCAAATGGGATGTAAAGATCTCCAGTAGCCATCCAAGTCATCATCTCAACATGTACAACTTCACCACCACCTAATATGTGCTTTAATAAAATCGTACTTGCAACAAATGAAACAAATAATAGTGCACTAGGAATAATCCCAGCAATTAAAGTTTTTGGCTTTCCACCAAGCGTGGCTGCAAACATAGAACCTACAAGTGGTGAAAATAGTGCTAGATATAAATAAAATTCCATCGACTATCCTTTCATTGTTGACATTTGATCTAAGTCAACATTGTTATGACGTTTGTGCCAAACGATTAATAATCCAAGACCTACAGCAACTTCTGATGCAGCGATCGCAATTACAAAGAATGCAAACATTTGACCAGTTAAGTCGCCATAGAAATGTGAAATCGCAGCAAAAGCAATATTTACAGAATTCAATAAAATCTCAGTTGCAAAAAATAGCATCAAAAGATTTTTTCTTTTCATAACACCGATCAAACCTATTGAAAATAGGATTGCAGATAAAACTAAATAATGATTAAGTCCGATTTCCATCATGAAAATATCCTTGAGTTTCTTTCTTTTTCTTTCTTAGCTTCTTCAATCTCAGCATCTGTCATAAGAGTCATAGAAAGATCCATCTTCTTCCCAGCTAAAACGATTCCAGCAATCATTGCAACAAGTAACATAACTGCTGCAACCTCAAATGGAATAAGGTATTTTGTAAAAAGAACCATACCAACTTCTTGAGTATTTCCAACACCTTCTGTCATAGGATACAATGCAGTTACACTCTCAGTAATCATTGGAGCTGCAAATATTAGAACAATTAAAATCGCAGATAAAATAGTGAGCCCTGCAACAATATAGTTGTTTCCTTGCTTCTCTTTAATCTCTCTTGTTGTATCAAAGAACATCATACCAAATGCATATAGAGCCATTACAGCACCAGAGTACACAACGATTTGAATCGCACCTAAAAAGTCAGCATCTAACATAAAGAAAAATGCTGAGATAAATATCATTCCTGCTGCTAGTGCAGTCAATGCATGTAACGCCTGAGATGTTGTTACGGTAATAAAAAACATCAAAATTGTTAAAAAAGCAAACAGATAAAAAGCGACAGCTTCAAACATTCTAACTCCTTAATATGATAGAGGTGTTTTCTTAACACGCTCTTCTTCATGTGGTGTGATAGCACCAAAACCTTCAAACTCTCTTTGAGTTCCTTGCTTCATAACATCGATTGGTGTAAGCATACCAGCATAATCAATGTAATGCTCTCTTTGCTCACTTCCATTTTCATACTCGCCACCATGTGTAATCGCAAGTTCTGGACATACTTCAGCACAATATCCACAAAAAATACAACGTCCTAGGTTAATAGTGTATTCACTAACCTCTTTACGAGAATTCTCATCAATTTTAGTATCCATCTGAATACAATTAGAGATACAAATCTTTTCACACAGACCACATCCAATACATCTTTCAGCATCAGATTCCCAAAGTCTTTTCATCTCATGAACTGCACGATAACGTGGACCTATAGGCATCTTTTCAAGTGGATATTGAACAGTGTGAATATCAAACTTGATCATTTCACGCATAACTACCCATAAACCTACAAATAGCTCGCCTCTAAAAGTACGCTTTACAACACGCTTGAATTTTCCCCAGCCTGTTGTTGGATACTGATCAAGATCAATCTTGAAATAGCTATCACTTACATTTCTATTATTAAATGCTTCCATATTTACCACCTTACATCATCACTACTGCAGCGACTAAAATATTGATCACTGCAATTGGCATTAGTACTTTCCAACATAACCACATCAACTGATCCGGTCTCACATCTGGCCATGCTGCTCTTGTCCACAAGAAAAAGAAAAAGAAAAATGCAACTTTTGCAAGTAAACCTAAAGCACCTAGAAAACTTCCATCACCATAACCACCTAAGAAAAGAAGAGGAATTACAAATGATAAGAAGAACATATTCGCATATTCACCAATGAAGAAAAGTCCCCATCTCATACCAGAATACTCAGTACCAAAACCGTCAATAATCTCGTGATCATTTGCAATAAGGTGAAATGGTGTACGACCAGTCTCAGCAAATGCAGAGATCCAAAAAAGTACAAATGCTACAAATCCAACACCGTACATATTAAAAATCATCCAACCATTTTCTTGCTGAAAACTATTAAAATCTATAAGTGACAAAGATCCCACAATCATAATTGGAGCAAGAATAGATAATCCTGTGATAACTTCATATGAAATAAACACAGCAGCACCACGAGCTGCAGAGATAAGAGAAAACTTATTTGCAGATGCCATACCACCAAGGAGTGGACCATATAAACCTACACCCATGATCCCTAAAATATATAAGATACCCACGTTGATATCAGAGATAATAGGATGTACTGTATATCCAAAAATATCAAAAGATGGTAAAAATGGAATAGCAGCCGCAGCCATAAATGCTGTAGCAGCAGTAATTACTGGTGCTATTTTAAATACTGTTGGGACTACATTTGTTGGGATAATATCCTCTTTTGTAAAAAGTTTGATACCATCTGCAGCAATTTGTAAAAGTCCATACGGTCCAACGTTCATTGGTCCTAAACGACGTTGCATAAATGCAAGCACTTTACGCTCAAAATATGTTCCTAGACCCGCTAATGCAGAAAAAACAAGTAGAACAACAACGACTTTTATAACCGTTTCTATTAAATATGCTATTTCCATATATTACACCTTTTGAATTGAAGCTGTCGCAAAACGGTAACCGTTAAACAAAGCTTCAGAATTTAATTTAGAATCAAATGAAGGGATAAGAACAATATCTCCAGCGATTTTGTTATCACTAACAATTGCCGCTGTTACTTCACCGTGTTCTGTCACAACTTTTACAGTTTCACCAGCATTGAATTCAGAGTTGTTAAGATACTCTTCACTCATATAGATTCCACTAACCTCATCAAGGTATGTTGTTTTGTTTGTAAAATCACTAAACTGTCTGACTGGATTTGCAGAGTAAACGATATTTTCACTGATTTGAAGCTCTTCATCAAACTTCTCTACACTCTCATCAGCAGAAGCTTTTCTTCCCATGTTTTTGAGTTCGTATCCACGAACCTCTTCACCAGCATTTGTATAGTGATCTGGAAGATCATCAAACTCTACTGCTTGGAAACCTTTGGTTGCAGGAAGCTGTGAAGTGTATTCTACTGTCAAATCTGCATCTAAGCCTAAAGCATTTGCAATATCATTGAGTACATACCCACCATAGCTTAGTGCTGCATTTGTTGGATTTACTCTTTTGTTGATTGAAGTCAATGTTCCCTCTTGTTGGTTCATCGCTGGCATATCTAAATCGCCATCCCCAAGTGCTGAGAGTGTAAAGTTACCTTTTGTGTTGTATCCAATACTAAATGAACCTGCTTCCGTATCTAAAGTGTTTATAAGAGAAACACCTAAAGTATTTGTAAGAGTCGGAATCATAACAATCTTAAATGCTGTATATTTTTCAATTAATGCAACTAGTCTTGCACAGTTCTTAGCGTTTGGATGATTATATAAATCTGCACCAACCATTAATGAGAATGTTTCTTTTTTCTTAAGGAACTTATCTAAAGTTTCATTGAAACTATCATTAGCACCTAAAAGTGTAAGAAGCTTATTATCATCAACTTCAACCTCTTTACTCACTTTTTTAGGAACCATTTTAGATTTTTCTACTTCAACTTCTTCCTCTTCACCAGTCTCTTCATTTACTTTTTTCTCTTTAACCATCTCAACAACTTTTTCTTTAATTGTTTCTTCAACAGTTATAGTCTTAGTAGAATGAAAAGATGCAAGGTACTCAACAATTTCTGAAGGCATCGCCTCTTTATCTCCAAAAAGATCAAGCATAAGATACAATGCAATCTCTTCTTGTAATGGTTTATGACCAATACTCATAATGTTTTTACTTAATCCATCAATAATTGGATCACTTACAGGGTGAAAATAAAGTCCTGCACCTTTATTGACTGTAAGAGAATTATTAAGAGCATATCTTGCATTTGGGTTATCAGCTTTTAGAGCAGCTCCAATTGAAACTATAAAGTTTGAATTCGCCACCTCTTTTAAGTCGCTACTATATAAACGATGCCCTGTAAGTGTTGCATAATTTGCTAAAAATGTCTGAAATGCTTTTGCTTCATCATTAATGAGCTTATATCCATACTTCTCTTTTAATTTTTCTAAAATCAGTGCTTCTTCATTTGTAATAGTTGAAGTAAATTTGATAGTGTCCGCTTTTTTGAATGCTTCAAGCGCATTTTGAAATGCAGTTTCATCTTTTACGACATCAGCATTTTGATAATCAAATCCATATCTACCAGCTCCACATAACGAAACATAGTTCCATTCATTCATCACTCTGTAAATCTTATCTTCTGGATTTTCAATGCTTGTATGTTTCACATCATAATTGATCTGACATCCAGCAGAACAGTGTCCACAAGTTGCAGGAACTTGACGCAATTCCCAAGCATTTGATTTATACATGAATTCAGTATCAACAAGTGCACCTACCGGACAAACCGAAGCACATTCTCCACATGATGTACAATCAAGATGGTCTGTTCCGTTTGTAAGACCAATGACTGATTTATTAAGCTTATTCCACATTGCGTATGCATCTTTAGGCATACTCTCTTTAAAACCACCATCTATTGGATCTGAACCACGTGCGATAGTTGTTAAAGAGTTATCACCAATCATATCTTTACATACAGTTACACAACGCTCACAAACAATACAAAGGCCTGGATCGTAATGAAGATGACCCCAATCATGTGAAGATCTATCAACATCTTTGATTGTGTAGCTTTGCGAATCAACACCCATCTCTAATGTATAGTTTTGTAGTTCACATTCACCAGATTGATCACATACACCACACTGTAAAGGGTGATTTACATCGTACACTTCCATAATAGCACGACGCTCTTTTTCAATATTTTCAGTGGATGTAGTAATCTGCATCCCATCTTTACTTTTCGCGTTACATGCATACGCTTGTTTTCCATCAACTTCAACAAGACAAATACGACATGCAAGTGTCGGACTACACCTTGTTAAATAACATATTGCAGGAATAAAAATACCATTTGCACGGGCAGCATTTAAAACAAACTCGCCCTCTTGCGTCTGGATCTCTTTCCCATCAATATTTATAGTAATATTACTCATTTGTCACTCTCACTATTTTGGATTTCTGAAATCTATATATCCCTGAATCAATACCTGTATCAAATGTAGGATTAAGTGCTACAGTACCTTTTAGGCTATCATCCAATTTAAATTCTCTTGTTAAAGTATTTGATCCATACTGAATCTCCACTCTATCTCCATCAGATATTTTTGCTGCTTGAGCAAATTGTGCAGAACCTCTCAAAGAAGTGTCACGTTCAAGCTGTTTGGTTTTATTTGTGTACGCATTGAACTGTAAAACAGGATTTACGTGATACACAACCGCACCATTAAATTCAGGTAACTCATCTACAGTATCAAGCTTCCCATCCATTTTACACTTAACATTCTCTAGAAGATATCCGCGAACATCCTCGCCTTTATCTGTTAAGAAGTTCTCTAAATCATCAAACTCTACAGTTTTAAAACCAAGTTCAGTATCTAATTCTTTTGTACAATCAATAGTATTTTTATGGTTTATTCCAACAGCACCTAAAAGATCACATAGTGTGTATCCATCAAAAGGAAGTGCTACATTTGTTGGGACAACTCTTTTGTCAATCGTTACAAATGTTCCCTCTTGCTGATTCAAAGCAGGTACAGCTAAGTTTGCAAAATCTAATGATGAAATAACAAAGTTACCTCTATCGTTGTAGCCCACAACATTATCAGCTAACTCTTCATCTTTATCTAAAGAATTAATTAACGAAACTCCTAATGTATTTACTTGAGATGGTACAACAACTACTGAAAATTCAGTATATTTTTCTATAAGCGCAGCAACTTTAGCAATATTTTGTGCTTTCTCATGAGCAATAAGATCTGAACCAATAATAAGTGAACGCTTTTTCGCACGAGTAAACGATTTCATCATGAAAGTAAACTCTTCTTCCCCAATATTGCTCTCAGCACTCAAGTAACCCAAATCTAAGCCATCAAAAAATGCTCTATCTTTTTTTGTAATCTCTACATTTTCTAAGATAGCGTTTGCTAAGAGTGCAATAACACCCTCTTCAGTTCCCACTTCATATTTCATATTTTGTGTTACTGTATTTTGCATCAATTCATCTTCAATTGGATGTGCATATACAATTTTACAACCATTATGACGAGAAGCGGTTGTCAATGCATAACGCACCGCTGGATTATCTGTTGCAATTCTGCTTCCAATAACAATCGCCGCTTCAGATTCTTTGATTGCATCCAATGATCCATTGTAATGTTTTTTCCCACTTATAGAACTGTATGCATCCATAAACTCAGCATAAAGTCTAGCGTCTTCGTTGAAAAGTTTTATACCAAACTTCTCTTTAAGCTCTTCAAGCATATACGCTTCTTCATTTGTTATCATAGAGGAAAAACGGATTGCTTTTGCTTCTTGAATTGCGACAATAGCTTTATGAAAATCAAGCTCATTTTTTTGTGCTTTATTATGAAAATCAAATCCAAAACGACCAGCACCACAAAGGTTTGTGTACTCATAGTTGTTTTTAACTCTGTAAATATCAGCATCTCTTGAGATTCCAGCTTCTTTTACTTCATATTCTAAAGAACATCCACCTGAACAATGTGCACATGTTGCAGGAATTCTTGTAAGTTCCCATGCATTTGCAGAGTATTGAAAATCAGAGCTTATGAGTGCTCCAACTGGACACACTGCAATACACTCTCCACAGTATGTACAATCAAGTTGTTCTGCATTTTTAGGAATTATTGTTGAACTATATCCACCAAACTTCACTTCAATTGCATCATCACCTATCGCTTCATTACATACGTGAACACACTTTTCACACAATATACATAATGATGGATCGTAGTTAATCAATCCCCAATGATCAATTGAACGTGACTTATCTTTAGCAGAAAAGTCTTGTTGTCCAACATTAAACTCAAGAGTTTTATTTTGAAGATCGCATTCACCAGACTTATCACATACACCACACTCTAATGGATGGTTCACATCATACAACTTCATTATGTTTGTTCGCTCTTTTTCAAGCTCTACAGAATTTGTAATGATATTTACACCCTCAGTTGGTGGAGTATTACAAGAAAGAACAACTCCATCATGTCCTTCAACTTCTACAGAACATAAACGACACGATGCACACGGTGAAGTCTTTGAGATATAACACATAGTTGGGATATAAATATCATTCTTGCGTGCAACTTGTAAAATCGTTTCACCCTTGTGAGCTTCAACAGATATACCATCAATTGTAAAGTTAATAGTTTTACTCATCTGCACCTCCCTCTAAGCCTGAACCATAGCAATATAATAACATCGCATACAACGATCTGCTTCAGCCATTGCTTGATCTTGTGTGAACCCGAGGTTCACTTCAACATTGTTATGTTTTCTATTTTCAACATCAACAACTTCAGCATGCTCACGAGGAACACCTGGCATCCAACCAACAATTTTTTCTTTTTTGTCGTACACTCTAAGTTTCATCAAGTGATCTTCCATGATCTCTTCTTCAGTACGACCCACTTCACCTGTTAAGACATAACGACTCATCACAGACGCTGCTCTTTTTGCTTGACCAACAGCGTTTACAATTGTCATAGGACCATATTCACAATCACCAGCTGCGAAAATACCTTTACGTGATGTCATATAATCTTTACCATTTGTTTTTAGTGATGCCCAAGAAGTCATCTCCAATTCCCACTCTTCTGGTAAATGTGAAAAGTCAGCACTTTGTGAAACTGCAGGGATAAGATAGTCTACTTCGATAATCTCACTTGCACCTTCAATTTTTACAAGTTGCGCTCTCCCACCATCAGGATCTGGAACAAGTTCAAACTTATCTACTTCAAGTGCTTTGAGTACATCATTTTCATCAATCATTCTGTTTACAGCTGAGTGAAAAATAAATTCTACTCCCTCTTCAACAGCTTCATGATACTCTTCATATGTTGTATTTCTAATGATCGTTTTCTCATCACGACGATAAATCATTATAACACGTTTTGCCCCAGCACGAATTGAACAACGTACAACGTCCATAGATGTAAAACCACCACCAACACATGCAACAACTTTTCCAGTCAAATCCACGTGATCCGTCGGTAACATTTGTTGTTTTACAACTGATTCTGGAGTTTTGATATCAAACTTCTCATACAGATTAACCCAATCAAGGAAATCTATCGCACCCCAATAACCCTGAATCTCTGGACGCTCATTATCACAACGAACTTTTTTAGAGATACGTGTTCCAGAAGCAATCATAGTTGCATCATAATCATTTTCAAATTGACGCATCTCATCAGCTGTAACTTTATGATTTAAAATAAAATTAACACCCATATCACGCACACATTCTATATCTTCAAGATATTTCTTCCAAGGCATACGATATTCAGGAACACCAACTGTTACTTCACCACCTAAAACTGGAAGAGCTTCATAACAGTCAACTTCTACACCCTCTGCAGCTAAGTAGTAAGCAGTTGTTAAACCAGCTGGACCAGCTCCAATAACAGCAACTTTTTTCCCATTACTTGGTTTCTTTTCAAGTGGATGGAAAAAGTCATACCCGTGATCAGTTTCCCAATCAGCACCTAAACGCTTTAGTGCCATGATTGAAATTGGCTCATCAAGATTTGTACGACGACATGCATCTTCACACGGGTGCGGACACACACGGCCACAAGTATGAGCTAGTGGCATAGTTTGACGTGTTGCAATCAAAGAATCATCAAAACGCAAATCTCTTACACCCTCAATATATCCAGGGATATCAACATGAGCAGGACACGCATCTGTACATGGTGCAGTTATTTTTGCAATGTAACTCGCATCTGCATCATAATGTTTCGAAGGTTTTTGATTGTTGATACAATCCAAAAATTCATCTTCAAAATGTGTCATTAAATCAAGTATAGGATTTGGAACAGTCTTTCCAATCTCACACTTTGATGTTACCTGCATAGTTTTGCCGATCTCTTTTAAGTGATCCAAATCAGCTACAGCACCTTCACCGCGAGCAATCTTATCAAGTTGATCATATAAAATCTGACCACCCCATCTTCCTGGAGCACATCTTCCACATGCTTCAGAATAGACTTGATATTGTGCAGCGTATTCCATAGCTAGACGAATAACATCTACATCTTCACTAAAAAGTGAGACACCATCCCAACCTATAAAAGCTTTTGAGTCACGATGGTCATCATATGTTGCTGGTAAGTTGTAAGCTGATTCTTCCCACTCTGCTTCAGGTTTACCAATATTGTTTACTAGTTCACCATTCCAAGTAGAAAAATAGACTTTACTCATAATAAATCCCTATCTTTTAGTGACGACAGTCCAGTCGACTTCGTTAAACTTTAAAGAGTTTAGTAGTTCATATCCGCACTCTTTAACTAAATCTGCAGATTTTTGCACAGAACTAAAATCACCTATTTCAAACAAAAATATAGCAACTTCACCTGCTTTATGTTCACCTAAAATCTCTTTCATACGAGGTTCAAAATTCTCTTTTAAATGTCTTAAATCATATCTTTTCATTATCTATCTACCTCACCAAATACAATGTTTGTAGTACCAATAATAGAAACAACATCCGGGATATAGTGACCTGGTAAAAGATCTGTCAAAATACCTGTATGCCAGAACGATGGCGCACGAAGTTTTAATCTATACGGATATGGTCCACCTTGAGAATTAATGTAATAACCAAGTTCACCTTTTGGTGATTCAGTCGCTACATACACTTCACCAACAGGTGGTCTCATACCTTGAGTTACAAGTACAAAATGCTGCATTAAAGAGTAGTTTTGTGTCATAATATCTATTTTAGGAGCTGAGATATATTTTGGTGCATGAGCCATAAGCTCTGTTTCACCATTTTTCACACACTTTTCATACATCTCTATTGTTTGATAAAGAATCTTTGCAGATTCTCTCATCTCTTCCATATAGATTCTATAACGTGCGAAGTTATCTCCTACATCAGAATATGGTACATTAAATTCAACTTCATCATAAAGCTCATAAGGCTCTTCTTTACGAAGATCCCATGCTACACCTGAAGCTCTGAGCATAGGCCCTGTACATCCCCAAGAGAGTGCCATCTCAGTAGAGATAGTTCCAACACCTTCCATTCTCATTCTCCAGATACGGTTAGAATCCAGAAGATCTTCATAATCTTTAATATTTTGCGGAAGCTTGTTTAAAAACACTCTTAGTTGATGTAAAAAATCATCTTGAATATCTAAAGGAACACCACCTATACGAATTGCAGCATGCGTCAAACGA
>Ga0255754_10001984_pt1 | contig 15691 bp, 9 predicted proteins | sample 101ome_22_FD_179954 | JGI IMG/M metagenome (GOLD analysis project Ga0255754, IMG submission 179954) | Coastal salt marsh microbial communities from the Groves Creek Marsh, Skidaway Island, Georgia - 101412BT metaG (version 2) | ecosystem: Environmental > Aquatic > Marine > Intertidal zone > Salt... | reverse complement strand
CTCTTAAGCGCCATATCCATCCCTAACCTCTTATATTTCGCGTGATACACCGCCGAATATCTCCCGCCGCCGACTCTTTTAAACAGCGCAAAGTCCACCAGAGCAAACTGCCACCCAAACGAAATGCGCTTCAAGACCACCAACGGGTCCGTCTCCGAACTCAGAGGCGGTAAATTCGCCTCCTCGTCCTCGTCCTCCGAAACATCATCCGAATACATTCGAACGCTTTTGCTCTTTTCTTCGCTCTCACCTTCTCCGAAATTGTCCTCCATCTTCTTCTCTTCTTCTTCTTCTTTCAGAGAGAAATGTTCCATTTTTGTATCTAACGTCCTCGTTGAAATTCCGGAAGACGACGACGACGGCGACGACTTCCCGTCGCTCCTCTTCTCCTCCTCCTCCTCTTCCTCGCCGCCACCGCCACCGCTACTGCTCGTGGCGTCCATCTTAGAACCCGAGAAGGATGAAAACGACTTTGGCAACATCACGCGCGAAGAGACGGAGCCAGTTGCTGTGGTCTTTTCTTCTTCTTCTTTCTTCTTTTGCGCGCGTGCCAAGATTTTTTGAAGATTATTCCACTCGTTTTTGGGAGGAAAAAAGAGGGAAAAAAAGGAATAATTTTCGTGTGCGAAAAAGGTCAAGATACTCTCTGTATTTATATTCTAGGCACGCTGCCGCTGCTGCGGGTTGAGCACTGAGCGCCGGTATCTGAGAATTTTTTTTTGAAAAGAAGAAATACGCGCGCGCTCTCTTATTTACGGCGCGTTCTGATAGTGTCTCTCTCTCTCTTTCTGTGTCTGTGTGTGTGTGTGTGTGTGATAGAGTTTAATCGTCCCACGGGCGCGGGTCTTCTTGGAAGAGCTTCGCGGAATCTTCGTCCTCGGCGTACCCGCCTTCGATTTTTTCTCTGGGGAAGTCCGCGCGCTTCGCTTCGCGGTCGGCTTCGAGTTTGCCTCTTTGCGAGAGCGTTTGAAGGTAGGTTTCTTTGTCTGCGTCTTTTGCTTCTTCGCCGGTGGCGGCGGCGGATGTCGCGTCGGCGGCGGCGCGGGAAGTCGTCGCTTTTCCCATCCTCGCCGCTCCTTCCGCCTTGGCCGCCGTGGCACTTTTTTCTTTGTCGGCGTCGTCTTCTACCGTTCGGAGAAATTCAAAAGTCACCAGTTTATGTACGTAACCGGCTGACACAACCGCGGTGGAGCGTATAGCCGCGAGAACGTCGTCGAACGACTCGTCTTTACATTCAAACCACCCGGATTTATATTTCCAGGGATCGAATATCGTCGTCGCTTGCGTTTCGGGCACTTTCTCGTGAATTTGCGTAGCCGTGACGCGCGTCAAAACGTCACCTTCTTTAACTTTACCGAACGCTCTCGACGTTCTCGAAACTTTAGAGACCATCGCGGCAAACGGAGCGCCTTTCACCTCTCGAAACTCGATCCCGATATCTCTCGCGGGAAGTTCAATCTCAAAAATCTCATGCAAAAATCCACCACCCCGCGAACCCGGAAACGGAGTTATCGACATCCGCTCTCTCTCCGTCTCCTCCCCCTCGCGGTTCGTGTATCTGTTCTCCCGAGGAGAAGAAGAAGAAGAAGAAGAAGAAGGAGATCTGCTCGTTCTCAAAACGTCTCGCCTCGTCTGCTCGTGATCTCGCCTTTTGTTCTTCTTGCGTCTCACCACCATCGCTCTGATCGCGGTGAACCTTCCTCGCGTCTTCGCCGAGAGATCGCGAGGAGGAAGAGGAGAAGAAGAAGTAAACGCGCTCGTCGTCGTCATCGCGCGTGGTAGTGGTAGTAGTAGTAGTAGTAGTAGTAGTAGTAGCGCTGTGTTTTTTTATTAGATACAAAAAAATTGCCGTTTTTAGCACAACACGCATGCGAAAATGAGAGAGAGGTAATTCCCCAAAAAGCTCCTCTTCAAAGGCAGCCTCTTCTGAAACAAGAAGAAAACGAGAAAGAATGAGCGGGAACAAACTGTCCCGAATCGCAAAGTTGGACTCGCGATTGTTGTCGTCGTCGTCGCAGACGTCGACGAAGAACGTTCGACAGCAAAAGACCCGGGAAGACGGAGAGCACGCGCCGGCAAAAATTTTTACCAAAAAGCGCAAATTGGAGCAGGCGTTCTTCCCCGCGACGACGACGACGGCGATGGCGGCGATGACTGTTGGAGAAGAATCCGCGAGCGAGCGGTGGGTGTACTCGTCGTGTCCGCTCGTCGTCGACGACGAAGAGGAGGAAACAGAGGGGAAATCGAGAGGGAAGACGAGGTACGCGTTTGAGAACGAGAAGAGCGAGAAGAGAAGAAATTTTGGTCGCGACAACAACAACGAGAGAGAGAGGCACAAGATGGAAGCTTTAGACGTCGTTCGAGACTTGTTGGAACGAAACAAGAGAGACATTGGACGCGTGGAAGACGTGATGCGAGCGAAACTTCCGGAGAGGAAAACGCTCATGCTGGAATCGACGACGAGTAGAAAAGGAGCCGGTGGTGGTTCGAGCGCCGCCGCCGGTAACGAGAGCAACCCGAATAGGTTTCGAGAGGACAAAGAGGGCGATTTGCATCGAAAGGAGGAGCGAAGGATGCGATTCGCGAACGCCGAGAGAGAGGAATATTCTAGGAGAGGATGGAAGAAGATGGTGAGAGCGAAAGTTGGGCCCCGCGGGGATGTTGGTGGCCTTGTTCTTGGTGGGAAAGAAGCGACGACGGGCGCGTTGACGTGGGAGTCTTTGAAGAGAGTGAGAAAATTGTGGAGAGAATACGCCGCGAAAGAGTTGGAGGAGAGGAGGAAGGAGAAAAAGGCTAGGAAGAAAACGACGACGATGGATGAACATCTGGATGGAATATCGAAGCGAGACGGCGAGGAAAAAGACGCGTGGGAACTTTTCGGCGCGGTCGTTTTGGTCACGAAACACCGAAGAGCAAACTTGGTCGGCGAATCCGGCGTCGTTGTTCGGGAGACGAAAACGAACGTGCACGTGTTGAGGAAAACGACAGCGGACGACGTGTCTTCGCTCGTCGTCATTCCGAAAACAACTGGTGCAGAGTTGACGATTACCGTCTCCGGACCTCCAATCTCGAGCGCGAGTGCAGCTGCTAAATCAAAAGAAGCCAAATTAGACGAAGGTGAAGAGAGCAGGACCATTCGAGTTAGCTTTTAGGCGCATAACGCAAATAATGAAATAGTTGTTTAGTTTTACAAGGAGAGATTGCCGACCAAAGAGCGACTCTCATCTTTAATCGAGAAGATGTATGAACCCCGAGCGAGAATCATGCTCATCATGTCTTTTCCGCTGCCAAACGCTTTCTCGTTGCTTCGTGGAAGGGAGAACCCAGAACCGTCCCCACACCAACTTCGAACTTGACGTCTTGACAGTTGACCTTATTTTTTAATTGTGTTCACAACGTTCTCTTACGCGAAGCACGTCATAAAATTTGTCCGCGCACGCAACGAGAAGCCTCGCTCGCGCACACTCGCCGAGCGCAGTTCTAACATCTCAGTTACATCTGTCACCACCATCGCGAATTGATGGAACTATAAGCGCTGTCGTGTTATTATTCAGCATATTTTAACCGGAAAGAGTGAAAATGCGCTCCAACACGGTTGATGAGTTGGAAAATACAACAGTAACCGCGACGACGACGATGACAAAAACAAAAACAAAAACAACAGCGAAGCACGACGCCACGATATCCTCGACCACTACCATCTTCTCCGTCGTGCTCTGGTACTCGTCTAATATTGGACTCCTTTTAACGAATAAATGTTTATTGAGTGTGTATGAATTCCACTATCCGATCTTCATCACAACCTTGCACATGGGCATGTGTTTCCTGTTGAGCATCCTGGTGAGAATGGCGCTGGTGATGAATAAGAACAGCAACGATCCTACCAGCACGAGTGGAAATGCTATTGAGGAGCATCAAACGATTCGGGATATTCATCATTTGCTAAAAATTGCGCTGCTATCTGTAGTTTTCGTGTCTAGCGTTGTCAGCGGTAACGTTTCGTTGAGGTACATACCTGTGTCCTTTAATCAAGCGATATCGGCGACGACACCGTTTTTTACCGCCATTTTATCGCGCTTGTTCTTATATAAGGAAGAGACTAGGGAGACGTACTTGGCTTTGATACCGATTGTCGTTGGGATTGTCATTGCGAGCGGGTATGAGCCGATGTTTAATTCATACGGTTTTGCAGCGTGCGTCACGGCGACATTTTTGAGAGCGCTGAAATCTGTTTTGCAAGGGTTTCTCTTGGCAAACGAGAAGGAAAAGTTGGATGCGTTTAGTTTGTTGTTGTTCATGTCGCCGATCGCGTTGGCGATACTCGGATTGGCGTGTTCTGTCATGGAACCGAACGCATTTGAGGTAATGTTGGCAAAGATGATGACGAGCCAATCAACAAATGTCGTGTCATTCAAAGTCGCCTTGTTTCTCAACTGTACTTTAGCGTTTGTGGTGAACTTAAGCAACTTCATGGTCACGAAGTGCACGAGTCCGCTGACATTGCAAGTTCTAGGAAACGCTAAGAGTGTTTTGGCGGTGTTCATATCAGTCATGCTCTTTCGCAACCCAATTTCAGGAATTGGCATGATGGGGTATTGCATTTCAGTCGCGGGCGTTTATTTTTATTCCGATGCGAAAAACAGAAGTAGTGGTAGCAATAAAATTCTTAGGACATCGAAAGTAGCGGAAACATATTTTAAGATATCAGAGGACGACGACGACGACGACGACGACGACGACGACAACAACAACAACAACGATGAGAACTGTGAAAAGAGATTGCCAACAGGGGGTGCGAACGTGAAAACGATCAAGGAATTAGCAAATAGGAACGAGCATCACATTCTATGAAATACATATTGTATTTTGATGTATTCTTCACTCTATAATACAGTAATACCTAGGTTACTATGGGAAGTTAAATGCATCATCACAACACTGCGCCGCGACGACTTCTCGGCGTCGTCACAGTCACCCCGGATCTATTCTTGTTGTTGTTGTTGCTTTCGAAACCACTACTGCTAATCCTAACACGTTCATTACTCTGAAGACTATTATTAGTACTACTACTACTCACCCCCCCGCTGCTTTTTTGAACTGGAAGCACGTCGTAATACGTCAACATGCCATAACTAGCGATTAAAACCCCACCAAACATGGCTGGATTCGGTACGTGCGCGAACAAAATGAACGACAACGTCGGCGTGAGGAACATTGCGCACGCGGTGGCAAACACTTTCGCAATGGCGTCTACGTTTTTTATAATATGCGAGACCAATAACCCGCCAAAAGCTAGATTAGCAACCACGCACATCGATATGAAGGAGTGTCCCGAAAACACAGTCATGGGCCAAGCGTAAACCGCGTCATCGCCGCTAAAATCGTCGTTGCTGTCGTCCCATCCACCAAACTTCCTAAAATCCAAATACGTCAATCTCGCGCTATTAAACAACAACCCGAACGCGTACATCTGCAGATTCTGCCAATGAATTGAATCATTCACGTGTTTTTTAAACACGTACTCAACGTATACTCCTCCAAATGCGCTCAAACACGCGTCTCCAATTCCTAAAAAATACCCAAACGCGCTGAACCTTTGAAACATCATCCACTTCCCGCCCGTCTTTTCGCTCTTGCCGATTTGCGTCGTGCACGCTCCAATCGTGACCAATATCAATCCAATCCATTTCTTATACGTCCATCCAGTGCTATTCTTCAAGAACATCCTGGTCAAAACCCCAGTGATGACAATCTTCAAGTTTCCTAAAACTAAAAACGTCGTCGGGTCCAACAAAACTAAAGCTGGAAACGACACCGCTTGGTGCAACAAGAAAATCAAACTCGGTATCGGATACAACAAAACCGTTCTCACGTGCGTCGTCATCATCACCCCCTTCTCTCCTCCTTTATTCAAACTCATCTCCCTCCTCAACAAAACAAAACTTATCGATAACTTCAACGCTTCCGCTAATAACGGCACCGTTGCTACGTTGTAACTATATTTTTCTTTTCCCCGTAACGAGGCAGTCGTTAGCAGACCATGCGCGGAGGTTACGCAGGCTAACAAAGCGGCCGCGATGAAATTCTTCAGCGTAAATCTGTGAGAGGTAACGCCGTCGCTTTCTTTTTCTCTCTCGGACGGAGGAGGAGGAACAGCAGAACCAGGAGGAGCGACCATTGTTCTTCTTCTTCTGCGTGCCCTCTTATCTGGAAAAGTGGAAATTTGCTCTTTTGCTCAATTTCAAAAAGCGTAGAGAGAAACTTCATATCAAAGAAGTGTTTGTTATACGCGCAGATAGAGAAGAAGACAAATATATAATATATATATATATGCCGCTCGACCTCTCCTCTTCGTCCGACGACGACGACGAGCGACAAAATGTTCGAGGAGGAGGCGATGGGAGCGCGACGACGAGCGGTAGAAGCAGCAGCATCGCGCAACTTCGAGCGAGACTACAAATGGAAAAAGAGAAGAAACACAGAAGTGGCGTTGGACGCGATAAAGACGGAGAACAACAACAACAACAACAACAACAACAAAGACACGAAGAAGAGCGGATGATGTTGAAACAAGCCATTGGTTCGTTATCGGAGGAGAACGCTCGATTGAGGGAGGAGATGGAGAGGATGTCTTCTTCTTTTGCAACAACGTCGAGTGCAAATGCTACGAACACAAGCACAAACAAAGAAGAGGAACAACGAAAACAAATACTCCTGTTAGAAAAGCGCGCGAAAGAATTCCAACGCCAAAAAGAGCTCGCGGAGAGAGCTCGCGGTGAAGATTCGACGCGTTTGTCGCAAAAGCTCTCGGACTGCGAGAATATTAAAAATCGATTTCAATCGCAACTCAACGAGTGTCGCGAAGCTCTCGAAACGAAAGAGAGAGAGTTGAAGCGCTTGCGAGAACATTTGTTGGACGTGGAAGAGGCGGAGGATAGAGACGAAATGTCGATCGAAGAGCGGGTAGAAGAAGAGAAGAAAAGAGTAGAGGAGAAGTTCGAGAAGGAGGTGGAGCGGTTAACGATGCAACTGATGGAGAAAGAAGACGGATTGCAGAGGAAGATGAAAGAGGTTGAAAATTTAAATCGAGCTTTGGGAAGTTTTTACGCCGATCAGGAGCAGATGGATGGGAGGACGAACGAAGCAAAAGAGGCAAGGCAGAAGTTAAGAGAAACCAGCGGTAAGTTGAGAGAGACCATGGAGCTTTTAGAGAAGAAAACGAAGGAGATAGAAGAGTTGGAAAGTAAACGAGCGCTTACCGAGGAAAAGTTCAAAGATGCTTCGCGAAAGTGCGCCGAAGCAACCGCGCAGTCGACAAAGTTGAGGGTTGCTTTGACGCAAGCGATTAAGAAAATCGCGCGGTTGTCGTCATCATCTGCTGGTGGTGAAGATGGCGAGAACGAAGTATTCATCGACAAGTCAGTCATCACGAAGCTTTTGGTGACGTATTTCGAACGCAACTTTTCCGAAGAGGTGCTCGAGTTGATGTCGAGACTATTAGATATGGAATCCTCGCAACGAGATGTGATCATTTTAGGCGCAAGAAGAGCAACTGGAGTGATATCTAAAGTCGCGAGGGCACCGTTAGGAATCGCCAGAGGCGTCGGAAAAGCTTTTGGAGCGATATCCGGGGTTGGATTAAGGGTTGTCGGTGCCACCGGAGAGAACGCTGAAGTGCCAGTCGCGGATTTGTTCATAGATTTTTTGTTGAAAGAAGCCGAGGAAGAGCTCAATAGCAACGACGCCTGTGCAGCCGAAGAAGACGCCTCCGAAGAAGAGAAGGAAAATAGCACCCCGTTACCGAAAAGTCCTTCGTCGGAGGGAGGAGGAATATTCAGCGCCGTCGACGTTGAATGATTTTGTATATAGAGAGTACTAACCCCCACGGGGTAGCCCATTTGCAATATCGTAAGCAACGAGGAAGAAGAGCTTTGTGAGCAATCTAATCTTCTCGCCTGTGTCTGCGTATATATACTAGTCATAGGCTGCATGTATTAACATTTCATAACATCACACATCTTCTGGTAATTTAGATCTATAAAACTGATTGTCCAAAGTTTCGTAACTTTCTCCTGGTTCGTAATAATTCTTCAACCCGGGCGCTTTAAAGTAACATGCACCTTCAAAATCAATACCGTGCATATATATATCGTCTCCTTGCCCCATGATTCTCGTCATATCGACCGCTCGAGAAAACGCAATAGTTCCTGTAAACTGTAAAGTCAACTCCTTCATTTGATGGCCATGTGCTCTTATCTCCTCCCGCGGTTGATCGAAACTCATGTTGTCCCAGACCAATTTAATCACATTCTTAAACAAAGGATGTTTCGGCTTCGCGAGAAACCCCCACATGACGGTAGCTTTTCTATTAGCAATATACTTGCTCTTGTTACCCTCTCTCGATAACACAACATTTGCGTTGTGCTCATTTGCTATGCTCACAAGTTTATTAAAATCTGGACAGCTCGAGTCAATATCTAAATACATTCCGCCATGATAATACAACACCGCATACCGCCAAACGTCCGCTCTTCCCGCGCCATTCTTCGGATTCAACAATTTGAACGACTTATACGCTAATTGCACAATCTCGTCGTCTGTGTCGCGTAAAAACTTCTCCTGTTCCTCGTTCGTGACCAGATTAAACTTCCACTCCGGGTTGTCCTCAATCATCTTCACGCGATAGTTGTCAAATTTGGACGTATCTGAATCTTTCCATCCTTGCCAAACTGTCTTGGGGAACTCCGAACCATTCGTGCTTTCGTAGTTAGTGATCTCTCCTTCCCCTAGCGGTGCATCCATATCCACATCCTCTGCCCAGTTGCGCCAGGCTTCTCTCGAGGCGCGAAATCTTTTGTGGACGTTTTTGAAGTGCTTCGGCACGACCGCGACGCTCTTCTTTGACGCCGATCCAACATAAACTACCGCGCATCCCAACAACACACCAGATACGAATACCAAAATCCCCGCCCAACTGTTGCTCGCCCCTCTCGGTCTCGTCTCGCTGCCACTTTTCTTCCCCGCGTTCTTTTCGATGTCGGCACCTAACTCTTCGTCTCGGTCTTCCGCTCTTTGGCCGTCAACCGTGAAACGACTGCTCATGTTGGTTGTTGCGCGCGTAATCTCTCTTTGTGTTTGTTGATTGACGTTTGATGACCTTTGTTTGTTTCTACGAGAGATGGCTTTTTTGCTATCAAAAAAGGTCAAACAAAAAACAAAAAGAACGCTCTCTTAATTGAGCTGTGAGGAGAAAGATACCCATGCGCGCACGACTCGGCATCGCGACGGATGCTCATGCGGACGGGGACGTCGACGTCGAGAAGAGTGTCGACAAAAAGAGAAGCGCTGACTACGTCGATAGCGCGATGAAGAAGAAGAAAAGTGTTTCCTCCACCTCCTACTACTCCGTCTCGTCGACGATGACGAAAAATCCGTGGGTGTTGCTCGTTTTAGGTGTCGCGATCGGCGCGTTTCTCCCTACTCTAGTGAGACATGAATCGGTGCGCGGCGTGCACAAACACGTGAATGGTGCGTATAAAGCGCACAGGGAGGCTTCCAAGGAGTACTTGAAGAGGTATCGAGAAACGTATTTAGGGGAAGTGAAAACGAATTATGTGAGTGAGAAAGAAAACGAGTTGCTTTTGGAAAGTATGGTGAAAGAAGAAGAGAAGAAAGTGGAAGAGGCTTTGACAGAAGAGGAGGTAGGAACTGATGTTCCCGTAGATGAGGAAGGACAAGGCGAGACTACATTCAAAACGCTCGGGAATGGCAAGCACGTGTGTTTGCCATTAATTGACGAAGATTTTAGCGACCTAGTGAGCGAGGAAGAAATGAACGAGAGCGGTACCGTAATCACCCGGTCTGAATGCGACTGGTTTGCGAAGTATATCAGAACTAGCATCGAAGCGTCTAAAATGACGTCCAAATGTGTACCAGATGATCACGTATTTGCGACAAAAGTAAATGAACACGTGTGGGAAATTTTCACATACGCTATCCAGAACATAAAATCTGAAAAGTGCTTCATCGATCGACTGATTGTTTTGTGTTTAGATGATGCGAGTGCGTTGCGATGTAAAGAAGATGGCTTCACGCATTGTATTCGATACTTGTATACGCTAGGAGCGTCTGATTTCCAGCAAAATGACTATTGGCAAATCGTATGGCTTCAAGCTAAAATGGCGTTGGCGTTTAACACTGCCAAATTGACGGCTTTCATTCACGACTCGGATGTTTTGTTCTTGCAAGTTCCAGACCTTCAGAAAATTGTCGCGTTAGATCCCAGCTCAGAAATGTTTCATCAGTGGGAAGATTTCAACTACACTGCTTTGTTTGAGAATCCTTCGTACAAGGAAGAAAGTGATCCAGTTGATGTTCCTCACGCTGGCCTCAATGGTGGGCAACTTTTCTATTTACCAACAGAAAAAGTTCGTAAAGGTCTTCTCTTATCATTGCGGTTTGGCAAAGAATGGGGAACAAATAAGAACAGAAAAAGTCAAGACCTTGTTACGCGGGGTATGGATGAAGGTGGTGTTAAAAGAACGGGCTTAAGCTACAAGTATAACTCATATTGCAGCACTCGGGGTTCAAATCGCCAGCACGAACACTTGGAGGATTGGATCACTTTTCATGTCAACTGCGCGAGGGATACTGAACTTAAAATGAACTACATGAGAGAAATTCAAGAAGAATGGAGTAAACTTAAGTCAGATTGAAGATATGAATATTTTCAGTCATCTGTGATTCTGTGTTCTAAAAGTCATGCTAAAGTAAAATCCAACTGCAAGTGCGTGAATCGAGATAAATACGAAAAATGTTATAACTGTGTCTGGAAAAAGAAGTCGTGCGATAAACAAGATAAGTGTACAATTAGAAACGAAGTTTAGTATTGTGATCATATAAAATTATTGTTGCAATTGTATCTACTGTTTTTTGTATATCTTCTCAGACGGCACGATACACAACTTTTCTAAGTACATGAATGTTTGGACGATGCACGAGGCGAGGTGATGACCAAAGTATTATGTATTAAAATATTCCAGTATTAAAATATTGAAGTATTCAAGTTTTCCTTTACTTTAAGCAGTGTTAAGCAGTGTTAAGAGTATTCCTCGTTTCATCAAACAACGATTCTCAAAATTTAGATTCGCACCGCGCTCTGCAAAAGAGATTGAGAGAGAGGAGAGAGAAAGTGTGAGTAGAAATGCGTTCGAGAGTAGCAGTGGCGGCAAAGGCGAGCGATGGTGACGTTCGCGACGAAGAATACGCGCAAGAAGCGGCGGTAAAATCTTCTTCTGTCTCCGAAACTGCGCGCTCGAATGAGTCGAATATGTGGCTTCTGTTGCTCTGCGTAGGTATCGTCGTCGGCGTGGTTCTATCGTCGTCAAAGTCGTCGGCGGCGGCACATAAAGTACACAAAAGTGTTAAAAGTGCGTATAAGGCGCATCAGAAAGCCAAGGAAGGGTATTTGAAAGCATATAGAGAAGCGTATGTGGAGATGATTTTGGCGAGTTCAACAAAAGAAGAACAAGAACAAGAACAAGAACAAGACGTGGAGGACAGGCAAGATAACAATAATATTCTCGACGAGTACGGCTTACCTTTGGGTAACTCGTGGTTTTCGCACCTGCACATTGCGAAAACGGCTGGATCCTCGTTTGCCAAAGACATAGCGAGGAGATATTACGGCGCCTGCGGGAATAAAGGCGTTTCGTGCATGGAAGGACTAGAAGACACGGAAAGTGCAGCTCTTATGTTCAAGAGTGACACCTGCTCCACGAAGGAGAAGTCTATTTGGTATTGGGAAAACGAAAAGAAAAGAGGCTATCATAACTGCGCCATCGTTTCCGAAGAAATCGATATGCCGGAGTGGTCCAAATGGGTGATAAACTCAACTTTCCACGAGAACGCCACGAAAGTTGCATTGATACCATGCAGAGATCCGGTATCGCACTTCTTTTCTATGAACAATTACAATTCTGAGAACGTGACGAAATGGTTTGAAGACGGTAAATCATGCGAAGAAGTGGTCAGTAATCGCACCATATTTAGATTACTTGAACCCCGCAGATTTCAAATGGACATGGACAACCCAACCGCGCCATGGGATAAACTCGTGCTGTTCAAATTTGATGCCATCGAAAGCGTTTTGAAGCTCCTAGACAAGCACTTACCGCTTCGCAATTTCCCCTTGGAATCGAACAGAATAGCAAAATCAAACAAAGCTAGAGACCCTAAGAATGAGCAGTTAAATAAGTGCTCGGAGCGTGATCTCGCTCTGGAGATGAAAAAGTTATGGTCGTATTATGAATTTTGCGAAAAGAATCTCCCTGAGGGGCGAGATATTGCAGTCGTGGATGTTTCGAAAGACGGGAAAGTTTTGATGTGACCTTCCGAGGAAAACGCACCCTAGCATTTGCTTTAGTTAACTCTTTAATTCTAGTATAGTATGTACAATGTATGGTCCTCTACTCCCTACGATGGTTGAGAAGAAAAGGTCGACTTTAAGGCGATTTCAATTTAGAAGTTCACGCAAAAGAAATTTTTCATCTTGACCTCGTTCGTCAAATTAATACAAACGCGCACACCGCGCGCTGCAAAAGAGATTGAGAGAGAGGAAGTGTGAGTAGAAATGCGTTCGAGAGTAGCAGTGGCGGCAAAGTCGAGCGATGGTGACGTTCGCGACGAAGAATACGCACAAGAAGCGGCGGTAAAATCTTCTTCTATTTCCGAAACCACGCGCTCGAACGAGACGAATCCAACAGCGTGGATTCTGTTGCTCTGCGCAGGTATCGTCGTCGGCGTGGTTCTATCATCGAGTATACGCACGAAACAACCACCGAAAACTCTTCAGCGTTTACACAAAAACGTTGAGAGTGCATACCGAGCGCATAAGAAAGCCAAGCATGATTATTTAAAATCCTATCGAAAGGCGTACTTGGAGTCAGTGCTTGCATCGTCATCATCTTCTGCTGCTGGTACTCCTGAAGACATCGGGAAGACAAATGAAGAAGGAAAAGTCGAGAAGCCAAAGTTATGTTGGGAGAAACCGGACGAAAAATTCTGTTGGAACGAAGGCTTATCTATTCAAGAGCATGTGGATGCACAGTTGCATCCATGGATCATTAAAGGAGGGATTACTGTGAGAGATGTAGAGAGTGCGCAAAAGAGACAAGGAGGTTGCGTTCTTATACGCCCGGATGGGAGTATCAGCACGGATAACTTGCCATATGTGGAAAGAGCGTTGAATGCATATCCGCGTTTGAGACCTAAAACAGAAGTATGCATTCACAGAGGTTTTGGGGATTGGCCTGAGCATCCAGTGAGAGAATATGTAAACGTTTCAGATGGCTTGCCCATGTCGATGGCCGGGAGCAGCTACGAAGAATTTCTAGAGATCCTTTTACCGTGGAACTACGGAAATAGAAATGCGTTCGGTGAAAATTATGAGGAGTCACATAAAAGTGTTTTAAAAACCGGCGAGAATTCTCCTTCGTGGTCTGAGAAGAACAGCACAGCTGTATGGAGGGGGATGGTTGGATGTCATGTGGGATGCGCAGAGAAAGGTGGTTTGTATTTCCCAAGCAATCATATTGAACAATGTACGGACGATCACACAGATGGTGGTTGGGATGCAAATAAAAAAGGAAGAACTTGGGGGTGTGAAAAAAGTAAAGCTGGTTTGCGCCATCAAAGGATACAACTTGCTAATATGTCTTTCCACCACGGTGAGGAGTGTGGATTAGATGCGCGGATAACTACTTGGGATTACCACGAAAATACACTACGTTCCGCCGGAATGACGGAAGAAGAATTGGTGAATTTGAAAGGGAAGGGCATGGGTGAGAAAGAACAAGCTGCACATAAGTACATAGTAAACGTTCAGAACAACGGATTTGCCGATCGGCTGTGGAGACTGCTAGCGCTAAAAGTTGTCGTTTTGCAAGAAATGCATGCATTTAGAGAATTTTTTTATGATATGCTCATTCCATGGGTACACTACGTACCGATCAAAACAGATTTGAGCGATTTATGCGAGAAAATAACGTGGTTGAGAGATAACGACGAGAAGGCTCGTAATATCGCCGAGAATGCTCACGCGTTCGTTCGCGACCAGTTGAGTTTGGATAAGGTAAACTTGTATGTCGCTACGCTTATACATCGCCTCGGGGAGCTCACAGTTCAAGGCCACAACATTACGGGAAATGTAAATTAGATATCATGCACTGCGTTACCAGAAGACCAAGATAAAAATAGTGAGACAGAGTAGATAGCAGTACTGCCCACGTACTAGTTTCCATGATACCTTCATAGATGCACTCTATTCACAAAGTTTTGATGTAATACGTTCGCTGATTCTTCTGGATTGGCCATGTTTGAGAAGAAAAAACAACTCTCTTCATGCACTAATTAAAATTGCTGCTAGTTTACATGATCCCGTATTACTTTTTCTAATTCAGCAACCGATTTCACCACTTTGTATTCACTGCCCTCGATTAAACAAGATGCCGCTCGTGAGAAACCCGAGGAAAATGGAAAGGAAATAATCGTCTTGGCCGCGCCGAGTTCGTACAATTCCAAAGCCGATGTTAAGGAATAATGAGTATCTTTAAGATCACGATTATCTGCGATCTCCCTTCCCTCCTCCTTTTCTGTTTCTCCTCCGCCATGTTCAATCAATGCAATGGCTGGATTATCCCTCAGGTACGCTCGAATAGCTGGAGCATCGCTCGCAACGAAAGTAGTCATTCTAGATGTTTCGTATAATTTGTTGGCAAGCTCAATCACGCTGTGCACCGCTTTTTTTAGATCCAAATTCTTTAATAGGTCGTAGCCGCCCTCTTGCCCGTCTAATCTAGGATCGCCCAATTGAACTTCACGAGTACCAATTTTGATACTCAGATCAGGTTGCACTTCAATCCCGTAATCTTCATGATCCAACAAGCGGAAATGGAACGATATCTCATTCTGATGAGGCTTCTTTGCAGGTTGCTGCATGATGCGGTTCCTTTCCAATTCATCGAGGAGAAAATCAGAGGGATCTCCAAACCATTTCGTTATCGCCGCGCAACTGTTATCTTTCGTAACTGCACTGAAACGACTTTCCGCCAGAAATTTATTGTGCGGCTGCGTGAGAAACACCTTTCTCGGCGTCTCTGGATTAGTCATACTTTCAAGTTCTTGAATCCAATCTACCTTCTGTCCATCAATGTGCACAAAACCATCCATGTCATCAGTTTCTTCGTTTGGTCCCAAGGAGACATCAATTTCACTGGACCTCTTTCCGTACATGACCACATTTTTTTTCTTCCGCAAATTTGGCTCGCACGGTAAGTTTGCGTGAGAATGCCACGGTTTCATTCTAGTGCCGCACTCGCGAATGGTGACGCTGCCAATGCCCAGCTCGTCGCAGATCTCGTAAATGTTTCCAAATTGTTCCATCAGATGTCCAAGACCACAATCTGATATGTGCTGCAACACGTACAAGTGCACGTTTCCTCTTCGAGGTTGCTGACTACGCTGATTTCCTTTTTGCTCAACTCGTTCCGGCAGCTCCTTCACCGCGGTGCTACCGTCACCATCGCTCTCGCCGCTCTTGCTATTTTCTATTTGCTCTTCTGCTAGTTCTGACATCGTCGCTAGTACCTCACCATCGCTCTCGCCGCTCTTGCTATTTTCTATTTGCTCTTCT
>Ga0255754_10001972_pt1 | contig 15747 bp, 10 predicted proteins | sample 101ome_22_FD_179954 | JGI IMG/M metagenome (GOLD analysis project Ga0255754, IMG submission 179954) | Coastal salt marsh microbial communities from the Groves Creek Marsh, Skidaway Island, Georgia - 101412BT metaG (version 2) | ecosystem: Environmental > Aquatic > Marine > Intertidal zone >... | reverse complement strand
GGAGGTCAGACAGAATCGTCTCTTCCAATTTTTCAATAAACTCAGGTTGATCGATGACGCTCAGCGTAGGCTCGACGACGACGCACGGAAATGGAAGACGTTCAACATCTTCGCGTGGTACGTCTCGGCCCAAAATTAAACCTCTCGCCACGTGCCTGGCGTCATCAGTCGTCGCAATTTGAATCGCCGCGTGCATCTCCTCCACCTTTGACTTTGGTCCACACAGGACAAAGGGCGATGCGAAGACGTCGAGGCAATTTGTTTTGGCTTCGAGTACCCACTTTGGCTGAAATATGTGTACACTCGCGCCGGGCAAACGGGCGGCGAGAAACTTTGCGTGCATGTCCCGAGCGAGGTGATCGTCACTTGCACTGATGATGACGTTATACTTGTGCGCTGACGGATCGAGCGAGCGAACCGTCGGCCACGTCTCCATCGTACGCATCGACGACCAAAGAATCGCGTCGTAAAACGGCCTGCACCACGCAGCGCCCGTAAATACCTCCTTTGGGTATTCCAGAGGTGGCTTCTTGATCTCCTGAAACCCTGTGGAGTTTGAAACATCGTCGTGCCAACCGCGGAACTTTTCCCAAGACGCTAGCTCTCTCGCCTCCCACGCGAGCATTGACTTTTCAAATTTGACGTCAACCAAATTGCAGATGCGTCGCAACGTCTCTTCGGGATGCTTCATCAAATCAGAGTCGGCATCGAGCGCTTCGTACTCGGCACCGATCGCGTGCAGACGGTCGAGTATCATAAAACACTCTCTGAATCCAGCCTCGGAAACGTCAAAGTAGGAGCTTGGCTCATCACCTTCGACGGAGACCCTGTAAAACGACTTGAGCGTCTTGAGCGGATCCCTCACGAGGACGACGTGTCTGAAACGCAACAACCACTCGTCGGTGATTTTTTCTTGATCGAAATAACAAGAGAGCTCCTTGGCAACCAAAAACGGTTTACTCTGCGCTGAAAAGTCCGTCGCGAGCACCTCGAGCGCCGTCTTGTAGCTCACGCCGCAGCTCGCCTGCACGCCTTGTGCGTCCTGCCCGTCGATAATCTTCTGATAATTATGCGGACTCCGTTCCATCAAAAACGGCTCCGTAAGCAACTCGTGCATCGTCATCGCTTGGGAATGTTTCGACAACGATCGCTCCAGCGCCGTGGATCGCGAACGCGGCGGCGCCCAAATCAACAACCGTTGTTTAGACAAACTCTTCGCCTGCGGCGACGTCTCTCCGCTCGTCGGATACCCCGCTTCCACCCATGCCCGCATCCCACCCTCCATAACCATCACTTTCGCCTCCATCCGTTCCGAAAACGCCCTTTTCGCCTCTTCGCGAAGCTCTGAGCCTTCATCGACGAGCACCACCGGTCGACCGACGTCCACGCCGCACTTATCCAACGCGACAGACTCTGTCGAAGACTTCCCAAACGACACCACCGTCGCCCCGGGAACGCGTCGAAGCGCCGACCCACGACAATCGACCACCTGCGCCCGTTGCGTCACGAGGTTTTCGTACACGTACCGCACGTCGACGTGCGTCATCAGTGCGGCATCGACGTCATCGTCGGATTCCAACGATAAGATTTGGTCGTTGCAGTCACGAATCGAGAGCTCCCGTCGCTCGGACCGGACCCCGCGGCGTTCTTCCGCGCGCGCGTCGAGCATCGGACGTAAAAAATTCTCAGCGCGCGATTCCGTCGTCGTCACTCCCGTCGCGCGGTCGCGCGCGTCGTCGGTTCGGTTCGGTTCGGTCGCGCGCCGAGCTGTGTCGCGTAACGAACACTGCCCCGCCCGCACTCGCCGTCGCATCGCATGCCGATCGCTGACGCCGACGCCGACGCGAGAGCGACGATCGAACGCGTCGCGCGGGCGTTGAGGGATTCCCCGAACTCAATCCTCGCGCGCGCCGTTGCCGCCGTGGACGCCGACGCGACCGTCGTCGAGGGCGCGGACGAAGAGGCGCTCAAACGCGCGCTGCGAGAAGCGCGTCGACGCGCGCTCGACGACGCCGCGGCGGGGGATCGCGCAGCGCGCGACGCGCGAAACGCGCGGGTTGAGCGGGAGAACCCACCCGAGGCGTGTCCGACGGTGCGGTGTCCGAGGTGTGCGAGGGAGTTGGCGTCGAAGAGGTTTGCGTGGCACTTGGAGCGGTGTTTGAGAGCGTCGTCGAACGAAGGGACGACAGCGACGACGCAGGTACCGGCGAGTGTGCCGACGGGTGGGACGTGAGTGATGAAGGGGAAGAATCCAAATTCGCAAGGGCTCAAGTGGCAGGCGCGGTGTAAACGTAGGGCGAAGAAGGAGACGGGGGAACGCGTCGCGTGGGGCGAAGAAGAAGAAGAAGCGGTGAAAGAGGAGAAGAAGCCCAAAAAAGAGTCTTTCGTCGACGATCCGTTGGCGGTGGAGAAACACTTGAAGACGAAAAAGTCGAAAAAGAAGAGAAAGAATGAGTCTTGGCGGGTGGAAACGAGCAATGGGCGAGAACCGGTGACGGGGATGAAGAAGAAGAAGCAACAACAACAACAATCGTCGATTTCGACGCCAAAGTACGCTTCGGGAAATCCATTCGCCGTGTTGGCGGCGAAGAAACGCGGTTAAGTTAAAAGAGCGCGTATCTGTGTTTTTTGTGTATATTATTTACCAGCAAATGCGAGAAAATTACGTTTCTAACCGCTCGTGCGCGGAGATCTGGGCTCGGAAGAGACGCTGCGAATGGAGAGGTTCGCCGGCGAGTCTCCTCGAAGAGAGAGGCGACGCCTGCTCGGCGATACGGATTCACGATCGGACGCGAAAGGTGAATTTGCCGCACTCGAATTCGCCGGTCTTGATCTGCGGTTCGCAAACGCGTCCCTAGCGTTGCCAAACGGGGTAAAATTCGCACCCGAACGCGTCGGCGACGCCAACCCGTGATGCCCGTGATAATACCCGTCGTCGGAAAACTCAGAATCGCTCACCGTCCCACCCAACGACCGCACCTGTCGCTCCAACGCCCGATTCCGACTCATCAGCATTTTCAACTGTCCTTGCAGCATGTTGACGATGTGTTCCTCCTCGTTTTCCATTTCGTTTTCAATCTTCACCTTTTCTAACTTGAGCCTCGTCGCCTCGTCCTTCTCCTTTGCCAAGTCTCCTCGCAACCGGTCCCGTTCCCTCGTCACCGTCTGTCTCTCCCGTCCCAAACTCTCCAACACCGTCGTCAACTTGTTCACCATGCACTCTTGCTCTCGCTCCAACGCGTTTTCCAACGCAACTTTTTCTCCTTGCAACGTCGCCAATCGAGCCTCCAGAGCATCTGTCAACGTAGACGCAACCCCACCGTCCGTCGTTCCCGTCGTCCGTCCACCGCTCCGCTCGAGCTCCATCTTTTCATGCGTCACCTTTTCCAACTTTTTATTCAACGCGCTCACCAAAAACTCCTCCTCCGCCTCGACGCTCTGCGCAAACTTTTCCGCGCTCAGTCGCACGCGTCGCAATTCTTCTTCACACGCGTGACGCAGCGCGCGTTCGTGCGTCAACGCCTTTGACAGCGCGTCGACGTCGGAACACCCGCGCGGGGTGGATGGGGCGGAGGACATAATTTTCACGCGGGCGACGCGCGCGTCGCGGGGTCGGGTCGGCCGTCGCGCGGGCGTGTGCGGCGGAATCGTCGTTTGGATTGGAACGGAAAACGCGTGCGTCGTCGCTAACAGTTGGTTGGATGGATTTTTTGCACTTTTTCAAGCGACGACTTCCTCGAAAGGTGCCGGGACTCCGCCTCGATGCGAATCTGACGTCGTTTCGCCGCTCGCCTTGAAGGGGGGCTCGCGTCGACTCGTTCGCACGCGCCTACGCGGGGAAGCCCGCGCTCCGCGCGATCGCAAGCGAAGCGATACCAACAGTCCACCTGAAACTGACTGTCGTTACATTTATTGTTTGAACGAACGGAAACGGACAGGGAGCGGTCTGACGCTCGTCGCGTGGATGCTGCGACGTCAATGAAAATGAATCATTCGAATGGTATTTAATGCGGGGTGAAATCCTTGTACTTTGGGTTCGGGGTGCGATGTCGAAGGGCGACGGACGACCAGTCGACGTCTACGGATGGGGCGAGAAACCGAAGCGCCGAAGCGAAATCTCGACCGTCAGGACCGACGGAACCGTGGCGAACGACGGCCCAGAAGACTCGCGGGGAGGCGACAGCCATGGCGGCTGGGGCGAGGTTTTCTCGGGCGGTGGATTTGTCGGCGGCGACGACGGCGATGATGAAGGGGAGCATGGCGGGCGGGATGTCCTGGACGCAATCGGAGCGTTCCGTGGCGGACACCTTGCCTGCGGCGACGTCTGGAGCGGAGTACTTGACGACGAGACGGCCGTCCGGGAGGTTGGAAAAAGAGCAAGCGCCGGAGAGCGCGGCGGAAACCTTGGCGTTGCCCTCGTTTTCTTTGGCTCGTTCGTCGATGATTGCCTTGAAGGCGTCCTGGAGCGAACGTACGGTTGGATCATTGGCATACTTTCCGCCAGAAACGCCCTCAGCAGCGCGCAGAAGATCGATCGACATCGCACCAGCGGTGTTTTGACCACCATTCATTCCGCCTTCCTCGGCGTCGGGATCTTGGAGCATCATCGCCGTGCTCGTCTCGGCATCCTTGAGAACGCTGGAGAGACGCTTTGTCACGCGAGCGTTGAGAACGTTGATGTCAACAACGCGATGTTTCTTTGGCGCCGCTTCTCCGGCGCGGCACGGCCCCGGGAGTCGAGACGAGGGTAGATCAATCGTCACATTCTGCGTCGGCAGGGCTTCCGGCGCGTCTGCCTGGCGCATGTCCGTCGCGAGCGCGTCACGCACGTTTATCAAATCGTTCTCCCGAATGCCGAGTAAAGAAATCGGTGTCGACGCGTCTCTCTCCGTCAGCGCGCGAGGAGGAAATCCACACATTACGACGAAACCATCTAATGTCGACGCGATTCGCGCCGCGATGTGCGAACGCATCTCCTCTACGGTTGTCGCACCGCCATTTGGAAGCGTCAAATCTTTGACCGCGCCGTGATCCGTCGGATCGCGTACGCGAAGGATCCAATAACCAGATAATTGCTGGTTCTCTCCGCTCACCGCTTCGATAGCGGCGACTTCCTCTTCTCCATCGTTCTCACTTTTGACGTACATCTCCATCTTGCTCGCTTGAATGGCGTCTTGCATCCACTGCGCCTCTTCTTCCTCGTACTTTTTGTATGACGAACCGAGGACTCGTCCGCCGCTTTTTTTGTCGCTCTTCTTGAGACGTTCGAAATGCTCGCGCACCTGCTGCGCCTTTTTCGCGGCGGCTTCATCTGACCGTTTGGACGAAACGAGTGCGAGTCGCTCGAGCACGCGCCTTCTTGAAAGCGATTCGGCAGCCATGGTAGGTGCGACGTCCACTTCGTTTCCGTCGTCATCGACGCTTTCATCCTTTGGTTTGGGATTGCTGAGCAGTTCAGTCTGAACATCAAGCAACGTTTCCTCCGCCGTGCCGCGCATGGCAAATACTTCTACGTGCACAGTGTCCATTTGGCCCATGCGATGCGCGCGAGAGACCACTTGCTCCTCGAGTGACATGTTGGAAAGCGGTTCCATGAGGAAGACGTACGTGACAAAGGAGAGATCCAAGCCTTCCGCAGCGGCGCGATCGAGGAGCAATACGGCGACGTCTGGGTCCTTTTTAAACCTCTTGAGCGCCTCCTCCTTATCGTGTCTACTCTGATGCAGACGCGCAAAATTCTCAAAGGGAACTCTCGCGCCGGTCAGCGCGAGATCGATGGCGTTGAGATGCGTGCGAAAGTTGCTGTAAACGATGCACTTTTTCGGCGGTGGTGCCGTCGGGTTGTGATCCCTCGGCTTGATGGGCGCCTGGGCGACGATTCGGTTCCTCCGGCGGCCGTTCATCGTCTCATGTTGCGGTATCGCGAGCGTGATTTCCCCGTTCCAACCGGGCGTCTGTTCAGAAACACCGGCGGCTTCGCGAGCGAAGAATGCGTCTCGCTCGTTTTGCACGCTAACGAGCTCTTCATCCGCTGCCGCGCCAATCTTTCTCAACACCTCAAGTAGGTGATCAACCTTGGAACTTTCGCCTTGCTTGACGAGAGCGTTCCCCTCGGTTACCTTCCACGCGTGCTGAATGTAAGAAGGTTGGAGCTCGATCAAATCCTGCGGCACTTCCTGCGCCGGACACGGATTGTCTGCGCGCTTTGTCGCGGCTTGCATTTTGTAACTCAAGCCGCACACCGGACATCCTCGCGGCGATGGAGAGACTCCCGGAGGTAATTCGCGTCGCGGCTCACCTTCGTGCGTGTCTTTACTCTCTTCCAACTTTTCACCCTTGCGTCGTCCCTTCAATACACACGCGCAACACAAGAGGTGCGCACAAGGAGTCACGAGCGGGAGCACTGCTTCGTGAAGACACAAATCGCACGTACCCTTGCATTGCATCAACATCGGAGAAACGCGACGGACGCGCGACTTGCGCTCCTCTTCCCCAAAACCTCGCTCTCTCAACATTGTGTGAAGGTCTCGAATAGTCTCGTCGAACTCGTCCGCGTCGAACGTGGTTGGCATTTTGCCGACGACGCACGCCGCTTCTCGAAGATTGTTGACGGCGGCGGTCGCCTCTCGAACATTTTTGCTATTCATGAGCGACTCGTCGTGGTTAGGGTCTCCCCAATCCGCCAATAGCAGAGAACGCTTCACGTGACTCACCAAGTCGTTGTAAGACTCGGCGTGCACATCGCTAAAGCCGAGCAAGGTCGTCGTGCGCTTCAACGGCGGGAGCGAAATGTGAGACTTGCATGTGCGCACCATGCAGCGCTTCAAAACGTCCCCGAGCCGAACCACAGCCTCCGCCTGCGCCGTGCGATTACGCCCTTCGAGTGGACGCTGTACTGCAGTGGTCCAAAGTATCGCGCTCGTCCCATATGGGGGTTGGCGTAAGAATCCAAGTAATGGTTGTAAATGCGCCGTGCCCGCTCCCTTCAGAGTGGTCGGCGTCGGGGTGCCCGTCATGAGCCATCTCGAGTGCGCCTTGAGGGCGCAAGCCACCGAGAGCTTGGCGGTCAGCGATAACGACGCACCGAGTTGGTGCCCTTCGTCCAAAATAACGCGCTGCCACATGACACGCAAAATGGGCGTGTCCATCTTTGAAAACTCGGTGGAGAGCCTGTTGATGGGCATGATGACGACGTCGAAATTATTCGCCAATTCCTTCGACTCGACGTCGGACAAGTCGTGCAAGTACGTCGGTCTAATCTTTTTGCTATTCTCTAGAAGTTCCAGTTCCGATTCGTCACCGTCAGGCTTTGGCGCGCGATCGAGCACGGCGACTCTGGGAAGACAACGCAACGCTTCCCCCGTGCAAAATGAAATTTGCTGCAACCAATGCTCGATGAGCACGCTCGGAATGATGATGAGCGTCGCGCTTGACAGCCACACACGAGTTGGCTCGCTATCGGTCGCACGATTGTCGACGACTCGAATTGCGTCGTGTAACGCCTGCCTATCTAGAATAAGATCCTCCGCCGCCTGTCCTGGCGGGCCGTATGGAGCGGCGTTTTCCACCTTGCCCATGCCGGAATACTTGACTAAACCTAAAGCCTCAAAGAGAGGTGGTTGATCTGAGTTGCGACGAAACGGGGGCATCGATAGCGGCATCGCGTGAGATACCTCGATGGTGTTCTCTAAAATGTAGTCGACGACGTCGCACGTCGCCGCCCGGCCAATGTACATCACGCAGTTGCGCAATACCATTTCGAAATGCGACGTGTTGCGAGCTAATCTCGCTGAATCTTCTCTCAATCCACTACGTGCGATGAAACCTATCGGGGCTGCGTTCGATGGACACTCCAAACGCGCCCGCCAGTCGGGATTCTCCACCGTCGCGGCGGCGAGCGCTTCATACGCTTGCTTTTCTTCTAATTTGGACCGCTTCGACGCGCTGTTCGCTATGCCATACAAGCCATTCTTACATACCGCCGCGAAGTAACCGACGGGAGTGTTACCGGCCGAGCGCTTGCTGCGACGCAAGCCTGATGAACCACCTCTAGACGAGCTCCCGGGCGCGACGCTTCCATTCGGTACGACGGCTTTAGAAGGCGTTGTCGCGGACGAGTCTGACTGCAATGTCGGCACTACTGACGCGTACCCCATCTCACCGCTCGAGTTTGTCTCTTCGTAACACCAACAATCCCCCATCTTGCGAGCGGTGTGCCCGAGCGGGGGTGATGGCCGCCAACCGCGCCGAGCGAGCACGAGCGCCAAAGCAGTGACGGTCTTCCCCAATCCTGGCTCATCGCACAACATTCCACCCTGCGAATCCTGATACACCTCTGGGTGCGTGTCGCTCAGCTCCCCCTTAAGCGTGTTAAACCACAGCGTGTGGCCCTCTTCACAATCTATGCGCTTCCACAGCGGGTCCGGAACCGGAGCGAGCGTCGCGCGTTCTCTCCTGCGCATCCAACCCAACGCAGCGCGTTGGTGCGGATGTAGCGTCAACGCGAGTTCCGGCGACGTCTCATCCACGCGCGAACGGAACCCTCGACAAGTCGCCGCAAGCGTGCACGCGCACTTGACGTCGAGAAATCCCAAAATGCGCACGACAATATCCTCTGGAAGATCCCCAGCGCAGAGATATCCCGGTGTCGCCGGCTTTATTGGTTCGTGACGTCTTCGCATCTCCGGTCGTAATTCATCCAAAGCCGCGCTCAGCGTTGCCTTGCGATCACCGACGTGCACCTTGCACCCGAGAACGCCGCAAAAACCCGCCTCGGCATCCATCCAAGACCCTGTTTCGGAGTCTTCATCCGCCCAACGTTTTCGCGACGAAAGATGAGAAAGCACCGCAACGCGTTCCGCCTTTGATATCCCACCCGGAATCTTCCCAGACGTCCCCGGCACGCACGCCTCAAATAAACACACCAACGATACCCTCTCCTCTTTGCCCTCTTCGGCCGCATCTTCCGACCTCGCGCCTCCTTCGCCTTTGTCACGTCTCGTCGCGAGCACCTCCACTCGACCAAACTCCCGACCGAACGCCGCGACACCGCTCGCGAACCGCCCTCGTGCCGTCGCGACGAACGTCACCACATCGCCATTCGTCGCCTCTGCGACGCAATCGAAGCATCGCGTCGTCGCGACGCCACCGTTCGCGTCATCCAAGCGTCGCACCGACTCGTGCGCGCTTCTTCGTTTCTCAACGAGCCGAAGCGTCGCACCGACGTCGATCGACGCGACGCACGCATCCGTCGACGCGAGTTCGAACGCCGCGCATCCGAGCGTCGACGTCCCGGCGTCTCCTCGCGCCATGCGACCGACTGTCCGGCCCGAACGACGACGGACAGTCTGTGTCGCGCAGAGCGAGGTGAAAAACCGTTTTCACTCGAAAGCGCTCGATCGTCGTCATTCGTCACACGTGCGCGGGCGCGGGTCGGCGCCCACCGACGCGCGATTCGACGAACCGAAACAACGTTCTCGATGGCGGCGACTCGACGATCGAGCGTGAAAACGACGCGCGATGACGGCGCCGGCGGCGCGAGCAATGTCGGGAAACCACCGAGTGGTCGAACGACGAAACGCACGCCGACGGGGGCGCCTGCGACGTCCATCGCGCCCGCGGGCGTCGAACTTCGACCAAAGTTGACATCCGTGCGCGTGTCGTCGGAGGATTTGGTGCACTATGTGAATAATTTCGGGCGACACGACGCGTACGCCGGTGGCGAACAGGTGCGCGCGCGCGCGAGTCAGAGTCAACGCGGGTTCGCTTCGACTTTTCTAGACGGACAGAAGACTGACCCATCCATCGCATTTCGTTCGGAACGCGCCGTCGCCCGCGCGTTTCGTTCGTCTTCTTTTCAAATTATCTCGCAGATCCGACCGCTGATGCGTGGATGGGTACACTTTACATCCATACTCGTCGCGCTGACTGGACGCGCGCTCGGCTACCACGAATCGCTCCCCGAACGCGCGACGCTCTTCATTCAGTGTACGCTTCTCACCTACTTGTTCTCCGTCACCCTACACATGGTTCCGTGGAAAACCGCGCTCGGGTACGACGTCTCGCTCGCCCTCGATTTCATAGGCATATCCTGGGGGTTCACCTCGCACAGTATTCTCTGGACGGGTGGCGTGCACGGGGTCTCGCAAATCGGCGCCGTGGCAACGTTTGCCTGCATGTGTCTCATGCAAATTGCCGCGTTCACCTCTAAAGAAAAGCGCGTGCTACATTTTATGCGTCGTCGGAGGTTGACTTTGATATTATTAAACATTATTTTCCTCGCCGTGGTGGAAACGAGGGCGATTCGCGACGTGCGTTGGATGCTCGCGATTCAGTTTTTATCCAAAATCGTATCGCCGGCGTACTTTATGCTTTGCACCCGATTCGATGCGAAACGGAAGAGTAGGTTTGAGATTCAGGGCGTGTGGGGTCCGCACGAGACTTGGCACGTGCTCATTCTCATCGTGCATCTCATGCAGTTGTACGTCGTCGTGCAACAGGAGAATGGGTTGATGTAAACGGGAAGGAGAAAGGTTGTTGGTTTTGTAACAGACTTGGCGTTAGCGAGATTGATTGGTTGATTGTTCCTCACTCGTTCCCACGCGACGACGAATTCAGACTAAACAAGCGAACGAACGAACGAATACACGTACCATCATGAGCGAAGTTCGTGAGATGTACGAGACGCACCGCGCGCAGAGAGAGACGGCGAGACGCGAGGCGGGTACGTTTTGACTGACTGAGTTTTTGCGATCGAATTTCGGTTTTGTTTCGTTTCGTGAACGACGACTGACGATGGACAACGCACGCGCGCGCACATAGATGCGGTGCGACGGGACGCGATCGTGGCGGTGTCGTCGCTGACGGAATCGTTGACGGGAACGGTGAACGCGGGCGTGCAAGAGGTGTTTGAAAACCAAAAGCAAGTGGAGGATGCGGCGCGCGAGTTGAGCGAGACGTCGGTGGCGTTTAAGAATCGAGCGCGGGCGTGGGCGAACGCGTTGGAGGAATTTGATGATGAGTTGAAGAATATCGGGGATTTTGAGAATTGGGTCAAGGCGATGGAACACGATTTGTCGACGCTGGCAGCGGCTTTGGAGGAAAAAGTTACGGCGGGAGCGGCCAAGGCAAAGAGCTAATTGAAAAGTCTTAGAGTGTAATCTAATGTACGTATTAGGAAGGGGTTTCGATTCGTGTGACAACGACGATGAGTTCATTCTAACGCGCGCTAAGTGGTCGTCGCTTCAATGTACACGCGTTTCTTTTCAATCCGAAGAGCGCATTTCGACGTCTTTGGAGATTTCTCTAGCGTCGTCTGCTTCATTTAGGCAATCGAAGAGCGCGCTCTTGATAGCTTGCGTCGTGAAACCTTTCGTCTGTTCCATCGCTATGGCGATCGCATCTCTCGTCAAGGCTTCCAATGGAGAGTCATCGCTCCCGCCGCTTCTTTTCATTGCCTTTTCGGCGTTTACAATCTTCCCCTCCATGTCGGCAATCTGTCCGGCGAGCGTGTGCTTGTTGTTTCGAAGCGGTGACGCGCTGAGCGTGTTCACCCAGTACTGCTTCTTCAACAAATCCAAGTTTCGCGCGTCGAGCGAGCTCTTGAAAAAGCTCACGCTCAACGAGTAGTACTTGTTTGTGTGCACGCCGAAATCCTCAATTTTATTCAACGGTATGCGCTGATGCTTCGACGTCGACGTTTCCTCGGGCGGCGTGTACCCCTCCGGAAACGTCCTAAACGCCCCAATCTCCACCTTACCGGTCGCTGCGGTCCGCGTCGGATCTATAACGATTGCCAAGAATGGTTCCGCGTACCTCTGATTCAACATTTGCGTATTCACGTCTATGCCCGACATCCAGCACCCGTACCCAGGATGCGAGTGATACCACCCCACAACATTCTCGTGCCGTCCAACCTCCTTGCACGTCTGCGCGTAATCTACCATGTACTCGTACGCCTCTGCCTGCGCGTTCACTCGCGTCTCCGTGCCTTCAACGGGTAATTCAAACACGTCCGTGACGACAAACATGTCCTCGCGAACGTAGCCCTGCAACATGCCCATGACTTCGATTTCCCCACCGCGTCGACAGTGTGCGTTCATCTTCATCAACGCCAGCGCCGATACTTTCACCCTGTGCGTACATACGATTCGATCCGATCCGTCAGTCATTCGTCTCGCCGCGCGACGCGTATCGTATCGAGTCGTTTCGCGTCGAGTGAGAATTCGTGTAACGAACCTCTTAAAGTGTTGCGGATTGCGCATCCACGGTTTATCTTCCGCGATGGCGCGCGCGCGCGCGGCGTCGTAGACGTAGAGATCATCCTCTGCGGTCGACGTCTGCGGTCGTGGGGCCGTCTCGTCGACGTCCATCGCGTGCGTCAGGAAGTGTGGACAGTTTCCCGTGAAGAGCTTTTACTTACGGTACGTTTTTGTTACAACAAGTTTGGAGTTAGAATTGACGTCCCGGCGTCGCGCGACGCCGGAAAGAGTGATTGTTTATTTCGAGTATCGTTTTGTTTTTGACTCGTGCAAAAGTTGAACCTGTCCGTTCACGAACGGGCGGGTTCGCCAAAAAAATGTATCCGCGTTTGTTATAGTTGTGCTTCCGTCTGTGGCCTTTGTCGCCTTGTTTATTTACCATCCCCGTCTAAATTCTCGGGAACTTCGTCGAGGCGGAACTCGGAACCAAAACTCCTGGCAAGATCGGCTCCGGAACCCCGGTTGTGATCGTCTGGCCATCCGTATTGCTCGAGAAGACGAAGGGTGACTCCGTTGGTCCATCCAAAGCCGCGTTGCGGCACGTACTCGCCACCCTTGCCGACGCCTTCGCTCTCCAAGCGGACGTCGTACTTTTCGTGCATGAAACCCGTCGCTTGCCAAACTTGATGCGCCGTTCTGATCCACGAGTGGGCGAGCTCTTTGGCGTACTCCTCCTCTTCCGGGGCGTAGATTTGTATAGCCTCGATAATCATGTGCGTGCCCGGAGCCCAAGCGTTTGGGAAATCCCACTGCTGTCCGCTCTCCACGAGAGACGTCGCGATGCCCTTCTCGGTGACGAGCCCGGAGTTTCGGAGCGATTCCACGACTGCGTACGCCTGCTCGCTGTCTCTCTCGATCGCGCCGCACCACATGGGGACGTAATCACTCGTGAAAGGAGACTGAGACGCGGTAACGAGCTCGCCAATGTCTCGCACGACGCCTCGCGGATCTTCGCCGGTGATATACTCGAACGCTCTGTCGCGCCAACGGCTCGTGTCTCCGTCCCACAACACGGCTGCAATGGATCTCTTACGTGCCGCGCTCGCGGTGGAAAACTTTTCGTTGAGATGACTGAGATAGACGCGCTCGGCAAAGAGTTCCTCCGAGTCGCCGAGCGACGCCAGCGCCTCGCGAGCTAATGCGGCGATATCCGTCTCGACGCGAAGCATAAACCCGTTGAGATCCGCCGGGATAATGTTGCAGGTGCGAATCGTCTCCAGCCCACCACCGTCCAAAAACCATCGCGAGCTGAAATCGAACCCGCTCTCGGCACCGCTCGCGAGATGACGGTAAATTTTACGCTTCATCTCCAATTTGGTGACGGCGTCCTCCACGTGTCTCGTCGCTCGCCGCGCCACTTCGACATCCTCGCGATAGCTTTCCGGTCTCGGTCGAGTCGTGTTGGCAAAGTACCTCGACAGCTCGTACGTTTCTCCGTTCTCCGGGTCCTTGACCGTCACCGTGCGCTCGCTTCGGGTGAGATAGGCGTACTCCTCCACGAGCAACGGCAACGCCTGTCTCAACCACGTCACATCCTTGGTCGCTTCGTACACAGTCGCCACGCACGAGCTCAGCAGCGGCGGCTGGGAGCGGTTCAAATAGTACACTCGCGCACCGTTGGGAACGAACCCGTACGTGGTGACGAGATAGAGCAAATTATTCGTGACTCCCAGCGCGGTGCCCACCATTTCGCTCGTGAGCAACCCGAGGACAATCCAATACGTGTCCCAATAATAAGTCTCTCTGAACCGTTCTCCCGGAACGACGGCTGGATACGGCAGACGAATCCGACTCGACGTTGTTCTCGCCACCTCTTCGGCCCCCGCCGCCTCGGCCGCTTCTTCCTCGGCGTAATCATCGGCGTCCAACCTCGCCAACACCTTCCACAGCTCGTGCACGTGCGACGCGAATGCCCGACACGCCTCATTCCTCGCCCCTCGCGCGATCGCCGGATCACTCTTCCAATCCTTCAACTCGGTCGCCCTCGATCGCTCCCTCGGCCCGCTCTCAAAGTGCTCGTTCAAAAACTCCCTCGCCGCCACCGAACACTCCCTCGCCCTCGACTCGCGCAACGCCTCAATCACCCTCCCCGGCGGGCTCCTCGCCCGGGTATCCACGAAATCCTTTGAATCCCTATCCCGCCAAATCTCCGCTCGTTGCACCGCCGCCAATATCGCCGCCGTGAAAAACTGTTGATACGGCGCCGGCGTCGTCGTCTCCTCCTCCGCGTCGTCCTCGGACAAAAAGCGCGACTCGCTCACTCTTCTTTGCCCGTCCCCCGCGAAGCCTTCACCATCCGTCGACCGCGACCTCGGCATCGACGCCGTCGCCTCCGCGTTCTCCCGGGTATCCATCCGTCCCCGCGTCGTCATCGTTCGTCGCAGTCTCGACGCCGCGCGCACCGTCTCCCGGTGGTCCACCCGCGGCTTCTCTTCCTCGCTGCTTTTTTGCTCCTTTTTCTGTTGCGGTCGACACTCACCGCTCTGTCGTCTATGTCGACGCGCGGCGCGCACGACGACGACGACGCCTCGACGCGTCGTCGTCGCCGTTCCCCCGGGTGGTGTTCCTCCGCGCGTCGTCGTGCTCTTCGTGCGTCGCGCGCGTCGTCCGGGCGGCTCCGCGCGGGGGAATGAGGGGGACAATTGTGACGCTGGCGGGTTTTAACCGTTTTTTTTGTTTTCACTGGTGGTGCATTTACGAGCGTTTCTCGTCCGATTGCGATCGGATCGACGCCGCTTCGGCGCTAGAGCGCCCCGCGGGATTCTTTGACGAAGGAGACGCATCGATCGACGAGGTACGCCTGGACGTTGGGGCCGAACGCGGTGGCGTAGGCGTCTCGCGAGGCGCACCGACCCATGTACCGAGCGACGTTTGGATACCGCGCGAAGGAAACGTCGCTAAAGAATTGCGGAACGTATAAGAGATATGAGGCGACGGCGACGTCGGCGACGCTGAATGTGTCGTCGACGAGGTAGTCGGACGTTGCGAGAATGTCGTCGAGGACGCGAAGACGTTTGTTTTCTCTTCGGGCGCCCGTGTCGACGACGCCTCCGCGCTCGTTTTCGAGAAATAGCACCGGGTCGAGCGTCGCGTTCGCCCAGACGATCCAGGCGTTGTGCGCCGCGCGACGTTCGGGCGTCGCGTACGCCTCACCGCCGTACTTATCCGCCAAGTACCCGAGGACGGCTCCGGATTCGAAGATTGCGACGTCGCCGTCGTCGTCTCGCAGCGCCGGCACCTGCTTAAACGGGTGCGGATTCGACGCGTCCGACGGCGCCGCGTTCGCCACCTCGAGCCCGATTTCCGCGCAAAACCAATTCACGAGCGGCGAGCGCGAGCCTTGCGATCCGTAAATCGTCACCGCGTTCGTTACGACGCCGTCGCCGCGGCGCTCGCGCGAACGAAGCTGATGCCGTTGGTGCTTCCACGCGACTCGAGAACCACGTGCCGCCGCCGCCGCCGACGACGACGCCGACGACGACGCGGG
>Ga0255754_10001967_pt1 | contig 15761 bp, 10 predicted proteins | sample 101ome_22_FD_179954 | JGI IMG/M metagenome (GOLD analysis project Ga0255754, IMG submission 179954) | Coastal salt marsh microbial communities from the Groves Creek Marsh, Skidaway Island, Georgia - 101412BT metaG (version 2) | ecosystem: Environmental > Aquatic > Marine > Intertidal zone >... | reverse complement strand
GTTCATACTTCAACAACCACGGAACTCAAAAACTCTTTATTGGCAACGGGCTTCCCCTATTACGATTTTTCTGGAGTGGCAGGATTTCAAAAGACGTTGGAATACTTCTATCCTAGAACGCGCGGTATCCGCCGTATAGGTACCGCAGCGGTCGACCTTGCCTACACGGCTTGTGGGAGATTTGAAGGCTATTTCGAATACGGTTTGAGCCCTTGGGATGTAGCGGCAGGCATCTTATTGGTGCGCGAGGCGGGCGGTCAAGTTTGTGATTACCAAGGGGGTAATGCACCCATTGATTCAAAAAGCATCATTGCCACGAACAAAGGCGTCTTTAGCGATGTTCTTGAAGTAATACAACACAACATTGGCAATGGCTGAAGCTCGCGTATGGGTCCTTCCAGGAATGGGGGCCGATTCCCGTATTTACAGACAATTTTCATTCCCTTGGCAGGCCACTTATCTCGAGTGGATCATGCCTAAGGAGAATGAATCCATTGCCTCCTATGCCGACCGCATGTTGGACCCGCACCCTATCGGTGAGAATGATTTGTTATTTGGCTTTAGTCTTGGCGGTATCATTGCCCAAGAGTGGGCTTCAAGTAACAAAGTGCAACGCGTTGTTCTATTGAACTCCGTGCATTATCAAACTCCGCTGCGCCCCTTATACGGTCGATTAGCGAAAACGGGAATGTTGAATTGGGCTCCGAAAGAGAGCATTCGCAAGTTCATTTTCTTCATGGCTAGATTGAATAGCCGACCGCAAGCAGAATTAGACCACGTATTAGAAATGATGGAGCAATTCCCTTGTGCCTACTATCGTTGGGTGTTGCGAGCCGTGTTAAATTGGGAGCGACCAGCACCGCTTTGCCCGGTGGATAGCATCCGAGGGGACCACGATGTAGTCTTCCCATTTGAGAATACAAAAGCGGATCACGATTGGGTACTCCCTAATGCCACACACTTGAGTTTCCTGACTCACACGGCACAAATCGCAAAGTTGTTGAAAGAAGGCGTCGATCCTTTACTTTCCTAAACTTATCCGTGTATTTTTGAATACATGAAATTTATCCCAACTGCCATTCCAGACTTGTACGAAATCGAACCACGGGTGTTCGGTGATCATCGAGGCTATTTCTTTGAAAGCTATAGTGAAGAAGCCTTTGCAAAGGAGGGCATTCAAGTGGATTTCAAGCAAGACAACGAAAGCTTTTCCAACGCGGGAGTATTGCGAGGTTTACATTTTCAGCGTCCGCCTATGGCACAGGGAAAGCTGGTGCGCGTACAACGAGGTAGTGTCTTAGATGTCGCCGTCGACTTGCGCAAAGGATCTCCCACCTATGGCCAGCACCACAAGGTGGTATTAAGCGGAGAAAATAAAAAGATGTTGTGGATACCGGCAGGCTTCGCACACGGCTTCGCAACCTTAGAGGACCACACCGTATTTTTATACAAATGCACCAACACGTACAGCCCTGAAGATGAGGGTAGTTTGTATTGGAACGACCAGGATTTAGGTATTGATTGGGGCATAAGTGATCCACAACTCAGCGCAAAGGATACGGAAGGACCGTCATTCAAAGACTTTGAAACGCCGTTTAGTTATGAGGGGTAAGTGGTATTATGCAATCATCGGTGCCGCAGTGGGCATGATGGTTATTCTTGTATTCCCTAATGCCGTGAACGATGCACCCCACCCAGTGGAAGTGCGTCCTAGTACGGTCAAGCCATTTGCCGTTCCTAACCAATTGTTTTTTGCCAACGAACCCCTTCCATTGCAGCGGTTAGATGTCCAAGAAAAATTGGACCGAGAGGTTTTAGTAAACAGCTATTGGCAGAGCAACAACCTCTTGATGCTCAAGCGTGCCGTGAAGTACTTCCCTATTATTGAGCCCATTCTTGAGAAAAATGGCATTCCAGATGATTTTAAATACTTGGCACTCATAGAAAGCGGGCTGCAAAACGTGGTGAGTCCAGCGGGTGCTGCTGGGTATTGGCAGATCATGAAAACGACAGGCAGGGAAAATGGGCTTGTTGTGGATCAGGATATTGACGAGCGCTACCACATCGTTAAATCCACGGAAGTGGCCTGTGCTTATTTGAATGAAGCCTATGAGCGATTTGGGAATTGGACCCTCGCAGCCGCCTCCTACAACATGGGAATGGCCGGTACCGAGCGTCGATTAGAAGAGCAGCAAGTAAATAATTATTACGACCTGCTTTTGAATTCAGAAACAGCCCGCTATGTCTATCGCATTGCTGCGGTAAAACACATTCACGAGAACCTTACTGCCTTCGGATATGTTTTCCATGAGGACCAGGGTTATCAACTTCCGGCGATGGATACCATCGCAGTGGAAGGACCTGTAAACAGTTGGATTCAATGGGCCATAGAGCACGGCGCCACCTACCAAACCTTACGCGAGTACAATCCATGGATCCGCGATGATCATTGGACCTACAACGCATCAGGGCAAACCATTACACTCTGGTTACCGAAGAAATAATGAGTGAGAATATTGAGGTATACGGCGCGCGATCTCACAATTTGCGCAATATAGACGTGGAAATTCCACGCAATTCCCTCGTGGTCATCACGGGCCTCAGTGGCTCGGGAAAAAGCTCGCTCGCCTTTAATACCATCTACGCCGAAGGACAGCGTAGGTATATGGAGACGTTCAGTGCCTATGCACGTCAGTTTCTTGGCAACATGGAACGTCCAGATGTCGATAAAATTGAGGGGCTTTCCCCCGTCATTGCCATTGAGCAAAAAACCACCTCGAGAAACCCTCGTTCGACCGTAGGTACGGTCACGGAACTCAGTGATTTCTTACGCCTACTGTACGCACGAACTTCGACCGCTTATTCCTACAAGACTGGCGAAGCCATGATTAGCTACACGGACGCGCAGATTGTCGAGTTGATCTCTGAGCGTTTTGTGGGCAAACGTGTAGCCGTTCTAGCGCCAGTGGTACGGGCCAGAAAGGGACATTACCGAGAATTGTTCGAGCAGATCGTTCGCATGGGGTTCATCAGGGCCCGAGTGGATGGTGAGGTTGTGGAAGTAAGTAGCGGATACCGATTAGACCGTTATAAAACACACGATATTGAGATCGTCGTAGACCGCATTCGTGTGGCCGCCACGGCAGAGTCCCGCATAGCACAGAGCGTGGAAACTGCGATGGCACACGGCAAGGGCACCATTGCAGTATTGGATTTAGACAGCAATGAATTAGCCTATTTCTCCAGGCAGTTGATGTGTCCTACAACTGGCATCGCCTATCAAGAACCCGAGCCCAACACCTTCTCGTTCAACAGTCCAAAAGGCGCCTGTCCACGATGCGACGGATTAGGCACCACAAAGGAGGTCAATCTCAGCAAGATCATTCCAGATCCTGCCGTTTCCATTCGCAAAGGTGGCATTACCCCTATCGGGGAGTACAAGAAGAATTGGATGTTTAACCAGTTGGAGATCATCGCGCTCAAGCACGGGTTTTCCTTAGACGACGCCATTTCAAAAATCCCTGAGGCCGCGATGGAGATCATCATGAACGGCTCGAATGAGGTCATGACGGTGGAACACAAAGCCATTGGGGTAACCAAGGAATACAAGCTGAATTTCGAAGGCATCACGAACTTCATCGAGAACCAAAGCCGCGAAAGCAAGAGTCGCTCCATACAGCGTTGGGCAGACGATTACATGGACGATGTGACCTGCAGTAGTTGCGGCGGCGCAAGATTGCGCAAGGAGAGCTTACACTTCAAAATAGGCGGAAAAAGCATCGCCGATATTAGCACGCAAAGCCTCACTGCCTTTGGACAATGGGTGGATGCCCTAAAAAGCACCTACAGCGCTAAGGAATGGATCATTGCCGAGGAGATCGTCAAAGAACTTAAGGCACGAAGCCAATTCCTTTTAGACGTCGGCCTAGGCTACCTTAACCTCAACCGAAGTGCGAGAAGTCTTAGTGGTGGTGAAGCGCAGCGTATACGCCTGGCTACTCAGATCGGCTCACAACTCGTCAATGTATTATATATCCTAGACGAGCCTTCTATCGGGCTGCACCAGCGCGATAATGCAAGATTGATTCAATCGCTTCAACAACTTCGTGATATTGGCAACAGTGTATTGGTGGTCGAACACGACAAGGACATGATTGAAACGGCAGATCACATTTTGGACATTGGTCCAAAGGCAGGACTGCACGGGGGCGCCATCGTGGCGCAAGGAAAACTCAAAGACATTCAGGCTTCCAATAGCCTCACGGCCCAATACCTCAATGGAAAGAAATCCATTCCCGTACCCGCCGAAAGACGCAAGTCCAGCGGGAGCATTCAATTATATGGGGCCAACGGGAATAACCTACAAAATGTAGACCTTGAAATTCCCTTGGGCGTATTGACCTGCGTTACGGGAGTTAGTGGTAGTGGAAAATCTACCCTGATCAACGGCACGCTCTACCCAATTTTAAATGCCGCCATTTTCCGTGCACTGAATAAACCTCAGCCGTACAAGCGTATTGAGGGTATTGAGCAGATTGATAAGATTATTGATATAGATCAAAGCCCTATTGGCCGGACACCACGCTCCAACCCCGCCACCTACACCGGTGTTTGGTCGGAGATTAGGCAGTTGTTCGCGGGACTGCCCGAGAGCAAGGTCCGTGGATACAAGCCGGGACGATTCTCATTTAATGTAAAGGGCGGTCGTTGCGAAACCTGTGAAGGAGCCGGTTTGCGAACCATTGAAATGAATTTCCTCCCCGACGTATACGTGCACTGTGAGACTTGTCAGGGCAAGCGATTCAATCGTGAAACCTTGGAGGTGCGCTACAAGGGCAAGAGTATTTCAGATGTCTTGGACATGAGTATTGAAGATGCCTTGGTATTCTTCGAACATGTGCCAAAAATTCATCAGAAACTAAGCACACTTGTAGACGTAGGTCTGGGATATATCAGGTTAGGACAGCCGAGTACCACGCTTAGTGGTGGAGAGGCGCAGCGCGTAAAATTGGCCACAGAGCTTAGTAAGAAAGATACCGGGAATACGTTATACATCTTGGATGAGCCCACCACTGGGCTGCACTTCGAGGATGTACGCGTGCTGATGGAAGTCATACAGCGTTTGGTCAGCCAAGGCAATAGCATCATCATTATCGAGCACAATATGGACGTGATTAAGCAAGCAGATCATATTGTGGACCTGGGTCCGGAGGGCGGCTCCGGAGGAGGACGAATCGTGGCAACGGGTACTCCCGAAGAAGTTGCAGAGCATCCTGAAAGTATTACAGGCCTATTTCTTAAATTGGAACTATAACCTAAATCAGATCTTATGAACCACCAACCACGCAAATCATGGACGGAAATCCAAAGTGATAATAGCTGGGGGTTGTTCAAAGTCATGGCAGAATTTGTCCATGGCTATGAAAACCTCAGCCGCATCGGGCCCAGTGTCAGCATTTTTGGAAGCGCCCGCACCGATAAAACCGAACCCCAATACCTTCAGGCGGCAGAGGAAATCGCCTTCCAACTAGCCCAACGAGGCTTTGGAGTGATTACAGGCGGAGGACCGGGCATTATGGAGGCCGCAAACCGCGGCGCTCAAAAGGGTAAAGGACCTTCGGTTGGTTTGAACATTGACTTGCCCTTCGAACAGAGCTCCAACCCTCATATTGACCACGACAAGAACCTCAACTTTGATTACTTCTTCGCGCGCAAGGTCATGTTCATTAAATACAGCCAAGCCTTTGTGGTCATGCCGGGCGGATTTGGCACCTTGGATGAATTATTCGAAGCCGTGACGTTGATCCAAACAGGAAAAATCGACCGATTCCCCATGATCCTCGTCGGCAAAGACTTCTGGGCCGGACTCAAAGATTGGGTTGAAAACACTTTAAAGGCAACGGGTAAGATTTCACCCAACGATACAGACCTACTCCATCTGGTAGATACACCAGAAGAAGTCCTCGCCATCATTGAAGACTTCTACCGAGAAAAGGGATATACGACGAATTTCTAAGGCAACAAGAGCAACGGGAAACGGCGGAATCCGTAATTCCCGTCCAATGCAAGAATGTAATGACCGTGCGGCAGTTGTGGCAATTCCACACTGCTGCCCATAGTTTCACCTTCATAGACCTTCACACCAGCGGTGTTGTATAAGGCAAACGTTGCATCCTCTACCCCATTTAAGGTGAATTGCCCTTGGCTAGGATTCGGTTGAATCACAATAGGTGCTTCGGCTTCTTCGCCTATACTAACATTGTTGACGTTGAGCAAAGCCACTCTGACCGTATCGAAAATCCCGCCTACCCACTGATATTGCTGGCGATGCGTCACAAATCCAGGCATGCTCACTATCAAGCTATCTTGCACCTGCAACGGCGTACCAATGTCCACTAGGCCGTCAATGTTGCTCTCTACAACTTTACCAAGCTTATCAAAGGAAATGTTGACGTTGCTCATCGGAGCTTTGGTGATGCTATCGTATACCACAACGTGCAATCTTGAAGCCTCTACATAGGTGGGCTCTAAGACCCACAAGCCTTCTTCAATGTCGGAACAAATGATCAGGTCGGATTCGAAATAAGGATAGGCACCCCAATTCCCGTAAAAACCACCACCCGAGAAATTTGGAGAGGTATCGAAGTACCCCACTTCCACGAGCAACTCGGGATATTTCGCGTCAACAATCTGAACGCCTGAAGTATAATAAGAGGTCACCACCCATTGCCCACGTACATGCGCATTGTGCGGAATGACTCCCGAATCCAATGAGGATTGAATGCGGTCAAGCTCGGTAATGTTATTCAAATCACTTACATCGTAAGCACTTAAGAAAGCTCCTCCCACCTCGTCCGTACAGAACAGGGTATTGTTATCGTCTGAAATCCAAGTATTGTGCGTGAAGGAGTTCGGCGTACCGTGCGTCGCCAAAGTCACTGAAGAATCCTTTTGGCTTACGTCCACCACTACAAATTTTCCGGTGTAGACGGCGGAACCCCAAAGCGTATCTCCACGCACCATTCCGTCGTGGAAATAGTAATCATCATAAATACCCACCACCGTTGGGTTCCAAGGATCGCTATTCAAATCCAAAATCAAGGCTCCGCCATTGCCAATGTTCGCCCCAAATAAATAGCAATACCCATTCTCATCGATATACAGGTTATGCGCTGTCTTCAGCGTATCCCAAACACCGGCAGGATACTCTACCGCATAATTGATGTTTTTGTAGGTAGGTACAGGGTTGTCCACGCTGTCCATGTCGATTATGAGCAGCCCATGCTCCGGAATTTGGTTCCAAGCATAAGGGCTATCATGGGTTACGTAAGCATAATGGCCCCACGTTTTCAAATCACGCCAAATACTGTAGGGCCCTTGAACAAACTGCTTTTTCACGGGCGCCGTCGCCATACTGATGTCCACAATACTTACCCCCGCGGTGGTTCCCACCAAGGCATACTCCGTACCACTGGCCGAATCTGTATATCCCCAGATATCATTGTTATCGTTCAAGTAGGTCAAATGACTCTTTTGAACCATGTTGAAACTCTGTTGGGCATTGGCGCCCATACAGATTAGGAAACTTAGGCTTAGGAGAAGGTGTTTCATGTTAAAAATCTAAAGTGATCTGTGGCGCTTCATCGTCCGCATTATAAGAACCCTTGCTTTGCTTTGGAGGTTCAGGCTTAGGGGCCGATTCTTTTATTTCCGCTTTCTGCTCCACCTCAGCAGTGGACTCTTGCTGCTCTGTTGACGGCTCGGTATTTTGAACCTCTGCCTCTGGTTCCTCGACACTGGGTCCCGCAGGAGCGATATCCGGCAGCTCCTCCACAGCCACTTCTGGCTCATCTAGGGGCTCCAAGCCGACAATCTTATTCAAGGTATCGGTGGTCAGCTGGTTTCCTTTCGCCTTGATGCCTTTGACCGAAATGAAATCGCTCAATAATACTTCTTCCGGATCTTTCTCGACACCTTTCTGCTTGCGGTACACCATCTCAATCCTCGGTAAAGACGCATTGCTCAGATACACCAACTCACTTTTCGGATGTGCGGTGATAATGTTTTCTTCCTTATCTCCACCTTCCCAAAGGAATCGTTTGACAAAGTAGCGGCTCTTCTCACCGTCAAAATACACGGCACTTAACGGACGATCCACTTCCAATTTTTCAAGGTAGATCATATCCGGATCAAAATGCAAGGTCAGCTCTGGCACCACCACCTTCAATGCACCATTTTTCTCTGCAATCAGGATGCGGTCTTCCCCTTTGAAGGAGCCGATCAATCTTCCGCGCTCATCGCTGTTCAATCGCTGGACTGTATCGTCGAACCACACTTTGCGCGCTTCAAGTGTACTCTCTCCGCGCTCTTTGAGCTCTACGCGTTTCACAGGGAATTTCGTAGCGATATTTCCTTTAGAACCACGACCCTTCACTGCAATTTCAGCGAAATCTAGGTCGAATTTGAGTTTTTTAAGCTTGGCCAATTGTCTCAAGAGCACCGTCACAACCTCAGCTTCCCCGTTCGGGTTTGCCGTGAAGTACAGTAGCTTTGAGCCCTTATTTCCTTGCGTAATGTCGTATTCGCGGTCTCGAGTAATACTAGTGACGCTAAAGCGCTTGACGTAGCTCACTTTCGAGGTTCCATCAAAGTAGATAGCATTATAGACCGTGCGATCGTCGCCCTTCTTCCATACCGCTACATACTCAATGTCTTTTCCAAAGAAGGCTTTATCCTTCACCTTACTCACACTGAACTTACCGTCTTTGCGGATAACGATGATATCATCGATGTCCGAACAATCACATACGTATTCGTCGCGCTTCATGCCGTACCCCACGAAACCCTCTTCGCGGTTTACATACAACTTCTGGTTGCGGATAACCACTTTCGCAGCTTCCACGCTATCGAAGGTGGCAATCTCAGTTTTGCGCTCTCGGCCTTTTCCAAATTTCTCCTTGAGATCTTTGAAATAGTTGATGGCAAACTCGGTCAAGTGCGCCAAATCATGCTTCACCGCATCAATCTTGCCTTCAAGCTCCAGAATCTTATCATTGGCCTTATCGCTGTCGAACTTAGAGATGCGCTTGATCTTGATTTCCGTCAATCGCACGATATCCTCATCTGTAACCTCACGCATGAGGTGTTTGATATGTGGGGTAAGCCCTTTGCGGATGAACTCGATGACTTGCTCCCAAGTCTCGGCCTCCTCAATATCACGATAGATCTTATGCTCAATAAAAATACGTTCGAGCGAAGCGAAGTGCCATTGTTCTTGTAGTTCCGATAATTTGATTTCTAATTCCGCCTTGAGTACCTCACGAGTGGCCATCGTGCTACGCTTCAACACCTCACGAACCCCTATGAAGAGCGGGGTATCTTGATGGATGCTACACGCCAAAGGCGCAATGCTCACCTCACAGTTTGTGAAGGCGTACAAGGCATCGATCGTCTTATCTGGGCTTATCCCTGCTGGCAAATGCACTAAAATCTCTACATTCTCAGCCGTATTGTCCTCGATCTTTTTGATTTTAATCTTACCCTTATCGTTGGCCTTCAGAATGCTGTCGATCAAACTCTGCGTCGTCGTGCTGTACGGAATCTCCGTGATAACCAGGGTGTTCTTATCGAGTTGAGAAATGCGTGCACGTACTCGGACCCTAGAACCGCGCTCCCCATCATTGTAGTTGGAGAAATCTGCAATACCTCCTGTTGGAAAATCTGGAAAGAGTTTAAAACTCTTTTCCTGCAACACCTTGATGGACGCATCGATGAGCTCGAGGAAGTTGTGAGGCAATATCTTCGTACTCAAACCCACAGCGATCCCTTCTACCCCCATCGCTAGGAGCATAGGGAACTTCATGGGCAAATGCAACGGTTCGTTAGCACGACCATCATAAGACAATTGCCATTCCGTGACTTTCGGGCTGTACGCCACATGAAGGGCAAACTTGGTCAAACGTGCCTCGATATAACGAGGGGCCGCCGCACCATCACCGGTTAAAATATTCCCCCAGTTCCCCTGACAGTCGATGAGCAGGTCCTTCTGCCCCATCTGCACCAAGGCGTCCCCAATGGAGGCATCCCCGTGCGGGTGGAAGCGCATGGTCTGGCCGATAATATTGGCCACCTTATGGAAGCGACCGTCGTCCATCTCCTTCATGGCATGGAGCAAGCGACGCTGCACCGGCTTCAAACCATCGTTCAAGGCAGGAACGGCGCGCTCCAAAATCACATAGGAGGCGTAATCAAGAAAATAATCTTCATACATCCCGCTAACCCTAGTGATGCGGGTGCCCTCTTCTTCTTGGGCAGCATCTGGGGCCAATTCAGGATCGAAATCTTCGGGGCTTTGAATGTCGTCACTCATCAGTTCAGCAATTCCTCTTCAAGGTTTTTCTCTACGCGCAGGTTATCTATGATGAACTCCTGGCGTTTCGGGGTATTTTTCCCCATGTAGAACTCCAACAAATCGTCGGAGGTATAATCTTTACTAATCATCACAGGCTCTAGGCGGATGTCCTCACCGATGAAGTATTTGAACTCATCCGGTGAAATTTCACCCAATCCCTTAAAGCGTGTGATCTCAGGGCGCGGTCCTAAATCCGAAATGGCCGTATTCTTCTCCTCCGGGGTATAACAGTAGCGCGTTTCTTTCTTGTTTCTCACACGGAACAGCGGCGTTTGAAGAATATAAAGGTGCCCTTCTCGGACCAATTCTGGGAAGAACTGCAAGAAGAACGTGATGAGCAGCAGACGAATGTGCATCCCGTCCACATCCGCATCCGTAGCAATCACCACATTGTTGTATCTCAAATCATCCAACCCGTCCTCGATGTTCAAGGCCGCCTGCAGCAAGTTGAATTCCTCGTTTTCATACACCACTTTCTTGCTCAACCCATAGCTGTTCAGGGGCTTTCCTTTCAACGAGAACACCGCCTGTGTATTCACATCACGGCTTTTGGTGATCGAACCCGATGCACTATCACCCTCTGTGATGAACAAGGTGGTCTCCAGGCGGCGGTCCTGTTTTCCTGGTTTGTTATCATTTAAATGCGCACGGCAGTCACGCAATTTCTTGTTGTGGAGTGATGCTTTCTTTGCACGTTCTCGGGCCAATTTTCTAATGCCCTGTAAATCCTTGCGCTCGCGTTCGGCTCGCTGAATTTTCTTGAGGATGATCTCGGCCACCTGCGGATTGCGGTGCAGGTAATTATCCAGGTGCTCTTTCAGGAAATTCCCCACAAAGGTTCTCACGTGAACCTCGCCTGGGGCCATCTCCAAAGAGCCCAATTTTGTTTTCGTTTGCGACTCAAATACCGGCTCGATCACCTTAATCGAAATGGCTGCAATGACACATGAACGGATATCCGCCGCATCAAAGTTCTTGTTGTAGAAGTCGCGAATGACATTCACTATACCCTCGCGGAGCGCATTTTGATGCGTACCTCCTTGGGTGGTATGCTGCCCGTTAACGAAGCTGTAGTACTGCTCGCCTTGCATGCGTTCGTTGTGCGTCAATGCAATCTCAATGTCCTCCCCTTTCAGGTGAATGATATCGTGCAAGGTATTCCCGTCAAGGTTGTCCTGGAGCAAGTCTTTCAACCCGTTCTCCGAATAGAATTTCTCGCCGTTCAAATACAAGGTCAGCCCTGGATTGAGGTAGGCGTAATTCCACATCATTTTCTCCACGTACTCGATCATGAAGCGGTAGTTGTGGAAAATATCAGGATCCGGACGGAAGGTTATTTTCGTCCCTTTGCGTTGGCTGCTTTCCTCGATGGCATCATCTTCGGTGAGCTTCCCGTATTCAAACTTGGCACGTTTGGTTTTGCCGTCGCGATAGGCTTGCACTGTGAATTCAGTACTCAAGGCATTCACCGCCTTGGCACCTACTCCATTCAAACCGACGGATTTCTTGAAAGCCTTGCTGTCGTATTTCGCACCGGTGTTGATTTTAGACACCACATCCACGACCTTACCGAGAGGAATCCCACGACCGTAGTCGCGCACAATAACCTGACCGTCTTGGATTTTTACCTCGATGGTTTTTCCAGCTCCCATGACGAATTCGTCAATGGAGTTGTCAAGAACCTCTTTGAGCAGGATATAAATCCCATCATCGGGACTCTTTCCGTCGCCCAATTTTCCAATGTACATCCCCGGGCGTAGACGGATGTGCTCGTCCCACTCTAACGACCGGATATTATCCTCGGTATATTGTGCCTCTTGTGCCATAAAATTTCTTGGAATTCAAAGAATCCAATTTAACAAGAGGTGCCCGATTTTACGCGGTGTACAAGGCGAATCTATGCACAGGTTTTACACATTGAAACGGAAGTGCATTACATCGCCGTCATGAACGATGTATTCCTTCCCTTCGACGCGCATCTTACCTGCCTCTTTTACAGCGCTTTCGCTACCTAATTGGTCGTAATCTGAATAGCTGATCACCTCAGCACGAATAAATCCTTTTTCGAAATCGCTGTGAATAACTCCTGCGGCTTGTGGAGCAGTCATGCCTTTCTTGATGGTCCAAGCGCGAACTTCCTTCACACCGGCGGTAAAATAGGTCTGCAAATTGAGCAATTCATACGCCGCGCGAATCACGCGATTCACGCCGGCATCTTCTAGACCCAATTCCTCCAAGAACATCTGCTTCTCCTCGTACGTTTCGAGTTCGGCGATATCAGATTCAGTGCTCACAGCAATGTGAATACATCCCGCACCCTCTTCCGCAGCCATCACTTGTACTGCTTCGACGTGGGCATTTCCCGCCTTTGCAGAGCTCTCGTCTACATTGCATAAGTACAACACCGGCTTATCGGTCAGAAGTTGCATTTCTTTCAACAACAATGTTTCACGGTCGTTTCTTTCGAAGCCGCGAACGTTGCGTCCTTCCTCCACATATTTGATCAAACGCTCCAAAGACTCCACATTCAATTTTGCCTCTTTTTCGCCGCTTTTGGACATTTTTTTGGCCTTTTCGAGTCGTTTTTCGATCGTTTCGAGGTCTTTTAGCTGTAATTCTGTATCAATGGTCTCCTTATCACGGATGGGATTTACACTGCCGTCAACGTGGGTAACATTTTCGTTTTCGAAACATCTAAGCACATGAATAATGGCATTTGTTTCACGGATGTTCCCCAAGAATTGATTCCCTAATCCTTCCCCTTTCGAGGCACCGCGAACCAGACCCGCGATATCCACGATTTCTACGTTGGCAGGTTGTACGCGTTCTGGGTTGACCAATTCTGATAAGCGCTCCAAACGCACATCCGGTACAGTTACCTGACCCACATTGGGTTCGATGGTACAAAACGGATAGTTTGCCGCCTGCGCTTTAGCACTAGACAAACAGTTGAATAAAGTACTCTTACCTACGTTCGGTAAACCGACAATGCCACATTTCATAATTCGAAGATTAAGGGCGCAAAGATAGTCCGATTCTTTGTTAGCAACGTGTGTATATGTGGTCAATCAAAAAAATTACCCCACGGGCAACATACCTTATTTTTGAACGTATAAGAAATAACACTTTTCACATGTCAGCACAAGACCTACAAGCCGTTGTATCACAAGTCCGCAGAGATATCGTTCGAATGGTTCACGCCGTAAATTCTGGACACCCTGGAGGCTCTCTTGGATGTACCGAATTCCTCGTCGCCCTGTACTTCGAACAGATGAACCACAATGCCAAATCCTTCTCAATGGACGGCGTGGGTGAAGATCTATTCTTCCTATCCAACGGACACATTTCACCGGTGATCTACAGTGTGTTGGCACGCGCCGGATACTTCCCCGTGGAAGAATTGGCCACCTTTAGAAAAATCAATACTCGTCTTCAAGGACACCCTACTACGCATGATAACCTCCCCGGGATTCGCATCGCTTCGGGTTCACTAGGACAAGGGATGAGTGTAGCTATCGGTGCTGCCGAGGCGAAAAAACTCAACAAGGACAATAGCATCGTGTACACCCTTCATGGCGACGGTGAATTGCAAGAAGGACAGATTTGGGAAGCAGCCATGTATGCGGCTGCCAAGAAAGTAGATAACCTGATCTGTACGGTGGATGTGAACGAGAAACAAATCGACGGTTCTACCGACGAGGTATTGGCTATGGGTTCATTGCGCGCCAAATTCGAAGCATTCGGATGGCACGTACTATCGATCGAACAAGGCAATGATTTGAATGCCATTCTTGCCACATTGGCGGAAGCGAAAGCTGCCACAGGCCAGGGCAAACCGATCTGTATCCTAATGCATACAGAAATGGGCAACGGGGTAGACTTCATGATGGGCACCCACAAATGGCACGGTGTAGCGCCAAACGACGAACAATTGGCCAGTGCACTTGCTCAAAATGCTGAAACACTAGGCGATTACTAAATGCTGCATCGCTTCGCCGCCATACTATTCTTCCTTTGTGCCTCTGCTCCACTTTGGTCTCAGACCAAGCCAGAAGCCGAGCCAGAACCGTTGACCCGAATTCTATTCGTGTTCGACGGCTCACAGAGTATGTATGGCCGATGGGAAAGCGGAACAAAAATTCAGGTAGCGCAGCGATTGATGGGCCAAATGCTGGATTCATTACAAGGCATTCAGCGTGAGGCAAATTTCCAATTAGCACTTCGCGTCTACGGCCACCAAAAGCCGGTACCTCCCCAAGATTGTTCTGATACCAAACTAGAGGTCCCTTTCGGCTCGGGGAACATCTATAAAATCAAACGCGTGCTTCGCGCCATCAACCCTATGGGGACCACTCCTATTGCGGGATCTTTGATGAAAGCCGCCGATGATTTCCCGCCCTGTGCCAACTGCCGCAACATCATCATCCTCATCACCGACGGTGTAGAAGCTTGTGATGGCGATCCTTGTATTGTCAGCCAGCGCTTGCAAAAGCAAGGCATCATTTTGAAGCCTTTCGTGATCGGCATCGGAATGGATGAAAACTTTAAGGAGAGCTTTGAATGTGTCGGCACCTACTTCGATGCTGCGGACGAAAACACCTTTAAGAACGTATTAGGGGTAGTCATCTCACAAGCGCTGGACAACACCACGGCCCAAATCAACCTGCTCGACATCAACGGCAAACCTACCGAGACGAACGTGCCAATCATCCTCTACGACCACACCTCTCAAAAGGTGAAGAAGAGTTTCGTGCATACCTTGAACTACAAAGGACAACCGGATACTTTAGTACTAGATCCCCTCGTAATCTATGATATGGAGGTGCACACCGTGCCGCCCGTTCGCGTAGACAGCATCACAATCTACCCGGGCACCCATACCCATATCGGCGCCTCAACCCCTCAAGGTCAGCTCGACTTGCGTGCCAATACTCGTCAGAACACCAGTATTTCGTGCATTATCAAGCCGCATGGGAAGAATGAAATTTTACACGTCCAGGAGTTTGGAACGACACAACGTTATATCAGCGGCACCTATGATTTGGAAATACTTACCCTTCCCCGGATCATACAAAGTGGCGTTGAAATAGACGCCAGTGCAACTACCACGATCGCTATACCTCCACCCGGGATGGTGACCCTTCAGACAGGGACCAGTGGCTATGGTTCTATTTTCGTGCAACGTGAAGATGGATACCAATGGGTGACAGACCTCAGCGAGAGCAGTGAACGCCAAGTGTTCCAGCTGCAACCGGGTCAATACCTCGTCGTGTTCCGCAGCAAATTCGCCCAGGAAACCGGCTACAGCAAAACGAAAGAATTTAGAGTGAGTTCAGGCTCTTCAACTATC
>Ga0255754_10001941_pt1 | contig 15840 bp, 9 predicted proteins | sample 101ome_22_FD_179954 | JGI IMG/M metagenome (GOLD analysis project Ga0255754, IMG submission 179954) | Coastal salt marsh microbial communities from the Groves Creek Marsh, Skidaway Island, Georgia - 101412BT metaG (version 2) | ecosystem: Environmental > Aquatic > Marine > Intertidal zone > Salt... | reverse complement strand
TAAGAAGAATTGTAAGGAATAATAATTTCATTTTGATCGGTTCAAGTATGGGTTCTTGGGTGAGCCTAAACCAATTTAAATTTTTTTCTAAGCAAATAAAAGGATTTGTAGGAATAGGGTCAGCTCCTGAATTTCTTGAAAGATTAATGTGGAAAAAATTTTCAAAAAAAATCAAAAAAATAATTTTGCAAAAAGGAATTTATCAACTTCAACATGGAAAATATGAATATCCCATTACAAGACAGATCATCATTGATGGGAGAAAAAATAAAGTTCTTAATAAAAAGAATTTGTCAAAAATACCAATTACCATGATACATGGAAAAAAAGATGAAGTAGTTCCTGTAAATTTTTCAAAAAAAATATTAAAATTGTTTCCAAATGCAAAAAAAAAATTAATAATTATTCCAAATGGAGATCACAGTCTATCTAGGGTGAAATATTTGAAAAGAATAAATCGAGAATTAAATACTATTATCTCTTATGTGATTTAGCCCCTCAATATAAGATGAAAACTTTAAATTATAATTAAAAAAATTTTTCATTTTACTGTTACTCACTTTCTTAGAATCTTTATAAAAGTTCTGTAACATTTTACTGTCTATATCCTCAATCTTTATTTCACCAGGAATATTTAATTTTAAAAGTTTTGCTGCGTAGACAGTTACTTCTTCAGATGAAGACGGTTTATCATCTGAAATATTATAAATTTCTTCAGATTTAAAGTTTTTTAAAGAATTAAATAAAATATTTGCAATATCATCTACATGAATTCTTGAAAAAAAATGGTTTTCCTTTTTTATTATTTTTGCTGTGCCAAGCTTTAATCTTTGTAAAATATTGTTAGTGTTTGAATATATTCCAGATAATCTAAATATTTGAATTGGTAAATTAAATTTTTTACAAGTTGAAAGCCATAAATTTTCAGCAACAAGTCTTTGGATTCCATTTTCAGAAGTAGGGTTTGTTTCGCTTTTTTCATCAACCCAAGCACCATTATGATTTCCATAAACACTTGTGGCAGATAAATAAGTTATCCACTTAGGTTTAATTTGACTTAAATATCTTGAAAAATTATTTATTACTAAATCTTCTCTATTTACAGGTGGTATTGATATTAATATATGATCGGCACTCTTAAGATTTTTGATTAGATCTTTTTCAAAGAATTCACCATCAAATTTAAAAAAATTTCCTTTAAAGCTTTTATCAATTTCATTTTTTGATTTTCTAGATGTAAAGCTTAACTTCAATTCAATATTTTCACTAATTAATTTTTTAACAAAGTTTCTAGCAACCTGACCAAAACCAAAACAAAACAAATTCATCTCTATAGCTTAACTGACTTTTTGAACTTTTGGATTATTTGAGATGGGATTATCAAGTTTATCTAACATCTCTTTAGGACAAACTTGTATAAAATTATTAATCTCATTATCAAAATCTTCAATTATTCTTTTTGATAAATTCGAATTAGTTTCTTTATAATGATCCCCTACAAGTTTTTTTAGGAAATTTTTCCAATATTCAGTTTCTATAGATTGCCAAATTACTGTTTCTGAATTAACTTTTTTTTCGAAAGTCTTACTTTTATCATATATAAATGCCATTCCACCTGTCATACCTGCTGCAAAATTATCTCCTACATCACCTAATATAACTACAGTTCCTCCAGTCATGTATTCGCATCCATTAGAGTCACACCCTTCAATTACAGAAATCGCTCCAGAGTTCCTTACTGCAAATCTTTCTCCTGCTTGTCCTGCTGCAAAAAGCTTACCAGATGTTGCGCCATATAAAACTGTATTTCCAATAATTGTATTCTCAGATGACATCAAATTACTTTCCTCCAATAATTTTATAGAAATTATTGCTCCAGATAAACCTTTTGCAACATAATCATTTGCATCACCTTTTAAGATAAGTTTTAAACCCTTTGCTCCAAATGCACCAAAAGATTGACCTGCAGAACCTTTAAAATTCAAAGTTAAAAATTCGTCCTCAAGCTTATTGTATCCATATTTTTTAAATAAATTATGAGATATTCTTGTACCAACGGCTCTGTGTGTATTTTCTATCGAATACTCATTCTCGATTTTTTCCGATTTATCTAATTTTTTCTCTATTTCGGGCCATATGCTTTGATCAAGGGTATCAGGTACAGAATTAATAATTTGTTTCTCGCAGTATCTTTTATTTTCCCCTGGATCTGCTTGAACAAATAGAGGGTTTAAATCAAGGTCATCAAGATTAGGTGAAGCTTTGCTCACTTGTCTTAAAAGATCAGTTCTTCCAATAATATCATTTAAAGATTTAAAACCTAGTTCAGCAAGAATTTCTCTAACTTCATTTGCTATAAATTTAAATAAATTAACTACTTTATCTGGAGTACCTGTAAATCTTTCTCTTAGTTTTTCATCCTGTGTGCAAACACCAACTGGACAAGTGTTAGAATGGCATTGTCTTACCATTATACATCCCATTGCAACTAGAGCTGTTGTAGCTACCCCAAATTCTTCTGCTCCCATCATCGCAGCTATAATCACATCTCTTCCTGTTTTAATTCCACCATCGGTTCTTAATGTAACGCTATGTCTTAAATTATTTAAAGTTAAAACCTGATTTGCTTCAGTCAAGCCCATCTCCCAAGGAATACCAACATATTTAACGCTAGTCTGGGGTGTTGCTCCAGTTCCGCCATTATGTCCAGAAATTAAAATTATATCTGCTTTTGCTTTAGCAACACCTGCAGCAATTGTTCCAATACCAGATGATGCTACAAGTTTTACACCTACCCTAGCTTTTGGATTTATTTGTTTTAAATCATAAATTAATTGAGCCAAATCCTCTATAGAATAAATATCGTGATGTGGTGGAGGAGAAATTAAAGTTACTCCTGGTGTAGAATGCCTTAACTTTGCTATCTCATTTGAAACTTTAAAACCTGGTAATTGTCCTCCCTCTCCAGGTTTTGCTCCTTGCGCCATTTTAATTTCGATTTCATTACAATTATTTAAATAATTAATAGTAACACCAAATCGTGCTGAAGCGATTTGTTTTACTCTTGAGTTAGCACTGTCTCCATTGTCCATCTTAATGAATCTTTTTTCGTCTTCTCCACCTTCTCCACTGCATGATGCGCCTTTAATTCTATTCATTCCAATTGCTAAAGTTTCATGAGCTTCTTTAGATAATGCTCCATGAGACATGCTTCCGCTACCAAATCTTTTCAAGATGTTTTCTATTGGTTCTACCTCAGAAACATCTATTGGTTTATTTAAATATCTTTTTCTAAAATCTATTAGATCTCTTAAATTAATTGGTGGAAGATTATAAATTCCTTCAGCATATTTTTTATAGACATCATAAGAACCGCTTGTTACAGCACTTTGCAACATATGGATTAACTTACCTTGGTACTGATGTAGTTCGCCATTTTTTCTATATCTATAAATTCCACCAATAGGTAATACTGTTTCTTCATTTTGAAATGCTTCGCCATGAATTGATCTTACTTTTTTTTCTATTCCAGTTAGGCCGATACCTGAAATTTTTGATACTACACCGGGAAAATAATCTGAAACTATTGTTCTACTTAATCCCACAGTTTCAAAATTGCATCCACCTCTATATGAACTTAAAACCGAAATTCCCATTTTAGACATTATCTTGAGTAATCCACTATTAACAGATTTAATGTACCTTTTTATACATTCTTCATAATCATAATTTCCAAATAACTTTTTCTCATATCTTTGGAATAAACAATCTAATGCTAAGTATGGATTAACAGTAGTTGCACCAACTCCTAAAAGAGTTGCGAAAGAATGGGTATCTAAAGCTTCACCCGTTTGTACATTTATTGAAACATATCCACGTAATTTATTTTTAATTAAATATGAATTTACCGCTCCAACACTTAAAAGCATTGGAATAGGTAATTTTTTTTCTGAAATATTTTTATCTGTCAAAATTATTTGTTTAATGCCTTTTCTGACTGCTATCTCTGAAGCTTTCTGAATTCTATCTAAAGCAACCTCAAGGTTTTCATCTTCTTCAAAAGTACAATCTAGTTCTATTGAATTTTTTCCAAAAAAATTAATAAATTTTTCTAATTGAGAATTTGATAATATTGGAGAGTCTAAAACATAAATATTATCTTTTGTTAAATTATCAAAATTTAAAATATTTCCTAAATTTCCAAAACGAGTTTTTAAACTCATAACTTTATTTTCTCTTAATGAGTCGATTGGAGGATTAGTTACTTGACTAAAATTTTGTCGAAAGAAGTGATATAATGGTCTGTATTTATCAGATAGAACTGCAAGAGGAGTATCATCACCCATCGAACCAGTAGCTTCCTTAGCATCTTCAGCCATTGGGTGTAAAATTAGTTCTAAATCTTCTAAACTGACACCAAAAGCATGTTGTCTTCTTTTTAATTCATTCCCTCTAAACAAAGGTTTTTCATTTGAAATTGAAATTTTCTTATCTAGATCAATTATCTGACTATTAAAATGTTTATATTCTTTAGCTAAGTAGTTTTTAATTTTTTCGTTAGTAAATAATTTTCCCTTCTCAATCCTTACACCTATAATTTCACCTGGTCCAAGCCTTCCTTTAGCAATTATTTTTTTTTCGTTTAATTTAATCATCCCGGTTTCAGAACCTGCAAATAAAAATTTATCTTTGGTAATTGTATATCTTAGTGGTCTCAAACCATTTCTGTCATTTGCAGCAATGACCCATTCATTATCAGTGGCAGCAATGGCTGCGGGACCATCCCATGGCTCCATAGTACTGTTTAAAAAGTTAAACAATTGTTGTTGATCTTTTGATAGAATTTTGCTCTTTTTTGACCATGCGTCAGGCACTAGCATAAGCTTTGCCAATGGTGCGGGCTGACCAGATACGTTTAATAATTCAAAAACATTGTCTAATGCAGCTGAGTCTGAAGTACCTGGTTGGATTACAGGTTTTAAATTTTCAATATTTTCAAATAAGTCGCTTTCCATTTCCTGTTCATGAACTTTCATCCAATTTTTGTTTCCTCTAAATGTATTTATTTCTCCATTATGAGCTATTGCCCTAAATGGTTGAGCTAAATCCCAGCTTGGCGCTGTATTAGTTGAAAATCGTTGATGAAATATTGCGTATCTTGAAATAAATCTTTCGTCCTGTAAATCCAAGTAAAAGTCTGCGATTGCCTCAGCTAAAAACATTCCTTTATAAATAATTGACTTTGAACTCAAAGAGCAAATATAAAATTCTTCCAGCAAGTTTTTAAGCGCTACATTTTCAATTTTTCTTCTTGTTTCATATAGCTTTCTTTCTAAATCCTTATTGTTAAGACTTTTATTATTGTGTGTAAAAAGAACCTGAGTAATTTCTGGTCTTGTCCTATCAGCCTTTTCTCCTAAAACTTTTGGATTTACGGGGACTTGTCTCCAGCCATAAATACTAAAATTGCTTTTTGTTAGTTCGCTCTCTACAATAGTCCTGCAAGCTTCTTGGGCATCAAAATTATTTCTGGGAAGAAAAATCATACCTACACAAATTTCTGAATTTTCAAATTTGTGTCCAGTTATTTCTATCTTCTCTATAAAAAAATCTTTTGGTATTTCAATATGTATTCCAGCACCATCTCCTGTTTTACCATCAGCATCAACTGCACCTCTGTGCCAAACAGCTTTTAATGCCTCTATTCCATACTGAACAACTTCTCTAGATTTTTTTCCCTCTGTTGATGCTACTAAACCAACTCCACATGCATCATGCTCCATATCTTTTGAATAAACATTGTTTTTTTCAAGAATTTCTAAATTTTTTTTATATATTTTCATTATGCAACTTTTTCTCTCAAAGATAATTTTTTTTGAAGATACTTCTTAATTGAGGTCGCTGCATCTCTTCCATCTTTAATTGCCCAAACAACTAGTGACGCACCTCTAACAATATCACCCGCAGCAAATACACCTGGTAAATTTGTTTCCATTGTATCAAAATCTGTTTTAATTGTTCCCCATCTGGAAACTTTTAGTTCTTTAGATCCAAAAAGAGATGGTATATCTTCAGGATCAAAACCAAGAGCCTTTATAACCATATCTGCAGGCAAGCTAAATTCAGATCCTTGTTGAATTTCTGGTTTTCTTCTTCCAGTCTCATCTGGATCACCTAATTTGATTTTATTTGTAATTAATTTTTCAATTTTATTTTTACCAACAAATTCCTTTGGGGATGAAAGCCAAACAAATTGAACGCCTTCCTCTTCAGCGTTTGCTACCTCACGAGCGGAACCAGGCATATTTTCTTTATCTCTTCTATAAAGGCATTTAACAGATTTTGCATTTTGACGTATCGCTGTTCTCACACAATCCATAGCTGTGTCACCGCCACCAATCACAATAACATCTTTACCTTCCGCATTTAGTTTGCCATTATCGAACAGTTCTACTTTATCTCCTAGCCCTTTTTTATTTGATGCAGTTAGAAAATCCATTGCGGGAAATATATTTTCTAAATCGTGGCCTGGTAATTCAATTTCCCTTGCCTTATAAACACCTGTAGAAATTAAAATTGCATCATGTTTATTTCTTAAGTCTTCCAAAGATGCGTCTTTTCCAACTTCAAAATTTTGAACAAACTCTATACCGCTGTCTTTTAGAAGTTTTGTTCTTCTCTCTACGACAAATTTTTCTAATTTAAAATTTGGAATTCCATAAATAAGTAATCCACCACTCCTATCATATCTGTCATACACGGTTATTTTATAACCTGATTTTCTTAATTGTTCAGCGCAAGCTAATCCGGCAGGACCAGCTCCAATTATACCAATATTTTGATTAATCTCTTTTTTTACTTTAATTGGTTTTACCCAACCATTTGCCCAGGCATTTTCTGTGATATATTTCTCTACTGAGCCAATAGTAACTGTTCCATGACCAGATTGCTCTATAACACAATTTCCTTCACATAATCTGTCCTGGGGGCAAATTCTCCCACAAACTTCGGGCATGTTATTTGTACTTTGTGACAATTCATATGCCTCCTCCAATCTTCCTTCTGCAGTAAGTTTTAGCCAGTCAGGAATATTGTTACTTAGGGGGCAATGAACCTGACAAAAAGGTACTCCGCATTGAGAACATCTGCTTGATTGTTCTTTCGCTTTTTTGCTAATAAATTCGTCATATATCTCCTTAAAATCATCCTTTCTTAAATCTACCTCTCTTTTAGGTGGATTTTGCTGACCTATATTTACAAATTTTAACATTTTTTCAGACATAGTTATGCTGGTATATACTAAGTAATATGAAATTTAATCTGTTTTTAGGACAGTATTTATGTCCTATTTTTTTATAAAAACCCTTTAAACAAAGGTAAAATTCCTTTTTTGCATATCTAATATACCAACATCATATCGCTTTATTTTGACATTATTTAGTTTACCAAATGATTTTCATGAGCTCTAACTTTTTTGAATTAATATTTTTATCAGCAGTTCAAGGTATCACAGAGTTTCTACCCATAAGTTCTTCAGCACATCTTATTATAACTGATAGTTTATATACTTCAAAAATAAGTTCTTTAATTTTAGATACTGGTATGCATTTAGGCTCACTAATGGCTATCTTGGTATTTTTTAGGTCTGAAATAATTAATATTTTTAGTGACAAACAATTACTTAAATTAATGGTTTTTGGATCCATGCCATTAATTTTAATTGGTGGTGTATTATATCAAACTGGGATAATAAATTATTTTAGAAATATTGAAACTATTGCATGGACGACTTTGATATTTGCAATTTTATTATTCTTTGCTGACAAGCTACCTCAAATCAAAAACTTAGAAAAAAATTTAAATCTAAAATTAATTTTAATAATTGGGACTTTTCAGATCCTAGCTTTAGTGCCTGGTGTAAGTAGAGCTGGAATAGTAATCACTGCAGCAAGAATTTTAAATTTTGATCGATATAACTCAACTAAAATATCATTTTTTTTATCAATTCCTGCAATTTCAGGTGCTAGTTTTTTAGCCTTAAAAGATATTGGATCTGATCCTTTTGATTTTGATTTGACTGTAATATTGGGGATAATTTTTTCTTTTATATTTTCTTATTTAACAATTAAATACTTTCTAGTTTTTGTAAAAAAGTTTTCATTAAATATCTTTGTACTTTATAGAATTATTTTATCTATTTTTTTATTTAGTATAATTTACTTATAATTCAATTTAACGAGCGGCACTAATTGAGAAACTAAAACTCCAAGAAGTATAAATACACAGCCTATTATATTATTTATATTTAATATCTGAGAGAGTAATATCCAAGCTGCAATTGTTGCAAAAACACCCTCTAAAGAAAAAATTATAGCTGAAGGAGCAGGTGAAATATTTTGTTGTGCATAGATTTGTAATACAAATGCTATACCTCCTGATAAAACTCCTGCATATAAAATTTGAAGTTTTTGTTCTAAAATATTTGAAAAGATAAATTCTTCAAACATCAGTGCTGGAAAAATAGAACATATTGAAACAATAAAAGTTTGAATTAGTCCAACCAAAATTGGCGCGTTAAATTCTTTAACTATAATTCCTACAAAAATAATATGCATACTCCAAAATAAAGCACCAATTAAAACTAAAGTATCTCCTAATCTTACTGTTGCATCCTGAAAATTAGTTAAAAAATAACCACCTAAAACACACAACAAAACTGAGGGCCAAACACTCCAATGAATTTTTTTATTAAATAAAAAAAAAACTATAATGGGCACCATAGGTACATAGAAAATTGTAAAAAAAGCAGCATTTGCAACATCTGTATAAAGAAGGGCTACCTGCTGTAATAAGGCACCTAAAAAAAGTGAGATACCAATTATAGTTGCCAAATAAAAAAATCTTTTTTTATTTTTGCTTAAAACTTCTTTTGTAGTTTTTTTTTCTAGAAGTAGATAAAAAGGAATTAAAACTAAGAAGCCAACAAAAAATCTTACTGAATTAAATACATAAGGGCCAATTTTTTCCATACCAGTATCTTGTGCTATAAATGTTGTGCCCCAAATAAAAGTGCATAACAATGCTGCAAACATTGATTGAGTTTTTGTCATTTACATGGCCAGTCTGTAAGCGAAGTTTTTTCCAAGATTTTCTTTTAGCTCATTATTAAATCTCGCAGCTTCAGCACCATCTATAATTCTATGATCATAAGATAATGACAATGGCAAGATTATTCTCTCTTTAAACTCACCGTCCAAATAAATTTGTTTTTTTCTTAATTTTCCTACTCCTAAGATAGCAACTTCTGGATAATTAATTATAGGCGTAAAAAATGATCCACCAATACCTCCAAGGCTTGTTATAGTCATTGAGCCACCATAAAACTCTTTTTTATCTATTTTTAATTTTCTGCATTTATCACTAATAGATTTTAATTCCTCACTAATTTCATTAACTTTTTTAGTATCAACATTTCTTATCTTTGGAACCATTAATCCATGCTCAGTATCAACTGCAATACCTATATGAAAATATTTTTTTAATGTCATCTTGCCAGTCTCAATAGTATCAATCGATGAATTAAATGTAGGAAATTTTTTTAACGTTGCTACTAAAGCTTTTGTGATAAATGCTAAAGGGGTAATTTTTTTTTTCTCACCTGTATACAAATCCTTTAATGAATTTCTAAAATTTTCCATCTCTGTAATATCCGCCTCATCATGGTTAGTTACATGGGGTATTGAAGTCCAAGAATTTACAAGATGCGGTGCTGCCAGTTTTTTTACTCTCGGTATATCTTTTATTTCCACATCCCCAAATTCAGAATGTTCAAACTCAATATTGATGATTGGTTTGTTTGCTTCCTTTTTTGTCTCTTCTTTTTTACTAACTGTGCTTATATTTTTTATAAATTTTTTTATATCTTGATCTATAACTCTACCTTCTCTTTTTGAACCTGAAACTTGATTGATATCTATTCCTAATTCTCTAGCAAATTTTCTTGTTTTAGGACTGGCTGGTACTCTATTTTTTTTTTCAGTCATTTTACAATTTTGTTGGAAATGGTTTTTTAGTTTCTATTTTATATTTTTTGATTGCTTCTTTCGCATATTTTGAAGCTATCAACTGCTCTTTTGAGAGAATACTTAATGCATAGGTTACAATATGTTCTTTATCAACTTCAAAAAACTTTCGTAAATTTTTTCTAGTATCGCTTCTTCCAAATCCATCCGTTCCTAAAGAGTAAAAACTATTTTTTATATACGGTCTTATTTGATCAGAGTGGCTTCTCATATAATCTGATGCTGCTAATATTGGGCCTGATGTTTTTCCTAAACACTCCTCTACATAAGAGGTTTTTTGTTTTTCGTCTGGGTTTAATAAATTAAATCTTTGCGCTTCCATTCCATCTCTTGCGAGTTCATTAAAACTTGTAACACTCCAAATTTCACTGTCTATCCCATATTCATTTTGTAAGATTTCAGCGCCAGCGATAATTTCTGTTAAAATAGTACCAGAACCTAATAGCTGAATTTTTGTTTTTTTATTTTTATTTAATTCTTTAAATTTATACATGCCTTTTAAAATTCCCTCTTCGCAATTTTTATCTTTTGGCATAGCTGGATGAGGATAGTTCTCATTCATAGTAGTTATATAATAAAAAATATTTTCATTTTTTTCGTGCATTCTTTTCAAGCCATCTCTAAAAATAACTGCAAGTTCATAAGCAAATGTAGGATCATAAGATATACAATTTGGTATTGTCGACGCCAACATATGACTGTGCCCATCTTGGTGTTGCAAACCTTCTCCTGCAAGAGTAGTTCTGCCAGCAGTTGCTCCTATTAAAAAACCACGAGCCTGACTATCTCCTGCTGCCCAAGCAAAATCTCCAATTCTTTGAAACCCGAACATCGAATAAAAAAGATAAATAGGTATCATTTCAATATCATGATTTGAGTATGACGTGCCCGCAGCAATCCATGAAGACATTGATCCTGCTTCATTTATTCCTTCTTCTAAAACCTGACCACTTTTATCCTCTCTATAGGAACTTAATTGTTTAGAGTCTTCTGGTTCATATTTTTGTCCTTCGTGAGCATAAATTCCTATTTTTTGAAAAAAACCTTCCATACCAAAAGTTCTAGCTTCGTCTGGAATTATAGGCACTAACCTTTGTGAAACATTCTTGTCTCTAAGTAAATTTGTCAAAAGTCGAACTAAAGCCATTGTAGTAGACATTTCTTTTTTTCCAGTACTCTCTTTTAAGAAATCAAATATATCCTTTTGCGGAGCCTTGATTGGCTTTGAATAAGTTGTTCTCTCTGGAATAAATCCACCTAACTTAATTCTTCGATCTTTCAAATATTTAATTTCCTCTGAATTTTCGTCTGGTTTAAAATATTCAACATCTTGGACTTGTTTATCTGTTAATGGTACATCAAACCGATCTCTATAATACATAAGATCATCTACACCCATTTTTTTCTGTTGGTGTGTAGTATTTACACTTTCTCCCGTCTTACCCATTCCATAGCCCTTTATAGTTTTAGCAATTATGACTGTGGGTCTTCCAACATTTTTGGATGCTTGATCATAAGCTGCGTAAACTTTATGAGGATCGTGACCCCCTCGATTTAGTCTCCATATATCTTTGTCTGATAGAGCTGATACAAGCGCAGTTGTTTCTGGAGTTTTTCCAAAGAATTTTTCTCTTACATATAGACCATTCCTAGCTTTATATGCTTGGTATTCACCATCAACGGTCTCATTCATTATTTTTATTAAGTGACCAGTTTTATCTTTTGCTAAAAGTGGATCCCAATACGATCCCCAGATTACTTTAATTACATTCCATCCAGCTCCTCTAAATATTCCCTCTAATTCTTGAATAATTTTTCCATTACCACGTACCGGCCCATCTAATCTTTGCAAATTGCAATTTACAACGAAAATAAGGTTATCTAAATTTTCTCTTGCAGCTAATCCAATCGCTCCCATTGACTCTGGTTCATCCATTTCACCATCTCCTAAAAAAGCCCAAACTTTTCTTCCCTCATCTTTTATTAGTCCTCTGTTAATTAAATATTTCATAAAACGTGCCTGATAAATTGCCAACATTGGTCCTAAACCCATCGACACAGTTGGAAACTGCCAAAAATTTGGCATTAACCAAGGATGGGGGTATGATGAAAGGCCTCCTGGTTTTACCTCTTGTCTAAAATTATCTAGTTGTTTTTCAGTCAATCGCCCTTCTAGGAATGCTCTTGCATACATTCCTGGAGCACTATGACCTTGAAAATATACTAAATCACCTCCGAATTTATTATTTTTTGCTCTCCAAAAATGGTTCATGCCAACATCATATAAAGTTGCAGCCGAAGCAAATGTTCCAATGTGGCCACCTAATTCTGGAAATTTTTTATTAGCCCTAACAACCATCGCTGCAGCATTCCATCTAATAAGAGATCTTATTCTTCTCTCTAGATTTTGATCTCCAGGAGATTTTGTTTCTTTCTCTGGAGATATAGTATTTATATAAGGTGTATTTCTTGAAAGAACTAAATCAGAACCTTGACGATAAGAATGCTCGATTAATTTTTTAATTAGAAATTGGGCTCGCTTACTACCATCAGTTTCTAAAACTGAGGAAAGAGACTCTATCCACTCTTTTGTTTCTACTGGATCAATATCATTTCCATCACTTATAATTTTTTTATCTTCTGCAATATTAATTTGCTCTTTCTGGATTGGTTCTTCAATTTTTTTTTCTTTTGTTGGTTCTTCAATTTTTTTTTCTACTAAAGTTTTTTCTGCTTCTGATATTAAATTCTCAGTATTTTTAGGAACATCAATATTTTTATTAGAATCTTTTTTAGTTGATGCACCGTTTTCTCCTTCAAGTTCTAAAATTAAATCTCCTTTAGAAACTTTGTCACCAACTTTTACATTTATTTTTTTTATTATTCCTTCATCTGTTGATGGTACTTCAACAGAAGATTTATCACTTTCCAATGTAACAACGGGGTCATTTTTTTTAATTTTATCTCCAGCTTTTACAATAACCTCAATAATTTCAACTTGTTCAAAATCACCTATATCTGGTACTTTTAATTGGATAGACATTATTTAATTTTAACACATTTATATCCTTTTTTGGACAACCTTACATAACATAATTGCAATATGTTAACTTTATTAATTAAAAAATTAAAAAAATATCCAAACTATAACAAATTAGATGCAAGATATTGGATTCAAATGGTTATTTTAAATAAAAGATTAAATTAAAGTAATTAAAATTTAATCTCTCTCAAGGCACATGGCTATACCCATGCCGCCACCGATACATAAAGTTGCAAGACCTTTTTTTGCATTTCGTTTTTTCATTTCATGTATTAATGTAACAACTACTCTACATCCTGAGGCCCCGATTGGATGGCCTAGCGCTATTGCGCCTCCATTAACATTTACTTTTTCTTCTGGCAAATTTAATTCTTTTACCACTGCAATACTTTGGGCCGCAAAAGCCTCATTTGACTCCACTAAATCTAAATCACTTATAGTCCAACCAGCTTTTTTTATGGCAAGATTAGAAGATGGAATAGGTCCAGAACCCATTAAAGAAGGATCTACTCCACAACTTGCCCATGAAACTATTTTAGCTAATGGTTGTAGACCATTCTTTTCTGCTTGTTCTCTTGTCATTACTAAAACTGCCGCCGCCCCATCATTAATACCTGAAGAATTTCCTGCAGTCACGGTGCCATTGTTTTTAAAGGCTGGTTTAAGAAGTGATAGTCCTTCTTCAGTTACATCAGATCGAGGATGTTCATCCAAAAATGAGTTATATTTTTTTGTATTTACTAACTCATCTTTAAATTTATTTTTTTTAATAGCCTCCTGAGTTTTTTTTTGAGAATTGTATGCAAATTTATCTTGATCTTTTCTAGTAATATTCCATTTCTCAGCAACGTTTTCAGCTGTAACTCCCATGTGATAATTGTTGAAAGCATCAACCAAACCATCTTTCAACATTAAATCTTTATTAGAACAGGACATACTTTCTTGTCCTCCTGCAATAATGATATTTGCATCATTTAGTAAAATTGATTGATAAGCTAGAACTATAGCTCTTAAGCCTGAACCACAAACTTGATTCACAACATAGGCTATTTTTTCATTTGGTATATTTGATCCTATAGCAGCTTGCCTAGCTGGATTTTGGCCAGTGTTTGATGTGAGTACTTGTCCCATAATTACCTCATCAATAATATTTGTATTCAAAGCCGATTGATCTAATAAATTTTCGATAACAATCTTACCTAATTCATGAGCATGAACTTTGTCCCACATGCCCTGATATTTACCAATACCTGTTCTGAGAGCGTTAGTTATCACTACATCTTTAGAATTTTTTGGCATATAAATACAATAATTCCTAATTTGAAAAATAACATTAAAAACTATAAGTATATATAAATAATTTAAATTAGCGCCTGTAGCTCAATTGGATAGAGCGCTTGGCTACGGACCAGGAGGTTCTGGGTTCAACTCCTAGCAGGCGCACCAAAACGAGGTTTTTATGAAAATTTCTTTACAAAAGTCAGTTATTTATTTCTTTTTAATTGTTTTTGTTATTTTATTAATATTAACAGCAATCCTATAAAAAACTTATGTCAGATAAATTTGAACAAATTAGTCTAAAACCTGGTTTTATGATGCATAATGGAGGTCTGCTTTTTAGAAATATTTCTGAAGAAGATTATGAATTTAAAACTTCTATAAATAAAAATCATTTAAATTCAGCTGGTATAACACATGGTGGTTACATTTGTTCAATTATTGATGCTGGGGCAGGTACAGCGGTTCATAGATCATCAGGGAATGCTCCTTGTGTAACTGTCTCTTTAGATATTAAATTTATCTCTCCTACCAAAGCAAAAGATGAAATTTTGGGTAAAGTTAAAATTTTAAAAAAAACTAAATCAATGGTTTTTATTTCATGTAATTTAATTTCAAATAGTAAAATTGTTGCTGTCGCTACAGGTATTTGGAAGAAATTAAAAGTAAACCAATCTGAATTGGGTCCTGGTGGTTAATTTTAAATAATGTGTTAGAATTAAAACTTAAAAATTAAATTTAAAAAAAAATCAAAAAAATGAGAACTTTCTTAACACTGATTCGGACTAGTTTTAGTCTATTTTTGTTCTTTAGCCACAACAATATATGGTGTGTTAGATTTTACATACACAAAAGGTTGAAATGATAAAAAATAAAATAGTAGCAGTTCTCGGACCCACGAATACTGGAAAAACTCATCTAGCCATTGAGACAATGCTAGCTTTTGAGTCTGGGATGATAGGGTTTCCCCTGAGATTATTAGCTCGCGAAGTTTACGACAAAGTAACTAAAAAAGTTGATCCTAGCAAAGTAGCTTTAATTACTGGTGAAGAAAAAATTATACCTATGAATGCAAAATATTATCTTTGTACTGTTGAGTCTATGCCAGTAGATAAAAATTTAGAATTTGTAGCTATAGATGAGATTCAAATGTGCGCTGACCATGAGAGAGGCCATATTTTTACTGAAAGACTACTCAGTCTTAGAGGTGAGAAAACTACAATGTTTATGGGTTCAAACTCAATTAAAAATATTATCAACAGGCTAGATGAAGAAATTGAATTTATTGATAGAAAAAGACTCTCAAAACTTTCCTTTTCGGGGCATAAAAAAATTTCAAGAATAGAGAGGAAAAGCGCAATAATTGCTTTTTCTGCAGAAGAAGTTTATGCGATTGCAGAACTTATCAGAAGACAAAAAGGAGGTGCGGCCATTGTT
>Ga0255754_10001937_pt1 | contig 15849 bp, 24 predicted proteins | sample 101ome_22_FD_179954 | JGI IMG/M metagenome (GOLD analysis project Ga0255754, IMG submission 179954) | Coastal salt marsh microbial communities from the Groves Creek Marsh, Skidaway Island, Georgia - 101412BT metaG (version 2) | ecosystem: Environmental > Aquatic > Marine > Intertidal zone >... | reverse complement strand
TGTCCTCGGGTTGGAATAAATCCAGTAAAACAGTGTCTTCAGCTTTACCTGCCGCCACTGAACAAACTAGATCTCTCATTTCAATTCCTGCATCTGCACATGCTAATGATGCCGCATTAATTGCAGCAGTTCTTGTACCAGCATTAGCATTTAATATTACTACGTCAATTTCAAACATTCTTGCAGGATATTTTTCTAATAATATACTTGCTTCAAGTGCTTCAGATATAACTTTACTTATTTCTTTGCTTCTTCTACTTGGTCCAGGTCTACACCGGTCACTTGTAGAAAAAGGTAACATTGCATAATTAACTTTCAATATTGCTCTATCAGATTTTTCTTTATGTCTTGGATGAACTTCCATCGGTCCGTAAACTGATGCAACTGCAACAGTTTCACCCATAGTGAATCTTGCAGATCCAACCGCTTTTTCAATTACTCCAACTTCTGCAGTAATTTTTCTTAATTCAGATGGTTTTCTACCATCCAGTCTTTTTCCTTTAACTAGTAAAGGTTCACTTGATTTTCCTGCCATTTTATTTTGTTAACATCTCCTTAATTTTTTCAGTTAATCCGGAAGAATTAGCTTCCGATTCTATTAATTTAATTGCATTTTGTACTTTGAAAATATTTTCAATATTATCATTTTGTACATAAACCATATTATTTTGCCCAACTATAACATTACAGTTTGAAGCTTCTTTAATCATATTTATCATACTTCCACTCTTTCCGATTATTCTAGGAATTGATGAGTTTTTAACATTTATCAATTTACCCGGAATTAATTTTCTAAATGGTTTATTTTTTGTTGATATTTTGAAATTTTCTCTATGTTTTCTTGTTATTTCTGCGTAAATAGTATCTCCTACTGACATAAATTTATCCATTTTACCAGATTCAATGAATGAAGTTGATGCATCTCTTAGATCCAGTTCAACAACCATGTTAGATCCAATATCTGCTCTCCAGCCATAATTATTCATACTTATTATTTTTCCTATAATTTTGTCTCCAATTTCAGGACTATAATTATTGGAATTTGAATTTACTTTAATAACTTCATCTTTTATAGTTACTGCACCAACTACTGTTGATACTATATTTTCATCTATTCTTATACACTTGCCAGAAGGTATAAATTTTTTACCAGTTGCTAAAATTTGCCCCGGCACTACTATTTCATTTTCTTTTATATTCATTTTTTCTTTCATTCTTCTATTGCTGCTTCTCCATTTGTTAATTTATTTATTAAATTATAAAGGTCTGTTTTTTGACCACCAGTTACTTCAAGTTCAATCTTCAAGTCGCCATTATTTAACCATTCTTCTGAACTTAATTTATTGAATCTATTTCTTATTGCTGAATAAGTTGATCCAGTATATTTTGAAGGAATTGTTATTTTTAGTCTAACTTTTTCAAAAGAAATTGGAATAATTTTTCTTATTTCTAATATTACTTGTTCCATTTTTTTGTCAATATTATCGGAATAATCAATTTTTATTTTTGCTTGTTCCATTGCCAATTCTATTCTTTGTCGAGGATGAGGATTTCCGGTTTTTGGATCCACGGAATCCCTTTGTATTTTTTCAATAATTTTATTTCGTTTATCTTCGGACATTTTTTGTCTTTGTTCTGAAGTTAAATGAAGTTCTCCTTGCTTTAGTATCATTTCAATCGGATTATCTTTAAGAATTGAATTAATTTTTTCTTCTGATGCTTTTATACCTTTACTTGCATTTTCAAAAATAGTTTGACTTTGCAAAAAATCATTCAAAGATATTTCTTTTCCTTCTCTATATTTTATAGCATTATCTACGTCTGAAATAACTATTTCAAAATTTTCTCCCGATTTTTTTAATCTTGCGAGAGTAAATGATATCTTTTCTTTGTCGTAAGTTCTATTTTGCATTTATTTTTTTAATACCGCTTTTTCCTGATGCAACAATTTGCAATCTTGAATCTTTGTAATCTTTAGATAAAACTTTTTTATAAATTTCTTTTATCAAATCAATTCCTTGATCCAAAGTCAAATCTTTTTTCCAAGATTTCTCCAAAATTTTATTTGCTTCAACGGAATTAGCACCAATCGCTTTAGCATTATATTTAAAATATATTCCTGCAGGCTCTGTTGAAAATAGTTCTGGTCCGTTTTCAGTATTTCCTGCAATTAGCATACTAACGCCGAAAGGTCTTATTCCTCCATATTGAGTAAAACTTTGACATAAGTCAGATATGTATTTAACTAATTCTTCCGGAGATATATCTTCACCGTAAGAAATTTTGTATTCTTGAGCCTTTAATCTTGCTTTTCTTAGTAATACTCTTGAATCTCCTATGTATCCTGCTGATGTCATAATTAAATTATCAGTTATTTCTTCTATTTTAGAAATTGAATCTTTTGCAAGTAACGGGTCTGTTCTATATGTGTCTGCAGCTAATACTACTCCGTCTTTAGTTGTTATACCTACAATTAGAGAACCCGCATCTATAGCTTTTTTTGCGTATTCTACTTGAAGTATTCTCCCATCCGGACTAAAAACAGTAATTGCCCGGTCATAACCCATTGTTTGATTTGGTACAAATTGCATTTTATTTCTCTCTATTCATATGTTATATTATGTGTTTTTAAATGTTTCATTAATCCAATTTTTTAATTATTCCACTTACTTTCTGTATAATTATTTTTGATTTTTGTTTATTTAGTTTTTGAATTAATAATAATGCCATTTTAGTTTCTTCCAACATTTTTGAATTAGTTTTAATTATACCAATTGAATTTTTAATATCATATTTAATAAATTTTAAATTGGATTTATTTAACCCTAATTCTCCGAGATATTTTTTACATTCAAAGATAATGGATCTATTCATTTCATCTTTTGTAAAATTATTTTTTGATTCCACTTTGAATTGAATGTATCTTGGGTTTTCTTTCAAAGTAGGTAATAATGCTTTCATAATAAGTTAAATTTTGTAATTAATTAAAGGTTTTTATTACAAGGATTTTTATACAATATAAAATATTTTTCATGTGCCAGTTGATATAATATAGAATCATTTGTTAATCGTTTTGATTTTAATATCAACTTATTTTTATTTAGTATCGATTCAAGGTTTTCCAAATTATCCTTCATTACTTTTTATTTGATAATCTAATTTCTTTACTTTTTTTATAATCTGCAGTCCATCTGGTTTTAAGACTTTTTCTTCCTAATTTGAGAAAGTTTTTCATTGCTTTACTATTTACAAAATATAGAATTCTTCCATTATTTCTTATAAGCATTCTACCTTTTCCTTTTGGTAGTTCTTTTCCTGAAAATGAACAATTAACCATTATCTTCTTCCTCCTTTGTTAGAGGATGCTTCAATTTCAGTTTGAGTAAGCATGATTACGTCTCCAATACGAGTTGGACCATATACATTTCTTCTTAAAATTTTTCCAGAATCTTTTCCTTCAAGTACTTTACATCTAACTAAAGTAACTACTTGTTTACTTCCTTCTCTTGCAATTAATTCAGTTATTTCTGCAGCAACTGCTCTAGGTAATTTACCACTTTCGTCGAAGTTAGATTCATTTGTTGCCATTATTCAGTTTTTTCTTCTGCCGGAGCTTCTTCAGTTTTTTCTTCTGCCGGAGCTTCTTCAGTTTTTTCTTCTGCCGGAGCTTCTTCAGTTTTTTCTTCTGATTTAGGTTTTGCTTTACCTTCAGTTATAATTTTAATATCTTTTAGTAATGCATCAATTAATTTTGAATCACCGCTTACTACTGCAACTGATGCTGTTGCCACAGGTAAACCTGCTGCTGCACCAAGTTCTGTTTTTGAAGGAACAGTAACATGAACAATTCCTTTTTCTTTTGCAAGTGTTGGTAAGTGTGCTGTTATTTCTGCGGGACTGATGTCTTCAGCAGAAACTGATAACTTTGCTTCGCCTCTTTCTAGGCTTTTAGTAACTTCATTTACTCCTTTTCTTATCTTTCCGTCAGTTTTAGACTTCTCTATAAGTGAATAAATTCTTTCAATAATTTCTTTTGTTAATTCCATTATTTAACCTCGTTAACCTCATCGGTTATATCTGGTTATCTCAATCCATTTAAAAACTTTATTATTTATCCAATACTTATTGTAAAAATGGAAAATATGATTGATTCTTTAGTTGATAGAATGAAAAAATATGATCAAAATATTTCTAATCTAACTGAATCTCAAAATAATGAACTTGATAAAATTTTGGAAAAATTACAAGATAATTTACCAGTATATCCTTCAAAAACAGGCGTTATTAATAACTTAGTCAATGATCATTTGGATTTAGAAGCTCAAATGAACGTATATAAAATATTAGAAGTTATGAGTGATGAAGATGAAATTTCACAAAATTTTCTTATACCCAAATATATTCTTAGAAATATCGGACTAAAAAAACAAAAAGAATTGTATAATTCTTCTAATTAATTATTTTTCTATTGAAAGAATCTAGTGTTTTGTAAACTTCTTGTTTTTTGAATGTTTTGTCTCGCTTTGTTGGACCAATTTCATAAAAGAATTTAATAATCGCTTCAGGTTTATATTTTCGCTTTCTTAATGAAGCCAAAGTTTCAACAGATTTGTCGTCGTATCCAGAAAACTTTCCAGATTCAACACCTTTTCTTATTTCAGAAGCCGAAATATTCATACCTTCGTAGTTTATTCTACCCAGATGTATATATTCGGGCGTTTTCCAACCCATAAATTCAAATATGTTTGCCTGTCTTCTTGTTTGGTCTTCATGATCTTTACCTCTTATTACGTGAGTAATTTTTAATTCATGATCGTCAACGGCAACAGAAAAATTCATCATTGGCCATACATAATATTTTTTACCTACTCTCGGATGCTTGGATTTATTAATTCTAAATGCAATCCAATCCCTTAAAGCAGGATTCTTAAGATTTTCTGGAGTGTTTACTCGGATCACTCCTTCTCCAGTTTCATAATCGCCATTTAGCATTTTTTTCCAATTTTCTAAATTTTCTTTAACTGATCTAGATGCACCTATTGGCTTAATTCCTTTTCTAATTTTGTTTCTTACTTCTTCTGTATCTTCATTACAGAAATATAATTTACCTTTCTTAATTAATTTTTCAGCAAACTTATAATAAATTTCAATTCTATCAGATTGAATATATAACTCGTCAGGTTTACCAACAAGCCATGTAAAATCTTTTTCAATCATTTTATAGAATTCCCTGAAGTTTCCTTCAGGATTCGTATCTTCTATTCTGAGAACATGTTTACCTCCATACAAGTCCCTATAGATTTTGTTTATTGATAGAACTAATGCGTGACCAATATGTAATGGACCGGAAGCAGAAGGTGCAGACCTAACTTTAAAATTTTTAACTAAATGGGGTAAGTCTATGATTGTTTTCTTAATTTTTTCCTTTTTTTCAAAAAAAGAAGGATTTATTTTAGTTAATTTTTTAATTTGATTTTCAATGGATAGTTTATTAATTTCGTCTATAATTTTATCTACTTCTTTACTTATATCGCCCAATTTAGATTTATCTTTAATTGAAGGAATAATTTTGTTAATTACAGCTTTTTTGTTCGCCTTTCCACCAAATTCAACAGCATTTTCTAAAGTCAATTGAATTATTTTATTTTTCATAGTATTATTAAAAATTTAAATTTAAAAAAGTAGGGGATATAGATCCCCGGTAAAATTAATTTTTCCAGTAATAAATTTATTTACCGGAAACCATATTGTATCCAACATACAATCCGGATAGTCCTACTAAGTAGTAAACTAATGATGCTAACATTGGAACTGAACCTAATAACATAGCAACTAAGTCATAACCTAATTCAGTTGTACCCCAATTTAAAGCACCAATAACAACTAACCACATTGTTATTGTATTTAAATCTGCTTTCATGTTCATAAAATGAGCTGTTACTATATAAGCATTATCCCTTTTTAGAAAATTCTTTTAAAAAGATATTGTAACTATTTGTATGAATAAAATAGATTTAATCAAGCGTAATTCAGTTGAAATTACAACTGAAGAAGAACTGAATAATCTTGTAAAATCTAAGAAAAATCCTACAGCTTATCTTGGTGCAGCTCCGACAGGTAAAGTTCATATTGGTTATTTTTTACAAGCTGCAAAAATTAAAGATTTAGTTGAATCCGGTATGAATTTTAAATATTTATTGGCAGATATTCATGCTTATTTAGATGATAGAAAATCACCAATGGAATTAACTAAAGCAAGATCAAGATATTATAAAGAAGCTATGACTGCAATACTAAAATCATTAAATGTAGACACAAAAAAAATAAAATTTGTTTTAGGTTCATCTTTCCAAAAAAAACCAGACTATATTTTTGACTTATATAGTTTAATGGGTAAAGTCAAAGTTAAGCGAGCTTTAAGAGCAAGTTCAGAAGTTGTTAGACAAGTTGAAAACCCCGATCTAGGTTCATTAAATTACGCTTTAATGCAAGCAATCGATGTTCATCATATTGGTGCAGATATTGCCCTTTCCGGAATTGATCAAAGAAAAATCTACATGTTAGCAAGAGAAGAAGTAAAATCTCTTGGTCATAATAAACCAATTTGTATATTTTTACCATTAATTGGATTAAACCAAGACGGTTCTAAAATGTCGGCATCAGATAAAAATAAAGTGATAACCATACATGATTCAATTAAATCTATGAGAAAAAAAATCAATTCATCATATTGTCCAGAAAAAAATATAGAATCAAATGGTTTACTTGATATTGTTAAATTAATTATTTTACCGGTTGAAAATGAATTTATCATTTCTCGAAATCCGAAATTTGGAAGTAATTCAAAATATAATAATATAGATGACATATACAAAGATTATAAGTCAGGAAATATACATCCAGCCGACTTAAAAAATTCAGTTTCTAATTATTTTGAAAAATATTTTATAACAATTCAAAAACATTTCAAAAATAAACAAAAAATAATTGAAGAAGCATATCCTTGATTATTCATATCTGAGTGCGTCAACCGGATTAAGTTTTGATGCATTTCTTGCAGGTAAAATCCCCGATACTATTCCAGAAATTGCAGAAAATAATAACGCTCCAAGTATAACTGTTGGATCAATTAATATTAAAAATGGAATTCCTGGAGCAAAAATTTCTATTGCGACTTTTGCTATAATTGCCATAAGCACTCCTATTATGCAGCCTATAATTCCGCCTACTATTCCAAAAAATGCAGATTCAATTAAAAACATAGTTAAAATTGCATTATTTGTTGCACCAATTGATTTCATTATTCCTATTTCTTTCGTTCTTTCAAGAACAGACATATACATAGTATTAGCAATACCGACCGAACCAACTATTAACGCAATTCCTGCTATACCTATAACAACATATTGAAGAATTCCCAAGACATTGTTTATTTGCTCTAGTATTGCAGTTGAAGTATTTAATACAAAATTTTTATCTCCTCTATAATCTTCATACTCTTCCTCTAGATATTCTGCAAATTTATCGATGTCTACACCATCTTTAACAATTATTTGAGCAGCAGTAACTTTACCGGGAGGTGCAAACACTTTTCTTGCATCATCTAATGCCATTGCTATCGCAGTATCATCCCCATCATTTCCAACTCGCTGATATACTCCAACAACTTTGAAAGTTTTACCACTAATTTTTATTCTACTTTTCAAATCAACTTTATTTTCAAAATAGTCTTGATTTAGTTTCCAACCTACTACTACTGAACCAGTTTCTCCGTCTTGTAGATTACGTCCCTTTTCTACTTTGAAATTTGACCTTTTTAGATATTCGTCCCATAATGCAGTATCAATCGCATAAACCAAAGGATATTTTTTTTCATCTTTATATTCAACTTCCTGAGTGTCATAGGCAAAAGGTATTACAAATTCTACTTCACTAAATGTTTCAAAAAAATTCATGTCTCTATCGGTCATACCGTATTCGCCCGGAGTAGGTCTTGCAAATGTTGCACCACCTTGTACAAAAATTGCATCAGTACCAAATTGTTCAAATGCTTCATTTACGGCATTCTCAGTACCTTGAGCAATTAATGTCAGAGATACTATTGCAGATATACCTATAATTATACCAATAATTGTAAGCCAACTTCTAAGTTTTCTTCTTCTTAGACTATTGAAAGATATTTTAATATATTCACCTAGCATTTCGTTTCTTATTTCTCCTATAGTACCTATAAGTAAAGAAACTAATTACTAAAAATAGTACAGAATATAACGCTCCGTTACTTTTTTGAGCAAGTCCTATTTTTTGCGCATCTTTTTGAGTATAAACATTAATTGTTAATTTTTCATTTTCAGAATATTTTTTATAATTCATGTCAGAATATTCAACTAATAAATCTAATTCCATAGATTTACTAGATTCAATATTTTCAGAAATATGAATTTTATATGTTTCTCTTTCAAAATCATCTGTTAATAATTCTCCCATGTATTTTCTTGGACTTGATATTACAGTGTAATCTTCTGTATCCAATAATTCGATAGTTAAGAATTGAACACCTTGTTTTCCTTTATTTACTGATGTTATAATTATTTCATTCAGAGAACCTGGAGTAATTAAATCGTAATCATCTATTCCCAATTCCATTATTGGACTTGAACCTGCATTAACGGATATTTCTATATTTGATTCTTTAATTATATTTGAACAATCTTGATTTGTACACGCCTTTATTGGAATTGAATAATCTCCAGAAAGTACATCTTCAGAAATATAAATTTTATATCTAACTAATTTTTCTCTTCCATTAACTAAATCTTTAATTTCATTATCTATTGAATCAACAACAGTGAACGGATATCTGTCTTCAAGTTGTAAATTTAAATTTCTTATAGAATTTCCTCCATTATTTTTTATTGTTACGTATAAATCTAAGTAGTTTCCAGGTTCTGCAGGTGCCGGATCATAAGTAGAACTCTCTATAATAATATTACCGGTAGAAATGTCAGGTAATTTTAGCGTAGTTGCTGCAAAAGATACTGAAACAAGTAATGATAAAGATAATATTAACGTAATAAGTTTTCTCATACTAATTCACCATCCGATATTTTATATACCTTATGATGACTTTTTCTTTTAACTAAATCAGTATCATGTGTAACAATTATTATTGTTTTTTTATCTTCTCGATTTATTTTTTCAAACATTTGCATTACAATTTTACCCGTTTTTGAATCAAGATTTCCAGTTGGTTCATCTGCAATTATAACTTCCGGGTCATTCGCTAAAGATCTTGCAACTGCAACTCTTTGTCTCTCTCCTCCAGATAATTCTCCAGGCAAATTATTGTACCTATGCCCCATATCAACCATATCAAGTAGTTCTTTTGCACGTTTAATTTTTTCTTCATTATTTTTATTTTGAAATGTCATAGGTAACATAACATTTTCTAAAGCAGTCATACTAGATATCAAATTAAATGATTGAAATACAAATCCAATTTTACTTCCCCTTAGTTGTGCTAAGTCGGATTCAGAGAAATCTGCTATGTTTTTATTATCTAAAAAAATTTTTCCTCGAGAAGGATAATCTAGACTACCAATCATATTTAATAAAGTAGATTTACCAGAACCTGATTTTCCAACAACATAAACAAATTCGCCTTTTTGTATCTCAAGAGATATATCTTTATTTGCATAAATTTTAGAAGAACCCATATCATATATTTTCCAAACTTTATCTAATTTGATAATTGAGTCCATAGATAATATTTATGTATAGAAATATAAGTTTATTTGTAAGTATTTTGATAAAGTTTAATTGAGTTTTTAATTGCTCTTTTTGCTTGTCTAGCATTTCCCCATTTACCAATTTGAACTTCACCTTTTCTAAGATCTTTATATCTCAAGAAAAAATGATAAATTTCATCCAAAAATGCTTTTGGCACATTTTTAATATCTTTCATTTCATTAAATCTCGGATCATCTGCAGGAACTGCTAAAATTTTTTCATCAGCTTCTCCGCCATCAACCATATTTAATAATCCGACCGGTCTTGCTTTAACTAAAACACCTGGATGTAATGAGGAATGAGTAAGTAAAATAACATCCAAAGGATCTTTATCTTCACAAAGAGTTTGAGGAACAAATCCATAGTTTCCAGGATAACTCATTGAAACTTCAAGAACTCTATCAAGCATAATTAATCCAGTTTCTTTATCTAATTCATATTTATCTTTGGAACCACTCGGAATTTCAATAATCACATTTAGTTTATCTTCTGAACCATAAGATATGTCATGCCATAGATTTTTCATATAAAATATATAAAAATTAAGTTAAAAAGATTTTGAATTAGTTAGACCAATATGATTCAAGAGGATTATTTGACTTATTTATTTTCATTCCCTTACTTTTCCAGTGACCGTCTTCTTCAATTGCTTGAATAAAATGAGCTCCAACATATTTATTTCTTTTAACTAAATGATTTTCATCATCAACTCTTAAGTACAATCCTTCCATTTTTTCCGGACCAAATTGAGATTGAACCATTAAATCATCTAAATCAGATATTGAATTTATTCTTCCTTTATATAATACGGGATTATAAGATATATCTGTTTCATCTAATATATCTTCTAATTTATTTTGAGATACAAATTTTTGCTCATTTAAATCAAATATATCAAAACTCAAAAAATAAGATGGTAGATTATCATAGCTAACAGAATGTTCAGCATATAACCATTCTCCAAATAACATTTTATTATCTTCTAAAATACTTGACAAATCAACATAATTATTATTAATCCATTCTCCTAGTTTTTTGAATTGATCATTCCGAGTAATAGAATAATCAATAGGATTATTTCTATTTATTGCATAAATTTCACCATCTTTCATGTATAGTCCTAAATTGGCACCATCCACTTTTTCTTGAATAATTAAATCATTTTCAAAAAGTTCGTTAGTTTCAAATTCAGACAATTGTAAATCCTCTCTATATCTTCTTTCACTATATACGTGGGCAGTTCTCGGGAATTTAATTTTATCTATCATTTACGATTGCCTCCCAATTGAATTTAAATAATGTACTCCGGATATAACATCTTTAAAATCCGAAGATAAAATTGCAATTTTTTTTCCAGATCCGGATCTTTCTATTTCTTGCTGAATCTTATATGCATAAACTATAATACTTGCATCCGCAGGAGCAATTCTGGTTGATTTTTTTGTACCTTCATTATTATTTTCTTCAGTATAAGCTTCTCTTAAAAATTCTATGGTTTTATCAACATATTTTTCTGGAACATCAATTAATTTTAGATTCGCATCATCAATTGAATTGTAAATATCTTGCATCATACTATTTGTTACTTTACTAACACCTTTGCTTATTTCTGAAGTTCCATAATATCTAATTAACTGCTCTTTATCAAGTTTTGAATGTGATTCGCTATTTTGTTTAATTATCTCATCTAATACTTGAGTTGTTATTGATCCATGAAAATTTACATTTGTTGGTTTTTTATAATCTCCTTGCATTGAATGATATACATCAATAACTCTGCAAGTATCCAAAATTGGTTCTATGTCTCGCTCAATTAAAAGTTCTTCAAGAGTTTTCCCCACAGATTTACTCTCATTTTCTATTGAATTCATTAAATCAATACCAAAATTAATATAAAGAACACCAGTATCACCATTGTGTAAGTGCGAATTGTACTCTCTAATATCAAAGTTCTGCTTAGGTTTCATGGGTTAATTTATATAATCTCTTTATAAATCTTTTGTTTTTAATTATCAGATAAATAATTTTCTATAATTAAATTAATATTATTTATATCAATTCCCATTTCAAAAAAACTATTCCCGGCTTTTATATGTTCAATTCTATTAATTTTTTCTATTTTTTTAGGTAAAGTATGTAAAGAATCATTTGAGTAAATTAATTTTCTCTCTTCAATAGGAATATTTTTCAATAAAATATAATTAGAATCACTAGGTTCATCTTTAATGTTTGATATAATTTTATCAATACATATTTCTAAGGACATATCACTAATTTTATTATAATCAATACCAATTAATTTATTATCCTTTCTCTGTTTCCAGTATGCTATATAGTCAGAATGTATATCATTAATGTAATTTTTTTCTAATGTTTCTTGTTTTATTTTTTCAACTGTGTAAAGCGGACCATCATCAAAGTATAAAATAGAATAATCTTTATTTGAAATTTCTAATTTTCTACTTTTTGATGTAGTTGAATCTATATTAGAAAACATTAAAGAATAGGGATTATGAGATTCAGTATAAAAAGTAATACTAAAATCTCCGTTTTTTAGTTCAATATACTCTTTACCTTCTTCAATTAATTTGTTAAAAATTTCATCTTTTAGAAAAAATCTTCTAAGTTTTTCATCAAAATTAGAAACTTTAGAAAATTGATACAAACTATTCAAACCATTTAACTCATCATCACTATGTGTCATATTAATTAAAACTCTTCCCGCAAGCACAAGATTCGCTTGCATTTGGATTAGAAATTCTAAATCCAGATTCATTTAATGTGTCAATATATTCCATTTTTGAACCATTTAACATGTTTTTTGATTCCGAATCCATTACAAAAGTTACACCGTTTAATTCCATTTTTTCATCATTTTCTTTAATTTCATCAAAATCAAAGTGATATTGAAATCCAGAACAACCTCCGGATACAACATTTATTCTTAAAATCGGATTTTTTTCTTGTTTTTCGGCCATTTCAATAATTTTTGTAATTGCTTTATCTGTAACTGTAAATTCTTCTTTGTCTAAAATAAGCGCCTCATTCATTTCTTTAATCATTTTTTCAATTTTTTCATCTTCAAAACCATGAGTTTTACATCCGCCTTCAATACTTTCCCAATATTGAACTGAACATCCAACACAATGAAGACCATAAGATAACATAATTTCTATAGTTTCAGGGTATTCTTTAATTACATCACCAATTGTCATGTCTTTTGTTATCATTTTATTTTCTCTATTTTTATTGCATTAACAGGGCAAACTTCGGCAGATCTTTTTGCAAGCTCTAAGTCAAACTCTGTTTCATCCAATATAATCCACTCACTTGAATCTGCCTTTTTAAGTGTTCCCATTTTAGGATGAGCCTTACCTTTTGCATCAACTTCCCACATCTCGGGATATACTGCTGCACAAGCATAAGCCCCAATACAATCATCTAAGTTAATATTAATTTTATATTTAGCCATTATTCATGATCTCCTGCACAACAAGGTTCTTCATCAAATTTATCTTGTTTTGGTGTTTTTTCTCTATATTTTCCTAAAATTTTAAGTGCTTGCTTCATCAAATCCGGTTTTTTCATAGAATTTTTAACCTAATTTGATTTATATACATTATGAATAGTCAAATAAATCTAGAAAAAGTTTATGTATACCCTACAGATACCATTTATGGGATTGGATGTGACGCCACAAACGATAAACTAGTTCTAAAAATCCGAGATATTAAAAAAAGAGAAGAAAAACCATTCTCAATTATCGCTCCATCAAAAAAATGGATCAAAGAAAATTTTGAAATTATTCATCCAAATTATTTAGATAAATTACCTGGACCATACACGCTGGTAATGAGACCTAAAAATGAAAAAATAATTTCAAAGCATGTTTCATACTCCGATAAAGTCGGTGTCAGAATACCGGATTGCGAATTTTCAAAACTTGTTAAAAAAACAGGAAAACCTTTTGTAACGACTTCGGTAAATATTTCTGGAGAACCTCACTTAGTAGATCCTAAAAATCTTAAAAAAGAAATTAAAGATAAAGTAGATATTGTTATTGATGAAGGAAAATTATCTGGTAAAGCTTCAACAGTTATTGACGTCTCAGAAAAAGAACCAATAATTTTACGAAAATAAACATTTTTAATAGAACTTTTTTTATTGAAATTTATGAATCCGGCAGATATTGTACTAGATTTAACTAAATCAAAAGAAGAAAGAATTCAAGCAGCATTTAAGTTAGAAAATTCTACAAATAAAGACGATATTCTAAAACTATGCAAAGCTCTTGAAACAGATCCCTCACCAATCGTTAGACACGAATTTGCATTTTCTCTTGGCGAAACTGCTTGGAATGAAATTGCAGGTCCAGCATTAATAAAAGCCGTAGAAAACGACACAAATATTTTTGTTAGACATGAAGCTATATTGGCTCTTGCAACTCTTGGAAAAAAAGAATACATTCCTTTTGTAGAAAAATATCTAAATGATCCTGAAATTGAAATGGCAGAATCTGCAGAAATTGCTTTAATGAGATTAAAAGAAGTTAATTAAAGTAATAAAATTGCTAAGGCCATAAGTCCCATAACTATATCTTCAAATAAAGTAAATTGTGTTAATTTGATGTTTAATTTATGCCCTAATTTTCCTAAACATGCGCACTGAACTTTTTTATTTTCCTTTAATGCCTTCAAAACTCCAGTTACTCCAATAAACATAATTGCTGCTAAAATAATTGCAACTTCTCTAACATAAAAATTATTCAAAAAACTTATTCCAATTGCCAATTCAATAATCGGATAAGAAAAAGAATAAGTTTTGCTTCTTTTTGCAATTAAGTCATATTTTGAAAAATTTTCCGAAAATTTTTTCCAATCTATTATTTTCAAAATAGCAACAATTACCAAAAAATAACCCATAAATTTAATCATTGCTTCAATCATCTTATTTCTTAATATGATCTTCAGCTATTTTAACATATCTTTTCTTCTTTTCATCACTCATTTTTCTAAGTAAAGCTCCAACAATAGATAATCTTGCATTCTTTGAAATAACTTTTTCATATTTAATATTAAATCTCCAATATAGTGCATCAAAAATATCGCACCAATCTTCTTTCTTGTAATCAGACATTTTACGAATATAATTTGAACCGGACAGATAAGGTTTAGTAGTAATTAATCCTCCGTCAGCATATTGACTCATGCCATAAACATTCGGAACCATTACCCACTCATATGCATCAATATACATTGTCATAAACCAATTATAAACTTCATGCGGATTCTTTTCTGTAATTAACATATAATTTCCTAGAACCATCAATCTTTCAATATGATGATTATATGCATAATCTATTGCTTTTTTTATTGCATTATCTACAGGTAAAATATTTGTTTCTCCGTTCCAAAAATTTTCTTTAATTTTATTTTTAAATTTCCAAAAATTGTTTATTTGTTTTTCAGAAAGTTCAACATAAACTGCTCGTATAAATTCTCTCCAACCAATTATTTGTCTAATAAAACCTTCAACAGAATTAATAGGTATTTTTTGTTTTTTTTGTACTTGAATTGCTTTATCTAAAACATAATTTACATCAATTAGGCCTACATTCAATAAAGGACTCAAAAGAGAATGATAAATTAAAAATTCTTTATCAGATATTGCATCTTCATAAGGTCCAAATTTTTCAAATCTAATTTTTAAGAATTCATCAAACCATTTTGATGCTTCTTCGTGTGTTGTTGGATAAAAAAAATTTTCAGAAGTTCCATAATTGTTTTTATATTTTTTATTAACATAAGAAATTGCTTCTTTAACATATTCGCTATTAAATTTTTTAAAATCCGGAACTTTTTCTGATTTTGGCAATTTTTTTCTATTCTGATCATCATAACTCCATTTCCCTCCCTCCGGTCCACCGGAAGATGTCAAAAGTAATTTGTATTTTTTTCTTTGATCTTTGTAAAAACTTGCCATAAAAAATTTATTTTTAGAAAAATATTCTTTATTGTATTTTGTAGTATTAAGAAAATTTACATTATCATATATTGTTAA
>Ga0255754_10001921_pt1 | contig 15917 bp, 7 predicted proteins | sample 101ome_22_FD_179954 | JGI IMG/M metagenome (GOLD analysis project Ga0255754, IMG submission 179954) | Coastal salt marsh microbial communities from the Groves Creek Marsh, Skidaway Island, Georgia - 101412BT metaG (version 2) | ecosystem: Environmental > Aquatic > Marine > Intertidal zone > Salt... | reverse complement strand
CTTTTGCATCTCTTTGAGCAAGGTCAACTTTTGCGCCAGTCCGTCGCGCTCGTTCTTCAGACTATTCTTTTCACTTACGAGCGCCTCGTGCTCCTTCGTGATGCTCTTCAATTGAGATTTGAGCTCCGCCGCCGCTTCCATCTCCTTGGCCAATTTCGCCTTCGCCTTTTCAGCTTGTGCATCCTTCTCCGTGGAGAGCTTTTCGATCTTCGCCTCCGCCTTGTGCAAACGATCTTGCTCAGCCGCGAGATTCGCACTGATTTCCTTGATGCGTTCTTCTGCGTTGGATTGCGCTCCCGTCACTTGTTCCGCCAGGCGAGCCTCGAGCTCTTGTTGAGCTCTGTTGTACTTGTCCGTAAGACGATTCACCTTATCTTCAGCAGCCTTTTGAACAGCAGCCAACTCTTCGGCGGCGCCTTGGATTTCATCATCAAGCTCCTTTTGGAGTGCCTCGAGCTGCTCTTTGAGATCAGCGATTTCTTTGCGAAGGTTGGTGGACTCGGCGGAGGAATCGTTTGAAGTCTTCTCCAATTCCTTTTCGAGCTTTTGCAAACTCTTCTCGAGATCGCTAGCCTTCTTTTCTGCGGCTTGCACTTTCTTGTCGGCTGCGCTGATTTGCTTCTCCGCCTTGTCGATGGTTTGCTGAATCTTCTTTTCGGCTTTTTCTTGAGCGGCAGCGGTCGCAGCTTCTGCGCGTTGCCTTTCCTCGGCCACGGCGTCGCGATGACGCTCTTCAGCCTGTTGTAAATCGAGACGAGCTTGCTTCTGAACCTCCTTCAAACTCTCAGAACCGTTGGCGAGCTGGTCGCGGCGATCAGCCTCCATTGCGGCCAGCTCTTCGCGCACTTGCTTCAACTCTCCCATCATGAGTGTTTGCTGCTCAATGAGACTCTTCGATTGAGCCTTCGCGTCGGCCAAGTCAGACTCGGCGCGTTTGACATCCTTCTCCGCGCGTTTCAACTCGGAAGCCTTGGAGGTCTTCTCGCTCTCAAGCGACGCCTTGACTTGAGCGAGAGATTCGCTGACGGATTTGTGTTCATCCTTCAACGCGAGCAAGTCATCGTTGCGAGCCTTGAGCTCGGCGCTCGTCGACGCGAACTCCGCCTTGAGTTCGGCGTACGAAGATTTCATTTCTGCGAGTTTGGCCTCCAAGTCTTCAACCTGCGCGCTTGTGCTCGAGTACTCGGCGTTGAGGGATGCGATTTCACTTTCCAACTTTTCAATTCTCGCCGTCTTCTTCGAGAGTAAGTTTTCTTGCTTGGTCATGGTCTTCTTCGCTTCCTTTGCCTCCCCTCGCAACTCGGCGATGGTTTCCTTCAACGAGATTTCATCAGCAGAAGCCTTCGAGCGAACGTCGGTCAATTCTGCTTCGAGCGATTCCAACTTTGCCTTCAACTCTTGCGCAGAGCTACCGAGATGCTCAGCCTCGCGCGCCGCCGCCTCTTCCGCCATGTTTGCTCGGACGCGAAGAGACTCGACTTCAGAGTTGGCTTCCCGAAGACTGTCCTCGAGTTGCGCGCGCTCAGCCGTAGAACGCGCCCGTTCGGCTTCAAGCTCACTCGTCTGCTTGCGAAGTTGACCCTCCAGCGCGCGGCGTTCTGCCGCAAAAGTGAGCTCGGCTTGTTCAGCTTCAGTCTTCAGTTGCGCCACGTCGCGTTCGAGTTTGCCGTTGGCCTCCTTTGCGACGCTCTCGCGGGTCGTGGATTCGGTGTAAGAAGATTCCAACTTTGCATACTTGCTCGACGCGACTTCGAGTTCCTTGGTTTTCTTCTCTAATTCCTTCTCGAGACCAGCCATGGCCGTTTTGATCGCGCTCATCTCTTCCTTGAGCGTCCCCTCGGCGCGTTCGCGCTCGTTCATCAGTTCAATCTCCTTCTCGCCAGCCTCGCTCTTCAACGCCTTGATTTGCGCTCGAAGCGCCTTCACCTCGGAATCTGCGCTCGAAGACGTCGTCTTCAACGCATCGACCTGCGCCGAGAGCGCCTCGTACGATTGCCTCTCGTTGTATTCGTAGCGCTCCAACTCCTTGGAAAAAGTGGCGCCATTTTGGAACACGTGTCGCAAGCAATCCTTGGATGCCTTCACCGCCGCCGTCAACTCTTCGATGCGATTCTTGTAATCGTGCGGTCGAGCCTTAGGTCTGAAATTCATCGTTCGTTCACACTTGTCGATGAAATCTTCATTCTCGTAGTACTCTCGATACAGACTCGCCACGCCGCTCGACGTCGGTTTCAGAGACACGACGGGCGCCACCGGCGCCGCGGCCACCACCGGCGACGGCGCCACCACCGGCGCCACGGGCGCGGGAGCGACGACCTGCTCGTCATCAGCCTTCTCGCTCTCCTTTCTCGCCGCGTCCAAACGCGCGCGCATTGACTTCAAGTCTCTCTTCACGGCGCGGGCGCCCGCCTCATCGCCCCCCGATGTCAACGCCTCCGTCGGTGCGTCCTCCATCGCGCTCGGCGCGCTCACCGGTACCGCACCGTTCGACGCATCCTCCAACGCTCCTCTCGTCCGTCGAGTCGCGCGCGCGCCGTCCAAACCGACCGTCGCGTCGTCGACATGACTCGAACCGCCGTTCTGTCGATTCGTTCCCCCGATAACTTTCGTCAGCGCCACCGTCGCCGTATCTTGGAGCGCCTGCGCGGACGCGCGCGTCGTTCGCGTGGGCACATTTTCCTTCGACTCTTCCATCGTCGTCACTCGGACCGCGCGCGCGTGGGCAACGCTGCGCTCTCGCGCGAAACAATGGCGTTCAACGAGCCGATTTTTTCCTTCACGCGGCGAAATCCGGGGGCGAGAGGGTCGCCGACGACTCTCGCGCGCGCGCGTGGGGAAATGGTGAAAAGTCGCGATTACACGTCTATTATCGCGAAAACTAGTCGTGATGGGTTAGTTTTTCTTCCCGCGTCCGCGTCCGCGTCCGGCGTTGCGGTTGCGCTGGCGATTATTTTGAGGTCGTCGACCGCCTCGGCGAGACGTCTTTTGCGACCCGCCGGGGGTTCGTTCAGTGGGCGCGGCGGCACCGGCGCTGGGTTCGTCGACGAGGAGTTGTTCGACGAAGTCGTCGCCGGTCTCTTCCTCGAGTTCGCCCTCCTCAGCGTCGTCGTCGTCTTCGTCTTCGTCGTCGTCCTCGGCGTCGGCGACCTCGGCGTCGGCGTCGTTCGCGACGGGAGTCGGCGTGCTATCGTCATCAGTTTTGCGAGATTTCGCGGTCGTTTCCTCCGCGGGTGCGGCTTCGGCGTCCTCTGCCTTTCGTTTTGTGCCAGCGGCGGTGTTTGCTTTCTTACTGACGAGCTCTTGACGAAGCTTCTCCATTTCCGTTAGAAGGCGCTGCCTCTCCGACTGGTCGATTTTGCTCTTCGTCGCCTTGTCTTCATCAGACTTGGTGGCGGCAGTCGTCGGTGCCGGTGCCGGTGCCGGTGCCGGTGCCGGGTTCTTGGCGACGGGGACGAAGTCCTTCGCTTTTGAGGCCAAATCCGCCAACGGCGCACTGCTCTTCGCCGGAGCAGCCGCCGCGGCGGAAATTTTCTTCTCGAGGGCCTCGCGAAGTTGTTCCGCGAGACGAAGCTTTTCCTTGGACGTGTCGAGATCCTTTTGAAGAGCGGCGCACTTTTGAACTGCCTCTTCCTTCTCTTTCACGGCCACGGCGAGCTCGGCATCCTTGCTCTCCAGCGATTCCTCAGCCTGTCGAAGTTTCTTCGCGGCCTCCATCGCTTCGGCTTGCATCTTCTGCGCCATCGCCTTGAAACGATCAGAAGACGGCGTCGCCGGCGGACCGGCGGCTTCGTCCTCTCCCTTCTCCTCGGTTTCTGGTTTCTTCACCGCGTCGCCCTCCGCCACCGCGGGTGCGCTCTTAGCCAACTCTTCCGCCTTCTTCACAGCCTCTTGCAGCTTTTCTGCTTCAGCCGTCTTTTCGGCCAAGTCCTTCTCCGCCTTTTCTGCCTTCTCGGTCGCGACTTTCAACTTTGCGTTCGCGGTTTCGAGCTCACTCTTGGCGGCCTTGAGTTGAGCCTCGATGTCGGCTTCATCCTTTTCACTGGACTTGACTTCCTTGGCGGCGGCTTCGAGTTGCGCGAGGCGCTCGCTTTGCTCCTTTTGCGCCTTTTGCCACTGCGGAAGGGGAATCTTCTCCGGGTTGTACACTCTGATGTGCTTCATGCTAATCTGGAGTTGTGACTTTGCCTTTTCCGCGCGCGCGGTCTCACTCTCGAGCTCATGTTTCGTCTTCGCGAGTTCCTCCTCGAGCTCAGACTTCTTCTTTCTTTGCGCTTCGGATTCGCCGTCGCCGTACTTCGTCATCAACTGCGACGCGCGTTGCTCCCAGTGCTTGGCTTGTTTGCGAATGGTTTCAACCTCAGCGTCGTGACTCGAGACGGCCGCTTTCGCCTCGGCGAGCTCCGTCTTAGTCGTGTCGTATTTCGCGTTGAGTTCGCCTTCTCGCTTCTTCGCCGCGGCGATGTCCGCCTTCGCGGCTTCAATCTCCGCCCGAAGAGCGCTGTTGGACTGTTCCATCGAGTTGAGCTTTTCGACTTTTTCCATGAGCGACTTGTGCGCGTCTTCGCCCATGGTGGATGCTTCGCTCACCTTCGCGCGTTCAGTGGCACTTTCGGCTTCGCGTTTCGCCACCTCCGCGTCGCGTCGCCACTTGTCTCGCTCGCTCGTGAGAGTCGCCACTTGCGCGAGCGCGGCATCACGCTCTTGGCGCAAGTAGCGCAACACTTCTCCCTCGTCGGCATTTTGGTCGCCACCTTCGGACTTGGACTTTTCGACTATGTTGTGCAACAGTTTGTTCTGATCAGAGAGCTCTGTAATCTTCGCTTCCGCGGTGCGTTTGGCGACTTCGAGATCCTTTTTGTCGGATTCGAATTTTGCTTGCGCCGCGGAGAGGCGCTGTTCAGCCGTGGCCGCCTTCTCCTGGGCAGCCGACAACGCCTTTTCGACCTCGTCTTTCGCCTTGGCGGAGTTGGCTATTTTCTCATTGTCAGCCTTTCGAGCCGTCATTTCCTTTTCGTAGCGCTCTTGAGCCTCTTGCCACTTCTTGTGGTTGTCCTCGACATCCTTGACGGCGGTGGCCACTCGCTCTTCAGCCTTCGCCGTTTCAGTCTTGGCTCGCTCGAGCTCACCCTTCGCGCTCTTCAGCTCGCTCTCCAACTTTGTGAGCTGCGACGCCTTCTCTTCGCTCTCTTTGACGGACACGGCGAGCTTTTCTTCGACAGCCTTGGTGGCGTTCGCGACTTGTTTCTTGAGTGTGGCGCACTCCGTCTTGAGCGCACTCAACTCCTTCGCGCTCTTCGCTTTGTGCGCGTCGAACGCCTTCGTCATCTCCTTCAAAGCCGTGTCGCTTTGCTCTGCGAGCATCTTAAACTGAGTAGTGTGCTTCTTCTCGGCTTCGGCGGCAGCCTTGGCTTCGTCGGCCGCTTCGCCAGCCTTGAGGGCAGCTTGGAGCAACTCTTGTTCGCGCCCCGCCGTCATGGGGCCTCCGGAACCGGCAACACTCAATACGTTCGCCTCGCCCCCACCAGAGACGCGAGCCGCCAAACGCAACTTCTCCTCAGTCTTAAAGAGCGATTCTTGAGCCATCTCGAGCTTAGCCTCTGCGACGGACGCTCTCTTTTCAGCCTCGGCCGCTTGCTCCTTGAGTTTTGCGCTCGCATCTTCCTCGGATTTGACGCGTTGCGCAAACTCAGAACTCGCGGCAGCCTGCGCCGCCAACTGCGTTCTGCTGCGTTCTCGCTCGATGTCGAGCTCTGAACGCACGCGAGAGTAGTCTCGCTGCAATCTGTTGACCTCATCCGCGAGGCGAGCGTGCTCGCGCTTATTCTCTTCTTCACGAGTCGACGAAAGCGAAAGAGCCGCGTCGCGAGACTGTTCCAGTTTCATCTTGACCTCCTCAGCGGCGCTGACGATTTCGCTTAAACGCTTTTGCTCGGCGACAAGAAGAGTGTTTTGACTTTCGAGCCTCGCCAGCTCCATCTGCGCGTTGCGAGCTCTCTCTTCAGCCGCCTGCAAGTTGGCCGCGTGCGTTCGCAACGTCGCCTCGGTGGAGGCGTTTTCACGAGACAAACCGAGATTCTTCTCCGTGAGAGCGTTGACTTCGCGCTGAGCCGCGCTGTACTGTTCGTTAAGACGTTCAAAGCGTTGTCGCTCGAAGTCGGCCGTGGACTTGGCCGCGTTCGCTTCGCCGCGCGCAGTCGCCGACGCTTCTCGATGATTGTCGACTTGCCGCTGCAGCTCTGCGATGCGATCCGCACTCTCACGTTTCAATTTATCCAAATCGTGTGATAACTCTTTGTTGAGCGCAACGAGTTCATTGTTAGTCTCCATCATGGCCACACCACTTCCGTTGCCGATGGCAACGAGTTCAGAATTTTTACCGTCGATTTCCTGCAGCTCGGAGTCGCCGTTGCCGCCGCCAGTCGCCGCCGTGTACAGAGTCTTGTACATGTCGCGTTGACGCACGATGGCTTGGACGATGTTCTCTTGCTGGGCGCGCTTGCTCGAAAGCTCTTCGAGTTGTCGAGTCGTTTGTTCCTTCAAGTCCTGAAGCTTTCGCTCGTACTCCTCGCGAGCGTCCGAAGACTTGCTCTCTTGCGCTTCGGACAAGTCGCGAATGACGAAGAGCATTTCTTGGTTCTTCGCCTGAAGAGATTGGATGTCTGTGAAATCGACCAATCGAGAGGTGATGATAGATTGTGCGTCTCCCCCGTCGGTGCTGGCGGCGGGGACGGGAACCGGCGGACAGCCCTTGAGCTCGTGCACTTCGTTTAATAAAAGCGCGACTTGTCGCGCTAAATCGGCGCTCTGCGCCTTGTACCCGTTCAACACTCGTTCGTGGTTTCGCTTGTCCATCATCGCCGCGCTGAATTCCGCCTCCGTGGAGTTTCTCGCGTTCAAAGCGTCTTGTAACTCCGCCTGCAGTAATTGATGCGACTTGAGCGCGCGTTCGTATTCCTCTCGCTGCTCCGCGATGAGCGGCGCCTTTTGCTCGAGATCGACCAAAATAGCGTCCAAGTGATCTTGCAGTTCCTTGCGCTGCGCGCGCTCAGTGCGAAGAGCATCTTCTGCTTCGACGTATTTTGTGTAAAGCTCCGTCGCGGACAAACCCTCGCGCTGAAGCGCCATGGCGCCGGCAGCCGGGGAAAGTTGCATGAGATTTTCGGCGTTCGGCACGCGGAACGACGCTTCCTTGACGACGACGGCGGACTCACTCATCTTTTGCTTCAGCTCTCTGAGCTCCTTCTCGGCTTGAACCTTCGCGTGCTTGGCTTCCGCCATCGCAACGTCGTGTTCAACCTTTTTCGCCTCGACGATCGCTTCCGTCGAACGCAGAGTGGCTTCCAGTTCCTTGATTCGTCCTTCGCGTTCGCTCGTCATCTCCTTGGATACCTCGGCGATGCGTTGCGCGTTGGCGAGTTCTTTCTCAAAGTTGGCCTCAGTGCGCGCTACTTCGACGCGAATCGCGTTCAACTCTTCGTCCAATTCAGCGATCCTCGCGTCCGCTTTGGCGTTCTTCTCCTTGAGCGTCGACAACTCTCGCTTGTGCGCGGCGGCGGCGTTTTGCGCCGTCTCCAAATCCTTCCCCAAACGCAGCATCTCCGACGACGAAGCCTTTGTAGCCGCCAAAATCTCGGACGTCTTGCTCTCGAGCTCGCTTTTCAACCACGTGTTGTGTTCCTCGAGCGCCTTGACTTCGCTCTCCAACTTTTTCGTTCGCGCCGTCGCCCCCGCGCCTTCCGCCTTCGCTCGCCGCGATTCCAACTCGGCGTTGTTCTTCGCCATCGTCGCCGCCTCGAGCGCGGCGACGTACCCCTCGATCGACGCCTTGACAGTCTCCCGCTCGCGATCCTTACGCTCGCTCACGTCCAACCATTCACGCTTCTCGGCGCGTAATTCGTCTCGCTCGCGCGTCGCCCGCGCGCACTCATCCGAAATCTTCGCCGCGCCTCTCTTCGCCTCCTCCGCGTTCGCGCTCGCCTCCTCCGCGCGCGCGCGCGCGTCATCGCGTTCACCGCGCGCCGCGTGCAATTCCTCGCGCAAACCCTTCAATTCCTCGCGCAGCGCGTCGTGTTTCCGCTGCATGCTCGCGGCGAGATGCGCGCGCTCCATCTCCTCCGCCGCGCGCCTCGCCACCTCCGCCTTGGCCGACGCGCCCGCGACGTCCCCGTCGGGCGTCGCCGGTCGAGCCGGCGCGTCCGGTTCGCCCATCGCGCGCGAGTGCGACGCGCGCGTCGACGTGTGTCGACCCGAGGTCGGGGCGCGCGCCTTCTGGGATCCGAACGACCCGGGTTGCAGTGGTGGGGGATTCAGCATTCCTCGACGCGCGCGACCGACGCGAGCGCGGGAGACAGTCGAGATGGTGCTCCTGGAGAACGATGCGTTTCTCACCGAGCTCACCAAGCTGTTCGAGCGCACGCGCGAGCGAGGAACGGTGACGTGCGTCATGAAGATCGTCAAGGAGGGCCAAAACAAACCCACGCCCAAGGGCGAGAAACGGCCGGAACCGACGCTGGAGGAGGTGCGCGCGCCGGGAAGTGGGTACGGTGTGCTCGTTCGAGCGACGGATGGCAAGCGCAAGGTGAGCACGTTCGTGAAACCGGAGAAGGCGGCCAAGTTTTCAAAGTCATATAAAACCATTCAGCTCGCGTACATCGAGCTCGGACGAGGCGCGGCGAAGAAGGCGACGAAAAAGAAGAAGAAGACTGCCGCGGTGAAGAAGGCAAAGACGACCCCGGCGTCGAAACCGGCGCCGGCGTCGACGTCGACGGCGAACGCGGGCGGCGGCGCTCCCGCGGCGGCGAAGACGTCCCAAGCCAAAACCGGGGCGAAACAGGGCAAAAAGAAGGGGAAGAAATAGCGTCGATGCGTCTCTTCGACGAATCCATTTGTTTAGTTATAGCTGGTTGTTCATGATGTAGACCGAAACTGTGCGTTTCCAATCGTTTCCGAGCGTTTCCTTCCGTCTCGCGGCGCTCGCGCGAGCCGAGGGAATTGCGCCGCGGGGACTCTCGACCGTTCATGACTCAACGCAAACCAAAGTCACGTCAGAACTTCCGATTCTTGCGGAACACTAAAAATATTCCGATCGTCGACGGAGCTCGCGTCACACACCGACGCGTCGCACTCGCGCCCGTCTCAACGCACGCACGCGCACACGTCACACGTCATGTTCACCTCCAAGCTCTCCCTCGGCGCCGTCGCCGCGCTCGCGCTCGCGTCTTCCGCGAATGCGATCGCCGTCGATCTCACTGCGGACAACTTTGATTCCTTAGTCGGCGCCGGCAAGGGCTCCTTCATCAAGTTCTACGCTCCCTGGTGCGTGGGTTCGATCGCGAATGATGTTCGATCTCGATATTCGGCGCGCGTCGCGACGCGGCGGCGCGCGAGAGGGGACAGGTCGCGCGTCGGATGGACGAGATTGGATCTGGATCGCGGCGTCATCTTGTTTTTCCCGACGCGAGTGCGCGACGCGATCGGTGATGTTTCGACGACCGGTGGACTGACGTGCGTGCATACTTTCGCGATGGAACAGGTGCGGACACTGCAAGGCGCTCGCGCCGGCGTGGAAGCAACTCGGTGAAGCGTTCGCGGACAACGACAACGTCGTCATCGGCGACGTCGACTGCACGAAGGAGGAAGGTCTCTGCCAAAAGTACGGCGTCCAGGGTTACCCGACGCTCAAGTACTTCACGGGTGCCACCGCGGCGCTCGGTGATTCCTACCAAGGTGGCCGTGACTTCGACGCGTTGAACTCCTTCGCGAGCGAGAACCTCGGCCCGTCCTGCGGCGCCGACAACATCGACTTGTGCAACGAAGAACAAACCAAGTTGATCAAGGAGAAGCAAGCGTTGTCCGCGGAAGCGCTCGCCGCCGAAATCGATGCGTTCGACGCGGAGATCAAGAAGGCTGGTGAAGACTTGGACGCGCTCTTGAAGGATCTCCAAGCGCAATACGAGGCGGGTAAGGCGAAGAAGGACGAAACCATCGCGGAAATCTCCCCGAAGGTTGCCCTCCTGCGCTCCGTCCAACGCGCCGCCGCGGCGGGCGCGGACAAGTCCGAACTCTAAGTGTGAGCGGGGCGATGAGTTGATTTGAGTAAACAACACTTGTTTTGCATATGTTATGTTACAGAATGAAGGTCTAAACTTTGTAATATGATTGATCGTTCTATTCAGTTCCACACATGAAGTCTCGCCACGACACCCAACTGCCTTGCTTCTTGTAGTACGGTTGTGGATTGACGGGCATGTTCCACGGTTTGTTGCCAGCGCGACACCAATTTTGGAAGATGGATCGACTTCCCTCCTCGAATTTCCACTTTTTCAACTCTGCCTGCGCCTCCGCGTACGTCATTCTCGTGTATCTCATCTTCATGTTTCCCGCCGCGGCGATATCCTCTGAAGGAAACTTCTCCATGGCGGTGCGCAGATCATTTCTATCGTTACTCATGAGTTCTATAGCAGACGGAAGGAGAACGACTTTTTTATCCATTCGCCTTGGCGTGACGGGCGTCGTGATGTCGTGCTCCAAAGCGAACGCTCTCAACGCCTTGGCGAGCACGCGAACGGTTGGATATGCGTCTCTGCTCGCACGACTCGGTTGAAGCTTGAGCTTCTTCGAAACCGCGCTGAACCCGCCGTGGTGTTTCATAAACTTGATGAGATCGTCTCTTCCTATCTCCTCGAGCTGTCGCGCGCACGGCAACTGTCCGGGCCGAAGACCGATGTCGATGAGCGACTCGTCGTCGATGAGCTCTAAAATTTCCTCGCTAAACGCCTCGAAAGACAATAGATGCCTATTCTCGATTTGACGCGAGCGTTGCCATCCCAGCTCGCGCGCGACGGTTCTGTATCCACCGTGAAGGACCACGGCGTGGTGCAAATCCCAGCGCCTCGCCTCGACCAAGTGCGCCATGGTCGGCATGACGGGCACGTCGAGGCCACCGCCGTCACCGCTCGTCGGTGGTTCCAAACGCAGCGCGCCGCTGATGTCGTTGTACCAAAACGATTCCTCGCCGTCCGTCTCTTCGAACCAAAACGCATCCACGAGTTTGAGCAACGCGTCCTCGACGTTGTCGATGTTGTCCCAATAATACCAAGGCGCCGCGTCCGGTTTCAAGTCGAGTTCAATCGCGACTTCGCGCCAATCACCGAGCGCCTCGACGCGTCTGACCAAGTCCTTCTGACCCTGATTCATCATCGACAAACGTTGAGGCATGCCGTACGTGTCCGCGCCGAGCATCTTGCAAAACGGCAACAAGTCGCTCCGAAGTTCGTTGAGTTGCACCTCGCGCGTCGCCAAATCCAACAAACCGGCGGGTGGATCGAGAAACAACGCCTGCGAGTTCTGAATCCATCGAGGAAACATGCTCGGCACGAAAGGCACGTAGTGAAGCGGACGCTCACCGAGCGTTGTCTCGTGCAATCCCTCGACGAGGAGTAAAAAGGCTTCGTCCGAATCGAACGCCTCGTCGTCGTACGGCGATCGCACAGATAACGAATCGTCCAATCGAGACAAAAACGTGCGCTCGTCCTCGCTCAATCCGTCCCCATCATCCGTCGTTGTCACCACCCCACGCACGTTCGTCTCCACGCCCCCATCACCCGCCTCGTCCTCGTCCTCGCCTCCGCGCGACGACATCGCCGCCACGTCCGACACCACCCCCACCAACGTCTCCGGATCGTCGTCCAGGTACACCTCCCAACCCACGAACGCCGACGCGTTCCCCAGACGCACCACCGTCATCACGCCGTCGCTCGCATCGTCGCTCGCGTCGTCGGCTTCGTCTTCGTCGTCGTCGTCCCACGCCGCCGCCGCCGCGTGTTTGGCCGACGCGCGCCACGGCAACCGTTCCCTCCCGAACGCGTCGAGCGATTCCGGGGAAGCGTCCTCGGCCGACGACGAGGCGGAAGAAGACACGTGAATCTCGCGTCTCGAGCGGTGGTGGACGCGCGTCGCCGCGCGTCCCGGGCGTCCTTCTCCTCGGCCGCGTCGGCCCGACGGCGTCGCGTCGTAACGGCGCGGCGTCTCGACGCGTCCCGACGTCGACGCGCGCGCGACGACGCGCCCGCCCGCGAGCGCGGACTCGATGTACATCGCGCGGTCCGTCCGTCGGTCGGTCTGTCGACGGCGACGACGTCGACGCGGTGGACGTCGACGTCGCCGAATGCGGCACTCGACCGCGTGCGACGACAAATCATGTCCACGCGAGGGTCGCGTCTCGAGGCGAGGAATCAGCGCGACGTCGTCGCGTTCGAGGGACGCGTCAAGGCGTGGGAGAAGAGGTGCGCGTCGTGCGCGTCGTTGCGAACCGCGCGCGCGATGCGCGAACGAACGAACGATTGATTGATTGACTGATTTGTCCTCGCAGGTGGGTCGAGGGCGAGACGCGCGAGGGGCACGAGAAGAATAAGACGACGTTTTACCGGTGGATACCCGCGGTGGACGAACGTGGGATGGACATCGTGTCCACCGCGCGCGGGCGCGAAGGGTGCCCGTACGAGTGCGTGGGCGAGGAGGAAAAGAAATCGTGAGCTGCGAGCCGCGCGAGAGGTACGCGCAGCGCGGGGAACGAACGGGGAACGGCGCGACACGCGCGCGTTCATCGCGAGCTTTGCGTCATCATACGTGTAATATATCATCCATGTGTTTGTAGTATCAGTTCGATCAGTGTCGACGTCCGACGCGTCTGGGGCCGTCTCGAGTGGGTTTGGCGGCTTTGTGTCCTCTGTGCCACGAGCGTTTATCTTGTTCGAGCGGACGCGGTAACGCGGCGGCGATGACGCACCCCAAGGAGAAAAAACCAATGGCGGCGAGCACGTGCATGGTTTCAGCGAGCGATGGCGACGATCGACGCGCGCGGGGGGATGACGTGTGAGGTATTGTATTCGGTATTGGTACACTCGCCGGACGAGACGAGAGGCTAGTCGCTACATTGGCGGCAAGTTTCGGCGACACGTCGGACACTCCTGTTTGATGTCCATCCATCGCACGAGACACTTGGTGTGAAAGAAGTGATTGCATGGGGTCACCATGCGCTCGTTGACGTCTCTGCACTGGACGGGATTCATGCAGATGACGCAATCGGGACCCGCGGCGATGTCGCCCATCTCCACGTCGGTTTCGTGGAATCGGGTCACCGCGCGTTCCGTCTCTTCGTCTGGAACGCCGCACTGCGCGAGGACTTCTTCGGGAACTTTTCTGTGATAATCGTACACTTCCGGGAAGAGTCCATCGGGGAATCCGTACCGAGGATTGATGAAGTGCTGCGCGAGCAGCGTCGCCGCCTGCGCCGACGTCCACGCGATTAAAATCGCGCACTTGACGTAATTCGGCTTGATTTTGAGAAAGTTGGACGGACATCCGAGCACGTAAAGCGGTCCAATTAATCGCGTGAAAGATGTCACGATCACGTACGAGGGTTTGAGCACCTGTCTGTGGTTGTGATACGCGTTTCGCACGATTTGTGGAAGCCAATACGAGTTGGTGAGCACGATGAAGACGAAAAACTTGTCCGAGAGCCAATACATCAAGAACAAGCCACTGATGAACGCGGCATAGAATCTAGAATAAATCGCACCGAGATTTATTCGAAGCTCGAGCCAGTTTTGCAGTTCCGGACGTCTCGCTCGCCAGGCTGCGATGAGCAATCGCATCTCCAACACGCTGAAGAGGATAAAGTAACACATCGATACGAGGGCGAGCGGCATGAATAAATCATCCACGAGAATGCCCCCCGTGAGATGGGCGAGGCAAAAGTAAGAATCTACCACCGAACGCAAACCTATTGATGCCAGCGATAAACGAAGCAATGACGCCTGCGTGCCGCTCGCGTCGAGTTGCTGAAGCAAGACGTACCCTTGCGCGACGGCGACCGCCATCATCATGTACGCGTACGATCGAGCCTTCTTGTACCACGTCTCTAATCTTTGACTCTCCAGCGTCACGTGCACGGTGAGTCCGCAGTTGTCGCTCACGAACTTCCCGATCAACGACGCCGGTTTGGCCATGTCCACGAACGCCATCGGGCGCATGTCCTCCACCTGTCTATCTAAAATGTCTCCGCCGATTTCGTCGACGTTGTCCAAGTCGTCGTTTCCTCGAACCGCGGGTGCGATCGACGTCGCGTTCCCGTACGCCCCCGGTGTGATGTACGCGTGCAATTTGAACTGACACATCGCCGGATACTCCCCCGCGTCGTGTGTCGCGATGAATTTCGATCGCGCCGCCGGTCCAGCGCGGTTCACCGCCGCCGTTCGAGAAAATGAATCCCTCGCTCGATACATCGTCGTCGACGCGCGCACCGCCCCTTCCCCCAACACGTCCGACGCCACCGCGCGCAGACTCTCTCTGTACGCGCTCGCGCCCTGCCACGTCGTCCAACTCCACGCGCTCTCGTTCGTCGCGCTCAGCACCTCCTTCGTCGTACGCGTCGCCCCGTGCGCGTACGCCGCACCCGTCGTCGACGCGTACACCCCCTCCAACGGCACACCGACGTCCCCGCGACCGATGTACTCCCCCTCGCGAAACAAAATCTCCCCTATCAAGCTCTGCACGCTCGTCCTCGCGTCGAACGACGATCGAAGCGTCAACACGCACGTCCCGCGTCGCCAACCGTCTCTCGTGAACGCCTCCGCCGCGTCGACGGACGACGCGTCGAGCCACCACTCACCCTTGAACGACCCGACGAGCCCTCTCGGGTACGCGTACGGTTCCACCGCCGCCGCGCCGTCCATCGCGCGCGTGGACGTCGCGAAGAGCCACGCCGCGCTCATCAGGATCCACACCGCGCGCGACATCGTCGTCGTTCGACGCGCGCGCACGCGACTCGACGCCCGATGCGACGTCGCGCGCGACGCCGACGACGCGTCACATCGCGCGCGCATGACGCCGACGTCGACGCCGTCGACGACGCGACGCGGAGTGTCGCCATTGTTCGACGCGCAAAAGTCATGGGACGCGGTGGGAAACCAAAGGGCGGTCGCGGCGGTCGCGGTCGCGGTAAGGGCGGACTCACGGAGGAGGAGCGTCTGGAGAAGGAGCGCGAGGTGCGTCGCGATCGCACCGATCGCGCACCGCGCGCGCACCGTGAACGCACCGCGCGACCGCGATGATGACGACGACTCGAAGACGAGCCCGGGGTCGACGACGACGACGCGACGCGACTGACGATTGACGACGACGCGCGCGCAGTGGCGACGCATGAAACGCGGTGAGGTGAGCTCGGACGAGGACTCGGACGAGGACTCGGACGAGGAGGACAGCGACGAAGAGAGCGAGGAGGAGGAGGCGCCACGTCGGCCGGCGCCGGGCTCGTTGCCGCCGAATAGCTCAGACGAGGACAGCGACAGCGAAGACGATGACGCTGATTTATTAGCCATGATGGCGCCGCGAGAGAAGAAGCCCACGGAACCGTCGGCGGATGAGGTGTTGGCGCAGAAGAGTAAGAAACAACTCGCGGCGGAGATGGAAAAGCTTCGATTGGTGCGAGAGCGACGCGCGGCGCAAGCCAAGGCGAGAATCGAGGCGGACGGAGGCGTCGATCGATACGCCGTCGGTGCGGGCGGCAATGAGAAGAAGGATGATGATTCCGATGACGATTCCGACGACGATTCCGAGAGCGATTCCGATTGATTGAAAGAATAAAGTCGCAAATTACTATTACACGGCGCGCCGCTTTCATTTTGTCTCGCGTTCGAGCGCGTCTTTTCGCAGCATGCTCTCGATGAAAAATTCGCCCGCCTTGTAGGAACTTCTCACCAACGGTCCGGACGCGACGTATCGGAACCCAATCTCCTCTTCGCCAAACATTTTCCAGTAATCAAACTTTTCCGGCGTCACGAACTCCTTCACGGGGAGATGCTGCGGCGTCGGTTGCAAGTATTGGCCGAGGGTAAAGATATCGACGCCAGCCTCCT
>Ga0255754_10001886_pt1 | contig 16067 bp, 9 predicted proteins | sample 101ome_22_FD_179954 | JGI IMG/M metagenome (GOLD analysis project Ga0255754, IMG submission 179954) | Coastal salt marsh microbial communities from the Groves Creek Marsh, Skidaway Island, Georgia - 101412BT metaG (version 2) | ecosystem: Environmental > Aquatic > Marine > Intertidal zone > Salt... | reverse complement strand
TATTAAAGCACAATTCTATACAAGTCCAATGACGGCATCAGTTTTGACTGAAGTTGGTAATAGAGAAAATTATACTTCAAGATATGAAAGGCAATTATTTCCAGACATTTACTTAACCGATGCCAATGGAAATAACATAACGGATGAAGATGGAAACTACTTACAAGTTACCAATCCATATGATTCTATTTGGGTATTACCAATTCCACAACAATATTATGGTGAAGGAATCAAAATAGGTTCGGTAACATTAGTAGATAATATTAACAATATTACTTATACTGATGATGGTAATTCTAACTTAATTAGAACAGATGTTGATACTACTATTGATGGTAATGAAATCTATGGTAACGTATTTTATGATAGGGGTTTAATTGTAATGCATGATGTTGATGAAGACAATTCCGAACTATCACAATTTACAATTACATATCGTTCTACAATGACTATTTACGAAAATGAAATATTCATTTCAGTATTAGAAAACGAATTTAATGTTTCACAAAATCCAACAGCAGTACACGAAGTTGGTGGACAAAAATTAAGTATCTTAGCAAATAGAAGAGATAAACCACTTTCATCAAATGAATTTTATACTGCATCATTTTATCAACCTGGTGCAAAATATATAAAGGATTCATCAAATCCATTTGTATCATCATTGAATAGTTCAAAGGTGGGAAGTTTTGATGATTACTTGGTATCATCTTCAGTAGACCCAACGGGTTCTTACATAGCACCATATATTACAACTATTGGATTATATGATAACAACAATGATATGGTTGCGGTAGCAAAGTTACCTCAACCAATTAAATCATTACCAGACTATCCTGTGAACTTCATTGTTCGTTTCGATACATAGTGTTATATTTATATTATATAAAGGAAAGAAATTATGACTTTAGAAGAAAGACTAAAACAAACACCACCAACAACATCAAAAGCAAACATCAAAGGTGGTGATAAAACTTTAATTGAGGCAGATGGTGGATTAGACCTTTCAAAAAATGAAAGTGCTCTAAAACAAGCAAGAGGTGGTAAATTAAATACCAAACCTTACACCGATTCTCACAAATAAAAAGAATTTATGATTCAATGGTTATGGGAGGGAAACCACATCAAAGATGAGGAAGTTCCCGAAAACGCAGTAGGATTCATCTACATGATTGAACACATCCCTACTGGAAAATACTACATAGGTAAGAAAAACCTAAAGGCAAAACGAACACTTCCCCCACTAAAAGGAAAAAAGAGGAAACGAAAGGTCATTAAAGAATCTGACTGGAGAAAATATATGTCCTCTAATCAATGGATTAAAGAAGAAGTATCTAATGGTGGTGAGGAAAACTTCAAAAAGAAGATACTTCAATTCTGTCATTCAGCAAAAGCATTAACTTATTACGAACTCTATTGGCAATTCAAATATAATGTACTTGCCGATGAAAACTCACTCAACGATAATCTTTTAGGAAAGTTTTTTAGAAAAGATTTGGAAATCTAAAATATTTTTCGTATATTTGAGTGTTAATTGTATATACACAAAAATAATAATATGAATTTAGACCAAGTAGCAAAAAAACACGGTATAAATCCAAATTCTTTGAATGCAAAGGATGATGGACTAAAAATAGCAGTAAAATCTATTCAACAACTGATTCCAATTTTGGAAAAGAGAAATATAGATAACCAAACAATTAGTGATATTAAGAAACTCGGAGAATTTTTATTTGATGTTTCTGATTCAACTATTGGATAATTTGGATAATCCAAATATTTTTCGTATATTTGTTGAAAATTTAATTTATGCTCTCCGCAAGAAATAAGTTAGTAGTTATAAATGTATTAGATTCTGTTTTAGGTGTTGGTACATCAATGAAGGGAAATGAACAAGCACATCATTGTCCTTTTTGTCATCACCATAAGAAGAAACTACAAGTCAATTTAGATTCACAATATTGGCATTGTTGGGTATGTGATTCCAAAGGAAGAAGTATCCAATCACTTCTATATAAACTAAATGTAGATAAAAGTGAATTAGCAAAGATTCATTCTATCTATGGAGAGTACAAACCAAAACGGAACGAAAGGGAAGTTGAGAAGATAGTACTCAGACTTCCAAAAGAATTCAAATCACTTTATCACAAACCAAAATCAATCAATCCGATTTATAATCAAGCAATTCATTATCTCAAACAAAGAAGTATTTCTATGGATGAGGTTTTGAAATATAACATTGGTTATTGTGAGGAAGGATTATATAGTGGTAGAGTGATTATTCCATCTTATAATGAAGATGGTGAATTAAACTATTTTATTGCTCGTTCTTTTTACGAAGATGAAAAGATGAAATACAAAAACCCACCCGTTAGTAGGGATGTAATTGTATTTGATAATCAAATCGATTGGAACGAACCCATTACATTGGTAGAAGGTGTGTTTGATTCATTCTCGGTAAAAAGAAATGTGATTCCTATTTTAGGAAAGTTTATTCCAAGAACTTTACAAACTAAAATAAAAGAAAAGGGAGTAAAAGAAATTAATATTTTATTAGATTCAGATGCAGTAGAAGATTCTACTAAACACGCAAACTATTTTATTAAAAATGGTATAAAGGTAAAAAACATTATACCCGAAGGTGGTGATGCAGGAGATTTGGGATTTGATAAAATAAATAACTTATTAAAAGAAACCGAAGAAACCGGTTGGGATGATTTAATCCTTTCAAAACTAAATAATTTATGATAGTAGAAAAAATCTACCACTTAGCAGATTTACATATTCGTAATCTAAAAAGACATAAGGAGTATAGAGAAGTATTCCAAAAGTTTTTGGATAATGTAGATAGAGATAACATTGAAAATTCAGTTATCTATTTAGCAGGTGATATTGCTCATGCTAAAACCGAAATGAGTCCTGAATTGATAAGGGAAATCAGTTGGTTCTTAACTGAATGTGCAAATAGAAAACATACATTCCTTATTACGGGGAATCACGATTGTAACTTAAATAATAACTATCGATTGGATGTACTTACACCAATCGTTGAAAACTTAGAAAATGACAGAATACACTATTTACGAGATACTGGGAGTTACCCTTTTGGTAACATCACTTTTGTTGTTTATTCGATACTCGATAAAAAAGAGAATTGGCCGAAGGCAGAATTGGTAGAAGGTGAGAATAAGATTTGTTTATTCCATGGACCTGTAAACTTAGCACAAACTGATATTGGATATACCGTATCATCCAATTCATTCACAACTGATATGTTTGAGGGATTTGATATGGTGATGTTAGGTGACATCCATAAAAGACAAACATTAGGTTCACCAACGATTGCTTATGCTGGTTCGATGATACAACAAAATCACGGAGAAGCATTAGATAAGCATGGTTACCTACTTTGGGATGTTGAAAGTAGAACTTTCGAAGAAGTTGATATTCCAAACGATTATGGATTCTATACATTAGATGTAGACAATGGAGTTGTACCTGATGTTACCGATATGCCATCTAAACCTCGTTTGAGAGTTAGGATTTCAAATACTGACCCATCTCAGATTAAAAAGGCATTAACCCAAATCAAAAAGAAATATAAAGTACAAGAGTTCACTGTTACTCGAATGGATACTTTATCAAAACAAAAGACAGGTAACTTTGATGATAAACTTGCAATTGGAAATGTGAGAGATGTAGAGTTCCAAAACGAACTCATCAAAGATTATTTGGAAAGACAGTATTTGGCAGATGAAGGGACTGTTGATAAGATACAACAAATCAATAGAGAAATCAACACAAAGTTGGTAGATGATGATGTAACCCCTAATATACAATGGGTTCCAAAACAATTTGAATTTTCTAATATGTTCTCTTATGGTGAGAATAACTTAATTCGATTTGACAACGCAAATGGTATGGTGGGTATCTTCGCACCCAATGCCTCAGGTAAATCATCTCTATTCGATGCACTATCCTTTTGTATCTTTGATAAGACAAGTAGAACTTATATAGCAAAGAATATCCTTAATAACAGAAAGTCAAACTTTTATTGTAAACTACATTTTCAAATCCAAGATGTAGATTACTTTATTGAAAGAAGAGCAAAGTTAATCAACAGAGGGAAAAATCTAAAAGTAGATGTATCCTTTTGGAGAGAAGATGATGGTGGTATCACCTCCTTGAATGGAGAGCAGAGGAGGGATACCAACCACATCATTCAACAATACTTGGGTACATACGAAGACTTTGTACTTACTACACTTTCTCTACAAGGAAACAATACTCTGTTCATTGATAAATCACAAAGTGAGAGAAAGGAAATCCTTGCTCAATTTATGGGTGTAGATATCTTTGATAGATTATACTCTCATGCGCAAGAAGAGAATAGAGATAACGCATCGTTAATACGAAAGTTTAAGCAGGATGACTTTACACAAAAGTTAGCAGATATCGAAGTTGGGTTAAAAGAAAAAGAAGCAGAGTATAAGTTAAAGGAAATACAACTAAACACTTCTAAGGATGAGGTAGAGAAGCACAATCAGAAATTAATCTCCCTCAACGAAAAGATTGTAAAAGTTAAATCCGACAATTATTCTTTGACCGACTTGGAAACCAAAAAATCGACTTTGGAAACTTCTTTGACCGACTTGTTATCTCAAAGAGATACAACACAATCTAAGATTGATGAGTTAGAAAAAACTCAAATTCAATTAGAGGAAAAGATTGATTCATATGATGAGGATAAAATCGATGAGGGTCTTACTGAATATACTGAGTTAGGATACGAACTTACATTGGTTGAAAACAATATTGAGAAACATCTTATAAAGAGTGAATCCCTTAATGAGAGAAAAGAACATTTGGATTCCCATAAATACAATGAAGAGTGTGATATTTGTATGGAGAACTCACAAACTATCTTAGAGCAAAAAGAAAAGGTAGCGGGTGAATTAGAAACCATCAAATTGGAATTAAAAGAATTTGAAAACACCCAATCGGAGTTAGTATCTAAAAGAAAAGAGTTGGCATCATTTGAAGTAGAACATGAAAATTTGAAAAAACTCAAAGAAGATGAAAACAAAGTGAGTAGAGATATTAACACACTTATCAACAAGTTATCAACATTCGAAACCAAAGAAATCAAACTAAATGGTGAACTTCTTCAAGTTACACAATTAATTGAGGATTATTTGGAAAATGAAAAACAAATCCAAAAAAACAAAGAACTCAGAACTGAAATGGTTTCGGTAAGAGCAGAATTGACTTCATCAAAAGATGATGTGGATAAATTAAACACGCAACTTCTTAAATTAAATGGTGAGGTTTCATCTTTAACAAACCAAAAGAAAACCATTGAAGATAGAATCGATGAGGTAGAAAAGTTAGAAGAACAATTTGGATTATATGAATACTACTTAAACTCTTTAGGTAAGGATGGTGTATCTTACGAATTGATTTCGAAAGCACTTCCAATGATTGAGGGTGAGGTGAATAACATATTAGGTCAAATCGTAGAGTTTGGTTTACAATTAGAGATGGATGGTAAGAACATCAACGCTAACATCGTTTACGATGACCAGAAGTGGTCTTTAGAGATGTGTAGTGGTATGGAGAAGTTTATTAGTGGACTTGCAATTAGAATCGCTCTAATCAATGTATGTAACTTACCAAGACCAAACTTCTTAGTAATTGATGAAGGGTTTGGGACATTAGATAATGAGAACTTAACATCACTATATATGTTGTTCGCATATCTGAAAACACAATTTGATTTTGTGATGATTATTTCCCACATAGATTCAATGAGAGATGTAGTAGATTCCTTAATGGAAATCAAAAAAGTAAATGGATTCAGTAACATTAAATTTTAATAAATGAAAATAGGAATTGTTGGACAAGGTTTTGTTGGTAATGCCGTATATCAAAAATTCAAAGAATACTACGAAGTGCTTACTTATGATGTTAATGAGGTAAAGTGTAATTCTACATTTAACGAAGTTGCAAAGTGTGATTATGTATTCACTTGTTTACCAACTCCAATGAACGAAGATGGTAGTTGTAATACTGATATTGTAGAAGGTGTAATCAAACAAATCGATGAGATTGGTTGGACTAAAGGTATTGTAGTTAAATCAACTATTGTACCTGGCACTACTCAAAGTTGGAACGATGAATATAAAACAAACATTGTATTCAACCCAGAGTTCTTAACTGAAAGAAATGCGGTGAAGGATTATGAAAATCAAAATCGTATTATATTGGGTGGACCAAGACCAACAACAACTTATCTAAAGAGAATCTTCTCAAAGGTGTTTCCAAAAGCACATATCATTAAAACTGATTCAACTCATGCTGAAATGGTAAAGTATCTAACCAATACATTCCTATCGGTTAAAGTTTCGTTTGCAAATGAGATTTATGAATTGTGTGGTGAGTTGGATATTGATTATGATAAGGTAGTTGAATATGCAACTTACGATGATAGATTAGGAAAATCTCATTGGAATGTTCCGGGGCATGATGGTGATTTTGGATTTGGTGGACATTGTTTCCCCAAAGATTTATCAGCGCTTATATACTTAACGAGAGAATTAGGTACTATTAATAATGTTTTAGTATCAACTCAATCAACTAATGATAAAATTAGGAAAAATCGAGATTGGGAAAAAATGAAGGGTAGAGCAGTTAGTTAGATTTTAGTATATTCGATGGTAAAGGTTTTATATTTGGTGAAACCTTTTCTTTTATAAGAGACTCTACCAATCCATTCATTTTATATCCTTTTTCTTTACAAAAACACTTTAATAATTGATGAACTTCGGCATCAATTTGTAACATTGCATATTTTTTACTCATTTCTTTAGAACTCTTTAGTTTTCTTTAGAATAAATATTTTAATTTAATTTTTTGAAATATTTATAGTGGAATTAAAGGACTATTAGTTAATGGCTAGAATTAAAAAATATTCACCACTTCAAAATTTATCTTCATTTCAAACATTCATTACAGATGAAAATCCAAACTCGGATTATTTCAGAATTACTGAATTCAAAGATACATTTACTGGTGGTAAAAACGGATTCCTAATAGAGGGGTCAGAACATCTAAAAGAATCAACAGAAATAAAAGTTGAAATATTAGATGTCAATGGAGACCCAATTTATTATGAGCCAGGAAATGGTATTCCAGAATACTACGAGGGGATATCAAAACTAATAGCAGTATACATCTATAATGATACTCCAATTGGGTTGGGTAAGATTACTGTTTTGGGTGAACTTAAACAGTATGATGATAACGGGGTTATAAGAGAAATACCAGACCAATGGAAGGGTAGTTATAATGTTAAATGGGAAAGAACTTTTCAGATTAACAAAAATATATCTAACGAAGATAGAGTTAGATTTTATAAAAGACCTAAAGTTACCATTGATGAAATAAATAAACCTATCTTTAGTAATAATTCAAGATTAGTTACAAAGACAGGAACGGTAGATGGTATTCCTTTAGTGCCGGTTGAAAATACAAATTTATCTAATTTTAGTTTACCAACATCTTATAGATTAAAAGTTAAGACTGGTGATAATTGGACAGGTTCCATTGAAGGTGACCCTATTACATTCGATAATATTGATTACAATCCAATTGTAGAAGAGGTTGTCAACAAAACAGAAATAATCGTAACACCACCATATTCAGAGGGTGGTTTGGTAAAATCTTTTACCGATGAAAACTACTCATTAACATTTCCATACTTAGAAGGAATTAATGATTTAGCAACTGCACTTACTGGGTCATTTGCAAAAATAAAAATTACTGATATGAAAACTTTTGTGGGTGATGCCGCAAGAGTAAAAATATTTAGAAGGTCTCAATCAAATGTAACTGATTTTGAATTTGTACAAGAGATTCAATTAGAATCAAATGAATTACTAAGAGATATTGAAACCTTTGCAGCACCAGAAGAGTTATACGGATTTTTTACAGAACCTATAATTGAAGAATATTGGGTAACATCATCAAATGATTTAACAGTTTCTTTTAATCAAGACTTCTTATACAACTCTGCAAAATTAAATTCATCTGGTAATAATTTATTTTTTACAACACGAAGTTTAGATATTGAAAATGATATTGAGTATTCTCTTGATTTCAATGTTAGAAAGGGTAGTTTAGTTGCTGGAGAAAAAATTACTGCATTCCTAAGTGGTTCTCTTAATAATGTTGCTAAATCACAAACAATTATTGAAATACCATCTTCAAATGGAGTTTTACAAAAAACAAATTATAATGAAAACTTTATTGCAGATGAATTTGATGAGGCAAAATTATATTTTGATGTAAATGGTTCTGATTGGTATATTAATAATTTAAGTCTAAAAGCATCACAAGAAACTTCATTCTCACCTGATGTAATTACATTTATTCAAAATGTTCCAAAAACTTTAGCAGTTGAAACTTTTGATTATAGATTTGAATTCTATGATATAAATAACAATTTTATTCCTGTTTTAGTAGAGGCAACAAAAAGGTTTGATGGTGGTAACTTAAATTTATTTGAAAAGAGTATTGAAATAACTCCATCAAATTTATATTTCACATTTGATTCGGCATCATTACCTGCTAATCCATTACCTCCAACATCAATTATATTTGATATTGAAACTTCTCTTATAACAGGTTCGATATCATTTACATCGGGAGCATACGATGAGTTTGGAAACTTCTTATCTGCATCGGAATACGCGGGTGGACAATATCCTGGTTTATTAAAAGACTTAGACACAAGGACTCCAACACTTAATGTTGCAGACTTTACGGGTTCAAGAAGTGATATAGCAGTTCAGTATATAAGATTTACTGGTTTTGCTGAAGGTGTATCTGATGAAGTTGTTATCACACGAGTACAAGATGGTAAGGGTGGTGTAAACTTTGAAATCGTTCCATTTAGAGGAACATCTATAAAAAATAAATCAGACAAAGATTTAGAGATTCAAGCATATCGTATTGATGGTATCAATAGAATTGAATTAAAAGACAACCTACCTCAAACAGGATTTTCAGATGCAAAACTTAGAGTTCTTTCATCATCAATAGACCCAATTACATCGAATGTTTCATCTTCATATTTCTTATTGTCCGAAGCACAATCAAATGGATTTATACGAGGACTACAAGCAGGTACAACCGGTAGTGGTGAAATTGATTATAATGCAACATTTAATAGAGATTCAATAGAAAATGAACTTACGGTTTATCTCATGGATGGTCCAACATCTGAATCTATTTTAACTTCTATTATATTAAACGATTTACAAGATGGTCTTGCAAGTGGTTTCATAAGTTTTGACGCAGAACAGTTTGGAATTAAACCAAGAGATGAACGAGTATTTACTCCTGAAATTGGTAGAGTAACTGGTTCTTTTTATTTAAGAGGAACCAATACAAGTCCTATTAGTGGTACATTGGATATATACCCATCCATGTCAGTTGACCCTGATACAAAAGAACCATTCTATTATATGTTCTATGTTACAGATTCTTTTGATAGAAGAATCGATATAGTAGTAACTGATAAAGATAATAACATTGTAGATAGTGGTAGACCTGGTGAAGAAGTTCCTTATTTCGTACCAACGGAAAGAAAACAACTAACAACTACATTTACTTATACCGAAGATATAACATCGGCATCTATTTCGGTTGATAAAACATTCTTCTCAGTACCAGATGGATTACCTGGTGCAGATTCTATTATAGTTGATATAGACCCAAGACCAGTTGTTCTTAATGCAGACCAACGAGGTAATGTATTTAACTATTCAAATGCCGATACAACTATTACGGTAACTCAAGGTAGGTTACCACTTATATTTAATGATACCAAAAAACCTGGTACATTTACTACATCATCAATTACTGCTTTAGGAATTGAGTATACAACATTTGATGAAGTTCTTGGAGATGCTACAATGTCTTTAAGTGGTTTTCAACGAATGACAGATTTAACTGCAAGTGTTACTTATGATTTAGAAATACATCCATATTTTACGGGTTCGTTCTATACACAAAGTTTTGTACAACAATTTAAGAAAACATTAGAGGGTGCAGATGCAATAAATATTGAATTAGACCCAACAAATGTACAACTTAATGCAGAAGAAAATGGTGGAGTTGCAGACTTTTCCGCAGCAAACACAACATTAAGAGTTAAACAAGGTGATACTTACATGGAGTTTAGTACATCATCATTAGTATTACCTGGTACATTTAGTGCATCTCTTTCTCCAAACCAAATATCAATTGGTACATTCTCATCATCAAATGATAATTCGACTGAAAGAAACTTAGATGATACATTACACTTTAGAGATTTTAATAATTTCTTAAAAGATAGTGGCAGTGTTGATTACCAAATCACAGTTTATCCATTCTCGGTAACAAATGGTATACTTAGTGGTTCTCAAGTTATAAACAGAAAACAACTCTTTACTAAGAACAAAGAAGGTGTAAAGGCAAGAAGTGTTGAATTGGCAACAACAACTGAAGTAGCAAATTATGATAAGGATGGAATTATAACATCACCAGTAGACCCCGCATCGGGAGAACCTACTTCTATATTTTTAACTGCTACTGCATTTAATATTACATCTTCACAAGCATACTATCAATTCTTCCAAGAAGGATTCGCAGTTACTTTCCCTGGTACTAATAACCAATTTGAGGTTGGTTCTGGTGATTTACCATCACCTGGTACAACTACAACTTATAGAGTTGATTTACGAGATGGTGATACAAATGGACCGGTATTCGCAAGTAAAGAAGTAACCATATCGGGTGTACAAAGTGGTGCAAATAATTATCAAGTATTCCTAACAAATCCATCACCCACAATCACGGTTAAGATTGATGGTGAACTTGATTTAAGTACAACAGGTACTCAGATAAAAGCATTTAAGGGAACACAAGAACTAACCCATGTTCAAAATTATTCCGCACAACAACTTGATAATGTAGGTGACCCTATTGGTACTCTTGGTGAGTTTTCTTCATCTATATTTAATTTAGATACATACATTAGTCAACCAAGTTTTCCACAAGGAAATCCTGCTTCGGTTGGTCCTTTGGATGATTGGACTTTACCACAAGACAATCCAACCGCAACTGTAATTTACAAAGTTGATATTGAAAATGGTAGAGCAACTTATTTCTTATCACAATCAATAGCATCAACAAAAGAAGGTGATGTAGGACCAGGTCTTGTGTTTAGAGGACCTTGGACTGGTTCGATTGAGTATATTTACAATAAAGAATCCAAAAGAAGAGATTCAGTACTCTATTCTGAAAGTGGTAATGAACCTTACGATACTTACTACGCAACAAAAGATAGTGGTTCTTCTTTTGTAACTCCGAATGATTCATCACCTGGTGCAGGAGATGCTCAAGCACCAACAAGGGATGATGGTAATGGTGGTAGAGAAGTAAATAGTGATTATTGGATATCACTTGGTCAAGAAGAATTCTTCGTAGCAGCAAAGTTAGCAATATTTGAAGAGTCATTTGTAAAAAATACACTTAATGTTGGTACACCACCAACTTCATACGCAGTCAATCCACAAATTACAATTGCAGGTGGTACTGATGAACCTTATATTGCAGTAGGACAAACGGGTACTATCGGATTCCAAGAACAAGGGATTTGGATGGGTATGTCTAATTCGGCAGGAGATGCAGGAACGAGTATTCTTCCAAAGATGTCAATGAAAAGTAACACTGTTAGTGGAAAGTATAAATCGTTAGAATGGAATGGTGAAACTCTAACTATTAGAGGAGCAATTAGACAAACTGCAGAAGGAGATGTTGAGGGTAGAATTTTACAGGCATGGAGTACACTTGCAGATGGATTTTCATTTGTTGCAGAAGACTTGGTTTCTCATAGTGGATTTACTTGGAAATGTATACTTGCACATGATAAAGGTACTCCACCTTATCCAACATCAACCTATCCTGCAGAACCTGGTACTGGTGCATCTTATACAACGTATTGGGAACTCACAGATTTATCTGCAAAAACAATAAGGGTCTCTGCAGATTACCAAACATTTGTATTACCAAAAGATAGTGCAACACTAACACCATCGGTTATTACATTAAATGCAAATAGACAAAATATATTAGGGTCAACAACTTGGTCAACCTCACCATCGGTCACTTTATATGATGCTGCATCTGGTGGTAGTTCAACAACAACTGGTGATACTGTTTATTTAAGAAGGGCAGATTTTGGTTCTAATACTGCAGTAACACTTACAGCTACAGCAGGTGGTGTATCTGATGAAATCACAATTGTAAAAGTTGAAGAAGGTTCTGATGCAGTAACCGCAATCTTATCAAATGAATCACACACATTCCAAGCAGATAGTGCTGGTACTGTTTCATCTTATTCTGGTGGTGGTACAACCATTAGAGTATTCGAAGGTGCAAGTCCGTTAACTTTTACAACTGGTACTGCAGGGGATGGTCAATATACCGTTTCTATTTCAAATGAGGCAAACTTTACCGAAGGTACTGCTAGTGGTAATGGAACTACAACTTGTACTATTTCGGCACCAAGTAATATGACAGTTAATAGTGTTACAGTTACTTACACGATTTCAGGAAAGAAAGCAAACGGAGATGCATTTACTATTGACAAAATACAATCATTTTCAAAATCGGTAGAAGGTGTTGCTGGTTCAAATGGTACATCTGGTACTGCAGGAGCTGTAGGTGAACCGGCTGGTATCGTATATGCTGGAGAATGGAAATTAACACTACCTGATGGTTCAACTCCAAATTTAAGTAACAAATTAGCTTACTTATCTGAAGATGATTTAGTATATGTAGTAAAAGAAGGTAGTAATTATTATACTTGTGAAACTACTCATAGATATTGTGGTACATCAACTGGTGGTAATGTTGCAGGTGATGTGGTATTATATTTGAGTAACTATTATATAGCAAACCAAAGTACTGCAGATGACCCACAAGGAGACCCATCGGCATGGGATGCTTTGGGAACTGATATTTCACCGGGTGCATCTTTATCAAATGGATATGTATTTTGGGCATCCTTTGGGGCAGAGTTTACTTCGGTTGCAACTGATATTCTTTTTGCTAATGATGTATATGCTGATAAAACAATCAATATTGGTACGGATGATGGTTCTCCTGTAATTGCATTAAATGCAGACGCACCTAACAATGAGAATCCATTTATCTCGATTGGCCAAGATAGTCAAGGATTCTTAAATGATGGAATTTACTTTGGATATGCTGCAGGTAATCCTGTATTATCAATGGTTAGTGGTTCTACCTTCATGTATTATCAATCGGGTTCTATTGAAATATCAGACGCATCGTTTGTGGGTAGTGGTTCTATTGTTGAGGGTGCTCAATTAAGAATAGGTAAAAATACGGCAAATGTAAACAATTATAACTTTACAGTTACTGCAGCAGGATTAATGTCTGCATCTCTTGCATATATTTCTGGTGCGGTAGAAGCAGGTGAGGGTAGAATTGGTGATTGGGTTATTGATGGACAAACTAAAACATTAAGAGATGAAGATTCTGAAATAATATTTGACCCAGGTTCTATTACTGGTTTACCTGAAATTCAAATGTTTGAGAATGGTAATAAAAAAATTATAATAGCACCAAGAAGTACATTGTCTCCAACTGAAGCAGCAGCAGATACTGTTACTTGGTCATCTACTCCATCTTTTACCTCAACCAATGTAACGAGTAATGGGTCAACTGCTGGGTTTACAAACATATACACCGCAGAGTCAACTGATAATTTCCAAGTAAACGCAGGGTCGTTTACATTAGGAGATATTTCAGTTCCAGATGTAACAATACGAAAAACTGATATTACAACGTCGGGTAATGGAGATAATATTAGTTCACCAAACTACACTCCTTCATATGAAGGACAAACACATGGAGAAACCGACCTCCAAGGTGGATTCTATGCATTTTCAGGTCCTGATTATGGTAGATTAGTGGGATATCTTTATTTACAAGTAATAGATGGAAATAATTCTGATGCTGTTATTGGAAGTACATTCTTAGCTGGTGTAACCGCTAGAGGAGATAAGGCTGCATTTTATAATTATCGAGCAGTTGGTGGTGGATTGCAATCGGTTGTAGGTACTACTAAAATTACTTTAGAAAATGGTACAACTAAATTAGCAAAGGATATTACTTTAGATGATAAAATTTTATCTTGGGATAGTAATGTTGAGAAATGGGTAAGTGCACAAATATCTAAAATATTAAAAAGAAATGTATCTGAAATTTACAAAGTAACTATTGGTGATACAGTAATTGAGGTTTCTGATACTCATGGATTTTGGTTATATGGTAATCAACAAAATAGTGCTCAAATTTCTGCTAAAGTATTACATGATACTTTTTCTAATGGTGAAGATTTATCATCTAAAAATTATAAAATTTGGATAAAAGATGGTGATTCGAAAAAAGAAGTCATTATAGATAAAGTTGAAAAAATTGAAAGAGAAGAAGAAGTAATTACATTCTCTGTTCCACAATATGTAAACTACCTTTCAAATGATATTATTTCCCACAACGTTATAGGTAGTTTATACTGGGATTACCAACTCTTTTATAGTTCAGTCACAGGAGTTGAGGGTTCGTACAGTGGAACAACAGTTGATAGAAATTTAACAATATCGGCAACCACTACTAATGCAAAGTTACAATATAGATTGTATTTATCTGCACAATCTTCACAAGATGTATCTATATCTTCAACGGGTGTGGTAACAGTAAGTTATACAAACAATACCAATCACTTTGATATGACCGAATCATCAGGGATTATAGATACATTCTTTGGTTCTTCTTTAGATAGTTCGATTCAAACAGCATATGAAGCAAACTTTATTGAATTAACTGCGGGTGGATTCCAAGTTGTATCAAATGATGATAGATTTGTGAAAATAGATAGGAGACCTCTAACGGATACTGCTACAAAATTATTAGAAGTAAGTGATGGTCATTTTGAAGTTACATCAAGAGCATGGCATGATGACCCAACAGGTGTTACCTATACCGATACCGATTCTCATGCAATATATTCATATGGTAATATATTACCAAATAATCCTGGAAATGGTACAACTTTAAGACCATTTGCATTGGGTAAATCTGGTAATGAGTGGGCATATCTTAATGGTATTGATATTACTAATTTAGGGGTTTCAAAAACCGCCTCAATCACAGGCACAACAGGTCAGACAACGGCCACTACTAAAAGCAGTTATGTAAAATTACCAGGTGGTGTAATTTGTCAATGGGGTAGTATTAACGATAGTTCCGACCCAAAAACAGTTACATTCCCTGTTCAATTTCCAAATTCGGTTTCATCGGTGGTTTGTTCAACGATTAGAAATTCTGATGGTAGTAGAGGATTTAATCATGTTTATAATATTGATAGAAGTGGATGTGATTTGATTTTAGATGGACAGTATGGATTTTGGATGGCATGGGGACATTAAAAAAATAAATTATGGAAATACAATATTTTGGACATTACGATAGTGGGAGTGGTAATTATAAATCATTTTATACAAGTGATATATGGCCTGATAGTGGTTCATTTGATACACCATATATAGAATTAACTTATGATGAATGGCAAGAAGCATTAAGTACACGATGTAGAGTAATTGATGGTGTACACACAAATGTACCATACACAACGGAAGAAGAATCTCAGTTTGAATTAAATAATATTAGGAGAGAACGAGATGACCTTTTAATTAAATCAGATTGGGTGGTACTACCACATTCTCCTATCACGGGTTCTAAATTGGATGAGTGGATTCAATATCGACAAGATTTGAGAGATATAACTTCACAAACACCACCCTATACCTTACCAACACAACCAGAATAATTTTCGTTAAATAAAAAAAGTATATACTTATATATGAATATATAAAGTGGATTTTAATATGGAACAAAAAACAGAACAATTAGACAAGGAATTAATTGAC
>Ga0255754_10001880_pt1 | contig 16099 bp, 8 predicted proteins | sample 101ome_22_FD_179954 | JGI IMG/M metagenome (GOLD analysis project Ga0255754, IMG submission 179954) | Coastal salt marsh microbial communities from the Groves Creek Marsh, Skidaway Island, Georgia - 101412BT metaG (version 2) | ecosystem: Environmental > Aquatic > Marine > Intertidal zone > Salt... | reverse complement strand
CAGGGCGGGGCACGGGGGGGCTCGATGGCAGGTGGGTTCGGCGAGGGCGGAGGCAGGGGCTCCTCCGCGGACTCGCCGATGCGCACCGGATCCGTCGTGGCGTCGTCGCCGCGCCCTGGGGGCGACCGCTGGCCCGTGACGGGGGCGGATGAGACGGTGACGGCGGCGGGGGCGTCGCCCGTACGGCGTTCACGTCTGTCCCCCCTTGGAGGAGGATTTGTCGTCGACGCGGCGGCCACCGACGTGCCGTCGCCCTCCCACCCCGCCCGAGTTTTGCCCCCCACTCCCGGATCGCCGGGTCCCCGAGCCTCGCCCTTGCGCCTCGCGCCACCCCCCGCCCCGCCCCCTGGCGCCCGGTTCACGTCGGCGGGCCGTGAGGCCTTCCGGCTCGGCGGACCTGAGGCGGTCGCCGCCGTCTCTTTGGGACCGCCCGGGCCGCGCGCTCGCGAGATATGGGTCTCGCTTGCCGGGGGCATCTCCGAGGCGGCGGATGAGGGGTGGCGCGAGGCCGCGGCGCTCCGGGAGGAGCTCGAGGGCGTGCGGTCGTCGGCGTCGCGGCGGCTGCACGAGATGACGGCGGCACTTGCCGAGGCCCAGCCCCGGCTCGACGCCGAATCCGGCCGGTCTGACGACGAGCTCGCCGCGTCGCGCGCCGAGGCCCGGGCCCTGGGTGAGCGCCTGGCCGAGGCGGAGATGGCGCTCGAGGAGGCAAGGGCCCGGGCGGGGGAGCTCGCCGCGTGGGGTGCCGGTCTTGATGGGGCCCGGGCTGAGGCCGAGGCCATGAGGGCGCGCCTGGCCGAGACGGTGCGGGCGGCGGCCGAGGCCGCTTCCCTCCTCGACGCTAGCCAGACGAAGGCCGCGGCCCTGGCACGAGCCCTCGCTGACCGGCGCGACGCGGCTCGCTACGTCTCGGCCTTTTTCGGGGAACATGGTGGCCCCACGGTAGGCGGGGCCGATGCGGGCGAGGCCGGTGCACCCTCTCCGGACCCCGTGGCCGACCGCCGATCGCTCTCGGCGCTCCTGCCCACGCTGCCTGTCGGGGCCGTTCGAGCCCTCGTGCTATACGCCTCGGAGCTGGCGGCATCGCGGGGCGAGGCCGATCGCGCCCGAGCAATGGCCGAGGCGGCTGCCGCCCGCACTGACGCCGATGCTGCCCGCGCCGAGGCCGAGAGCGAGCGCGTGGCCGCCGCCCGGGCGCGAGTGGGCGAGGCCGAGGCTCGAGGCCGTGCTGAGACGGCCGAGGGCGCCCTGGCCCACGCCGAGGCGAGGGCGGCGGCCAACGAGAGCGCGGCGTCGGATGCGACGGGCGTCATCCCCCAGCTCAAGGCTGAGCTGGCCCGGCGCGAGGCCGACTACCGCATGGCCCGGGCTGATCTCAACCGCCGCGGGGCCGAGGCCGAGGCGGCCAAAGCCGAGGCCGAGCGGGCGGCCGCTGAGCTGCGCGAGGAGCGGGGCCTGCGGGGTGAGCTGGGTCGTGAGGCGGGGGTACGGGTGCGGCGGCTCGAGGGGGACCTGCGGGCCGCTCGCGTGGAGCTTGCGCGGCTCCGGGCTGAGGTGACCCTTGCCCAGGACGACGCACGGGCCCCGTCGCGGCGGGAGCACGACCGCGCCAGGGCCGCGGCGGACGACACCAGCGCGGCTGATGCCGCCCAGGCTCTGGCTGCCGCGGTGAGGGCCTCAGCCTCGCGGCCCCCCTTGGTCCCGGTCACGCTATCGGTCGCTGCGCCGCGGGAGCCCTCGCGGCCGGGGGTGCGGCTATGGGAGCCCTTTCGCACCGCGACAGCGTAGAAAAAGCGTTCAAAGCGATCGGACCCCCGTCCCTCCGTCATCCTTCTATCCTCAGGCCCGCTCCCCGAGCCGGACCTTGCGCACGGAATCGGCAAGCCATGCAAAGCCCTCGGCCGTCCCCTCCGACCGCAGGGCACAGCATGGCTGAATCTGCCAGGGCCGCCCCCGGACGCCCTCGAGCTCGAGGGCCCGCGCAATCTCGTTGGCGCCCTTCGCGCTCGGCAGGTCCGTCTTGTTGGCGAGAAAGAGCACGGGGCAGCCAGGACCCAGGTCGGGGTGGGCGAGGAGGCCCGCAAGCTCGTCGCGGACGACGGCGAGTCGCAGTGTGTCTGCTGCGTCGACCACAAAGATGACGGCGTGGGCGTCGCGGTAGTAGCTCTCCCATAGCACGCGGTACTTGCCGGCCCCGGACATGTCGAAGGCCGTCAACGTCAGGCCCTCACGCTTGAAGGACTCCTGCTGAAAGCCGACTGTAGGGACTGTGTCGCCCGTCGCGCCTGTGGGGCCGCCGGTACCGCGCAGAGCGTTCAGAACGGTCGTCTTGCCACTGTTGTCCAGGCCGACCACGATCACATTGGTCTGGGGAGGTGGTTGGATGGTGGTGGGGAGGTGGAGAGGTGGGGCTAGGAGGGCACTGACGCTGTCGTCGTGGCTGCCGGGATGGGATTGGCCCGGGATGGGAGCGCGTCGGGGTGGAACGGGCTTCACGAAGCGTCGACGACTCAAGACCATTAGCTCGCCTTCCCCTTGACCTTGCTGGACTTCCCACCCATCGCTGGACACCGCTAGGGCCAGGAACAGGTACGCACGCGTTCACTGCTGACGAAGCGGGACGCGTCTCCGCGGCGGCCAACCACAACCCGACGAACCGGCCTACTCTCTCCGTATCCCTCATCCCTCATCGTGGCCATGGGGGCCGTCTTGCTCCGCGACACGAGACTCGACAGGCAGCCCACCGCCTGCAAGCAGCAGGCTTCTTTGTCACCCCTCGTACCCCCCGCAGCATCCCGGCTCGGCTCTGGTCACAGAGAAGAGCCATGCAGTCCATTTCCGTCCGCGCGACCCCGACGGCGAGCCGTTTCGCCCGCGCAGTGGCGGCTGGCGCCGTTGCTGAGGCTCACTCCAGGCCGACTTGTATACTCTGCTGCGTCTGCCCGGCGCCTGCATCCGACCCTTGCCATAGCGATGGTTCTTGTCGGGTCGCTTGACGATGGACTCGACCGAATGCTGCCCTTCTCGGGGTGACGGCCCTCTTTCTCGCCCTCCTGCGGCTCTTTCCGGGTGCTTCTGCGCCTCCCGCTTCGATTAAGAGCGCAATGGAGTGTCGACCTTGCAGAAGCCGCTCGATGCGCTGCACTGTTGACCAGGCGTCTCGGGTTTCGTCGGTGACCCTTTGTCCTGTCGTCTTGGCTCGTGCGCGCACCGCTTCGGACGGTGTTTACGTGAATCGGAACGTGGATGGCGTCATTGTCGTTGCGAGGCCTTGTCCTTGACGAAAACCGCGTCTGCGGGTCTGCCTAACCCTGCTGAATGTGACCGCGCTGACGCGGTCAGCCCAAATCCCGCGACAGTGCGAGCCCCGACCCCCGTCTCCCCCTCGCCACTCCATCGTCCAACGCAGGCCGCGGGCACGTCGACCGCTGCGCGGTCGGTGTCCTGCGCGGCCATGATTGGCCCAGGCAAGAAGTGGGAGAAGCTCCCCCTGACCAAGAACGGTAAGCCCATCAAGCACGACATGCATGTCAAGACGGGCGACAAGGTGGTGGTGGTGGCGGGAGCGGACAAGGGCACCGTGGGGGACGTAACCAAGGTCTACCCAAAGACGGGCAAGGTCGTCGTGTCGGGCGTCAACATGGTGACCAAGCACGAGAAGCCCCGCGTGCAGGGCGAGACGGGTGAGATTCTCCGCCGTGAGGGGCCCATCGCGTCAAGCAACGTAATGCATTGGGACGCCGAAAAGAAGGTGCGCAGTCGCGTGGGGACGCGCATCGAGGGGGGGAAGAAGGTGCGCTACCTCAAGAAGACGGACAAGGTGCTTGACTGAGGAGGGGGTAGAAGAAAGGACGCGCACCGGAGAGAAAGCCTCTTCACCCCCCCGACCCCGACCCCAGCCCCCTAACTATGACGCTGTGGGCGAGGTCCCCCCCTCGAGCGGCCGGCTGTCTCATGGGCTTCGAAGTCCTCTTCAGTCAGACTGCCCGGGGGCCCGTCGGTCCGCTTGTGCTTCCCCCGCCCGTCAACTGGAAGCAGGGCGCAGAGCCGTGCTGTTTGACCAAGGCCAGGTACACCATCCATCCGGCGGCAAAGACACCCCACAGGCCCGCGAAGCTGGGGATAGGCATGGGTGGGGGAGGGGGGGGGTGGGGGTTGGGAGTGCTGGCAGCGAGCGGGAGGGAGGCGCATGTCGTCAGATGTCTCGACGCCGGCCCCGTGTCGACTGACTCACGTGATGACCGGAGCCCAAGGCTCCTCGAATACGCCGGATCCCCAGAGGAGGACGAGAAAGCTGACGACGAAGCCCCAGATGCCGAGAACAATGCACCGGACGACGAGGCTGCCGCCGAGGGCGCCAACAAAGTCGTCGACAAAGCGAAGTCCGTCGAAGGGCCAGGCGGGCAGAAGGGCGGCGGCGAGGAAGGAGTTGCCGCACACGAGGACGAGAGCATCGACAAAGGCCCAACCGAGGCTGCTATTCAGATCCATGAGGGGGCGGAAGGGTCCCGCGGCGTACCTCACGGAGCCATTTTCGCCCAACCTGACCAAAACGAAAAAGAGAAACAAGAACCCCCAGGCGACGACGGAGCTGAAGGCAACGACGGCGTCCTTGCCAAAGCTGGCCGAGCGGCCCTGGTGCCCGAGGGGACCGAACGGGTGCAGGGTGATGGACGCGGGCGTAGGCCTGGCACCGGGCACCGAGGGGTCCACCCCGACGGCCTTGGCGGCCTCATGTTTCACCATCGCGACGAGCAACTGGAAGATCCACCAGAAGGGAATGGCAATGGCCATGGCCTTGGCGTTGCGGTTAATCTCGATCCCGCCGAAACCTCCCTGGTGAAGGTCGTAGTCGACCATGGAAAAGAGACAAATCAGCACCCAAAAGAAGAGGTTCGACGTGACATGCCACCGGTATGACGCGCCACGGAAGGCGAAGAGAGGCACTGAGAAGTCGACAGGAGCGAGCACCTTGGAAACGGAGAATGACGCCGAGCCCGAGCCCGACGGGTTCTTGCCGCTCTTCGTGTCGGAGCCCATCGTGCTTCCAGTTATCTGCTCAAGGGGGCGAGGCGGTAAGGTACTAAATCAAAGGCGCGCGGGAGACGCCTCCTCAAGCACCGGACGCGCGGACCGAGCTGCAGCGAAGTCGGCGTCGCGCGTGGGAGACATACGAACGCGCCGCGTTTGCCGCTACGCTGGCAGATTCTGGACGGCGAGCGAGTGGTGACTCGCCTGATGTTCCTCCCCCGCGCTGTGACGATGGCGCGGGTGTCGGGGGAGCTGTGACGATGGCGCGGGTGTCGGGGGTTTTCGAGTAAACCCCCACCCCACACACCAACGCGTTTTTTTCGTTCGTTGCCAGAAAGTGGACAAGCGCGGATCCCGTCGGCGAGCTTCTGAGGATGGGGCCGCGCGCCCCGCCCCGCTCCCTCCACTGTGTGTTTGCACCGCGCGTAAACCCACTCCACCCTCTCTCTTTGCTCTTTCCCCCCGAAGAGAGAAATGGTCACGACCCGCGCTCGTGCGCGGCGCGGCGACGGAGGTGAGGTCCGCACGCACCCCGCTTCTCCGAGGGGCGGAAAAGTCAAGGCTGGTGCGTGGTCGAAGGGCGCCGCCTTGAAGGCCAAAACTCGTCCGTGGTCGGTTGAGGCGGGCGCGGTGCTGGCGTCCCTCGGCTCGTCCACAGCTGGCCTGACATCGGCTGAGGTCGCAGAGCGGCTTGCCCGCGACGGCCCGAACGAGCTCCCCAAGCCGCCTCGTGTGCCCCTCTGGAAGCTGGTACTGGAGCAGTTCGACGACAGCCTGGTCAAGATTCTGCTCCTGGCGGCCGTCGTGAGCCTGGTCCTGGCTCTGTCCGAGGGCGAGGGCGGGATGAAGGCGCTCGCCGAGCCCCTCGTCATCGTCACGATCCTCGCGCTCAACGCGGCCGTCGGCGTGGCGCAGCAGCGCGGCGCGGACGCCGCCCTCGAGGCCCTCTCGGACATGCAGGCGCCTGAGGCCCTTCTTGTCCGTGACGGCGGGGTCAAGTCGCGCGTCGCTGCCACACGCCTCGTTGTCGGTGACATCGTTGAGCTCGCCGCCGGGGACCGAGTGCCCGCCGACGCGCGCATCGTCGCGATGCGTACCCCTGTCGTCCGCGCTGACGAGTCCGCCCTGACGGGTGAGGCCAACCCCGCCTGGAAAGACGTCGGGGCCGTCGACGATGCGGTGCCCGTCGCTGAACGTCACGGCATGCTCCACGCGGCGACCGCCGTTGTGAGTGGGGCGTGCACCGCCGTTGTCACGGCCGTCGCCGGAGACACTGAGGTCGGCGCCATCGCGGGCTCTCTTCTCGACGCTGAGGAGACGACCACGCCACTGACGGCCGCCCTCGAAGCATTTGGTGACGTGCTCGCCCGACTCATCGCCGGCATATGTGCCGCCGTCTGGCTCATGAACGCTGGGCGCTTTGTGTCCTTCTCATTTGGAGGCGACGGCGGTGGACTGTTTGCCGGGGCGCCGGCTTGGCTCCCTACGGCGGCGCAATTGCGCGTTTCTGAAATCATATATTATTTCAAGGTCGCTGTTGCCCTCGCCGTTGCTGCCATCCCGGAGGGACTTCCCGCCGTCATCACGACATGTCTCAGCCTTGGAACCCGACGCATGGCGGCGCTCAATGCCATTGTTCGACGCCTGCCCAGCGTTGAGACCCTCGGCTGCACAACTGTCATCGTGTCGGACAAAACGGGTACCCTCACAACCAACACGATGGCGTGCTGCGAGCTTGTCCTACCCGCTGCCAAGGGGATCTTCATTAAAACTCAAGTCGAGGGGACCTCCTACAGCCCCGGCGACGGCAGAGTCGCCTGGCCCGTGGGCGCCAAAATCACCCCCGGCGTTGAGAGCTTCCTCCGTGCTGCCGTTCTCTGCAATGACGCGCACCTCGAAATCACGTCTGAGGTCGACTGCGACACGGGCAGTCTCGACAAGGTCCGCGCCAACGGCGCTCCGACAGAGGCGTGCCTCCTCACCCTCGCGGAAAAGGCCTTGCGCTCGTTCGGCGCCGCCGCTTTGGCGTCGCGCCGGAGGCGCGGCGCAGCGGGCGTGACGCCGCTGACGGACGATCTCGTCGAGGGATGCGAGCGCGCGGCCACGCTCGAGTTCGACCGCGAGCGCAAGTCCATGGGCGTCCTTGTGCGAGGCCTCCCCGAAACGGTGGGCAAGGGGGCGCTTGGTCTGTTTGTGAAGGGCGCCCCGGACATGCTCCTCGACCGGTGTGCCCGCGTCGTTGCGCCAGACGGGTCGGAGCGGCCCCTCGGGGCAAGTGACCGCGCCGATCTCAAGCGCATAATTGACGGCATGGCCAAGGGCGCACTCCGAACGCTTGCCGTGGCCCGCCGCATCGCGCTACCGGCCAAGCTCGTCAACTACAACCCGGCCCTCTACCATGGCGACACCGACCCGCTGTCGGACCCCGCTGGATACCCGGCCATAGAGTCGGACCTCTGCCTCCTTGGCATCGTCGGCATCCGCGACCCGCCGCGTCCAGAGGTCTACGGCGCCATCGAAGAGTGTCAAATGGCCGGCATCCGCGTCATGATGTGCACCGGCGACAACGGCCTCACCGCCCAGGCCATCTGCGAGGAGGTCGGCATCCTTCCCTCCTCCCCCCCGAAGAAGGCAAGCGCCAAGAAGGGGAGCGCCAAAAATACTGGCGCCATCGATGGGACTGACTTTGCTGCCCTCTCGGTCGCCGACCGCGTCGCATTTCTCGCCGGCGAGGGTGGGCGTGTCATTTCACGGGCTGCTCCCGTCCACAAGCTCCTCGTTGTGCAAGCCCTCCAGAGCGAAGGCGAAGTCGTCGCCATGACGGGCGATGGCGTCAACGACGCCCCTGCGTTGAAGGTCGCGGACATCGGCATCGCAATGGGTGTCGCAGGCACCGAGGTGGCGAAGGGTGCCAGCGATCTCGTCCTTGCCGACGACAACTTCAAGACGATCGTGGCGGCTGTCGGGGAGGGCCGAGCCATCTTCTCCAATATGTGCGCGTTTCTGCGATACATGATCAGCTCCAACGTTGGCGAGGTCGTGTCTATCTTCCTGACAGCGGCGCTTGGCGTCCCCGAGGGACTGACGCCCGTCCAGCTGCTTTGGGTCAACCTCGTGACGGATGGCCCCCCCGCCACTGCCCTCTCGTTCAACCCGCGGGACCCCGACGTCATGCAGCGCCGGCCGCGTCGCCGCAATGAGGGCTTCGTCTCTCGCCCTACCATCGTGCGCTGGGCCGTTGTGGGCGTCTACGTGGGTGCGGCGACTGTCGGTGTCCTTGTGGCGTGGTTCCTGTCGTGGGGACCGTTTGCTGGCGCTGGTCGGCCCCTCGCCACGATGGCGCAGCTCACGACGCACTCGTCCTGCCGAGCGGGGCTTGCGGCCGTCGCTGCCCGCGACGGCTCTGCGCTTGCGGCCCGGTGGGCCTCGTTCGCGCCCGATCCAGCGCGCCTCGCATGGGACGGCGCGCCGGACGTCCGCGCTGACCCTTGTTCCCTCTTTTCGACCGAGGGCGTGGCGTTGGCCTCGTCGCTCTCGCTCAGCGTCCTTGTTGTCATCGAGATGCTTAACGCGCTCAACGCCGTATCCGAATGGCAGTCACTCCTCGTCGTCCCCCCGACGGTCAACATTCCGCTTCTTGTCGCTTGCATCGCCAGCGTTGCATCTCACGCCGTCATCCTCTACGTGCCTTGGCTGCGGTCCATTTTTGGCACCGTCGCCCTCGACGCGAGCGACTGGGCGGGTGTCTTCGCCTTTGCGGGGCCCGTTTTGTTGGTGGAGGAGTTGTGCAAGCTGTGGCACAGATGGGACCTCCGGAAAAGGGGAGGGGGGGGTTAATACACGGGAGGACGAGGTGAGGGCGGTGTGCGCCCCGAGCGGGGCGGGGGAGATCGAGAGGGGGCGAGACTAGTGAGTCGAGAAACTTGCAAGGATCCGTCCCCGAGCCCCGCGCCTTGGCAAACTCTGTGTGTCTTCATCCAGCTCGGCAGGGCAAGGCGGGGGTCGAGTTCGCCCGCGCTGGGAGCGCCGACGAGGACGGCCGGCGCGGCCGGCGCGTCGCTGTCCGCCGCCCCCCCTAAGATGAGATGCCTCGCCGCGCGCATCGCCTCCCGTCTCGTTCGTGGCACAAGCTCTGCGTACATATCGATCCACCCGAACCCCGTCTGCCGATCGTGGAGGGAGAAGGGCCTCGCGGCAGCCGCGCGAAGCGAAGGGCGGCCTCCACCTGTGCCGCCGCCCGTCCCCCCCGCCCCTCCGTCACCGCCACCCGAAGCCGCATGGACTGCACCCGAGATGCGGGACTACTGGATGGCAAGGGTCGCGCGATGCTCGTCCGGGTCGGTCCACGAGGTGCTAGATCGGCTCGACTGGTCCAACCGGCTCGGCCTTGCGATGCCCTGGTCTCCTCCGTTTCCCGGCGGTGCGCTCTCTTTCGAGGGAGGAGACCGCGACGAAGAGAACATCAGCGACGCCTCGTCCTCATCCGACGGCTCGGGGACGGCCGGCGGCGCACCCGCCCCGCCTGGGGCGCCCGTCGGTTGGGCCCGGGGCCGCTCGGTTGCACGGTGGGCCCGTGCGAGCGTGCCCCTGGAAGCCGACTACTTTAGGTGGAAAGGGGAAGATCCCGACAAGGTTCTGCTGGTTCAGGTGGGAAAGTTCTTCGAGGCCGTCGGTGTTGACGCGGTGATGCTAATCGAGCACGGCGGCGTGCAGCCGATGGGCCGAAACAAGGTGCGGGCCGGCTTTCCGTGCGCCGACTACCGGCGCTATGTGAGGTCGCTGGTCGCGGCCGGCCTTAGCGTCAAGCTCTACGTGCAAGAGAGCGCCGACCATGGGGTGGCTCGGGTGGCGCCGGGCAAAGGCACGCTCTCGCGGCGGCCGCTGCCTCCTGTCACGCCGGCATCGCCCGTCGTGCCCTCGGCGGGCCTTGCCCTCGAGGGCGACGGCGGTCCCGGAACGGACGACGACGACGCTTCTGCTTACGCGCCCCCGGACCCGCTTGAGGACGACGCCTTCGCCGCCCTCTCGACTTCGGTCGTCCTCGGGGTGGCATGGGGGGGCGGCGCCTCAGCGGCGATGGGCCGCGGCGGTGGCGGTGGCTTCACCCTCTCCGAGGTCGACCTTGAGGGGGGCACGTGGAGTTCGCGCCCTCTCCAGTCAGAGGATGCGCTCCGTGTCCGTCTCGAGCGCGGCGGGGTCTCAGCCGTCTATCTCGCTGCCCGGGCGGCCGACGCCACGGGGGGGCGTGAGGGCCGCGACCGGCGCACGTCCCTCGCCGGCGCTGATCGGACTTGGCCTTGGCGTGCCCGCCGAGCAGCCAAGGCTGCGGGCGTTCCAGTATCGCCCCGAAGCTACGCTCCTCTGCGACTGACTGACGACTCTCCGTTCCTGCCCTTTCTAGAGCAGGAAACGTCGTCGTCTCCATCGCCGGCGCCGGAAGGGCAGCTGCGCCGCTTGCCCCCCGATGTTGCCGGCCTCGTTGCCACCCTCCTGGAGGAACACGACCGCCCCGCGTCCGACCTTGCCAATTTCCGCCCAGTGGGCTGGGGAGGGAGCGGGGACGCGCAGGTGCCATCCTGGGGCCGGAAGCCCCGCGCGCTCTATCTGTCGACTGCAGCTGCGCTTGGCGTGTCCCCGAGCGCCCACGGAAGCGTGCCGAGGCGAGGGAGGTGGAACAACGACCTCTCATCCCGGTCTCCAGACCGGGATGAGAGGTCGTTGTTGTGCAGTGTCGCCCTCTCCGAACCCTCAAACTCGTTACGTCAACTGGCCTGCACCGTCATGTCCACCCCCGTCACTCTTGCTCTCGCAGTCTCGTCGACTGGTGCCTCCCTGAGGGCGCCGGCGGAAGGGTGGGCCGGGCGTGGCTGGCCGGCGCCCTAAGCGATCCCCTCCCTGAGGAGGCGGCGCGGGCATGTAGGGCGGCGATGTTCATCCTCCTGTCGCCTGACGCTGGGGGCCCCACGGCTCGCGCACATGCCGGCTCCGGCGCTTCGGCGACTCCTCCGCGCAAGGTCCAGGTTCAGCTGCGCCGTCTTGAGGGCACCGACCGGGGGCTGTTCCGGCCTCTAGCCCGCCTCTGTGCGACGACACACCAGCTCTGCGCCGACCAAGCTGAGGGAGAACCCGTGTCGTCGAAGAGAGAAGAGCTGGCGGACGCCCTGGCGCGTCTGGCCTCTCTACCTGCTGCAGTGCGGTGGACGCGCGGCGGACTTGCGCGCGCATGCGCTGCGGCGGGCGACGCCATCGCTCGGACAGTCCCCGGCACGGCCTGGCCGCCAGCCGACAATGAGGCCGACCGGTCCGACGTCGCAGCCTCTGACGATGACGCCGACGCTGCGACTGTCCCGCCATGGAGCAGCACGCTATGGGAGGACGGTGGCTGGTCTGACTCTGGCGGAGAATGCGGCTACCCTCCTTCTCTATGGGGTCCGGGAGGCGCCCTGCTGCTTGCGCCCGACGGCGGGTGGTCGGCCGTGGTCTTGGCGGAGACGGAGGCGGCGGCAGCAGAGGCGGCCGCGGCCGCGTCTGCCGCCTCGGAGGACGCCGTGTTGACTTCGACGTCGACCGTTCCGCCTCCACTACCGACGGTGCCTCCGGGTCCGATCGAAGTCCGGGCGTCTTTTGTCAATTTGCTCGTCCGCCGCGAAGGATGGCGGGGCCGCGTTCGTGCGTCACTTCTGCGAAAGGAGGTTGTGGCGGCCGATGCCGCAGGCCGACGCGTGCTGGCCGAGGCCGCCCGCGCCGCCGCTGCTCTGGCCGCCGCCCTAGTCGATCACAGCGGACTCGCACCTGGTTGGCGGGTTGCGATCCAGGCGCCTCTGGGCTCGGATGCGCCGACTGTGCGTGCTGTTGGGGCCGACGGTCGGCCTCTCCCCGCGTCGCGGCTCCCCCTCGCGGCAGATCTCGCACGTCGCGGCCTCGCGCCCCCCCGTGGTGCGACTCGGACGGCGGCGGCGCGCGGAGCCCTGTCCACCGCTGGCCTTGAGGCCGCCTCCGAGGCCCACGCCCGCGCTGGGGCCACTGCGGGAGCGGCCGTAGCGGCGCAGCTGCGGGCCCTCTGTGCCGAGCTGGCCGATCCCGTCTCGGGCCACCTCGACGCCCTGGTTGCCACCTGCTGGGTCGCCGCCATACACTCGATCCTGTCGCTCCACGCCCGCCAGGCCCACGCCATGGACTGGACGCTCGCCGCGTGGGCCGACGATAGCAGGAAGGACCCCGCCGGGGGGGCACTCCCCACCCCCCTGGTGCTGCGCGGACTGCGACCCTTTTGGCTCCCCCGTGGAGTTCCCAGCGACATTGAGCTTGACCGCCTGTCTCTGCTCACTGGCCCCAACATGGGCGGGAAGTCGAGCCTTCTACGTGCCGTGGGCGCTGCTGCCCTCCTCACGCGCACAGGCCTGGCTGCGCCCTGTGCCGAGGGATCCTCTGTGCCGTACCTCGACGCCGTGGTGCTCCGCAACTTCGCTGGGGATGACCCCGCGGGCGGCGCATCGAGCTTTGCCGTTGAGATGGCCGAGATGGCCCAGGTCGTGGCCGACGCCACGCCCGACACGCTCCTCCTTGTTGACGAGCTGGGCCGGGGCACGGACCCGCTCTCGGGCGCCGCCCTCGCAGCTGCCTTTCTCCTCCGCCTCACTCGCGGAATCGGGGGGGGCGGCTGCGTCGACATGGATAGGCTGCCGGCTCCCCGCCCGCGCGGGCTCTGGAGCACCCACTTCACGCGAGATCTTATCGCACTTGGCTCGCCGAGCCGGACGTCGGACGACGACGCCGCGTGCTGGTGGGGGCCAGGAACGGGAGACCTCCCCCTCGACCCGGCGCGGCCCGCCTCTTCCGACATCGGACTCCTGATGCTCGGGGGGGGTGACGCCGATGGCTACGGGGGAGACGATGCCGATGCCCCGTTCCGGCTTTCCCACGGCGTGTCGCAGCGGAGCCAGGCACTCCGGGTTGCCGCCGTGTGTGGGGTCGAGGGCGGCACGGTGGCCGAGGCGGCGCGGCTCCGCGCGGCTCTCGCCAACTCTCCCGCCGGCTGCGGCGAGGCCGTGGCCGAGGTCGAGGTCCCGTCCCGATCCGACTCGGTGGCGGCTGGTAGAGCGGGCCACGATTTAGCGCGGAACGCCCTCGTGCGTGCTGTCGTTGGCAAAAACGAGTGGGCGCAGGGGGCGGCGCTGGCGCAGGTGCTGACCCTTGGTCGGGGCGAGGTAGTCCCCGCCAACGCCACCGGAAAGTCCTTCGTCTACGCCCTCGAGCTCGAGGGACCCGATGCTGGACGATGGTACGTGGGAGAGACGGATGACCTCCCCGGTCGACTCCGAAGCCATGCCGAGGGTGCGACCCGTGGCGGCTGGGCCTCGGCCCTCGCTGTCGCGGTCGCGCCATCGGGGGGAAAGAGTGCCGCCCGGCGCGCCGAAGCTGAAGCCATCCGCCTCTTTCGCGAAACGGGATTGTTTTTGCGTGGGGGGGGGCGGATGCTGCCCATAGTCAGTTCGGGGCGCACTGAGGCCGAGCACTGGGGTGACGGGTAACTTGAGAACGACGCCTACGCTCCGGTGGTGACGGCGGATTCGAATCCGGTGGCGGATAAAAAGTTTCGGCGGCGGCGGCGGCAGTGCACCAGGTATCTAAGGCTGTTCGGCGGGTGGCGGCCCTCATGGCGCGGTGGGGGCAGAGGGGAGAGGTGCCATTTGAGGCGGGCTCTGTTCACTGCACCCTCCCCCTCCTTGTAGCCGCACCGGCGTCAGAACCCACGCAGATGCGAGCCGCGAGCGTCAAGTCACTCGCCTCCCGCCTCGCCGTCGTTACCTCCCGTCCGTCCGGTGGTTTACGTCGGCCATCCGTCGTTTCCGCTCATCCTCGCTCGCTCAAGGCGCGTTCCACTCTCGTCTCTTGGCGCGGCGATGAGCAAAGACTCAGGCCCAGATCTCACCCCTACCATCCGGCGCCACGATCCACCGCAGGCCTCTTCCCTTCTTCCCGCCATCGCCGCCGCCACCTCCCGTCGCTGTGTCATCTCGACCGCTGTCACCAGCTCCGAGTCCCGTCACGCCGACGAGATGATGGTGGGCAAGGCCACCGATGCCGACCTCGCAAAGCTGCGGGAGATGATGAAGGAGGCCGACATCGACGCCCTCATCGTGCCCTCGGAGGACCCCCACATGTCCGAGTATGCGCCCCTCTTCCAGAGTCGCCGCGAGTGGGTCAGCGGCTTCACCGGGTCAGCGGGCACGGCCGTCATCACCGTGGACCATGGTGCCCTCCTGTGGACGGATGGGCGCTACTTTAACCAGGCTCTCAAGGAACTCGGCGAGGGCTGGACCCTGATGCGGGGCATGGAGCCCGGTGTCCCGACGGTACGCGAATGGCTGATGAAGGAGGCCCTCAGGACGGGTATCGACCCCCTTGTGCACACTCTCGCCGACGGCCGCGCCCTCGCTAAGGGCCTCGACGAGGTCGGGGGGTCCCTCGTGGCCCTGCCCGACAATCTTGTTGACGCTGTATGGGGCACGGCTCGGCCCCCGCCCCCTTTGGCCCCCCTCCGTGTGCACGACCTCATGTGGGCCGGCGAGACGCCCCGCGCCAAGATCGAGCGGCTCCACGCTGAGATCACGGGCAAGGGAGCCGGTGCCCTCCTAGTTACGGCACTGGACGAGGTCGGGTGGCTCCTCAACCTCCGCGGCGCCGACGTGGACTTCAACCCGGTCTTTCTGTCCTACGTGATCATCTCTGCTGACGTCGAGGGCACTGCCATTGCCACCCTCTACATCGACGACATCAAGCTCGGTCCGGCGGGGTCCCCCGTCCGGGCCCACCTCGAGGCCGAGGGTGTCCGGGTGCGGCCATACGAGGCAGCCGTCGGCGACGTTGCTGGCCTGGCCGCGGCTGGTGTCTCTTTGGCGGCCGACCCCAAGAAGGTATCTTACGCATTCGGTCGGGCCATCGAGGATGGGTGGGTTTCCCCCGCGCCCGAGACCAAGCGCGCCCGCGTCGACGGTGACGAGAACGCAGCCGGGGCGGGAAAGAAACAGGCCAACAAGAAGGCCCCGAAGGCCCTTATCGAGATGGACAGCCCTGTAACTCTCGCCAAGGCCATCAAGAACTCGTGCGAGCTCGATGGGATGCGCGAGGCTCACCTCCGCGACAGCGTGGCTCTAGCGCGCTTCTTCCATTGGCTCGAGGTGCAGGTTGCGGCCGGGTCCTCTCTCGATGAGGTTGCCATCAGCGAGCATTTGCTCGTCCTCAGGCAGCGCAACGCTGGCTTCATCGAGCCATCCTTCCCCACCATTGCGGGCGCTGACGCCAATGGTGCTGTCATCCACTATCGACCCATCCCGGGGCCCGACTGCCTCCCAATCACGAAGGACACGATGCTTCTGGTCGACTCGGGCGGCCAGTATGACTGCGGCACGACGGACGTTACCCGCACTGTACACTTCGGCACACCCTCGGAGAAGCAGCGGCGGTGCTTCACGGCTGTTCTTAAGGGCCACATCGCCCTCGATCGCGCCGTCTTCCCCTCGGGAACCGCGGGTCTCTTTCTCGACACTTTCGCTCGCGCCCCCGTCTGGGCTCTCGGGCTCAACTATCGCCATGGCACGGGACACGGTGTCGGGGCGGCGATGAATGTCCACGAGGGACCGATGTCCATCAGTCCCCGGCTCACTGTCACCCAGGGGCTAAAAGAGCACATGGTCTGCTCCAACGAGCCTGGCTACTACGAGGATGGCGCCTTTGGCATCCGCATGGAGAACCTCTTTATCATCCGCAAGGCCGACACCGAGTTCCAATTCGACCCGGCCGTCAACTCGCTGACGTGCGAGAACCTGACGTGGCACCCAATCCAGCGCAAGCTCCTCGATAGGTCGATGCTGTCGACAGACGAGATCGCCTGGATTGACCGTTACCACCGCCAGGTTTGGGAAAAGGTCGAGGGTAGGCTGGAGGCGGAGGACGCCGAGGTGCGGGCCTGGCTTGAGCGCGAGTGTGCCGCACTGTAAGCGCTATCGTCCCTTTCAGACGGGACGAGGGGCAGGGATACGCCTGCCCCTCGTCCCATCCCCCTCAT
>Ga0255754_10001877_pt1 | contig 16105 bp, 15 predicted proteins | sample 101ome_22_FD_179954 | JGI IMG/M metagenome (GOLD analysis project Ga0255754, IMG submission 179954) | Coastal salt marsh microbial communities from the Groves Creek Marsh, Skidaway Island, Georgia - 101412BT metaG (version 2) | ecosystem: Environmental > Aquatic > Marine > Intertidal zone >... | reverse complement strand
ACACAACGAATCAGCGACAGCATCCCTCCAAAGCAGCGTATTGCTTTGAGCCGTTCTGAAAAATCTGTTGGCGCATATATGAATAGGTTTGCCTTCCCTTTTACGAAGGGGACGTTAAGCGCGTAGCCTGAGAGAAATCTCTTTCATCCGGCCAATAGCCTAAGTGTCGCGCAGGATGCTCAGTAGCAGAACGGCGTAATTCTTCATTCCACCAACGACTTGCTTCCGCAATGAGTGCATCCCCGTCGTCCATACTCAAGGGCTCTTGACGAATAGTCACGTAAGCGTTGATTTTAGGTTCAGAACATACTGCCCACAGGTGATTAATGAAGCCTATGCCTGGAGGATAACCCGTTTTGGCTGAATCAAAGTGAATGCTCCACTGGTAAATACTGAAACCGTGCTTAGCCGCCTCATAGAACATAGCCGGCTTCAATGGCAAGAGTAAAGGACCTTCTCCAGAAGTCCCTTCCGGGAACAATACGATGGTCTTCCCATCTTTTATAGCCTTGACAATATCCTGACGTGTTTGGTTTCTACTCTCTTTGTTTTCTCGCTTCACCCATATAGGGTCTAATGCGCGTGCCGCCCAACCAATGAGAGGCCAAGAGCGCACCTCTACCTTGCCGACAATGGTGAAAAGATCTGAAGTAGGAACAAACAACACATCCAAATACGAGCGATGGTTAGCCATAAGAATACCAGGACCTATTTCATCGAATTTTGATCCATTCACTTTAACACCAACAATCCAAAGCAAGGCCCAGCGTATACTCATGAAGATATTATGTGCGATTATTCGTCCGCCAAAAGGGAATGTAAATGCGAGAGACAAAACCCCTAGTAAAATGATGATCAGAACACCGATGACTCGAATAAAACCTAAAATGTATCTCATATTACAAACCTAAAATACGCTGCTCTGTGCAATAAGGACTCATATTGTTCAAAGAACGTTGATATGAACCGTTTGTTCCCATTGAACCGCCAATACCTTCATCTTACTATTCATTTTTGAGACTAAAAGTTCCATCGATTCAAGAAGGTGTCTTTGAAATCCATCCCAATTTTAATGCGGTAACCTGGGTTCATATCATTAGGCAATAGACCGTAATACATTCCCCACCGCACGGGTTGGTCCCACAGTTTCATCTTGCGCTCAGCACCGACATAGGTTTCGAGGTGCATTAGGCTTCGAGAAGGGATAGATAACATAGAAGCCCCCATAGCAACATTGAGCTTTAATCTTCGAATGAGAGGCACTCTGTTCAACACGAAACCCTCAAAATGATGGGTAGCATTGGCCATAAAATAAACTTCGGGCGTAGCAAAGGTCTCTGGTAGGTTTTGGAAGGTATACAGTGGATGAGTGTACAAGAAGTAATCACCTCCTCTAAACCATTTGTACTCAATGAATCTAACGGTCGATGGGTCGTTCAAGAAACCACCGGATGCCACACGGTAATGGCTAAACCCTAGACGATTCGATGGTACATAATCTTCTACAATAAACTCGTATTTGCTGTAACGCACATCAGAGTTGAGCAAATTTGGGATGCCCTGTTTAAAGACCACTCTGAAATCTGGCCATTTGGAGCTCAACACAATTTTTCTTCTGCCCTTTAAGTAATACCGCTGATATGGTCTGATGAGGATTTCAGCACTCACCTGCCCTACGGTATATGTTTCGAAAGGCTGCGGCGGTGTTAGTGACCCGAAAATATCATTGCCAAGATCGAGATTTTCAATGCTTTCCCTTTCACTGTATTCAAAACCTAAACGAGTGTAGAACCCATTAAACCACTCGAATCGGTGGTAAACTTCAGCAAAGGTTTTTTCTATAAAGTTGCTTCGAGCAAATAGGCCTGTAAGATCGACGCTTTGTGTAATCTGTTGGTAATCATTACCCATGTTCACCGTCCAAGAGGCATTTCTAAGAGGTGCATAGGTATAGGTCGCTCCCAACGTTCCTTTAGTATCTGCGTTGGTGAGCCCATAGTTTAATCGGCCCGTAATACTCAGCATCTCATCGTTCTCGAATCTTTTCGTGCCATAAACGAATGGAGTCCAGCGCCATCCTCCTACTCCGAAGGCGTTAAATTGCCCTATTAACGGGCTGTAAAAGAAATTTTTGCCTGTACTGCGTTTTCTATATCCCACCCCACTGACCAGCGGCTCGTACCAATGGAACTCATTGTATACTGCATCGGCGCTATCCAAATACTCATCGGAATTCAAGTAACGAATGATGCTGTCCTGACGGGCGGTCCATGCATCTAACTTATCATCCTTCGGGCGGTACTGGGCCCAAAAGTCTGTGCTTTGTAACTGTTGATCTGGGATGACCGCGACCAAATTTCTTGGCTTATCTACCATTTCTGGCAAGGCATTGATATCTGACGCCCAAAATTCAACATTGACGGTACCGTTAGACCAAGAAAGCTTTTGATACTCCACAAAAAATAGATCGGAGCGACTAAAACCTTGAAGTACTTCCTTATCTCCTATTGCCCCCTCAAATTCCACAATTCTTGCATCCCGCACATCGACTTGAACTTGACCAGTCCATCCCACTCTATTGGCTCGCGGGGTGAAAAATAGGGTGGCATGTTCGCTACTGTCGCTTTCCCATGTTGCAATGATCTGGAAGTCATAATGATTGATCGCATTTCGATCCATCACACCAACTATCGGCGATGGAGCATATTCCACATCGACCATTCGTCTAAGCGGACTAATACGTAGATTCTCAAATTTTGAATATGGATATTTTGAAAATGTACCCTGATCAGCCCCTTGGTTGAAATCATAATCTCCGTCAAAACTAAAGGATGCCTGGAATTCGACATTATCCCCAAAATCTGCCGTAGGCCTATCGTAATCTTTAAACCCTACAACCTCCTGATACCAAGAGCCTTGACTACGATACACATTGGAGACTTGTTCAAACTCGACTTCATCTGAAGCTGTGGATTGACGACTATAAATGTTAGCGCTTTCGTACAATTGCTTTTCGTATGGGGGCCAATTTTCTGAGAGCCTACGCCATAATAATTGGGCCTCATCCTCCTCATACAAGACCGTTACCGAAGGCAACAGCACGGTAGTATCCCAAACCTGTGCTCGGAGCATTACCGTAGAAATAATAGACAATAGGATGAGGCGCACTTTCATAGTTCCGAAAATACTCATCATCGGGACGCTGAGAGTGTTAAAATTGTGATTTCCCAGATTTATCAAAAGCTCGATACAAACTAGCCCGACTCACGCCAATATATTGTGCCAATGTCACGCGATCCATGATCTTATACAAATTCCCTCTTTGATTCCGTACCCAATCAATCCTATCTTGAGTATTGGACATACGAAGCATTAATAATCTGGAGCGACGGTTTTTCTGTATTTCTGCCGTTCCGCTCAAATAAAGTTTTATCAGCGCAGGGTATTTGTGCTTTAGTTCTTGAAACTTCTCGTTACTCAACGACGCGATTACTACATCCGTATAGGCCTTGAAATAGTGCTGTGGACGCTTGTTGTAAAACAAACTGTCCTCATTTACGAAGACCGAGGAAGGAGGAATAAAATTGAACAGTACGTCTTCATTCTGAAAAGGATTCCTGTAAATCTCCTTTAAAAATCCATCGCAAAGGAACCAGAAATCTTTATTTGGCGGGGCCAATTCCGTGAGGATAGCTCCCTTCTTCTTCAATACTGGCGTATTAAAGCTCTCAAAGATAGCCTGTATGGTCTCCTCCATATCCGTAGTATAGGCAGGCAAGCTCCTGAAAAAGTCAAAAATATTCTGCTCGATGGATTTAAGCATTTTCTATCTGTTTTAAAGAGCGAAATAAAGAGGCCCTCGAAATGCCTAGATAATCTGCTAATTCCTTTCTGGGTATTAAATCCAATACTTCTGGAAATTGTTCCATTGCAGCGTGAATCCGGTGTATACCACCTGTCTGTAACATCTCATAGGTAGTATTTCTATATTCAGTCATACTCAACTCGATGAGACTGGTGAGTAACATGCTGCCTAATTTCTCATTCAAAAAATATTCCTCAAGCGCCTTGGCCGGGATGGAAGCTACTTTGGCCTCCACCAAGCAATTAACAAACGTAGCAGGTCTTGAGGAGTACAGAATTAAATCTTCAGAATAGGCAAATCTATTCCTAGAGTAGAACCTAAGTAAATGTGGCGTTCTGCCTTCTTGCAAATATTCTGCAAAAGCACCTGTAAGAATAAAATGAAGCTGACCCTTCCTTGTGCCCAACTCCCATAAATGATCTCCTTCTTTATAAGTCCTGATATTAAAGCGAAGAGCAAGGTTCTTCAATGCCTCTTGATCTGAGGCATCCATACGCTGAACATGCGAGGATAGACCCTCGTATATGATGTCGTAGTCCTTGTCGTTGGACATGGCTTGGTTTTTATGGTAATTGGTTCTCACTAATGTAAGAAAGAATTACAGTTAAAAAAAGAGGCGGTTTCATAGTTACAAACCGTATACTTTTAAATAAAATGTTGAAAACAAGATTGTTAAGATTCGTTCTCTTTTACTTATCTTAACAAGAGTGCTAATACAAAATCAAACATCATGCGAAAAGTTTGCAGTTTTAACCAAGCCATTAAACTGTTCAAAGGCGACCTGTCGAGGGTGAAACAGTATTGTAAAGACAAGGGGATATCAATCTCAGAAAAGGCGTTACAATCTCGTTTGAAGTCATTGTGAAAAAGTTATCGGGCTGCAGAAATGCGGCCCTTTTTTTGCAATATTTTTGACATAATCATCATTCCCAACATGAAGCGACTTTTAGCCATAACTTTTGCCTTATTCCTATTTTCTTGTGCCAGTCCGCATCGTGCCTTGTACGACACGGCCAATGCGCTTTATGGGCAAAATTGGACCTACTTAGGAACTATTGCGGTGTATCCAGATATCATTTACAGTGATAAAATTACCGCCGCAGATAAAACGCGTGAGCTCGTGCTACACGACGGTTTAATTACCTATGATAAGATGCTATTCGAAGCACGACAACAATACGGCGATAGCGTAACCATTGCGAATATTCGTGTGTATACCGAAGAGTTTAAAACCCAATGGTTCGGAAAAAATGCGGAAGTTCAGGCCCTGGTTGATGTCATCTACGTAACAAAATAATTCTTCCGGTTGAAAGATTTTGACCAATATCAAAGCTTCAACAACATTCATGAACTCATCTCAGAAGGTGAGCATGAAAATCAAGACTTCAAGTACAAAATTTCAGATGCGCGTAAAATAGCGCGGACGCTAAGTGCATTTTCCAACACTACTGGCGGTCGCCTCCTGGTGGGTGTTCGAGACAATGGAGTGATCGGTGGCGTCAAGGATGAAGACGATATTTACCTCTTAGAAAGTGCAGCACGCGTCTTTACTAAACCCGAGGTTCAACTGGAGGTGTTCGCTCATGATATCGACGGTAAACGCGTTTGGGAAATCGAAATCCCTGAGGGAAAAAACAAGCCGTACCGCGTTGATGAAAAAGACGGAAAGGTGGCCTACGTGCGCATCCACGATGAAAACAAGGTGGTCGGCGCAGTGTTAGTGGAAGTCTGGAAACAAGAACTGAGTGATCAAAGCAAGCGCCCGGTAGCCTTCTCAGAAAAAGAACAGCGACTCATTCAATACCTAAAGGATTACGATACGGTCACAACGAGCAAAGCTGCAAAAGTGATGCAAATGACTCGTCAGAAAGCCATCTCCACCCTGGCTCGACTCATTCGTTGGGAAGTCATTGATTGGGAGATCACGGATGGTATGTTCTTGTTGCGCATAGACTAAAGAAATCTGTGAGGATTCGGTATGGTTCTAAGGGCCCAATTAATCAACGTATCCAGCTCATCCTCGGGTGTCAATCCTCTCTGAATTCCGACTTTTTCCATTCCTAAGGTGAGATGGTGCAGTACAATCCCGCAACTCACGGAAACATTAAAACTCTCTACAAACCCTCGCATGGGTATGTAAATGCGTTCGTCGGCCAATTCCTGGATCAATGGGGATGCCCCCTCCTGCTCATTGCCGAATAATATGGTCGCCGGGACTACTGGATCAATAGCATCAATGGGTAGCGCCCCCTTGTCCAGAGCGGTGACGTAGAGTTTGCGTCCCGAGGCCTTTATTTGGTCCGCCCATTCCTTCGTACCTCCTTCATTATAGGTATTGAAAAAACTGGCATCTAGCCACTTCTCTACCCCTTTTGAAATACCGCTGCTCACATTGAAACGCTCGTTCTTATCATAGACGTCCACCTTGTGTATTCCGAAGGCATCGGCGGTGCGCATCAGTGCAGAGGCATTTTGAGATTTCATCATGTCCTCTAGGGCCAAAGAGAAATGTCGGGTTCTCTGAGCGACCTTATCTTGAAACAATTGACGCTTGTGATCGGTTAATTCCGAACTCAACTTCGCATAGAATGCTCTTTTTGCCTCCATATCCCAATTCTTCCAATCCGATGTGCCCATTTCTTTGTTTCTTTGCGTTGCTCAAAAATAATAGAGATGTTCAGTAAAATCATTCGACTCGGACTAACAGCTGCAATCTTTGCTTGGTCAATCTATCAATTTGCTGATGGAGAAATAGGAAATGGTATCGCATTGCTCTTCCCTATGGGATTGGTATTGTTCACCTATTTCCGTAACGAGCGCATTTTACTTTCTCTATGGCACATGAGAAAAAACGATGTTGCCAAGGCTGAAAAAGCATTGGCCGGCATTCGCAATCCAGAGAAAAGTCTGATCAAAGGTCAGCTGGCATATTACTTTCTGCTCATGGGCATGATTGAAAGCCAGCGCAAAGTAGGTAAGGCAGAAACCTTGTTAAAAAGGGCGCTCAATACGGGTTTGAGATTGGACCAAGACAAAGCATTGGCTAAACTAAATCTAGCTGGAATTGCGTTAACGAAGCGTCGCAAGAAAGAAGCACAAATTCTGTTAACAGAAGTGAAGAAGCTTGATAAAAATGGAGCGCTCGCTGAGCAAACCAAATACATCAAGCAACAAATGAAGCGAATCTAAGACTTCACGCGAACCACTTGGGTGTTGTTGCGTTAAGGGGATACTCAAAGCCCCATTATGTATACTATTGAGAGCATTCAAAAAGTTCCTGTTTCCATTGAAGAAGCCTGGGATTTTTTTCAAAACCCCGGCAATCTAGCCACCATTACTCCTGATGGTTTAGGATTCGACATTCTTTCTGAGGTACCGGAAAAAATGTACCCAGGATTATTTATCAATTACAAGGTCAGTCCTCTCTTTGGGATAAAAATGAATTGGACCACGGAAATCACCTATGTGGATGCACCAAATTATTTCGTGGACGAGCAGCGAGTAGGTCCATATGCCATCTGGCATCACGAGCATCACTTCAAGGCCATACCTGGCGGTGTGGAAATGCTCGACCGTGTGAACTACAAGGTACCCCTGGGGCTTTTAGGTAAGATCGCTCATCCTTTTATCGTACACCGCAAGCTCGAAGAGATATTTAATTACAGATTTAAAAAGGTTGAGGAACTCTTCGGTACATGGCAAGAGTCGTAGGTATAGATTACGGTTCTAAGCTAGCGGGTACTACAGTTCTAGCCATCTTCGATGAATCTACGAAGCGGACTCTCCTGCGGCAAAGCTCGAAAAAACAAGATGCCGATGCCTTTGTATTGTCCATACTTCGTGAGCATCCGGCGGATATCGTAGGCATTGACGCTCCCCTTTCACTACCTGGTATTTACAAAGAACTTGAGGGCAACCATGATTTCCATTATCGCGCGGCGGATCGGCAGGCAAAGGCCATGAGTCCTATGTTTCTAGGTGGATTGACGGCAAGAGCCATGAAATTGGCCTCGGAAATTCAAGCGACCACCATTGAAGTGTACCCCAAGCTCAGTGCAGAACGATACCAGCTGCAAGAACAAGGATATAAAGGCGATACAGAAGCTATAGCACCTTGTCTAATGACATTGGTCGAACGAACTGAATTGCCTTTTGATGGGTTATCCATTGAGAATTGGCACCAATTCGATGCTTTACTCGCGTTAGATATCGCTTGGCGCTACCACAACAACCTCGCAGACCATTATGGCGATGCGAAGGAAGGAAAGCTTTATTTTTGACCCATGGCTAAGGACAAACGTACCCACAACCCTATCGATCCGGATAAAATCTCTGAAAATGCGAATATCCTCCCCTACGGCTCTAGTGTAAGCGCGCCTGCATTCAAGGCTGTAGATGCTGTGAAGAACAAAAGCCTAGATCTCAATGCCATGGAGTTGCAGACCGACATGCAACTGGACCAAATCAAAGCCCAAATTGAATTATTGGCCGAACAAGCCCGTAAGATTCATGAACGCAAAGCATTGAGTGAAGAAATTTACAAGGCGCAGATGGGGTTCAAACCGGAAATTAATCACGTGTATTACCTGTACCGCAAAAATGAAGATCAGAATGTGTTGAGCATGATTGCACCGCATGAATGGCGCAATTGTCCACATGAGTTTATGTATCAAATTCGATTGCTTGCGGACCATACTTGGGACATCCTCGATTACCGCCAATAATGCTCTCTTACATCCATCACATTTCTGATCCTAAACTTCCAACACTGGTATTGTTACACGGTTACGGATCCAACAAGGAAGACCTTTATGGTCTCAAACCCTATTTACCAAAACTCAACATTGTATGCTTCCAGGGCCCCATTTCGTTGGGCATGGGAGGTTATGCTTGGTATCCCATTGAATGGGAAAACGGCGCCAAAATGATTGATGGCGATGCTGTCGAAGAGGCTGCTCAGCTCGTACTGGAATCCCTGAAGACATGGCAAGAGCAGCATGTAGAAAGTAACGAGGTGTTTATTGGTGGATTTTCTCAAGGGGCCATCACCTCGCTTCAAATTCTATTACAAGGATTTAGGGCTAAAGGGTTCGTTTTGATGAGCGGCTATGCACTTCCAGAATGGCACGAAGCACTAAAATCAATATCGACAGACGCTCCTATTTTTCAGAGCCATGGTATGATGGACCCGGTCATACCATATACTTGGGCCCAGGCCACTGCAGAAGGCCTCTCCCATTTAAATGAATACACCTTCCATTCCTACCCCATGGCACATAGCCTGAATGCCCTGTGCTTACAGGATATACATGCGTTTTTAACTCCCTTGCTCGATTAGGTATTGGGCGATTTGTAGCGCTGCATCACCTCTTCCATACGGAGTTTCTTCCGGTAGTGATTGATTCAACATGCCACGGACTTTCTGACTCAACAGTTCGGCACTACCCAGTGGATGCAACGCATTGGCCCTGATTTCCACTAATTCCACCCATTCCGTTTCATTTCTCAAGGTGATGCAATGTTTACCTAAGAAATAGGCCTCTTTCTGCAGACCTCCGCTGTCGGTGATCACGATCTCACATTCCTGAATGGCCCAAAGCATTTCCAAATATCCCACTGGGGGCGAGGTATTAAACGCTATCTCTATCCCTGCCTTTTCCACTTCATTTCGTGTGGACGGGTGTAATGGCATCCAAACCGGAATTCCATGTAGATGCAATTCATTCAGAGTTGCAATTCGTTCCTTCAATCGTTCTGGATGCTTCACGTTCTCCATGCGATGCAGGGTCGCCAAAGCAAAAGGCTTTTGAAACCACTCTAGTGCTCCCATAGTCTTGCTATGGCGGGCAAAGGGAGAGAACATCTGAACCGCATCGAACATGGTATCTCCTACGTTTACCACGCATTGATGTGGAGATAAAAATCCTTCATCCACAATATTTTCATCAGCAGCAGCAGAGGGAGTATATAGGATGTGTGAAAGCTCATCGGTTTGAATCCTATTCAATTCTTCAGGCATTTCATCGTTAAAGGAACGAAGTCCGGCTTCGACATGAATGATTGGAACACCTTGTTTTTCGGCAGCTAATGCACCGGCTAAGGTTGAATTCGTATCCCCGAACACCAGAACATATTGAGGAGTAATCTCTGTAATAATGGGACATAAATCTGCAACGATTTTATCAATCATCGCATCTCGTTGTAAACCGCCACATTCTAAAACTGCATATGGTTTTGGCAAGTCCAATTCTTCGAAAAATACAGCACTCATTTCAGGATCATAATGCTGTCCTGTATGCACCACAAACTCTTGAATACCAGTGTTTTTGAGAGCTCTGCTAACAGGAGCACTTTTAATGAACTGTGGACGTGCGCCGACGATGGTTAGAATGCGAATACTCACGATACAGCACGTACTTTTCCATCCACTAATTCGTAGGCATCGCCTAATTCTGGACATTGTGCTTTACCCTGAGCACCAAAGGTCAATCTTCGACCCGCTTTACTGACCCAACCAATTCTTTTGGCCGGTACACCGACATATAAGCCAAAGGGCTCCACCTCTGTGTTTATCACGGCTCCGGCACCAATAAAAGCATATTCTCCAAGGTCATTCCCGCAAACAATCGTGGCATTCGCCCCAATGCTTACACCTCTGCCCACCTTGGTACTTAGATAGTTCTTACGTTCAATGAAGGCGCGGGGTACATCTACATTGGTAAAAACCATAGAAGGCCCTAGGAATACATCCTCCGCTAGCTCTACCCCTTCATATACACTAACGTTGTTCTGAATCTTGGCGCCTTTTCCGATGTGCACGTTGTTCGCAATAAAGACGTTTTGACCGATAGTACACCCCTCTCCTATACTAGCTTGAGGCATGATATGACTATAATGCCAAATCTTGGTGCCACCGCCAATGGCAGCACCTTCGTCCACAGTTGCGGTAGGGTGAATGAAGATATCGGTCATGATAAAAATGCTTTAATGGTATCTACTACGAGTTTGACTTCTATCTCTTCTATGGCCTCATGAACAGGTAGACTCAACACTTCGTGTGATAACCGTTCAGAAACTTGTAGAGACACCTTTGGAATCCAGTGTTTATAGGCCTCTTGTTGATGTAATCCCATTGGATAATATACCATAGAGTCTATTCCATGATCTTTCAAAAATGCTTGAAGGTCATCTCTTTTACCGCCTAGTATACGAACGGTGAACTGATGTAGGATATGACCGTTCACTATCTCGGGTAGAATCAAACCGTCTACTCCCTTTAACGCATCGAGGTACATGGACGCTATGCTCTTTTTTCTTTCAACGCTCTGATTGAAATATTTCAATTTCACACCCAATACAGCAGCCTGCATAGGATCTAATCTAGAGTTCACACCTATGCATTGATGGTGATATTTCTTAGATTGGCCGTGACTCGCGATGCGCTTAGCTTGTGCTAAGAGGTCTGAATTTCGACTGCTTAATGCTCCACCGTCGCCCATTCCGCCTAATGATTTAGTAGGAAAAAAACTAAAGGTTCCTATTGTCCCAACAGTACCGGCATATTGTCCGGCGTAGGGGCCTGAGGTCCATTGAGCCCCGAAGGCTTGGGCTGTATCTTCTACTATAGCAACACCCGGCAATGCTTGTTCAACAGCGGCAACATCCGCACAACGCCCGTACAAGTGGACCACTATGATGGCTTTAGTTTGTGGGGTTTGCAGCTCGGATAATTGGTCAAGATCAAGATTAAACGTAGCCTCATCGACATCACACCAAACGGCTATTGCTCCCAATAACCCTATGACCTCAGCACTTGCTGCATAAGTGAAGGCGGGGACGATTACCTCATCGCCAGGCCCAATTCCTAAGGTCATTAATGCGATTTGAAGCGCATCTGTACCGTTGGCGACCCCAATGGTTTGTGCACCTAGGTACTTGGATAAATCTGCCTCGAAAGCAGCAGATTCGGGTCCGCCAATGTATTGACCACTGTGCATCACGCGCTCCAATGCAGCAGAAAGCTCCTCCTGGTAAGGACGATGAATTCTTTGAAAATCAAGCATTTTAATCGTGGCCACAGTTCAGTCGTTTACAGATGCAAAATAGCGAAGTTCCAATACATATCAGTTAACGACCAACCACTTCAAAGCGTGTGTTTGTTCACCATGAATAAATTGGATCGTATAACCACCTTTCACCAATGGCTTTTCAATCATCATAGTTCTCTTCCCTGCCTCGACCTCTCGCTCGAAGACCAGTGCACCTTGGGACGAAATTATACGTACCGTACCACCTTGAAAAGGTGATGGCAAGAATAGAATTCCCGCCCCAGAACTAGTAGGATTAGGGGCTATTCGCAGCGATTCCTCATGGGCATTTGAAAAATAGGATGGATCATCATGATTAACAATATCTTGCGGGCATAAATGCGGACTAATACTTTGGTTCGGATTGAACTGTAAATAAACGGGGGCACGGTGTTGATTGAGTTTTATACTCTCGTTAAAGCTGAAGGTATTGAAGTGTGCCGCGAGCTGTAATATTCCATTACTACTTACGATGGCCATAGACGGGTCTATGTTTCCGATTAAGTCGAAGCATATATTTCCTTGAAACCTATTTTGGCCTTGAGCTAAATCTAAGCCTTTTACTTGTTGCAAATAAACCGCAGTGTCATTGTTGATCCAAGAATTACTCGCATGGCGTGCTATATCCAGCGTGCCTTCCTGAACCAGGAGTCCTACATTGTTAAATTGAAATGAAGAACAAGTAATTCGAAGGTGTGCATTAGAAACCACCAATCCAATATTCTTACAATGTTTAAAGTTGCTTCGGCTGATCGCTACAGCACCGCCGACCGCCTCTATTTTGGCTCCCTTTACACAAGATTCGAAGGTGTTGGATTCAAACGAAGTAGGGATTGATAATGCACTCAGACCAACCTCACATCCATTGAAATAGGAATGCCTTAATGACCAGTTTGTAGAATTGGTGATAGTCACTGCCGCCAACCCCTTAATGAACCGACATTCATCTATGTGTAATTCAGTACCCAAGGCCACTAAAGACAAATACGGTTTTGTATCTACTTGTTCGAAACGACAATGTTTGAACTCACCGCTAGTCTCCAATTCAATTGTGCCTTGGTTGCTCAGCGAACAATGTATATTGGCCCAATGCATGTAGGCTATTTGCGAAGGAACTCGAACCGCCCCATCCACTTTGATTTCCTGTGATGCTAGGTCAATAGCCCCACTTCCTTCAAACACTGTAGTCGCTTGTAATTCTATAGTGCCTGAAGCGAGTGGAGAAAAGGTTGCCCCAGGTAATATTTCGAGAATACCGTGTTGAACCAACGACCCTCCATTCAGATGTAACTCTGCTTTAGGATGAACGATCAATTTTGCGCCCTCCTCTACAATCAATCTACTGCCCGGGCCTATCACAGTTTTACTCTTGGCAAAAAGGACGAGCGTACTACCCTTCTTAATATAAAGATCTGCCGTTCGATTGGGGTGGTCCCCAACCTCTAACTTTCCCAATACTTCAAACACACTTCCCTGACATCCAGGCCCCACATAAAAACTCAATTGTTGTTGAGTGGCAGCGACCAAGGAACTATTTGACTTACCCACAGGACCTTGACAAGCAAGTTTCAAATGCCCACCAATTGCAATTTGGACACCACTTAAATTAGATCTATACTGTTGTTGCGCAATGCCCACAGGTATTGCGTCATTATACGTCCCAGTGATGGGCTGATCGTAGGAAGCATATATGGAATGAAATTGGCTTAAAATATATTCAATAATCTCCTCGGTAGTTTCAATATGCATCTGATTCTTAGCGCTATCCTGATCATCGGAAATGGGTGCATAAAAGGATGTAAAAGGAATTTCTTTCAGCCGTTGGTCAATGCGTAAACTATCATACCGAAGATCAAGCGCACTAAAGCTGGGGATGAAGCAATGCGTTAGATTAAATACCCGAACAAATGGATAATCGAACGACTCAGGGGTATCCGTCAGCGAGCCTGGAATATGATCAAAGGCCTGAAGGTATTGGGCTTTAGGCACTCTGTATGCCTGTTGCAAAGAAGCATTATACAAAGACTGAAGCCTTTGATGAGTGGCCAATTGTATGCGCTCCACCGCCGCATTTACAACATTCGCAGGGATGATATTAGTGGCATGCCCAAAACTGTAGATAAGTTGTGCTGAAGCTGCACCGCTCATTGATGTCCATCTCATCTGGGCAACTCGCCAAATATTTTTCAGTTTTGCGGACTCCATCAAATAATTTTGCTGTCCTGTATGGGCTTCACTTCGCGCCCCTACGACCTGCATGTTTTTGCGTACACCTTGTCTATTAAATTGCAACGTATCGGGAACCGCGCCTTTGTGATGCCCCACAGGAACATTTCGTTCCCAGCCATAGGCAATATAGCGGTCTAGAGAATCTTCTGGCTCAGAAAACACCCCTTCAATACTGCCATTGCAAACCCCAAACGAATACATTCCCTGAGGGTGTCGATTTACTATTTTTCTTTGAAAGGCCTCATAGAAGGCTTTGGCTAAGGGGTCATAATGAGAGACCAGCATTTGATGGGCGGCTTTAGACGCCAGTGTATAGTCCCACGGATTGGATAATACTTTAACCGCTGGAAACAAAGCGGACAAGCGCTCTGTCTGTGCCTGAATGCCCACGGGAATAAATGCTCCACGGTGGGGAGAATCGAACGTGGCATATGCGCCTACGCCAACACAACAGCCTTGTTCCTGCGCTTGTAATAAGGCGTAGCGAGTAATGAGTCCCCCAAGGGACGCACCAACCACCGATGTGGCATATTCAGGATTCTGTTTTTGAATCCACTGTAACAACTGTAATAATGTCTCCGCATTTTCCTCAACAGCCAACTTTGATTCTTCAAAATCGACATAGACGATGTCGTGATTTCGCAACAAAAGACTGTCCAAAAGCCAAGCGAGCTTCGACATATGTGTATAGATTCTATCCCCGTTGCTATTGAACACATAGCCCGTTGAAACGGTTTCGTAATGCAAATAACCAAAAGGTTGCTTAGTTCCCTCAAATCCTTCTACGACCACCACTGGTTTCTGAAAGCCCTTAGAGGAATCTGCATAATCTACGGTGATCCAAGCAGGTTTTGAGGGCTTAATATTGATGCATTTAGAGGGATACAAAGATGCCGTACTGAAGGACGTATCAGCTCTAGGTGCTGTAAAGACTAATTGTAACCGGAAGGCACATTCACGCCATATTGAACCTTGACGTGCACGAATACGAATGAATTTTTCGGCCCATTCCACGCCATTGGACACGGCATTGTATGCGATGGCTATAGTTTGATTAGGGACCAATTGGACAAATCCCTTCCCATCGTCAAAATCTACCCAATAAGCATTTATATCACCAACATTTTGTTGAATTAATGTATCCGGTAGGACGAACTTTATGGTCGTCGAAGTGCCCGTACTAAAATGGGAAAGCACATTTCCTCCAGCCAAGAACACCTCCTTGGTCAGTACTGAGGTTAAAGCATTGTTGTGTATGTTATTGTTGTGTATTGCGTAATTACGTGCTGAATCTAAAGGTACGGTGGCTGGGGGCAACTTCCACTGTCCCTCTTCGAAAAGGAAACGTCCGGAGCGTAGCGCCAACGTATCGAGCTCATTGTATCTCATCCAACACAGGTGTAAGGGACAATCTACCTTCTCCAATTGTGCCTGATAAACGGCCTTAAATGAATCGAATGCCATCAAATAGGCAGGTTTACCTCCTGCACGGTTCCCATTGGAATCCAGCCTTTGACTCATGTAGAGGTCTTCGTACATGACCTCAAAATCTCTTGGCCGTAGGATTCGGCTTGGGATTGTTCCATCGAACGAGTCAAGCGGATAATAATCTCCCAATACTTGGTACAGCGCACTTTGATCGTGCAAGAATGAACTTTGAAACAGGGTGTTCGGCAGCGGCTCAAAAGCGTGTTGGAAGGTATCGCGTAATTGGGCTTGGGTGCATAATGGCAGCACCAAAAACAGAAGGCGGGTAAAGCGGAAAAGTGTTTTCATAAGGGTTGAGGTTAAATCAATACCCTTATAAGTGAGCACCCCTAGAGGTAATTTCCAAAGAAAGTGGAGAACTCGTTTTTACCAACAAAAAACCCCGAGCCTGCGGCTCGGGGTTCAAAATGCTTGGTCGCGGGCGGCCTACATGGCG